>Ga0155581_138_pt1 | contig 17855 bp, 19 predicted proteins | sample RifCSPhighO2_12_FD_107238 | JGI IMG/M metagenome (GOLD analysis project Ga0155581, IMG submission 107238) | Coxiella sp. RIFCSPHIGHO2_12_FULL_42_15 | reverse complement strand
TTTGGCACATTAATTTGATGCCGTTTAGTAAGGTAGGCGAGTCCATACTATCATCCCGGAAATCACGCAGCGATTGTTCGGGATCCAGTCCTCTCTACGCAGAGAATTGTTTTCAAGCAAGATAAAATGCGACGTATTGAAAAAAACAACCCGGTGTGGCGTGATTGATACAATAACATTATTTGAAAGATAAAGTTGCCTTATTCACCTCATTAATATTGTTGAATGGAGCCATTTATTTAACGGAAATTTCAAAATGAACTTTTTTCAATTTTTGAATGACATGAAAAATCATAAATATAGATTTGCTCGTCGGATTCCCAGTTGTGCTAAGCATGCGCATAATACTTTTAGGGTTTTTGTCCATGAATTTTGATAGTACGTCAAATGTTATCGTTGCATTAATATAGTCTCTCAAAATAGCTTTTCCAGCATCTACATCTCCAGATAACATTTCTTCAATGGCTTCGGCCAACATAGCCTCACAAAATTTTTTATCTTTTCTTGCCCTTGCCATAATGGTTGATTTAAAATCTTTTGTCAGCGCCATAACACACCTCAAGTTTTTTTACGTTTCTTATATTCAGTCCATTTTTTCTTTGAAAGTTCAATATCACTTGACTGCTTTTTTTTGCTTCCACCAAAAAGTAAAATAATGATCTCATTTCCATCTTTACCGAAATAAATACGATACCCGGGGCCAAAATCTATTTTATATTCAAAAACCCCTTCACCAACACCTTCCACTCGAGAAAAATTTCCTTGCTCTAATCGGTAGAGTGCTGTTGTAACTTTAGCCGCTGCTTCGCTATTAAGCGATTCGAACCATTTAGAAAATGGTGATATACCGCGTGGCTCTATATACTCCCTGAGTTTCATCATATATTTTATATAGTAACATATGTGTTACTATTGTCAACGGCCAATTTTTTTAAAGTCGCAAGATTTCTGTATCTCATTGAGCAATAAGGAAAAGCTATTTTCACTTAAAACCAACTTTTCCTCTTATTTTTTCAGAAAATTAAACTTGATTCCCCGCGGCTTGCCGCGGGGCTTCTCGCGTGGGGTTTCCAAAGGGGAGCGAGCGTTCGCTCCCCTTTGGTCGCCGTCCGCGAGGGTTTCCCGAGCAGGCGAAATTATTACAGAAAAAACACCCCGTGGCTTGCCACGGGGTGTTTTTATTAACTGCTTCAAAAAATTTTTCGGCAGAGCCGCCACCCTCGCGTGTAGCGCGGGGATGGCGGAACTTCTATAGGTTGGATTACAAACGATCGGAATGATGCGCAAGATACTCAGCAACGCCATCCGGAGAGGCTTTCATCCCTTTATCGCCTTCTTTCCAATTGGCCGGACAAACTTCACCATATTTCTCATGAAATTGCACGGCATCAATGGTGCGTAAAATTTCGTGGATATTACGGCCCAGCGGTAAATCATTCACGATTTGTGCACGCACCACGTTGTTTTTATCGATAATAAAAGCACCGCGCAACGCAACACCAGCAACCGGATGTTCAACCCCATAACTGCGACAAATGGTGTGATTCACATCCGCCGCCATCGCATAACGGACCGGCCCTATACCCCCTTTATTGATGGGGGTATTACGCCACGCATTATGCGTAAATTGCGAATCAATAGAGACAGCAACCACTTCAACTTTTCGTTTCTTAAATTCATCCATCGCATGGTCTAGCGCAATTAACTCAGAAGGGCACACAAAGGTGAAATCTAACGGATAGAAAAACACGACCCCATATTTATCTTTCATTTGATCATAAAAATTGAAATCACCCACAATCTCGCCATTCGCTAATACCGCGGGAACAGTAAAATCGGGTGCTTCACGACCCACTAATACGGCCATTTCATTACCTCCAATAATGTCAATAAGACAATAACTATATAGAGGGAACACGAACCCTGCAAGGCTAAATATCGCTATCGCCTAGCATTCAGCCCGCTATTACGGTATCTTTGGAATCGCAAAAACCGTTCAACCTGGAGAGAGAACATGCCTATAAAATTACCTCAACTACCCTATGAAATGAATGCATTAGAACCACATATTTCCGCCGAAACCCTGCAATACCACTATGGTAAACATCACAAAGCCTACGTTGACAAACTGAATAGCCTCATTCCAGGAACTCCATTCGAAAAAATGTCTTTAGAAGAGATCCTGTTGAAATCCGACGGTGGAATTTTCAATAATGCCGCACAAATTTGGAATCATACCTTTTATTGGCACTGCATGTCCCCCCTGGGTGGCGGCGAACCGGATGATGCGTTGGCTGCATTAATCGAGCAATATTTTGAATCAGTTGCAAAATTTAAAGAATCTTTGACGCATGCCGCCATCACCCGCTTTGGCTCTGGCTGGGCTTGGCTAGTCGCAGATAAAAAAGGGAAATTAGAAATCGTTAGCACCAGCAATGCCGATAATCCAATGACAGAAGGCAAAATTCCTTTACTGACGTGTGACGTTTGGGAACATGCTTATTACATCGATACCCGCAACGATAGACTCAAATACGTCAATCATTTTTGGCAAGTCATTAATTGGGATTTTGTGACAGAAAATTTAAATAAAATTTAGGGTTAGCTTCTAATGGCACGATCATTTTCACCAAAATATTTATCTGAAAAGCTATAGGAGCAACAGCATGACCATTAAAGTTTTGGTGAATGGTGCTTTTGGAAAAATGGGGCGTGTCACCCAAGAAGCCATTCGTCAACAAAACGATTTGTTGTTAGTGGGCGCGCTCGGTCGTGAAGATAATTTAAGTCAAACCATTAAAGAAACCCGTGCAGATATCGTGGTTGATTTTACGTTACCCCAAACCGTTTTCAGCAATGCCCAAGTCATTATTCAATCGGGCGCACGTCCCGTCATTGGAACCACTGGTCTAACGCCGCAGCAAATTGATGAACTCAAAAAACAATGCCAACAGAAAAAAATAGGTGGTATCATCGCACCTAATTTTTCGTTGGGAGCCATCTTAATGATGCGTTATGCGCAAGATGCCGCAAAATATTTTAACCACGCCGAAATTATTGAAATGCATCATGATAAAAAAGTGGATGCCCCGTCGGGTACGGCACTGAAAACAGCAGAAATGATGGCAAAAGAAAACAAACCGTTTTTAGCACCCCATACGGACCTTTCCGCACGAGGTGAAAATCATAAAAATATTCAAATTCACTCTGTTCGCTTACCCGGATTATTTGCGCATCAAATGGTGATATTGGGGGGTATCGGAGAAACACTGACCATTCGTCACGACAGTAATGATCGTAATGCCATGATGCCCGGCGTTTGCCTGGCTTGCCGAAAAGCGATGACGCTGAATGATTTAATTTATGGACTAGAAAACATTATTTGACGGCAATTCCCAGCGAGTATCCGCCGAGTTCTAGCAACTTATTGTTTTAGAAAACAAAAGATTGAAACAGTGGGGGATTATCCAGGGGGAACTTTGCGCGCTCCCCCTTAATCGCGAGGATGCAAATCCCCTGCAGCCCGCGTCAATGAAAGGGAAGGAATTCCCCATCGGAAAATGGGGAATTCCTGGTATTTTTTTAATAAGGCTCACTATCCTTTCTTTTATAGGGTAGAATTAAAATTACTGCTCATCAATTTGATCAGCAGGGGTGATTTTAAATTCTACTGACAAGGAGTCGTTATGAAAAAAAGCGTCATTCAGCTGTTCGGATGCGTGGTTGCTTGCTCTTTCTTTAGCACTACGTTAGCACACCATAAAAGTTCTCATGTTACTAAAGTTTCTCTACACTGCGGCAGCAAAATGGTTGCCGTGGAAAATGGTGATAAATATTCTGCCATTCAGAGCCAATGCGGAGATCAATATTTTAAAAAAGGTAAAGGTGAAGTCGTGACATTTAACCCTATAGGAAAGGATGCCGCCAGTTCAAAAAGCACCAACGAACAAGTGTATACTCTAAAAGTCAAAGACGACATAATTCAAAAAATAAAAGCTAAAAAACAAAACAGTTCATCATAACTCTGCTTTTTGAAAGCCATTCCCGCGTTCAGCGGGAATGGTTGATGCAACTCACTATGCCGGATTGACAATTTCCAGTTCGGCTGATGTCAGCGTAAAATTAAAACGTAAATCAAGTTCACGCGCTGCTTTCACTTCATCCAATCTCCCTACGGGGCAATGATGAGGCGCTTGTTGTAATAATTCCGGTTGATGTTTAATTTCTTTATAAATGATCGCCATCGCATCAATAAATCGATCCAACTCTTGTTTGCTTTCCGTTTCCGTTGGTTCTATTAGCAAGCATTCAGGCACTAATAACGGAAAATAAACCGTTGGTGCGTAGAATTTGTAATCTAATAATCGTTTAGCAACATCCAAGGCAGTAATGCCGTATAATTTCGTCAACGGTTTTATCGTCACAATAAATTCATGCGATGCACGCCGCGTTGGAAAAGCGAGCGTAAAACCCACCTTCTGCAACCGCTTCATGAGGTAGTTTGCATTCAACGTCGCAAATTGACTGACACGTTGCATCCCTTCACGCCCTAATAATCGGGCATAAATATAAGCTCGCAATAACACACCCGTATTGCCATAAAAAGTGGATAACCGCCCAATACTGTTAGGACATGAGGTTTCATTCAACCAAAAATAGTGGTCGGCATTCTTTTCGACGATGGGTAATGGCAAATATTTTGCTAACCGAGGCCCCGCTGCGACCGGACCGCCACCTGGACCTCCGCCCCCATGAGGGGTCGCAAATGTCTTATGTAAATTTAGATGAATCACATCAAACCCCATATCGCCTGGACGGTATTGCCCGAGTATTGCATTTAAATTGGCGCCATCGTAATACAAAAGTCCGCCGGCCTTATGCACCAATTCTGCAACCTGCTTGATTTGCCGTTCAAAAACACCCAGCGTGGATGGATTTGTTAGCATAATTCCCGCGGTATGGGGCCCCAACCTATTTTGCAACGCATTAATATCAATATCACCTTCCGCTGTCGTCGGTAATTCTCGCACTTTAAAACCACATTGTGCCGCCGAAGCAGGGTTCGTCCCATGTGCAGCGGTCGGAACAATCATTTCTGTACGTGCGATATCCCCGCGCTCAGCATGATAGGCTTTAATCATTGCCACACCGGCAAATTCTCCTTGTGCCCCTGCCATCGGCGCCAAAGAAACTTTTTCCAAACCCGTCACGCTCAAAAGAATATCTTGTAACTCATATAAACATTGCAATAACCCTTGACTTTCACTGGCATCGGAATACGGATGATGATGCAAAAACCCGGGCAACATTGCCAATTGATGCGCCGCACGCGGATTATACTTCATCGTGCAAGAACCCAAGGGATAAAAATTCGTATCGATCGCATAATTTTTCGTAGAAAGACGCGTAAAATGCCGCACCACTTCTAATTCCGACAAACTGGGTAATAAGGGAGGCTTTTCTCGTAATAAATGCGCCGGAATCGCCTGCGACTCTTTTTCCGTTGTTAAACGAAATGCGCCTGCGCGCCGGCCTTTTTTTCCTTCTTCATAAATCATGCTCATAATAGTTACTTCACCTTTTCGTTTTGCAACGTTGCTTTGAAATGCTGGATATAAAGATCCAAATCACGGCGTGTTTTTGTTTCCGTTGTGCAGATTAATAACGTATTTTCTCCCAAAGGATATCCCGCTTGAAAGCCCCTGGAACGCATGGCGGATAAAAACTCCGGTATCGGCATCGGAATTTGAATGACAAATTCATGCCAGCATGGACTTGAAAATGGAATTTTTACACCGCTCATTTTGGCTAATTGTTCACGAAGATAAAGTGCATTTTGATGGCATCTGAGCGCTGTTTCTCGCAAACCTTCTTGGCCTAAAAGGCTTAAATAAATGGTAGCGGCCACCACCAGCAACCCCTGGTTCGTGCAAATGTTAGAAGTCGCTTTCGCACGACGAATATGCTGCTCACGTGCTTGCAACGTTAAGGTGTAGCCTTCACGCCCTTGTTGATCGTGCGTACGTCCCACCAACCGACCTGGCATCTGACGCACAAATTGTTTTTTGCAGCACATAAAACCAAAGTACGGCCCCCCATAGGAAAGCGGCGAACCAAGTGGTTGACCCTCACCACACACGATATCCGCACCCGCAGAACCCCACTCGCCTGGCGGTTTTAACAATGCCATCGCCAATGGATTAACCACCGCAATCACGAGTAATTGATTGGCATGCGCCCAATCCGTGAGTTGATCCACCGCTTCCAAACAACCCAAAAAATTGGGTTGAGGAATAATGAGTGCCGCTGTTTTTTCAAGCGATTGTTGTTGCAATAAGGGCTGATCGATCACGCCCGTTTTTTTATCCATAGCAACGGGGATGAGTTCAATCTCTTGTTGTTGCAAAATCGTTTGCACGACTTTTTGATACGCAGGATGCACCGTTTCAGGAATAAGAATGCGCTGCATTTTTGTTTTATTAACCCGAACACTCATGAGGCACGCTTCCGCTAAAGCGGTAGAGCCATCGTACAGCGACGCATTCGATACATCACTTGCCATCAACGCTGCCATCATCGTTTGATATTCATAAATTAATTGCAAACTGCCTTGGCTCGCTTCCGCTTGATACGGCGTATACGCGGTGTAAAATTCCCCACGACTCACCAATTGCCATACAGCAGCGGGAATATGATGTTCATAAGCGCCGGCGCCAATAAAACAACAGCCCGGTCGATATGGCGGCGCCATATCCGTCATGTGGCGTGAGATGGCTAGCTCCGAGCAACCCGTAGGAACTTTATGGCCATTCGCCTTTGGCAACGTCTTTGGAATTTCATCAAATAACTGATCTACCGTTTCAATATCAATGGCCGCCAGCATGTCGCGAATATCTTCCGTTGTATGAGGAATAAATGGCATGAGTTAATTCTCACTAATTTCGTCTTGATAGGATTCTGCATTGAGCAAATGTTCAATTTCAGATTGGTCGGAAATTTTAACTCGATAGAGCCAACCATCCCCATAAGGATCTTTATTAATACGCTCAGGATCATTTCTCAGAACGTCATTGACTTCAACAATGACGCCCGTCAATGGCGAATAAACATCGGCAGCCGTTTTTACGGATTCCACGACCACCACTTCATCACCCGCATGCACATTCAGTGAGGTTTCTGGCAAATCCACAAAAACTAAATCACCCAATTGCGACTGCGCATGATCGGTGATTCCTACGGAATAGATATTATCTTCTTCTAAACGGGCCCATTCATGGGTCTTACTGTAAAATAAGTCATTAGGAATTTCACTCATGATTTTCTCCTAAATTGAGTTAACGATCCAGGAATTCCCCATCTTTCGATGGGGAATTCCTTCCCTTTCATTGACGCGGGCTGCAGGGGACCTGCTACCGTTTACCGTTTTTTACAAAAGGTGGTTTAACCACCGTCACAGGAATTTTTTTTCCGCGACATTCCACCAGCGCTTCTGGCGTGCTGTCGATGGGAATACGTGCTAGTGCAATGGAATGACCGAGAACCGGTGAAAATCCTCCACTGGTGATTTCACCTTCGCCATTGCCAATGAAGACAACTTTTTGATGAGAACGCATCACGCCACGTTCCTTCATTAATAAACCCACTAACTTTTGGCGAATGCCCCGCTCCCGTTGGCGCTGCAAACTTTTCCTACCAATAAAATTTCGCTCAGGATCCGTGAATGAAACGGTCCACGCTAAATTAGATTCCAGTGGAGTCACAGATTCATCCATATCTGAACCATATAAATTTAATCCCGCCTCTAAACGCAACATATCGCGCGCCCCCAATCCACAAGGAGCCACATGCGCTTTAAGCAAGGATTCCCAAAATGCCGTGACCTCTGCGGCAGGTAAAATCACTTCTACGCCATCTTCACCTGTATACCCCGTACGAGCAAACATCCAATCCTCTTGCTCGATAAATTGAAATGGTCGCGTTGCTTGCAAACGTTCGGCAAAATCCGCTTCTTTCATCACCGTAATAACGCGTTGAATCGCCTCTGGGCCTTGCACAGCGAGCATAGCAAGATCCTTACGTTCTTCAATGATGACGTCATAACGATCGGCTTGCACATTCAACCACGATAACACCTTATCGCGCGAACCCGCATTCACCACCAAACGATACACTTCATCATCCAGCCGATAAACAATTAAATCGTCGATGATGCCACCTTCTTCATTGAGAAGACACGTGTAAAAAGCACTCCCTTTTTGGGATAATTTACTCACATCATTTGCTAATACGTAATACAGAAAATAATAAGCATCGGATCCAACGACATCGACGCGGCACATATGGGAAACGTCAAACATACCCGAAGACACACGCACGTGATGATGTTCTTGCAATTGTGACCCATAATGTAATGGCATTTGCCAACCACAAAAATCGACCATTTGGGCTCCTGCTTGCAAGTGCTTGCGATAAAGGGCAGTTTGCATCGCTCATTTTCCTTTTTGATTGAATCTGGGTGGGATTTTAGCGACTACGCATGCCCTCGTAAAGGCAAACTCACCACAACACGTAATCCACGCTGAGGATCATTATATAATTTTATATCTCCACCATGAGCACGGACAATATCCCGGGCAACCGCCATTCCTAATCCTGCCCCACTTTGCTTCAGTGAACGTGAACGGTCTATTCGATAAAAGGGGGCGAACACATTTTCCATTTGATCTTCAGGAATACCCGGCCCCTCATCTTCAATAATGACTTGAATTTCTTGATTGGGATCATTCATTTTCAACAGGACGTGCGCACGAGCCCCATATTTCACCGCATTTTCAATTAAATTTGAAAATGCGCGTTTCAAACCCATTGTACGTCCAAAAAAAGGCAGGCGTCCTCCCGTTTTATTTTCAAACGTAACCGGCTGACCGACGTCTTCCATATCGTGGCATAAGGCTTCGAGTAATGCGCTGATATCAAAAAGCTCCATGGCCTCTGTGCTATTTTGCTCGCGCGCAAAAGAAAGAATGGAAGCAATCATTTTTTCCATTTCATTTAAATCAGCAACGGTTTTTTCATATTGTTCTGTCCCTTCCAAATATTCCGCACGCAATTGCAAACGTGTAATGGGTGTACGTAAATCGTGTGAAATGGCTGCTAACATTTGGGTGCGATCACGCAATAATCGTCGAATGCGTGACTGCATTTCATTAAAGGCACGAATAACCACTTGCAATTCGCGTGGCCCACTCTCTGCCAACGGAGGCGCATCCAAATCGACCCCAAAACGTCGTACCGCTTTGGTCATGGCATCCCATGGCCATGCGATTCGCTTTAACGGCCAAATACACAAAAAAAATAATACAAAAAGTAACACAATCCCAACAATTAAAGCTCCCAGAGAAATCCAAAAACTGTGGGGGCGAAACCCGTGAATATTGAACCATTGCCCATTGGCTAATTGCAAAGTAATACGATAATTGTAGGGATGCGCACGAACGTAACGCGTAATGGCTTGCGGCGTTGGCAATTCGAGAATTTGCGCTTTAGGGTTCGGTTGCGTCGACATACTGACGTAAATACCACGGGTATTAAGAATCCGAATTTTAGAAAGTTGACTCACCGGCAATGATCGGGCGATAACCACCGCTTTAATGGTATCGTTTATCAAACGCTGCTCTGAAATAGGATGACGCCCATACAAAAGATACATACCAAACATAGAAAGCGCGGCGGCACACAATAAAATAAATCCCAAAAACAGAATGAAAAATGACTGTCGTTCGGCTCGATTGCTAAAAATCGTCGATTGAAACCACGGCATCACAATAAAACTCGCCCACCAAAACTAAAACGCAGAGTGTAACTGATTTGAGCAATAAGAGCTATTCCCTAACCTGGATATTTCATGTTGCTTAATGAAGTCTGATTTGGTGGATTACGCGCCTAAACGGCGCTAATCCACCCTACATTTGAGCAAAACTCTTTCTTTTAATTGACGACACGCTCTAGTTGAAACCGTATTCGCTTGAGACAGTTGCATTAAACTGATACCCACCACCACGGACCGTCACGATAATCATGGGATTTTTAGGATCTTTTTCAATTTTTTTGCGCAGCCTCGCCACTTGCACATCGATGGTGCGATCAAAAGGCATGGATTCGCGTCCGCGGGTTAAATCGAGCAATTGATCTCGGGTTAGGGTGCGATGGGGGTTTTCCAAGAAAGCCAATAACAATTCGTATTCACCTGAACTGAGCGGCATCACAATGCCATCCGGAGCAATTAATCGACGTCGATTTTGATCTAAAATCCATTCTTGAAAACGAATATCGGGCATTTTCGCAATGTGCGAAGACTGCCGTTGTGTGGCTAATTTGCCCGTACTGCGGCGCGATAATGCTTTGATCCGAGCCAGTAATTCGCGGGGGCTAAATGGTTTAGCTAAATAATCGTCCGCCCCCACTTCAAGGCCAATCACTCGATCCGCTTCTTCACCCGCTGCGGAAAGCATAATAATAGGGACTTCTGAAGTTTCACGTAACTGTCGACAAAGGCTAATTCCATCCTCACCTGGCAGCATAACATCGAGTACCACCAAATCAATGTTGGCTCGGCTCATCATGCGATGCATTTCCCAACCATCCCGTGCTAAAGACACCCGGTAGCCGTGTTTTTCGAGATAATCACTCAATAACTCACCAATTTGAGGATCATCATCAACAATAAGCACATGGGATTTCGCGACTTTCATGCTCTCTTTTTACGATATTACGCGTTGGTTAGCAAGAAGCAGCCTGTAACAGGGCTGTTACACGGAATATTCACTTAGACCGCAGAATACGGGGATCCCCCTGTGCTACGATTTGATAATTGATTCCCTACGTCACTCGCAAGCGTTTCATCGCTGCGCGCCGTTGCATGGAAAAGGCCCATGGCATTTCCAACCAAGGCAACGCCACTGCGCTGATCAGAACGATATGCCGCAAACGATAACCCCATTTCAAATCCTGCTAAAATCACGGTAGCTAATAAAGCATAGTGTTGTTCTGCGGGTTCCGTCATGTCCCCGCCGCCATACATAACTTTCATGGGGTAACCCGTCGCTGCAACACCAACAGCACCCGCAACGGAATAATGCATTAAACGCAAGCCCAACCATTTAACCACGTGCCCGCGGGTATTATTCCAGTGAACCCGCGCAATCGCACGATTTTCCAGTAATTGTTCATTGAGACGCGGTGCTTCTCGTTGCAAAAAGTACAACAAAAGTTGCTCCAGCTGTTTCAGTTTTTCATCCAACCATTTCATGGGTTTTAACCGCGAAAGATCTACTAATATTTGTAACGCCAAACCAAAACACGCCACCGCACCGGAATATCCACCCATTAAAAAAGCTTGGGGATCGCCCATGTAGTAATGATCCATCACGTAATTTCTCCCACCGTGATAACCTGCAACAGCGGCACCCGTAGCAACGCCGACATACAGAAGATGGGTCAGATAACTGGGGGAAGTATTTTCAGTGAATAAGACGGCTCGCATACCGACGCTCCTTGTAAAAGGAAAAATTCTAACAGCCTACACATATAATTATCAAGAACCAAGTTCCGAGCCACGATTACAGTGTTGTCGCAATTCGGACGCGAGAGAAGGAAGATCCGATTTTTTATCAGTCGCGAAATGCATAAAACATTTTTTCAGTGGCGTCAAACGATCAACCGCATTAAATCCAAGACTGCGTAACTGCACCGTGAACGCAGACTCACTGCTAAATAAATCATTCAACAGACGCATCGTTAAAATCATTTCTGCAGTATCCCCTTTGCGCCAACGTTCATAGCGTCGCAATATTTTTTGTGCGGCAATGGGTTGATTTTTCTGTTTCGCTTGCCATAAGCAATCGAATAAACAAGCCGCGTCTAAAAATCCTAAATTAACACCCTGCCCTGCCAACGGATGAATGGTATGCGCCGCATCACCCACCAAAACCAAGTTGCCCTGCACGTATTTTTCGGCGTGTCGCATGGCTAATGGAAAAGATTGTCGATCTCGATGAAATTTAATTTCTCCTAACGGCAAACCAAAAGCATTATTGAGTTCGCATTCAAATTCATTATTGGACATCGCCAATAACGCTTGTGCTCGCGCCTGTGTATTTGACCAAACAATGGCGCATTGATGCACGTCCGACAGTGGTAACACGGCGAGAGGACCCGTCGGCAAAAAAGCTTGCCAACCCGTATGTTGATGTGACATTTGTGTCGTCACCACAGCAATAATCGCGTGCTGCTGATAAGAACGTTCGCGAAGCGTTATATGCATCTGCTCACGCACCCACGAATTTGCACCATCAGCCCCTACGCATAAATGCGCTCGCAGCACAATACCCTCGGATAATTCCAATTGAACTTTATCGTTTTGCTGTGAAAATAATACCGGATGATCGCACAGAATTTCACAATATTCATGCTGCAATAACAACTGCCACGCTTGTTTAATGACTTCGCGATTTTGCACAATACTGCCGAGCTGCTGCACACCTAAATCTTTGGCATCAAATTCAATTCTGCCTGCACCAATGCCATCCCACACAACCAAACGTTGCAGCGAACTTTTGGTGACGACAGAAAGTTTTTCCCACAAACCCACATTTTGCAAAATACGTATCGCATTAAGATTAATGGCACTCACTCGCGCGATTGGCTGCTCTGCAACAAAATCCAGCGACGGAGTTTTATTTTCAACGACAATGACACGAAAATTATTTTTGACAAGCGCTAATGCTAAAACCAAACCCACCATGCCACCGCCAACAATAATAATATCGGTTTCTTTAATCATGGTGTTGTGTCATCTCCCATAAAGGTAAACCACGCATTAATTTTGGCAGACTTCCTGACAAACCCATCGTCATACGCGCAAGTCTTTTTTTCATGGGTGTCAATAAATCCAAACTCAACAAACTCAACCCTCGCAACAATGACGCCCCTGGAAATTGCATTTTAAAAAGGTGCGCGATGACCATGGTCAATTGAGCCGTGCGCTTTTGATCTTGTTCCCGCCACGCGACATAACGTTGTAATAGGTGTTCTTGGCCGAGCGGTTGTAATTCCTGTCTTGCTTGTACCAAAATTTCAGCCAACGCAGCGGCATCGCGCAAACCTAAATTAAACCCTTGCGCCGCTAAAGGATAAATCGTATGCGCGGCATTTCCCAATAGAATCACACCCGGCAGCAGTTGTTTTTTTGCAATAATGGTCTGTAATGGAAAAACCCCCCCTTTTTCAAAGGAAAGAATTCTTGGAATGCGCTGCGCTAAATGCGGCGCCAATGCCACTAACCATTCCGTTTCTGTCCATGATTGTCGTGATTCAATAACGGCTTGTGGCAGTGTCATCACCACACCACATTGTTTGGGATCGGCCAACGGCAAAATGGCGACAACGCCTTCTTTTGTAAAGCGTTCTAACGCAATGGGAGAATAAGGTTCTGCCAAGGTTAACATTCCAGTAACGGCTGCATCAGCACTCTGTTTTTCAATCGTGGGTATATTTAATAAATGACGTACGCTCGATTGCGCACCATCACACCCCACCACCAAGGCGGCACGCAGTTCACGCGCGCCTTGTGCGGTTTCTACAAAAACATGCGTTTGATTTTCTACACGCTCGATGTGCGTGGTTTTTTGAATGGGAATTATTTCAACACCCGTTTGCCCAACGGCGCCACGATACAAGTGACGATACAAATCGGCAAACGGCACCACAAATCCTAATGCTTCAAGCGCAATTTCCGCTGCCGTAAAATGCACTGCACCCAACGAACCTTCTTCACACACAATGACTTCTTTGATGGGTGTCGCTTTATTTTGTAAGCCATGCCACATGCCCAGCGTACGAAAAATTGCAACGCTGCCATACGCCAATGAAATAGGACGAAAAGAAACGGCCGCATCGGTAGCCACTTCCGGCACATGCTTTTCAATGACCGCGATTTTCAAACCCTGTTGCTGCAAAGCCAACACAAAACTGGAACCAACAAGACCAAAACCAACAATGATAAGATCAAATTCCTCTGGAGGGTGATGATGCATTCCCAATTCCTAGCACGATCCGATAAATTTTGATGGGAAACATCATACCACGTGATGCGCAATTTTTTTAGCGGAAAGAATAGCCAGGACCTGTTCAAAATCACACCGGCTAACCCGGATATTTCACATCGAACGGCGAAGGTCGGTATGCCGCCAACGGGAAGGTCTTCAGCTATTTTTTTACGCGTTGATACGCTACCATAGACTCCATGGCTACCACCAATATCTCACAACGATTAACGCTGCTGCGCCAAAAGATGAAGGCTGCGGGCGTCGACTATTATTTGGTTCCTTCCTCTGACCCACATAAAAGCGAATACGTGCCCGAACACTGGCAACGCCGCCAATGGATCAGTGGATTTACAGGATCGGCTGGAGACGTTTTAGTGGGGCTGCAAGAGGCATATCTTTGGACAGATCCCCGTTATTTTCTGCAAGCCGAGCAGGAGATCGACACACACTGTTACACCCTGATGAAAATGACGCAAGTGGGCACACCGCTCATCGATCAATGGGTTGCACAACAAATTCAACCATTTTGTTTGGCGGTCGATCCTCGTGTGATTTCCGTCACACAGTTAGAGCGTTTCACTCATGCACTCAACAGCAAAAGCAACCTGTTGTTGCTGAAAGAGAATCTCATCGATGCTCTTTGGCAAGATCAGCCCCCATTACCCATGCATCCAATTAAAATCCATGAGGTAAAATACGCTGGCCGCTCTGTTTCAGAAAAATTAGCCCAAGTACGCGCAGAACTGAAAAAAAAGCACTGCGATGCACTCATCATCAATACGTTAGATAGCATCGCATGGCTTTTCAATATTCGCGGCAGTGATATCGCTTACAATCCGCTCGTGATTAGTAACGCCATTTTAAAAACGGATAGCGCTTTATTATTTGTGGACGAAAAAAAAGTAACGCCTGAACTCCAAACGTATTTTTCAAAAAATCATGTCACCATATTACACCCAGACCACTTTCAAGAAACGCTGCAACAATTAAAAAAACACGTGTGGTTGGATGCTAATAGCTGTAATGCGTGGATAGAACAGCAATTAACGCACGCTACGCCACATCGGCAAACGTCTCCGATTATTTATTTTAAAGCGGAAAAAAATGCCGTTGAACAAAATGGTATGCGTCAAGCGCATATTTTAGATGCCATCGCCATGATTAAATTTTTTTATTGGTTAGAAACCCATTGGCAACACGGCGTCACCGAATTGAGCGCTGCCGAAAAATTAAATGCCTTGCGTCGTGAAGAACCCCATTGTGTGGATTTGAGTTTTAACACCATCAGCGGTTTTGGTCCGCACGGCGCTATTGTTCATTATTCCGTTTCACCACAAAGCGACATTCCCATCAACGATCGCTCCTTATATTTGGTAGATTCTGGTGGGCAATATCCAATGGGAACAACCGACATTACACGCACCATTCACTTAGGTGAGCCAACCGATTTGCAGAAGCATCATTACACGTTAGTGTTAAAAGGGCATTTAAATTTGCGACAGGCCATTTTTCCTGCGGGAACGTGCGGTGAGCACCTCAATGCATTGGCACATGCACCCTTATGGAATGAAGCCTTAGATTACGGTCATGGCACCGGTCATGGTGTGGGCTGCTTTTCCTGCGTGCATGAATTTCCGCCCGTCATTTCCGCGCGACAAATGAATGAACCCCTCAAACCCGGCATGGTCGTCAGCAACGAGCCCGGACTTTATCTCACCAACCAATATGGCATTCGCATCGAAAATTTATGTGTGGTCCGCGAAGTGTATTCCACGGAAAAAAGCATCACGGGTCATGGTCCTTTTTATGGATTTGACGATCTAACCCTCGTCCCTTACGCGCTAAATTTGATTGCGTGCCACACACTGACCACACAAGAAATTCAGGCCATCAATGAATACCATCAGAAAATCATCACTACATTACGCCCCCTCTTAAAAGATCCCGCGTTAATTCACTGGCTGGAAAAACAAACGAGCCCCCTCTCAGTTGCAAAATAGCGTGAGGATGGTTAAATTATAGTGTTTCAGATAAATATTTTGGTAAAAATAAACTATTTTAATTGCCTTACCGGCAATGGTGCTCACTGTCGAGCTTCCCTCTCCCGCCTGCGGGAGAGGCTAGGAGAGGGTTGGCTTCTAATGGCACAATCATTTTCACCAAAATATTTATCTGAAAAGCTATAGTAAACAACACGTAACTAACACAAGGGATTGGAAAAATGCAAAACCTGGACAAACCAGACCTGAATGGCCTCGAGTACCAAATCAATTCGTTACTACAAACCATTCAGCAATTAAAAGTGGAAAACAACCAATTACGCCATTATCTTTCTCAAGCGCAGCAAGAGCTCGTAAAACTAGAAGAGAAAAATCAGCAAGCCATTTTAAAGATTAATGATCTCATTGTTCGATTGAAGGAAGAAAGGGTATGAAAGAAAAAGACAACGTTGTCTCGGTCAATATCCTCGATAAAATTTATAAAATCAAATGCCCAAGCGAACAAGCTCATCAATTGCAACAGGCTGCGCAATATCTTACTGAACATATGAAAAAATTACCGCGCAGTTCCAGCAAACTGAATGCTGAGAATCTCGCGATTGTCGCCGCATTAAATATAACGCATGAATTGCTACAAATAAAAAATCAGCATATTGAAGGGGTTGCAGAACGGGTGCAATTGCTACGAGAAAGAATCCAAGAGCACCTAGCAAAACACGAAGAAAGTTTAGTATAATAAAAAAGTCCTCTATGATAGTCGCCAGTAGGTTCAGCATTTTTGAACCGATAATCATTATCCAGGGAATGGTTGTAGTCATCGCTGTTGTGCATACCCGCATATTGCGGGAAGCCTGATGCGGTGCTCGCCTGTCCCACTTGAACCCCCAGGGTTCATAACAGCGCCTGCAGCGATATCATGGAGGTTTCTTTTTTATGCCGAATAATAAACTGAGCACCGATTTTAAAACACTTCGCCACCAATTGCGTCAGCAACGAAAGCATCTCTCGCCAACACAACAAAAAAAAAATTCACACCTCATTTGTCAGCGTATTCTACAACAACCCGTTTTTCACGCCGCGCAGTCTTTTGCAATTTATTCTGCAACGGAAGGCGAACCTGATATTTTTTCATTGCAACAGGTTAAAAATAAATGGCTCTTTTTACCCGTGATATCTGCGGAAAAAGAATTGGCTTTTTTCCCATTTATGTCTGGCGAAGCCCTTCACAAAAATCGTTACGGCATATTGGAACCCGCGAAAAAAGAAAAGATCGTGGCCGCACAACAGATTGATGTGATTATTCTGCCGTTGGTTGCTTTCGATGAAAATGGTCATCGCCTGGGACGAGGAGCCGGTTATTACGATCGCACATTGGCTTTTATGCAGCAACATCCACGTCCCGAAAAACCTTTTTTAATTGGCGTCGGTTACGAATTTCAAAAAATGACGTCCATTATTTCCAACACCTGGGACGTTGCATTAAACATGATTATTACTGAAACCACTACTTATAAGGTCTCAAATTCAATGTAAGAAAGTTTTTCCATCGATTTTAAGATTTAAAAGATTTAAGATGGATCCCCGTGACTACGGTCGTGGAACTTTAGCATTCTTTTTTATATACTACAACCGCTTGAAAATTAGGCTTTCCCACAATCTTCTGCCAACTCTAAGCTATTTTTTTAACGCAGAGACGCAGAGGTACAAAGGCGCAAAGGAAGAATATTATTCTAATCCATTCTAGGGTCTG
>Ga0155581_107_pt1 | contig 18958 bp, 22 predicted proteins | sample RifCSPhighO2_12_FD_107238 | JGI IMG/M metagenome (GOLD analysis project Ga0155581, IMG submission 107238) | Coxiella sp. RIFCSPHIGHO2_12_FULL_42_15 | reverse complement strand
AATGATCACACAACGAATTGTTTTCGCTATAAAGAATTAAAAAAGAGTAAATTGCTCCAACTACGATCATAATATTAAAAAATTAATGCCTAAATTTCGGCGGTGGAAGACTGATAAGGACCTTATAATAACGCCTATTTGAATGATTGGTAACAATAATGATTACGATTTCTGATATAAAAAAATATTACCGAGCGCTGATTTCGAAAAATCCTAAATATGAGGGTATCTTTTACGTAGGCGTTAAAACTACAGGTGTTTTTTGTCGTCCTACTTGTCCTGCAAGAAAACCTAAATTCTCCCATTGTGAATTTTTTAAGACAGCTAAGGATGCACTTTTGGCTTCCTATCGACCCTGTAAGCGTTGTCAGCCACTTTCCAATCCCAACCAAGTTTCAGAACTTATTCAACGGTTAGTAAAAGCAATCGAAGAAAATCCAGAAAAACGCTGGAAAGATAGCGATTTCAAAAATCTATCTATTGATGCATCAACCGCTCGTCGTCAGTTTAAGAAAAGATTTGGAATGACGTTTGTTGAATATGCTCGAGCTCGGCGCTTAGGAATTGCAATGAAACAAATCAGAGGAGGGGAGAAAGTAATCAATGCTCAAGTTTCAAGTGGATATGAATCGGGTAGTGGTTTTAGAGATGCATTTTATCGCATCATGGGTAAGCCGCCATCATTGGGAGATCATTGTAATATTTTAAAAGCAGCATGGTTGGACACACCTCTAGGTCCCATGATCGCTATCACAGACGAAGAAGCACTTTACCTTTTAGAATTTATTGATCGTCGTGGCTTAGAACTTGAAGTCGAACGACTCAGAAAACGAACGAAATCTGCTATCATACCTGGCAACACAGAACTAATTAATACAATAGAAAAGGAATTAAATTTATATTTTCATGGTAAGCTGCGAGAATTTAAAACACCTCTATTTTTAATCGGGTCATCTTTCCAAAAACGTGTTTGGGAGGCATTAAAAAAAATTCCTTATGGTGAAACTCGATCATATTTAGATATAGCAAAAGTAGTTGGAAATGATACTGCATTTCGTGCCGTTGCACGCGCAAATGGTGCAAATCAAATTGCTATTGTTATCCCATGCCATCGCGTTATCAATGCAAATGGCGATTTAGGCGGATACGGTGGTGGTCTCTCACGTAAACAGTGGTTACTGGAACAGGAAAGAAATTGGAACGGCATGAAATAAATTTAATGAGGTATCAAATGGACGTAAAAAAATTTTTTCAAGAAATGTATTTTCATATTTGGCAGGGTAATGATTTAAGTAAGATTGATGATTTTTATGCAAACGATTTTGAAGAAACTGTTTGTGTAAGTGATGAAAATAAACAGCCGATTGAACTTACAATGGCCTATAATGATATTGTCAAACAAGCAAAGTGGCAAAAAAATAATTATCAAAATACAACCATTGATATTAAAAAAATTGTAGCAGGTGTTGATAACCATATTTCTGTGAATTTTTATTCATCATCAATTTACAAAAAAACTGGTGAGCTACGACATCGCTGTGTATGTGGAATATGGCGCCTTAATCAAGAGAATAAAATTGATCGGGTTTGGGCAGTTGTAACGCCATATTATCCTATCTAAAGTGTTTTATATGATTAATCTTCAGGAAATTGTTTCGCGCTGTTAGGTATGATGATGCCTGGAAGTTTTCGAGTAACCCAAACATGAACTGCATTAGAAACATCGATCGGCTCATCAAGTGATCCACCTTTAATTGAGATCGTTTCTGATATAGGATCAGATTCATGCCAAAGGCGTGATCCACAGATCGGGCAGAATGCGCATTTGAGTTTTCGTCCGCTATCTGTACAACGACACCAATATTTAGGTATGCCTTGTGTTACTTTAAAACCGGAACGTGGAACTTCAAGCGTTATGCCAAAAGCCGAAGCAGATTGTTTTTGACATTCCCTACAATGGCAAATATACAGTGCAAGAGGTTCTCCAACACTTTGATAACATCCGGTATAAAATCTGAAGTAAAATTAAGCCATAATTCCCTCCATTTGTAAATTCATTCTCCCCCAATTTGTCTTTTGGCGGGTTAATGTAAACGGGCTTTAATTTTTTTAACGTTGGCATTTTGTGGTTGAAACGCGCTGGGGTTTTCTCATAAGCATTCAACAAGATTTCATGCCTTCTTTTTAAAATCTCATCCGCTTGACCCAAATGAACCGATGCTGGTTTTAAAAATAAAATGCCAGAATGATAATGAATGTTATCATACCAGTTAAAAAACCTGGGCGAGTTGGCATGTGCAAAATGGAACGAGCTTACAGGAGTTGCAGTTATTGGGTGGCTGGTCGAATTTTAGTATGGTATTGCGTTACGCACATCTCTCGAGTGCGCATTTAAGAGAAGCGGCTTCGAGAATTTGCGTGACAAATTCCCTACAAGGAGCGATTGGGGGATAAATTGGGAAAAAGAGTTCTTGTGTAACCACTTGATATTATTGGGGAATTTTGTGGGCCCACTAGGACTTGAACCTAGGACCAAAGGATTATGAGTTCTAAATTTGCTCTTTTTAGCACCTTTTAAGCGCTTTGAAATCTTTGGATATTTCTATAAAAACTAATTGAAATCAATAAATTATGCCTTATAATGCATTCTACAGTCTTGGAATGCTTTTTAAGCCTTGTGTCTACATGGCGTCTACATGAGAAATAAATATGAAGTTGACGAAGCGATTAGTCGAGAGCTTTTCTTCCCCGGATAATCAGCAAATTTTTATTCGTGATGATGAACTCAAGGGGTTTGCATTGCGTGTAACGCCCTTGGGCGCTAAATCTTTTATTATTGAAAAGCGGATAAAGGGTGTGGTGAAGCGAATTACCTTAGGCAAATATCCAGAAATAACGGTGGAGCAAGCGCGGCGTGAAGCTCAGAAATTATTAGGTAAAATCGCGACGGGAATTGACCCTTTGGCAGAAAAAAAAGAGCTTGAGCGTAGCCACATTACGGTACTTGAAGTATTTAATGAGTACTTGAAAACCCGAAAAAATTTGAAAGCTACCACCGTACTGGATTATCAGCGTGTCATGCAGGTTGCCTTTTCAGACTGGAAAAATAAGGCATTATCCAGCATCAGTAAAGAAATGGTGGCTAAGCGTCATGCGGAATTAGGAAAAGCGAGCCATGCTCGAGCCAATCTCGCGATGCGGGTTTTAAGGGCCTTATTTAATTTTGCAATCAATCAATATGAAAAAGAAGATGGTAAGCCTATTTTTACGTACAATCCTGTGAATAAATTATCACACACCAAAGCTTGGTATCGTGTGGATCGTCGGCAAACGTTAATTAAATTGCATGAATTACCCAAATGGTATGCTGCTGTAGCCACGTTAGAGGGCGCGCATGCTGGCCTTCGTGTTAATACGGTCAGAGATTATTTGTTATTTATGCTTTTTACTGGACTTCGACGCGAAGAAGGCGCTCGCTTGCAGTGGAAGCATGTTGATTTACACGGTAAGACCATTACGATCCCGGATACTAAGAATAATCAACCCCATGTTTTGCCATTATCCGATTATTTACATCCGTTATTAAACCGGTGTTTTCAGCATAAAATAAATGAGTACGTATTTCCTGGCAGTGGCAAGGTCGGTTATATTATCGAACCGCGTAAAACGATGACCAAGATTACTGAATTGACGGGTATCGAATTTACTTTGCATGATTTGCGCCGTACTTTTATCACCATTGCGGAATCTCTGGATATTCCAGTTTACGCACTGAAGCATTTGCTCAATCATAAAATGAAATCGGATGTTACCGCAAGTTATATCGTTATGGATGTTGAGCGCTTGCGAGAGCCTATGCAAAAAATCACGAATTATATTTTGAGTTTGGTTAGTGAGAAACACAGGAATGTTTTACTATTGCCATCCAAGCGCCAAATCAAAGAAGGGGTGATCAATGAGTAAAATTTTAGAGAAGAAGGAAGACTCATTAACTTTGGACAAGAACTACAGAAATTTTTTGGTTGATATTAAAGAGCGCTTGTGCAAAGCGCAGGTGCGAGCAGCATTAGCTGTGAATGTGGAATTAGTGCAGTTCTATTGGCAGGTTGGCGCCGATCTTATTGAAAAGCAAAAAGCGTATCAATGGGGAGAAGGGTTTTTAACCCAGCTTTCGCATGATATGCGGGAGGTTTTCCCTGGAATACAGGGGTTTTCTGTCACCAATTTAAAGCGTATGAGGCGATTTGCTTTGCATTATCCAATTGGGCCACAGGCTGTGGCCCAATTACCTTACATCAAATACATTTGGCACGATAGAGAGTGCTGATGGACATGAAAAAAGTTTAATATTCAAAGGAAAATTTTATGGACCGTAACCAACCTTATAATGATTTACCTTTATTGCCACCCAAAATTGATCTTGATGATCCGAGAATCTTGCGTAAAGCGATCAATGCTAACCGTCGTCTTGCTGAGCTAAAGGGTGCTGTTTTATCAATTCCAAATCAGGATATTTTAGTTAATGGCATTGTGCTTCAAGAGGCAAGATTATCATCTGAAATTGAAAATATTGTTACCACTAACGATGAGCTTTATCGAGCTGCCGCGGATAAAAGCTTAACGAAAGATCCAAAAACAAAAGAGGTTTTACGTTACCGCGAAGCTTTATGGCACGGTTTAAATGTATTAGAGACAAAACCATTATCGACGAATTTATTTATTGAAGTAGTATCTATTATTAAAGAAACAGGGATGAGTATTCGCAAAGTCCCAGGCACTAAAATTGCTAGCCAAGAAGAAATTATTTACACGCCTCCTGAAGGTGAGTCTATTATCCGTGACAAACTATCAAATCTTGAAAAGTTTATTCATGCTGACGATCATATTGATTCATTAATTAAGTTAGCAATTATGCATTATCAGTTTGAGGCCATTCACCCATTTACTGATGGTAATGGTCGTACTGGGAGAATTATTAATATTTTATTTCTAGTTGAAAAGGGATTGCTTGACAACCCAATTTTATTTTTGAGTCACTACATTCTAAAAAATAAGGCGCAGTATTACCAGTGTCTGCGTCGCGTTACTGAAAATTCAGCCTGGGTTGAGTGGATTAGTTATATGCTCGATGCTGTTGAAGTCACTGCTAAGGAAACACAAGAACGAGTTGTTAACATTTTAGAAGCTATGGATAAAGCTAGAGAATTAGTGCGTACCAAGGTACCTAAAATTTACAGCAAGGATTTGATTGAGACTATTTTTATGCATCCCTATTCAAAGGTTCAATTTCTCGTAGATGTGGGCCTCGCTAAACGCCAAACGGCCGCAGCCTATTTAAAACAGTTGGAGGAGCTGGGATTGTTGAGAGTTGAGAGGGTGGGTAAGGAACAATACTATATCAACACTCGATTGGTGCAAATATTAAGCAAGTAACCCATTGATTTAATTGCTTTGATAGAACGTGTCGAAAAAATCAAAAAAAATCGACACGTTCTCAGGACGTGTCGATTCAATCGACATGTCCTATTTTTGGTTGAAATGGCACTTGACGGATAGCTAACAGCTTCAGAACAGTCTTCGGAAGTAGCAGCGAAAAAGGACAAATTAACTCTTGACAAACCTTAAAAAATAATTATACTTCTTTCAAAGTATTTCATAGTGGGTGTAAAACCCATCTCTTTTTTTTCGTCAGTCTTCAGAATTAAATAAAACAGACAATTCATCCAAAGAAGAGCGGCAATAACATTTTTTTCAAAACATTTTTGCGATTTAAAATAGCAAGGCTTTCTGACCATAACTTTATAACGCTTTTATATCCTCAAACCCTGGGCGTTAGCCCAGGAACTTTACGCAATGGGGGTTTCCCAAGGGGGAGAAAGCGAATTCTCCCCCTTGGGTCGCCGTCCGCGAGGGTTTCCCGAGCAGGCGAAATTCATATGGGAAAAATACCCCGGGCGTAAGCCCGGGGATTTTTATAAAAAATCTCACCCATTTCTAAAAATATCACACGCAATTCAACCATTCATTTAATCCCACCAAACGGAATCTTTACCCAGAATGGCAGACTTTGCGAAATGGGTAATGGCAGCGGAATATGATTCCAGTGAATTTCAGCGCGGTGAATTTATTCATGCGTACCAACAAAATTTACTGGAAAATTCAACTCGAGAGGTACCTTGCGTCTTGTTGGGAAACAGAAGCAGCCAACGTCGGCCGAGCAGTTATCTGCCACTACAAGCCATTACGGAACTGGCCGCTGGCCTCTGCAATCCCCGCACAAAATTTGTAGTAAAGCCTGTTGTTTTTGCTTGATAAAAATCTCGAGTATGCGAGCGGCCCGGCAACCCGCCCCAAGTCCCAGCGGCACCCGGGTCCGGGCCCCCCCCACGCCTCCTCCACCCCAATAATCAAATCCCAACGATCTAAAATCTTTCATTTTAATTTCTAGATGGGTAACACTATTCCAGGCGTGCGTAAACTTAAAAGAACCTAGAAAAGGCTTTCGTTCTTCAACCAAATAATAGAGGCCCTGGGCGAATGCCTGAAGATCACGGGCGGGGGAATAACACTGAACATAGCCAATGCCTTGAATGCAGAATAAATCTCTTTGATCCCATGTCGTAAAGGTATTAAAGCACTCATCATACAGGTGAAATGCTTCTTGCAGATAAAATGGGTTGGACACGGGGTCTTTTTTATTATTAATGCTTAAGTCTTTAATCTTTTCTCGAAAGGCTCTAATGGCTTGGCCAAGTTCAGAATCAGCCTGCTTTTGGCTTAACATCGTTTTTACGTCAGTTGCGCTGGCTGCACTTATTGTAGTGATCAGTGGCCGGAGTGTTTCTTCCTTAAACTTCAACGCTTCTTTTTTCTGTTTCTCAATATGGGCCTCTATTCCCTCTGGAAAGATTGCCTTAATTTGCGTTTGCATTGCTTCCAAACCGCCGGGAATTTGTTCAAAATAACTTTTAAATAATTCGCACAGTATTTCATTTCCCGTGCAGAGCGCCGCTTGAAAAGGGGTTCTTTCTTTAAAAGACTTGCCCGAAAGTTCTGTGACTTCATTTACTACTGGCTTACAGAGTAAATCAGTTAATCTTTCGGGGTGGGTTTTTGCTTGCTCAAGCAACGCTTTTACTTCCTTTTGATTGTTCCAAAGAACGCGGTGCATCAGCTTTTCTCGTCTTACGTGAGGCAACCAATCTTGTCTAAAAATGCTCGATGTTTTGGTGAATGTATCTCTGTCTTGAAGCGATAAATACGGCTCCAGTACTTGAGTAAGCACCGTTTGCACCTGCGCATTGAGGGGTTCTTCTACAGGTGGGTTTTTTTTAAAAAACAGACTATTCCAGAATCTCATCGGGAGTGAGGACTGCCGCTTATGGGCTGTTTCAGAAAGTGGAGACACTTCTTGTTTTTGCATTACTTGATCCGATAAAGAAGGCGTTGTTCCGTTATCAGTGTTTGCTTCCGAAATTAAAAAAGGGGTTGTTATTGCAGGTTCTTCACTTCTGGCACCTGGCCTGGGGGGTTTTACCCACACAACAAAGCGACCCCAAAAGCTTTTGATTTTATTGGTGAATTGACTGAAAAATTTCATCCGTCAAGCCTCTTTGGTTGATTATTTCATAGGAACAGCATACTGGGTAAAAATTAATTAAGTGTTAAATTGAGAAAAAAAACAAAATAATTTTTATTTAAGGATATATAACACCACGCCACGTAAACTTTAGGGACGTTGCCTAATTTCATTTCTTTTTATAAACCAAGTTCTGAGTTTTAATCAGAATCAGGCAGGGGCCTCGTATGGGGTCCGTCTAAAACCTTACCGTGATACCGTTGATAAACTCACCATCGGCGTTGGTCGCAATCTTGATGATGCTGGTCTATCCGAAGAGGAGGCGTTTTATTTGCTCGATAATGATATTCAAAAAATTACCGCTCAACTTAAAACCATACCAACCTACTGCAACCTTGATCCTCGAAAACAAATTGCCCTAGCTGACATGGCATTCAACCTAGGCTTTCATGGCATCCTGCGTTTTCAACACATGTGGGCGGCACTAGAAGCGGGTGATTGTGTTGAAGCTGCCAAGGAGATGTTAAACTCTACCTGGGCTGCAAAAGCACCCAATCGAGCACGAGAACTTGCAAGTCTCGTTAAATAAAGATATCGCACCATTCACACCGCGCGACTTGAGAAGAATCGCAGCCACTAACATGACGACGATAGGCACACCTCGCCTGGTAGTAAGTAAGTATTGAACCCTGCTGATAATGCCATCACCGCGATTTATGACTGCCACAGCTATGACGCCGAGAAAAGAAATGCACTTGAAGCCTGGGAAAAAAAGCTCCGACAATTAACCGATAACAGCAAAAACAAAAAATAGCCATTGAATATGTTAATATGCCTGCTATAATATCAATAGGTACTTAATTACTATTTTTATAATTTATATTTATAAGTCAATCAGTTATACGATTATAATTATATTTAAATGTAACTTTTATCCTGTATTTAAAGTTACAAAGGAAAGCTCATGAAATCGGCCAGCGATCTTATTTTACGACGCATTCGTGGCAAACAACGCGGATGGGTATTCACGCCCAAGAGTTTCATTGATCTTGCCCCTCGCGTCACCATTGCCGTCACGCTCCACCGACTTTTAAAAAAAGGCATTATTCGCAAATTAAGTCATGGCATATATGATTTTCCGGTACAACACCCTAAGCTGGGTGTTCTTGCCGCAAATCCCGATGCAATAGCCAAAGCAATTGCCTTGAAAACAGGCGACAACATTCAGCCAAGCGGCGCGAGACTTGCCAATCTACTAGGGCTAGATACTCAAGTACCGGCAAAGTCGACCTATATAACATCAGGAAGCTCAACGCAAAAAAAAATAGGCAAATACCCAATAACACTCAAACACTCAAAATTAATACCCAGCGCCCCATTGAGTGTTAACACCGTAAGAGTTATTAATGCCTTAGATCACCTGGGAAAAGATGGCATTACTGATGATATGGTAAAAAAATGCAAAAAAATTCTGTCTCAAAAAGACAAATCGCAACTTAAAAAAAATATGGCCAAATTGCCGGCCTGGATAATTCCATTCATCTTAAAAATCATAGGAAAATAAAATGAAAGAACTGCTTTCTGCATCTAGAACTGAACGAGCGCAACTATTCCAAGAAGCCACGGATCGTTCCCCCAACATTCGAAACCCGATTATTATTGAAAAAGATTTTTGGGTATGCTGGACACTCAATCAGATATTTTCAAGCGCTGCTCTTTCACCTCACATTACTTTCAAAGGGGGCACCTCCCTCTCAAAATGCTACAACATCATTGACCGCTTTTCGGAAGATATTGACTTAACGCTGGCAAAACAATATATCGGCATCACTGGTGACAATGATCCAATCTCAGCTGCGACACCAAGTCAACGTGGCAAACGCTTAGAGCAGCTGAGTGACGCAGTTAAAATTAAAATAGCTACTGATGTTAATCCAATACTAACTGAACAATTTAGAAAAAATATCTCCCCTTATTTTAGTGATACAGAATGGAAATTAACTACTGACGACAAAGATGCGCAAAGTCTTATTTTCCACTATCCAAGCTGTCTGGAAAAAATATCAGATGGATACATTGATATCTCAATCAAACTGGAATTTGGCGCTCGTGGCGACAACAGCCCTTGCGAGTCAAAAACGCTAACAACTTACGCGCAACAGCTTTTACCTGAATTGTTTGAAGCACCGCCAGTGATAAAAGTAACTTCTTTAACCGCCAAGAGAACGTTTTGGGAGAAAGTAACATTGCTTCATGCCGAGTATCACCGCGACCTGCAAAAGCCACTCCCTAGCCGAATGTTCCGCCATTATTATGACATTACCATGCTCGACCAGAAAAATCTCACTCAAGACGCCCTGCGAGACATCGCGTTATTAAACGATGTGGTTAAGAATAAAGTCATTTACTTTCCATCCAAGTGGGCAAACTATGACGAAGCAAAAATTGGCAGCATGCGGTTATATCCAAATGAGGCCTTCATTGAATCACTAAAGCAAGATAGCCAAAGAATGACTGACATGTTTTTTGGTGATGCGCCTGATTTTGAGAAAACCCTGTCTGAAATAAAGCGGATTGAAGACGTTATTAATCAGAAATAACTGAATAATCTCGCAAATAATAAAACGATTGCGACCATCTTTTACAAAAGAAGCTGGGTGGAAGGCTGGGGCACTGGTACAGCAGGGCCAGCGCACGCTGTCTAATAAAAAATTAAGCTTTAATAGGCTCTAATCTACCAAAATTCCATGCTTTTGATTTTAACCAAGTTAAGATGCGAAGATTATACTATAAAAATAGTGGTTTTCGCATCTTTTTTTCGAATTTTCTAATAAAAATTCGTTGCCTTGACTTCGGGTAACTGAAATTTCTTTGTAAAATCTAATCCAGATAATAGCCAGCTGAGTTGATCGCGAGTCAGCTCAAGCGCTTGATCTGAAACAGCGGGAAATTTTAATTTCCCTTCTTCGAGTCGTTTGTAGCATAACCAAAAGCCATTTCTATCCCACCATAAAACTTTTATTTTATTGGCGTGACGATTGCGAAATAAGAACAACTGCCCTGAGACGGGGTTTAATTTCAAGTGATCTGAAATCAGTATGACGATTCCGTCTGTCTGTTTCCTGAAATCAATAGGCTTTGGGTAAAGCCAAATCGGTGTCGTGTAGGTCGGCATCATAATGATTTCTCCCCCTGCAAAATAAAGCGTAGCGCTTCTTCTGAATGAATACGTAAGCAACGGCCGCTATTCAAAACAATCGTGCCCAAAATTTTCGGTTCATCTAAAATTTCTTTGCTGACAGCAGTATTGTGCCTAAAAATTTTAGCGGAAAATCCGGTGATGTTTTAATTGCGGTGCAAATGGGTATGGAATTAGGCTTAAAACCTTTGCAATCCCTACAAAATATTGCGGTTATTAATGGTCGACCTTGTTTATGGGGCGATGCTTTATTGGCAGTGGTTAAAGCGCATCCTGATTTTGAATATATTCAAGAAACCGAAGAAAATGAAACGGCTATTTGCCGAATTAAACGTAAAAATGAACCTGAGCATATTGCCACCTTCAGCCAAAATGATGCAATCCGTGCTGGTCTTGCTAGTAAAGAGGGCCCCTGGCGGCAATATCCCAAACGCATGCGCCAACTACGTGCGCGTAGTTTTGCATTACGAGATGTTTTTCCGGATGCCTTGCGCGGAATTCAAATGGCTGAAGAAGTGAATGACTATATTGATGTTACTCCACCTACCAGCAGCGCTATAGAATCCGTTAAAACTAAATTGGGATTAACGGAAAAAATAACCGAAAATGGCACGACGCCCATTACATTAGAACAAGTAACCGAAAAAATTAAATTCGCTAACCGTGAATCTGAACTTAAATCAGCCGCAGAACTCGCCAGTTTATTAACTGAAAATGACAAAATTTTAATTCGAGAAATTTACAAGCAAAAAATGATGGAACTGAAATCTCGCATCACAGGAGAACCCCATGAGTCAATGTAAAATTATTTTAGCTGAATTAAAAAAATCGCCATTAACAGCCGCACAAGCTATCGAAAAACATAATATTTATCGTTTAGCTGCACGAATAAACGATCTTAGAAAACGCGGCTATACGATAGCGACTCATATGCATACGACTTATCGTGCAGATGGAAAACGCAGTTATTACGCCGAATACCGCTACATTCATTAAGGAATAATTTATGTTACCTCGATTGATTCGAATGAGGGATGCACCAAAATATCTTGGCATGGATCGGCATCGATTCAATCAAGACGTGAGGCCCTCCCTTATCGAAATTCCCATCGGCAAACAAGGCATCGCTTTTGATTTACTTGACTTAAACGCCTGGGCGGACGAATATAAATCCCGCAGTGGGCGGTCCAAAACCATAAGGAGAACATTATGGGCCGCAAAAGAACACCAGGTCTCTACAAAAGAAAAGGGGTCTGGCACATTGATAAACAAATCCTCGGGCAACGCATTTGCGAAAGCACTCGAACAGCTTCTTTAGCAGAAGCCGAACAAGTCGTTGCAAAACGTACCGAAGAAATACGACAGATAAAAATTTTTGGTGTGCGGCAGAAACGATCCTTTGAAGAGGCGGCTGAACGGTATGTTGCTTTTAATAAGACAAACAGACAATTAAGCGAGACATACAAGAGTTAGGGCGGCTACATACTTACTTCAGTGGTCAGCCGCTAGAGTCAATACATATGGGTAGCCTACAACGCTTTATTGAAGATCGTAAAAAGGAAATGCTGAAAAATCGGACTATTAATTATGCTCTTCAAGTCATTCGCCATTTGCTCAATCAGGCGGCGAGTGAATGGCTCGATGAAGAGGGTATTCCGTGGTTAGAACGACCACCTAAAATTAATCTGTTGCCAGAGCATGATAAACGCGCACCTCGGCCTTTGAGTTGGGACGAACAAGACCGTCTTTTTGCAGAGCTTCCCGCTCTTTTAAAAGAAATGGCTTTGTTCGCTGTTAATACCGGTTGTCGTGATCAGGAAATTTGCCAACTGGAGTGGGCGTGGGAAATAAAAATTCCTGAGCTTAACACCAGTGTGTTTGAACTTCCTGGTTACTATCAAAGCAGTGATGGTAACGCAATTAAATGCACCAAAAATGGGGAGTCTCGTTTGGTGATTCTCAATGATGTTGCGAAAGCGGTTGTTGAACGGCAACGCAATAAACATAAACGTTTTGTATTTGCGCATTGTTATCGTGGTATTTGGCGATCAATGTATGCCATGAATACAAATGGCTGGAAAGCAGCTCGTGTTCGTACAGAATTAACCGATGTGCGCGTCCATGATTTAAGACACACATTCGGTCGGCGATTACGAGCTGTTGGTGTTTCCTACGAAGATCGACAAGATCTTCTGGGACATAAATCCAGTCGGATGACCACGCATTACTCGAATGCTGAGATTAAGAATTTAATTGATGCTGCCAATACAGTGTGTCAAAAACAAGTGAGCACACCCACGTTAAGGGTGATCCAAGGTAGGGCTCTAGGTTCCGCAAAACTCCCGCAAGTGGGTTTTGGGGAAATCGGGCAAAAACCCGCGAAGCCTTGATTTAATTGGTGGGCCCACTAGGACTTGAACCTAGGACCAAAGGATTATGAGACCGGATTATCGTTTATAAATAACATAAAATCAACACCTTGCGATGCTCATTTGTAACAAAAACGGCCTAACACAGTCTCAGTGGATTGGATAACAGCCTCACTACGTTACAAAATCCCTACACGATAGCTTTCACTTTATAAATCAATATGATTAAAATATACTGCAATAATACCCATTTTAGGATATTATTGAAGCATAGAATATAATAAACTATGAGCATTATATGCAATCTCGGGAATCTACAAAAAGCCAGAGCGTTCGTCTGTTACAGCAACTTCTTTTGCAAGGGAAATACGTATTTGATAAACAAGATGCTATAGCAGTAGCTGTTTCAGAAAATATACCGATTAACCAACTGAACAAAATACTTTCCAATTTGGCCAAAAGAAGGCAAATATCAAGATTGCGCCGTGGACTATATGTCATTCATACACTACTTGCTGAGGAAATGAATAGCCATCCTTTCATCATAGCCACTCATTTAATTCAACCTTCTGCCATTAGCCACTGGTCTGCTTTGCAACATCATGGTCTAACTGAGCAAATACCTCAATGTGTGACTGCATCCACAACCCGTAAAGTTATTACGCCCTCTATGCGTAAAAAACAAAGCGCAACATTAAAAGAGAAACATGCATGGAAAATTAATGGCATTCGGTTTGAATATATTAATGTACTAGGAAAAAATTTTTTTGGTATCGAAAAAATCTGGTTGGATGAGCACTCACAAGTATCTGTTACTGATAAAGAGCGTACTTTGCTTGATGTGTTTATTTCCCCAAAAATGTTTGGTGGTATGGGGGAAGCATTAGGTTTATTAGAGAATGTTGTGACAAATATAAACATCCAAAAGTTAGTTGACTACGCGCTCAGATATGGGAAAAAATCTGTCATTAAACGACTAGGGTGGTCGCTGGAGTATTTTGGGGTGGAGGAGCATATTCTTAAACCACTGTTAGAGGCTTCTATTCATTATTATTGTCGTCTTGATCCTACGAAAAAAGCAGTGGGACATTGTGATAAGCGCTGGATGATTCAAAATAATTTAATGGATGTAGAAAAATGAAGCCATTGCGAATTAAATTACAAAATGAATGTCGTTCCAAAAAAATAGCTCAACATGTTATTGAGAAAGACTATGCATTGAGTTATGTTCTAGCGGGAATATCAAAGCACCCGAAATTGTCTCAGAGCCTTATTTTCAAGGGTGGAACAGCATTAAAGAAAATATTTTTTGGTGATTATCGCTTCTCTGAAGACTTGGATTTTTCTACTATTAATGCACCGAAAGGAATGGAATTAGAAGAATCATTACAGAACGCAATTGCTATTTCAAAAGAATTCCTTTTACAGTATGGTCCTTTTGAACTTGAATTAAAGCGTAATCCAGAGCGTGCGCCTCACCCTAATGGCCAAGATGCATTTAATATTTTCATAAAATTTCCATGGCAACCAACGCCGATGTGCCGTATTAAAATTGAAATAACCCACGATGAACCCGTAATATTGCCACCTGAATATAAACCGATTTTACATAATTATGAAGAAGCACTGGAATGTATTGTTGTTTGTTATCCGATTGAAGAAATTATTGCTGAAAAATTACGCGCATTACTTCAGACCCATCAAAAATTAGTTGCTCGTGGGTGGAATCGCCCCAGAGCTCGTGACTATTATGACCTGTGGTGTGTGCTGAAAAAGTATAAAAATCCCCGGGCTTACGCCCGGGGTATTTTTCCCATATGAATTTCGCCTGCTCGGGAAACCCTCGCGGACGGCGACCCAAGGGGGAGAATTCGCTTTCTCCCCCTTGGGAAACCCCCATTGCGTAAAGTTCCTGGGCTAACGCCCAGGGTTTGAGGATATAAATCCAATATTTCTATAGAAAAGCTGCTTGAGACTTTAAAAGAAAAGTGTAGCCATCGTAACGTATTTTGGCAGCGAATTGATGATTTTTTTACGGAAGAATTGCTGAATGAAGCACATAAGTACTGGAAATCTACACTAGGTATATTAATAAAGGACTTGCCTGAGTGTCATCAGGTACTTGTTGAAACAAAACAATTAATTACTGACGTTTTTGTGCAACCTGAGTTAAAGGATGATTTGAAGCATGAAAAAATTTATTAGAGCCGTTGGTGGGATGTATCACAGTGTTATCTATACAGACACAGACGGAAGACATTTTCGTTTTTCGGGCGGCACCTGGACATGGCGTAATCATAATCCGGGCAATGTTTGGTCTGGTCGAATCAGTAAAAAACATAATCAAATTGGTGAGACGCATCATTTTGCTATTTTTCCAGATGACAAATCTGGGCATGCATCATTGCTTGATACTCTGATAACAACGTATGGTAATGCCTCGATTCACGAAATGATTTACAGTTATGCCCCGCCAAAAGAAAATCCGACAAAAAAATATGAAGCATTACTTCGCAAAAATACTGGTATCTATGACGATACGCCAATTAAAAAGTTCACTAAAAATCAATTTGAAAAATTTTGGAAAACAATACAACAAATGGAGGGATATCAAGTTGGAAAGACTGTAGAAGTATATCAAATTTCTGCTATTCAAGCACTTGGTAAGAGTCGTTATCAATATTGTCTGAAAGAAGATAACTGGATCAGCGGATCAGAATGTATTAGCTTAGCTGAGAAAGGAGGCGTTGAGTTAGAAGTTTGTCTATCAAAATTGCATCATCAATTTTTAAGAACTCCACCAAATAGTCTGTTTCAAGAAAAACTTGAGAATTTAATATGCCGAAAATATTAATAGTACTTATTTTTCTACTTGGCTTTTTCACGACGATTTCCGCACGAGATATGCAACATGAAAATGCTGTGAAAATAGCACAATTGATTCATGATGCAAAATCAGCTGAGCTGATTGAGTCTCCAAGTGGTGATTGGATCGCATTTGTCAAAAAGAGTAATTATATTATCCCTAGTGATTGCTTTTATTTTTCTGCAAAAGGTGATCGAGCGGATGAAGTATGGATTATTAATACCAAAAAAATGAATAAAAAATTATTGGTGGAACCTCATTTTAGTTGTAAAGAAGTATTCAAAACTATTATTGATCCGCATAACCTACAATTCTCACCGGATAGTAAGACGCTTTATTTTGAGGCATCCGCGTGGGTGACGTCTGGTGCTGTTCATGCTGTCGATGTTGATGGTAAGCATTTGAGATTTGTAACGGATGGCAGTGAGCTGCGTATTGTGCAATCTGGACCGTACAGGGGTGACCTAATTGTTAATCAGCATCGTTATCGCTTCAAGGGTGAGACGCCATTAGGTAGTTATGATTGGGATTGGCTATTTACGCCGGAAGGGAAGCAAATTAAATTGTATAAAAAAAGAAATTAATTTATTGCAGGTGATTTTCTGATTTGCGGAGCTGTTCTTGGGACGTAAAATCCCCTGGTCGCTGCATTTTTAAGGCTTATTTGCCTAAAATAAGGATCGTTTTGATTTAATTTCAAACTAAATACGTTACAAAATCCCTACAATTTTGTAGAATGAAAAAGGTGGTTTTGTGAAAACTCTTTTTAACTATTTGAAATAAAAAGAGAAATTTTGTGGGCCCACAAGGACTTGAACCTTGGACCAAAGGATTATGAGACCGGATTATCGTTTATAAACAACATAAAATCAACACCTTGCGATGCGCATTTGTAACATAAACGGCCTAACACAGTCTCAATGGATTGGAAATCAGCCTCACTACGTTACAAAATCCCTACACGTAAGTCACTATATAGAAATCAGAAAAACCTTTACTTATAATGCAGTTTTTAAAAAGCTTGCTAAAATTAGTTTATTATAAGTATTATTACTACACTATGAGTAAACTTAAAAGACAGAAATTAAACCAGCTGTTGCAGCAAATCCAGGCACATCTGGCTATTACTCAGCATTGGCTAAGCCAACAGGGATACAGCTATACCTTGGTAAAGCGTTACGTTGAGTCAAATTGGTTAACGCGAATAGGACATGGTGCCTATGCAAGGAGTGGTGACACAGTAACTTGGCAGGGGGCGCTTTGTGCATTGCAGAAGCAGCTTGAATTGCCCATTCATATTGGGGCGAAAAGTGCACTGCAATTCCTAGGGAAGGCGCATTATCTTGCTTTTGCGCCTCAACAACAGTTTACGGAGCTTTATTGGCATGCCAGCGTAAAAACAGAGAGACTACCCAAATGGTGTAATGAATATGCATGGGATAAGCCGATGCGGTTACATCGTGATAAATTATTTTCAGAAGCAGGCATCGGGTTAACAGAATTTAAACCTAATGATCATGTTTTTAGTTTAAAAATATCTACCCCTGAACGCGCAATACTAGAAATGTTAGCTGGAGTACCTGATTTTTATTCCTTGAATGAGGCGTATAAGATTATGGAAGGCTTAGTTTCTTTACGGTACGAAATAGTACAAACTTTATTAGAATGCTGTTTATCACATAAAGTAAAGCGTTTATTTTTATTATTTGCTGACCTTACACAGCAGCCGTGGTTCAAGCGACTTGAATTAAAAAAAATTAATTTGGGCAAAGGGAAGCGGAGTATAGCTGGTGGCGGGAAATATTATCCACAATATTTGCTGTCTATTCCATCGTTCTCAACAGAAGATAATAATGAAGAAGAAATACCATGAGCAATAATTATTATGAAAAGCAAGTTGCATTGCTATTAGATGCCTTGCCTTTTATCGCTAAAGAATCTTGCTTTGCCGTAAAGGGCGGCACAGCTATTAATTTGTTTTTACGCGATATGCCAAGACTCTCAGTTGACATAGATCTGACTTATCTGCCCTTAGAGTCACGAGAAATTACTCTTACTCATTTAGCAGCGGCATTAAATAAGATCGCGTTGAATATTGAGCAGCACCTGCCCAATGCTGCAGTTATTAAGCATTTTACTGTTCGTGATAGGCGATTAACAAAATTATTTGTAACACAACAAAACGTTCAAATTGTTGTAGAACCCAATGAAATTCTTCGTGGCAGTGTTTTTTCTCCTGTTAAAACTGATCTTTGCAATCAAGCTAAGAATCGATTTGAGCGTAATTTGGTAGATATTAAAGTATTGTCAACAGCAGATCTTTATGCAGGAAAAATATGTGCTGCTCTTGATCGACAACATGCTCGTGATTTATTTGATATTAAATTGCTGTTTGAGAATGAGGGGATTACTGATCAAATTCGTCAGGCTTTTATAATTTATTTAGCAAGCAGTCCAAGGCCAATGCATGAATTATTGCAACCTAATTTAATAGACATCCGATCAACTTTCGAAAAAGAGTTTTCTGGTATGACATTAACACCAACTAGTCATGAAGAGCTCAGCGCAGCAAGGGAAAAATTAATAGAAACCATCAGTAGTCAATTAACTCATAGTGAAAGACGATTTTTGCTATCTGTAAAACAAGGAGAACCACAGTGGGATTTATTGAATATTCCAGGCATTGAAAATTTACCCGCACTACAATGGAAGGTGATGAACGTGAAAAAACTGCCGGAAAATAAAAAGAAGGAACTTATCCAAAAGCTTGAAAATGTATTACAGTTATAGAGGCGAAATTACAGCATGATCACCCATCGCTCTCCTATCGCTGATAAGATTGTACTTTTTCGATCATTGTTCCGAGGCAGAGAAGACATTTATCCGTAAGCGTTTGACGAAGTACATTCCCCTAATCGAGGCGTAAATTTTGCGGTAACAACTTT
>Ga0155581_111_pt1 | contig 20255 bp, 19 predicted proteins | sample RifCSPhighO2_12_FD_107238 | JGI IMG/M metagenome (GOLD analysis project Ga0155581, IMG submission 107238) | Coxiella sp. RIFCSPHIGHO2_12_FULL_42_15 | reverse complement strand
TGGGGGATTATCCAGGGGGAGCTTTGCGCGCTCCCCCTGAATCGCGAGAATGCAGGTCCCCTGCAGCCCGCGTCAATAAAAGGGAAGGAATTCTCCATCGAAAGATGGGGAATTCCTGATAAAGGGTGTGTGGCCTCCCTCCCATCTTTTTTAATGGTGTTGCGGCTCTTCTTGTATCGCTTGCATTAACTTTTGGCAAAGACGCTCTGTACCCTGCCGCAGCGCCGCTGAGATCGAAAATACAGGACCTTGCCAGTTTAATTTGGCCAGAATGGTGTCTATTTTAGCTTGCACTTCTTCCGCAAGCAGCAAATCAACTTTATTAAAAACTAACCAACGTGGTTTATTAGCCAGTTCTGGACTAAATTTTTCCAGCTCTGCCCAAATCTGCTGGATGGACAATACCGGGTCAGAGCCATCAATAGGGTCAATGTCAACTAAATGCAACAAAAAACGCGTCCGGCTTAAATGTTTCAAGAATCGCACACCTAAGCCTGCCCCTTCAGCCGCTCCCTTAATCAAACCAGGGATATCCGCGACAACAAAACTTTGAAACTCCCCTACCCGTGCCACACCTAAATGAGGATGGAGCGTTGTAAAAGGGTAATCGGCTATTTTAGGGGTCGCATTAGAAACAGCACTGATAAACGTTGATTTGCCCGCATTAGGCATTCCTAAAAGACCAACATCTGCCAACACCTTCAATTCTAATTTTAAATTGCGTGTTTCACCCAGTTCACCGGGTATCGTCTGGCGGGGAGCTCGATTGGTACTGCTTTTAAAATGTAAATTCCCCAAACCGCGGCGCCCTCCTTTGGCAACACAAAGCTCCTGACCTTCTTCAACCAAATCGCCCAACCACTCATCCGTATCCTCGTCCACGATCACCGTTCCAATGGGAACTGGCAGAATCAAATTCTGCCCATCCTTGCCCGTACACATACGCCCATGACCCGATTCGCCATTTTGCGCTTTATGCAACCGCTGATAACGGAACTCAACCAATGTATTTATCCTGGAACTTGCCCTGAGAATAACACTACCCCCGTAACCCCCATCTCCTCCATCAGGCCCTCCAAAAGGAATGAATTTTTCGCGACGAAAACTGCAAGAGCCGTTACCGCCTTTGCCAGCCTCTACGCGGATATGCGCTTCATCAACGAATTTCATGTTTCTATTTCAACCACATCTAAAAAAAAGCCCCGTAACAACGAGGCTTTTTACTTTTCAAACCAATAAAAATCCCCGAGCTTACGCCCAGGGTTTGAGGATATGATGTTTACTCATTGCCTTTACTAGGCTCAACTGAAACAGTTTTGCGATTTTTTTCACCACGAATACTGAATCTAACCTGGCCATCCGCTAGGGCATACAGCGTATGATCACGGCCTATGCCTACATTATCGCCCGCATGAGTTTGTGTGCCACGCTGACGTATGATAATGTTGCCCGCAACAACATGCTCACCACCATAACGCTTAACACCAAGATACTTAGGATTGGAATCTCGACCGTTTCGGGTACTACCACCCGCTTTCTTATGTGCCATGCTGAATACCTCTATACTTCAATACTGACGATTTTGATTTCAGTATAATCTTGTCGATGGCCCGCACGTTTCATGTGGTGCTTACGACGCTTAAATTTCAGGATACTGATTTTCTCGCCACGACCATGATCAACAATCTCAGCGGTGACCTTAGCACTATTAAGGTAAGGGTTACCTATCTTGACGTCATCGCCATTGGCGACCATCAAAATCTGATCAAAATCGACATGGTGACCTTGCGCATGTGCAAGCTTTTCTACTTTAAGGGTTTGCCCTTGAGCAACGCGGTATTGCTTACCGCCTGTTTTGATAATTGCGTACATTTTTTCTAATGCCCCTTTTGTGGCCAGTCAAGAGCGTGGAATTTTAAGCAATTCTGACTGAAATAACAAGGGCCTGTTTACATTTATTCATATTGCTTTTTGAAAATGACGATTACATGAAGTGCCCTCTCGTCAACGGAAAGGTCTTTTTTCAGACTTTTTCTATTGTTGCGCTTGACAAGCCCTGTTGGGGCCTCCTAGCATGAGGCTGATTCTGAAGATCCCACAGCAGGGGAACGCTATGCCAGCGACTGAAAACGCTGCAACAAAAAATCAAACTTCTTTAACTTCCATTCGCGACCTTGTCAAAGAGGATTTTGACGCGGTGGACGCGCTCATGTTCACTGAGATTGCTTCAGAAATCCCCCTACTCAATGAAATCACTCTGCATGTTGTTAAAAGTGGTGGCAAACGACTGCGACCTCTGCTCTTGTTGTTAATGAATCGGTTACTGGGGGGCAGCCATGAAAAACGAGAGCGCCATGAATTGGCCGCCATCATCGAGTTTATTCATACCGCCACGCTGCTGCATGACGACGTCATTGATGAATCCAGCAAGCGCCGCAATCAACCCACCGCCAATGCGTTATGGGGTGATGCAGCCAGTGTGCTAGCCGGAGATTTTCTCTACTCACGCGCTTTTCAAATTTTAGCGCGGCGTAACAATATTCCCGTCATGACCGTATTAGCGAACACCACGAATCGCATTTCCGAAGGTGAAATTCAGCAGCTCGTGAATATCGGCAACAACAATCTCTCGGAACGCGACTATCGGCTCATGATTCAGCGTAAAACAGCAGAACTCTATTCTGCAGCAACCAAAATCGGTGCTATGTTAGCCACCCACAATGACCGTCATTATTGCGATGCGGCTGCTCAATATGGTTTACACTTAGGGATTGCGTTTCAGATGATTGATGATTTACTCGATTATACCGCGGATAGCGGCCTCACGGGGAAAAACCTCGGTGATGATTTAGCCGAAGGGAAAGTCACTTTACCACTGATTTATACGTTACATCATGGCACAAAGCAGCAACAACACGTCGTGCGCCAAGCGATCAAAACCCAAGGACGCGAGGCAATAGAGCAAGTCATTGATGCGATCATCGCGAGCAAGGGCTGCGAATACACCTTGAATTGTGCAAAGCAAGAAGCAGTGAAAGCAGAAGAAAGCCTAAAACCATTGCCGAAGAATATTTATCACGACGCTTTACTGAACGTTTGTGAATTTGTTGTCACGCGTCAATATTGAAGCGTTAGCACGCTTAGTATAGACTCTACCTCCATTGGTGGATAGCGTGCTTGACAGCATAAATCCAACCCTACGTGTCGGAGTGTAGCTCAGCTTGGTAGAGCACTGCTTTCGGGAAGCAGGGGTCGGAGGTTCGAATCCTCTCACTCCGACCAACCTCAATAAACCGTTTCCGCGTTCAGCGGAATGGCTGGTAATTTTCGCAAATTTTACTATGTTTTTATCGTGACTCGTTAGCATGAGGAGGATCCTATGGCATGGCACGCTTTCATCGCGATTAAATGTAATGGCAAACTCAATGAAAACCATTGGGAACAAGTAAAACAATGGGCAGAAGTCGACAAAGTCTGGTCTTCCATGGGAGATTGGGACTTTTGGATGGAAGCCAATGATAACATCAAGAACACATCCGATCTAGAAAAGCTCGTCTTCAAGCTTCGCAAAGAACCTTGGGTACAGAGCACCACAACGTATTGGTGGAAAGAAGTTTAAATCCAGCACCGCTCAAATAAAAATCCCTGGGTGTCAGCCCAGGGGGTTTGGTTTCGTTATCTTTTATACTCTACGGTATTGAAAGTCATTATGTGAATATTAGAATACCCCAATGTCGAGGCAAAAATAAGGAAATCAATATGTATAAAAAATACAATTATTCTTCATTGAGTGTTTATGAAGCGAGCCTCATTGCGGGGCTTGAACAGGGAAAAACGCTCTTTGAAATTGCCAAACAACTCGATATAACGTATCGTTCGGCACAATGCACGCTGCAGAAATTACTCACTCTTTATCACTGTGAAACGGTAGAACGCTTGCTCAGCAATTTTCATACGGTGGTGACGGTGACGCTCATTAAATAGCCTGGATACTTCATATTGCTTTTTGAGGATGACGGCTACACGAAGCGCCCTGCCGCCCGCGTCAATTCCTGGGCTAACGCCCAGGGCTTGAGGATGTAAAAATCCCCGGGCTTACGCCCGGGGTATTTTTCCTATATGAATTTCGCCTGCTCGGGAAACCCTCGCGGACGGCGACCCAAGGGGGGGAATTCGCTTTCTCCCCCTTGGGAAACCCCCATGGCGTAAAGTTCCTGGGCTAACGCCCAGGGCTTGAGGATGTAAAATATCCGGGTTAGGATGGTCGGGACGGCCAGATTCGAACTGGCGACCTCTTGCGCCCCATGCAAGTGCGCTACCAGGCTGCGCTACGCCCCGATAAATTAAATTTTTTGTTTTTTTGCTTAGGTTGAAATACAGAAAAAACGCGGTTTATTTTAGTCCAGCGACGATGTTTTCAAGTTCCTCCACCGCTAAGCGAAGGGCATTATACCTCGTCTCATTCGGTTTGTCGCTAGGTGGTATGCTTTGTAATTGCTGTCTTGCTCCTTCAATGGTGTAACCCTCATCGTAGAGCAATTGACGAATCTTGCGGACCAACAGAACATCTTTATGCTGATAATAACGACGATTACCCCGCCGTTTACTGGGAGAAAGTTGATTGAACTCCTGTTCCCAATAACGCAACACATGCGGCTTAAGTCGACACAAGCGCCCCACCTCACCAATCGCAAAATAAATTTTGTCGGGTATTGGCGGTAGTGGGGTATTCAAGCGATTACTGTTTTTGCTGTTCCTCTGGTTTGACATTCCTTTCCACCCTGGATTTGAGTTTGTGCCCAGATCTAAACGTCACCACACGACGTGCGGTAATTGGAATCTCTTCGCCCGTTTTGGGATTCCGTCCTGGTCTCTCATTTTTATCGCGAAGATTAAAATTTCCAAAGCCAGAAAGTTTAACAGGTTCGCCGTGCTCAAGTGAACGGCGAATTTCTTCGAAAAAGATTTCAACTAAATCTTTTGCTTCCCGCTTATTTAAACCAACAACATTAAATAAGTGTTCTGAAATTTCTGCTTTTGTGAGCGCCATCGTTATGCCCTCAATATTGCATTAAACTCACGTTGTAAGCCAACTACAACACCTTCGATCAATTTACCTACCTCATCATCAACCAAAGTACGCTCTGAATCTTGAAATGTTAAACTCAATGCGACACTTTTCTTCCCTTTTTCAATACCTTCACCCTGATATATATCAAATATCTTAATTTCGAGCAATAAGTAGCCGGTACACTGCCTGATCTGACGTTCAATGGCTTCGGCACTGATTGTCTCTTCGATAACTATAGCAAGGTCTCGACGAACTGCAGGAAATTTTGAAATATTTTTATATCGAGCTGGCCTAATAGAAATCAATTCGCTCATGTTTAATTCAAACAGGTAGGGGGTTTGACTCAAATCGAGTTCAACCACCACATTGGGATGTAATGCGCCCACATAACCGATGCAACGTCCTTCAAAGAACAACGCAGCGGATTGACCGGGATGCAATGCAGGATGCATGGCGCGTTGCCATTGAATTTCACAACCCCGATGCAACATCTGAAACAATTGTTGCACATGACCTTTCACATCAAAAAAATCAACCGCACGTTCTTTAGCGGCCCACTGCAGATCATGCGCACTACCCGCCAATAAACCCGCTACTTTTTCGCATTGGGTGAGCTTGTCACCTTCTTGAATAAAACACAAACCCGTTTCAAACAAACGGACGCGCGATACCTGGCGATTTAAATTGTACTGCAGGGCATGCACAAGACCAGGCCAAAGGCTAGTACGCATCACACTCATATCTGCAGCCATGGGGTTTGCTAACGATAAAAAATTTCCCTCTGGATCAAAATGACGTTGTCGTTTTGGATCGACAAAACTATAGGTAATTGCCTCAACATAGCCTAAATCAACGAGAATTTGTTGTAACCGCAAGTAAGGTAACGTCAAGCTGGATTGTTTTGGCATGCGTAACTCACCCACTAACATCGTCTTTGGCAAGTGGTTATAACCCCGCAAACGTGCCAATTCTTCAATTAAATCCACTTCAATGTTGATGTCAAAACGATAACTGGGCGGCGTTACTTTCCAGCCGACGTGATCGGTTTCCACGTGCATTCCCAAACGTTGTAAAATACCTTCGACGTCATTATCCGCAAATGAAACCCCTAAAATTCGTTGAATTTGTTCGCGGCGCAAGATAATCGTTTGACGTACCGGTAAATCCGATGTGGATACCACTGCCGTCACAGGACCAGGCTCACCACCACAAATATCCTGTAATAATTGCGTAAAACGCTGCATGGCTTTTTCTTGTAATGCAAAATCCACGCCGCGTTCAAATCGATACGAAGCATCCGTTGTCAACGACAGTTGACGTGATGATGTTGTCACGGCAATCGGATGAAAATAAGCACTCTCTAAAAAAATGTGCTGGGTATTTTCATCAACCGCCGCATTCTCTCCCCCCATCACACCCGCAACGGCTTGCACACCATGATCATCGGCAATCACTAACGTACCCGGCGGTAATGTAACGTGCTGCCCATTCAACAAAGTCACTGTTTCCTGCTCGCGTGATAAACGCACGTCGATTTTTGAGCTCAATTTATCGAGATCAAACGCATGCAGCGGTTGCCCCAATTCCAACATGACATAATTCGTAATATCAACAACCGGATGCACTAATCGAAAACCACTGCGGCGCAAATACTCTTGCATCCACAACGGGGTCAGTGCATTTTTACGCATATTTTTAATGATACGGCCCACATAATGCGGGCATTCTTTTTTTGCAGACACCGTTACAGGAAGCTGTTGTTGGTGTTTTGCGGCGATATTGACCCCTGCGGGAAGCTGTAATGGTAATTGAAAGGACGCCGCGAGATCACGTGCAATGCCCATAATGCTGGCACAATCACCCCGGTTGGGCGTTAATTCAATATCAATCAAGTGATCATCCAACATGAAATAATCACGCACGTTCATGCCAATAGGAGCATCGGCAGGTAATTCCATAATGGTGCCCGGGGCTTCTTCGCCCATACCCAATTCACGCGACGAACAAATCATGCCGTGCGAATCAATACCGCGTAATTTTGCTTTTTTAATTTTGAAATCACCGGGAAGTACACCACCCACTTTCACGAACGCCACTTTTAAACTTGGCCGAACGTTAACACCACCACAAACCACTTCCGTCAGTGCACCATCACCGGTATTGACACGACAAAAACTCAAACGCTCTGCATCAGGATGTGGTTCACACGTCACCACTTCTGCAACAACCACCTCACTAAATTGGCCAGCCACAGGCTCACAGCGATCCACTTCCAAACCAAGCATGGTTAACGCTTCCGTCAATTGCATTGTGCCAACAGCGGGGTTTACCCATTGCCGCAACCATTTTTCACTGAATTGCATAAAGGTTTCTCTTAAAACTGTTGCAAAAATCGTATGTCGTTTTCAAACAATAAACGCAAATCGGGAATATGGTAACGGAGCATCGCCAAGCGATCTAAACCAATACCAAATGCATAACCACCGTATTCATCGGGATCGACCCCAACATTTTTGAGAACGTTAGGATGCACCATACCGCAACCCAACACTTCTAACCATCCTTTTGTTTCAGGCTTGTAAATATCTACTTCGGCAGACGGTTCGGTGAAGGGGAAAAAGGAAGGACGAAATCGTATTGTTAACTCTTTTTCAAAAAAATGATTTAAAAACTGTTGTAATAGGCCTCGAAGATCCGTAAAACTGCAGCGCTTTTCAATCACCAAACCCTCTACTTGATGGAACATGGGCGTGTGCGTTTGGTCGGAATCACGACGATACACACGACCTAATGCAATTAAACGAACGGGCACACCCTGATTTTCCATTTCACGAATTTGCACCGGTGAGGTATGCGTTCTGAGTAAACGGCCATCGCCAAAATAAAAAGTATCTGCCATCGCACGAGCGGGGTGTGTTTCTGGAATGTTGAGTGCCGTGAAATTATGATAATCATCTTCCACTTCAGGGCCTTCAACCATTTTAAAACCCAATGCTGTGAAAAGCTGTACCACGCGCGCTTTCACTTGTGTGACGGGATGTAAGGCACCCACGGCGTCGCAACGACCCTTTAACGTAATATCAACCGTTTCACGCGTCATTTTTTCAGTGAGTGCTGCTTTTTGCAAATGTTCTGCTTTTTCGTTGAGCGCGTATTGCAATTCTTGCTTGATTTCATTGACGACTTTGCCAATTTTAGGTTTTTCCTCAGCAGTAAGATTGCCGACGTTTTTTAAAACCTCAGTCAATTCACCTTTTTTTCCGAGAAATTTGACTCGCAAAGCATCAAGTGCTTTCAGATCTTCTGCGGCAGCGATCGCCGCTCGTGCTGAATCTCTGAGTTCTGAAAGTTGTGTTTCCATGGGATTTCAATCTCCAGGGGAAATGGTGCTGCGACACATCAGACCTTCCCGTTGGCGGCACACCGACCCTCGCAGTTCGATATGAAATATCCGGGTTGGGTGTATAAGCCTTACATTGATGTAACGGGTGCCTACTCCATGTTCGCGGGTCCTGCCGCTCGCCATCTCGCTGCTCGGCTTCGCCTGCGCGGCAAGATCTCTGGCTCGCGTCACCCGCTTTGCAGCAGATACATGAATCCGAGGCTACGCCCTCCGGGTTAAGCAACTAGCGCTAATTTAGCTTGCTCTGCCAATTTCGCAAATGCGCTCATGTCATTAACCGCCAAATCCGCTAATACTTTACGATCCATTTCGATTCCCGCTTTATGCAAACCATCTATAAAACGGCTGTAAGATAAACCTTGTTGACGAGCAGCGGCATTAATACGGATGACCCACAGCGCGCGGAATTGACGCTTACGTTGACGACGATCGCGAAAAGCGTATTGTGCTGCTTTAATGACGGCTTGTTTGGCTACACGATAAACGCGACTGCGCGCACCATAATAGCCTTTTGCTTTTTTTAACACTTTTTTATGGCGTGCTTTTGCGGTTACGCCGCGTTTCACTCTTGCCATTGACCTTGCTCCTAAAATGAATTTCTAGCTTAATCTTGGTGGATTCAAATGCCAATGCGGGCCTCAACCACCACACCCTACTTTGTCACTCAGTTAACGCGTAGCATCTCTTTCACGGATCTCACATCACTGGGATGAACATCCCTCAAACCACGTAAATGACGTTTACGTTTTTTTGCTTTCTTAATTAAGATGTGACGACGATTCGCAGCCGCGCGTTTTAATTTACCGGTTCCCGTTCGCTTAAAGCGCTTTACAGCGCCGCGATTTGTTTTCATCTTTGGCATTCGCTTATCCTACCTTAGTTTCTGTTTGATTCTCTGTTTTCTTGGCATCGGCTTTTCCCTGCACGACCACCATCGTCATTTGACGACCTTCTAAACGGGGCTCTTGTTCAACCGTAAAATTATCCAAATCGGTCTTAATCCGATTTAACAACTCCATGCCCAGTTCTCGATGCTGCATTTCACGACCGCGAAAACGTAAGCTAATTTTTACTTTGTCGCCTCGTTCCAAAAACTCGCGAATTTTACGCACCTTCACGTTGTAATCGCCCACATCCGTTGCAGGACGAAATTTCACTTCTTTGACTTGAATCAGCTTTTGCTTTTTCTTTGCGGCTGATCGTCGTTTATTTTGTTCAAACGTATATTTGCCAAAATCCATGATTCGGCAAACAGGAGGTTTTGCATTTGGTGAAATCTCAACGAGATCCAATCCGGCCTCTTCCGCCGCTTGTAATGCCGAACGAATCGTCACTACGCCCACTTGATGACCATCTTGATCGATTAAACGAACTTCTGGCACCCGAATTTGGTTATTCACCCTGGTTTGTTTCGATCTAATACGCCTTCCTCCGTCAAAATTTCAATCAAAATCCCCGTAGCAAGCCACGGGGCATTCCGCGAATAAACGAAAAGTGACTATCGTCATCGACGATGGTCAATTTCATCTTGCCATTGCTCTTTGAGTTCTTCCAATGACAATACGAGACTATCCGCACCCTCAAGAGAGCGCACAGCGACTTGATGATGAGCCACTTCTCTGTCCCCAATCACGATAAGATACGGTACACGAGCAATAGTATGCTCGCGGATTTTAAATCCGATCTTCTCATTTCTCAAGTCTGATTTCACTCTATAGCCCCATTTTTGTAAATTTTCTACCACATTGTTCACAAATTCAATTTGCCGATCCGTCACATTCATCACAACGGCTTGAATCGGGGCCAACCATAAGGGTAATTTACCCGCATAATGCTCCAATAACACCCCTACAAAGCGCTCAAGCGATCCTAAAATCGCACGATGTAGCATAACTGGGGGCTTTTTATTACCGTGCTCATCGATGTAGTAGCCACCAAGGCGCTCGGCTGTGGAGAAATCCACTTGCATCGTGCCACACTGCCATACTCGATCAAGGCAATCTTTTAATGAAAACTCAATCTTAGGACCATAGAAGGCCCCTTCTCCCGGTTGAAGATCCCATTTAAGGTGTTTTTCGTTCAAAACGCGCTCTAACATGTGTTCGGCTTTATCCCATAAGGCGTCACTACCCACTCGTTTTTCGGGTCGGGTGGATAACCGATAGATCACGTGGCTAAAGCCAAAATCGGCATACAATTTTTCGACTTGATCAATGAAAATACTGACTTCATCATAGATTTGCTCTTCCGTACAAAAGATATGCCCATCATCCTGTACAAAAGAACGCACCCGCATTAAACCATGCAACGTCCCCGAAGGTTCGTTACGATGACAATGCCCAAACTCCGCGTAACGAATGGGCAAATCACGGTAACTACGCAAATTGTGTTTAAAAATTTGCACATGACAAGGGCAGTTCATCGGTTTAATCATGTATTCGCGATTTTCCGACATCGAGGTAAACATTTCATCACCAAATTTGGCTTTATGTCCGGATAACTCCCACAGCTTACTATCAACCATCAGCGGCGTATTAACCTCTTGATAACCCGTACCTAACGTCAAGTGACGAATGTATTCGCGGATGGTGAGCACCAACTGCCAACCGTTGGGATGCCAAAAAATGTTGCCTGGGGCTTCTGGCTGTAAGTGAAATAAATCCATTTTCTTAGCCAATAAGCGATGGTCACGTTTTTCCGCTTCTTCCAAACGATGTAAATAGGCATTGAGCGATTCTTTATCCGGCCAAGCGGTACCATAAATACGTTGCAACATTTCATTGTTGCTGTCACCGCGCCAATAAGCGCCGGCTAATTTGGTTAATTTGAATGCTTTTAAGCTCCCCGTTGAGGGAACGTGTGGGCCGCGACATAGATCGATAAAATCCCCCTGCTGGTAGGCGGTCAGGACCTCATTCACCGGAATCGCTTTAACAATTTCAACTTTATAAAACTGGCCCATTTTCGCGAAAAGATCGATAGCAGCTTCTCGGCTCAATGCTTTACGCTCAATCGGTAAATTGGCTTTTCCGAGCTCAGCCATTTTAGCTTCAATTTTTTCGAGGTCCTCTGGCGTGAATGGCCGTTCATAAGCAAAATCATAATAAAAACCATTTTCAATGACGGGACCTATCGTGACTTGTGCTGTTGGAAAAAGAGTTTTGACCGCATGGGCTAAAAGATGAGCGGTCGAGTGTCGAATCACCTCGAGACCTAATTCGTCCTTACCGGTAATAATGTTAACACGGGCATCTCGGTCAATGAGGTAAGCCATATCCACCAAATGACCGTCCACCTCACCGGCTAATGCGGCCTGCGCCAAACTTGCCGCAATGGACTGTGCAACCGCACGGACGGTAATCGGCTGTGCAAAATCTCTCTTACTGCCGTCTGGTAAGGTAATCCGAGGCATTTGATTTTTCCCGTTTGTATTTTTGGTAGGCACGATTGGGATTGAACCAACGACCCCCACCATGTCAAGGTGATGCTCTACCACTGAGCTACGTGCCTATTTAAAGGGGCGCTGCATCGGCAACGCGAGCCGACAAAGATACCACCGTTGCTTAAAATGCGCAATATAACACTGTGTTGTTGGAAGTGACATGAAATTATTTCTATTTAATATTGTATTAATTTTTTTGATGCATAATTAAGCAAATCTAACATCAAAGAAAAAGGTGGCTGTTTTATGTGGTCAATGTACGAAATAGAAACATTACTGAATAGATTAATTGAACAATTCCCGGCTCTAGGCTTGAATCTTCATGAGCATTTTCATGATGCTCCTCATCGGCTTCATCATGATAATTCAGGATCGACATGCCCTTTCACAATCACTGAGTTAACTTTGCGCAATGGAAGCAACCTTCCGCTAATTATTATTTCCAGTGAGACTTGGGGTTTAGATGAAGTCAGAGACAGACACTACCGTGACTTCGGCGAGGCGGAGCGACGTTGGCCAGGTTCCCATAAAGGAAGCTTTGAAAAAGAAAACATCATATCAACTTTCGGGCAAGTAGGAGCGGCTATCCCCTTTTTAACAACCCTCCAGCGCTTTAATAAGGAATTCAATCCCGCTGAGGAGGACTCCGCCGCATTCGGACCCAATTTAGATTTACAAGAAGATCCCTATTCCTCGTTTTTCTCCTCATCGCCCTCCTCCTCCCCAACAACTCCTCTTGGTGGTTACCTGGAAGAAGAACTGAGCAATGCCATTAGATCTCTTCAGCGAACGCTCGCGGAAGAAGAAGCAGGACAACGAGAAGCACAGCAAGCTGCTCAACGAGCAGCACAGCGGGAACAAGAAGAAGAGAGGGAGAGGGAAAGACGAAGACGTCAAGCTCCACCACGACCCGCAGCAGCTTTCTTTAGTCCTATCGTTCCTGCTGAAAATGAACCCACTTTTCAAAGTCGATTAAGACAAGTAGAACTAAAATTAGGCAGAGAAATTGATGTTCCTGACAGATTTTTATGCCCTATTTCTGCAAATATTATGAACATTCCTGTTCTATGCACCGATGGGAACAATTATGACCAGGACTCTGCGCTGACTTGGATAGGAATTCAACGCAATCGCGCATCTTCACCCTTAACTCGCGAGCCTAATTTTTCCATGGGTATGTCCAACGAGCCTCTTAAAAGAGAAATCATTGCCTTCCTTGAAAAGCTAGAAGCAGAAGCACGTCAACAGCCAGCAAACAATCACACCCCTTCCTAATACCATCCGGGCCAAGCCCTTTTTTCATTAGCTTGGCCCCATCCAGCAATTCCCCAAGTTCATTATCTGGCAACTTATTGTTTTAGAAAACAAAAGATTGAAACAGTGGGGGATTATCCAGGGGGAGCTTTGCGCGCTCCCCCTTGATCGCGAGGATGCAGGTCCCCTGCAGCCCGCGTCAATGAAAGGGAAGGAATTTCCCATCGGAAGATGGGGAATTCCTGGGCCCCATCCTCCCCGCTACCTTTATCTTGTACAACATGCTAACCTGTTTCCATGCAGCAGGAACCACTCATTCAGTTAATGCCACCATGGATGATTAGCCCGGATATTTCACATCGAACTGCGATGATCGGTGTGCGGTCATCCTCAAAAAGCAACATGAAATATCTAGGGGTTGGGTCCCTGGGCTGACGCCCAGGGTTTGGCCGCGCTATTATTGAAAAGGGAACAGCCCATGACACAACCCTTATGGTCTCCCAATCCAGAGGAAGCGGAACATTCCTATCTGGCGGAATTTATGCGTTATCTCAATCACGCCGACAAACACAGTTTTTTTGATTACCCATCATTGCATCACTGGTCCGTGCAACATCCAGAAAAATTTTGGCACGCGGTTTGGAATTTTTGTGAAATTAAATATTCGGCACCTCCCCAAAAAATCATGCAACGCGCAACCCGTATGCAAGACACCCGCTGGTTCATCGGTGCAAAGTTAAATTTTGCGGAGAACTTATTAAAACGCGATGATCAGCATATTGCGATCATCGCCACCAATGAGCGTGGCGAATACCACACGCTGACTTATGCTCGTCTTAGGCATTTGGTTGCCAATCTTGCGCATCGTTTCCGAACTTTTGGCCTTAAAGCCGGAGATCGCGTCGTCGCTATGTTACCCAATACGCCAGAAGCCGTTATCGCTATGCTCGCAACCACCAGCTTAGGCGCCATTTGGTCAGCCTGTTCACCGGATTTTGGCGTTGAAAGCATTGTCGATCGCTTCAGTCAAATCGAACCAAAAATATTTCTCACCGTCGATGGCCACTTTTATAAAGGAAAAAATTTTCATCATCTCGAAAAAAATATCGCTTTACAAACAAAGCTCCCTTCTGTACGACACACCATTCTGGTGAGTTATCTCGAAAAAAAAGCGGATATTAGTCAACTTAAAAATGCCATTCATTTTAATGATTGCCTTACGGTGGAAAATCAAGCGCTGGATTTTCCACAATTTGCTTTCGATCATCCCGTTTACATTTTATATTCTTCGGGAACTACCGGAAAACCAAAATGCATGGTGCATGGTGCTGGTGGCACATTGTTACAACATCTTAAAGAATTAATGCTTCATACAAATGTTTCACCTAACAAACGCATTTTTTTTAATTCCACCACCACATGGATGATGTGGCATTGGTTAGTCAGCAACCTTGCCATCGGCGCTTCGATTGTACTTTATGAAGGTGCTCCTTTTTATCCTACACCACAAAATTTATATACGTTGATCGATAGAGCGGATATTAATATTTTCGGTGTCGGCGCTAAATTTTTTGAAATATCCGCCAAAATTAATTTAAAGCCGAATAAAACACATGATTTATCCAGCTTAACGACCATACTCTCAACCGGATCTCCTCTATTACCTTCCAGCTTTGATTACATTTACCAAGAAATTAAAAAATCGGTGCAAGTGAGTTCGATTTCTGGCGGAAGCGATATTATTTCTTGCTTTGCATTAGGAAATCCTTTATTGCCCGTCTATCGCGGCGAATTGCAATGCTGCGGGCTTGGCATGGACATTAAAATATTTGACGAATCGGGTCATGCCGTTATTCAGCAAAAAGGCGAACTGGTATGTGCCTCTCCCTTCCCTTCTATGCCTATTTATTTTTGGAATGACCCTGAAGGAATAAAATATCAAAAAGCCTATTTTGAGCGTTTTGATAATATTTGGGCGCATGGTGATTTTGCCATGCTCACCACACATCATGGCGTCATTATTTTCGGACGCTCCGATGCCACCTTAAATCCCAGCGGCGTTCGCATAGGTTCTGCGGAAATTTATCAGCAACTTGAAAAAGTGGATGAAATATTAGAATCTCTCGTGGTGGGTCAGCTTTGGAAAAACGATGAAAGAATTATTTTATTTGTTGTTCCAAAACCCAATGTGGTTGTGGATAATGAACTGTGCACTCGAATTAAAAATTTAATTCGTATTTATACGTCACCCTACCACGTTCCCGCAAAAATTATTGCGGTAACCGATATTCCACGTACCGTTAACAACAAAATTTCTGAAATTGCCGTCAAAAAAATGATTAACGGTGAGCCTATTGATAATTTACAAGCTCTCGCTAACCCAGAGTCGCTCGAGCAATTTTCTCATTTGCCGGAATTACAAAAGGATTAGGCTACACCCCACGGAATAAGGCTAACCTAGATATTTCATGTTGCTTTTTGAAGATGACGGTCACACGAAGTGCTCTGCCGCCAACGGGAAGGTCTTTTGTTTTCAGGGACGCACATCCTGTGCTCGACGCTCCTTACCCTCCCTGGTCGCGACGCCCTTCAAACAAAAGACCTTCCCGTTGGCGGCACACCGGCCATCGCAGTTCGATGCGAAATATCCGGGCTAACCTGATCCACGCAGTTCACGACGCAATACTTTACCAACATTTGATTTAGGAAGCTCGTTTCTAAACTCTATTAATTTTGGAATTTTATATTTTGTAAGACGTGGGTAGCAAAAAGCGATAATATCCTGTGCTTGCAATTTATCATCGGAACGAACGATAAAGGCTTTCACTGCTTCACCCGTTTTTTCACTCGGCACACCAACAACAGCCACTTCACGCACACCAGGATGACTCATAATGATTTCTTCAACTTCGTTGGGGTAGACATTAAAACCTGACACGATAATCATATCTTTTTCGCGATCCACAATAAAAAGCATGCCGTGTTCATTCGCGTAAGCGATATCACCCGTACGCAACCAACCGTGTTCATCAAGCACATTGGCAGTTTCTTGTGGTTTTTTCCAATAACCACCCATGACTTGCGGACCATGCACCCACAATTCACCATGAGATCCTAACGGTACTTCATGACCCCCTTTATCGCGTATGGAAATATCCGTTGAAGGAATAGGAACACCAATACTACCGGTAAATTTCGCAATCGTGAGCGGATTGATGCACACCACCGGCGATGCTTCTGTGAGACCATATCCTTCAATAATCACAGAACCCGTGGTTTCTTGCCAACGATCCGCAACGGGCTTTTGCAGCGCCATACCACCGGAAATCACTAATTGTAAATGCGAAAAGTCAATTTTAGAGAAATTTTTTTGATGCATTAATCCATTAAATAACGTATTTAACCCCACAAAAACCGAGAATTTATTTTTTCGTAAAATCTTCACAAACAATTTGATATCACGTGGATTGGTAATCAACAAAGCACAAGAACCCACTGCCATAAAAAAGAAACAACCCGTCAGCGAAAAAATATGATAAAGCGGTAACGCTGTCACCACCGTATCCGTTCCATGTTGTAATTTTTTCCTAACCCACACCAAACACTGATGCACATTAGAAATAATATTATGATGAGTTAACACAGCCCCCTTCGCTAAACCCGTTGTACCACCCGTATATTGTAAAAATGCCGTGTCTTTTCCCTCCATTTTAACGGGTAAATATTCGTATTTTTTTGCTTCCTGCATAATATCGATGAAGCGTTCCGCGCAGGGAATATGCCAATCATGAATTTCATGCTTAAGATATTTCAAATAAAAATGAAAAAAATGCCGTTCCAACTCATTGAGATAATCACCGATACGCGTCACAATCACGTGCTTGATCTCGGACAAAGGCAATGCTTCTGCGACGGTGTGCGCAAAATTCTCCATCACAATAATGCCACGCGCTCCAGAATCTTTTAATTGATGCGATAATTCACGTACCGTATAAAGTGGATTAACGTTAACAACCGTGAGACCCGCTTTTAATGCTCCAAACATAGCGACCGGAAATTGAATGATGTTCGGCAACATAATGGCAAATCGTTCGCCCCTGACAAAGCCAAGCTTTTGTTGCAAATACGTTGCAAACAACGTACTTTGCTCGTCAAATTCAGCAAATGTGATGCGACCAGAAAAGTTTTTAAATGCCACCAAATTTGAAAATTTTCGACACTGTTCACCCAGATAATCAATCAGCGATAATTCTTCATCGATATGAATTTCATGTGGTACATTATCTGGGTATAAATCAAACCAACATTTCTCCATCGTGCTTGCCCTTAATCCATTTGCACAAATTCCTGTTGTGAGAAATCATCGACATTAATCACGGCCATTCGCAAACGTTCCGTTTCAATCACTTGATTGGCTTCTTCTCGATTGAATACTTGAGCTGCAACGGCTGTTTCAATCAGTTCTGCAAACGTCATGCCATTAATGATTTTTTCTCGCTTGGCTTGCTGTAGCCGTTTATAGAGTGGCTCCGTCTGTAGCGTCTTCACAAAAGCGGTTTGTATTTTTTCAAGCGGATTGGCATGTAATCCGGCTTCCACATACAAATGCTGCGTTAAACGATGGCGCACCATGCTCGGCTCCAATAATAACATCGCTAGCTGCTTACTTAATCGATCACTAGGTTGGCGAAAATTTCTTCCCAGAGGGAAAACAACCAGTCGCAACCACCTGGCAATCCACTGATTGGGTAAATTATGCAAATAATCGTGTATCGTTGTTTGTAATTGAAAACAAAGATGTTGACACACCCATTGAATCACGGGCAATGCTTCACGATCTTGTTCGAATTCATAATATTTTAATGCCGCTGAACCCATGAAAAGCAGACTAAGCATATCGCCTAATCGTGCTGATAAACGTTCTTTACGCTTTAAAGCAGCCCCCACCGTCAGCATAGTAATATCCGCAATAAAAGAAAATGCAGCTGAAAATCGCGAAAATTGTTGGTAATAGCGTTTCAATTCATTGCGTGGCGCTTCCGCCCCAAAACCCGAAGTCAATGCCAAAGAAAAAGCACGTGCTTTGTTGCTAATGATCATCCCCATATGTTTAAAGAACGCATGATCAAATTGCTTTAATCCTCGTTTTTCATCACTGTCTTGTGCCGCCATCATTTCTTCTAATACAAAAGGATGTGCACGAATCGCACCTTGCCCGAAAATAATCATGTTGCGCGTTAAAATATTGGCGCCTTCAACCGTGATACTAATTGGACCTTCAATATAAGATTGTGCAATGTAATTATTGGGCCCCATACAAATCGCTTTGCCACCATGAATATCCATCGAATCGTTAATCACTTGGCGTGCATGTTCTGTGGTGTGATATTTGCAAATGGCCGACGATACAGCCGATTTAATTCCATTATCGATACTGCAAACGCTGTATAAGCGCAGCGATTCGATGAGGTAGGTGTAACCTAAAATGCGTGACAATGCTTCTTGCACACCGCCAAAAGTGCCAATAGGGGTATTAAATTGACGACGAATTCGTGCATACGCACCCACCGTATACACCACTTTTTTAGCGCCCCCGGTAGCCATGGAGGGTAATGAAATGGAACGACCCGCCGCTAAACATTCCATCAACATACGCCAGCCTGTTCCAGCCATTTTGACGCCGCCAATGATGTAATCCAACGGAACAAAAACATCTTTACCTTGTGTTGGACCATTAGGAAAATGCGAACACAGTGGAAAATGTCGACGTCCGGTCACCACACCCGGCGTGTTAACAGGAATTAACGCACAGGTAATACCAATATTTTCTTTGTCGCCAATTAAATGGTGCGGGTCATATAATTTAAAGGCTAATCCTAGAATCGTGGCAATGGGCGATAACGTAATGTAACGTTTATTCCAATTTAGCACGATACCGATTTGTTCTTTACCATCGATCATTTTTTTACAAACGACACCATGATCTTCAATTGCGCTCGCATCAGAGCCCGCTAAAGGACTGGTTAGTGCAAAGCAGGGAATGTCTTCGCCACGCGCCAAGCGGGGTAAATAATAATTTTTTTGTTCCTCAGTGCCATACTCCAATAATAGTTCTGCCGGACCTAATGAGTTAGGCACACTGACGACACAACCCACTGCTACACTGACACTGGCGACTTTTACAATAATTTGCGAATGTGCCAACGCAGAGAATTGTTTACCGCCATATTGTTTTGGGATAATAAGCCCTAAAAATCCATGTTTTTTTAAGTGTTGCCAAATTTCCTCGGGAATCTCGCGGTCTCTATGATTAATGGTCCAATTGCAGATTAATCCACATAATTCTTGGACCGGACCCTCTAAAAAAGCTTGCTCTTCGGCGGTTAATTTAATTCGCTTTGTTTTTTGGAATTCACGCCAATCCGGCATACCAGAAAACAGTTCTCGTTCCCAACCAACACCACCTGCCGATAATGCTTCCCGCTCTGTCTTTGACATGCTGGGCATCACTTTTCGATACATGGCATAAATATTTTTTGTGATGTATTTTCGTCGAAGGGGAACAAATAATAAGGGCACAAAAATCACCGCGTACAATATCCACAGAACAACCACTCCAGCGATGGAAACGTGACTCAACACCGATACCAACAACAGCAAAACAAAAAATCCAATGGCCCACACCGATAATGCCGCACGCTTAAACGCTAAAATAATCGTTGCAGCAAGAAATAAAATCATCCAACCTAAAACGGCCATGTGCATCTCCTTTGGCTTAATATGCGGGACCCTTTCCCGAAGCTTCATCCCAGTCCCAGGAAGCTTCATCCCAGCCCCCAGTTTAACATAAACCCCAGCAATTCCCCAAGCTCACTATCTAGCAACTTGTTGTTTTAGAAAACAAAAGATTGAAACAGTGGGGGATTATCCAGGGGGAGCTTTGCGCGCTCCCCCTTGATCGCGAGGATGCAGGTTCCCTGCAGCCCGCGTCAATGAAAGGGAAAGAATTCTCCATCGGAAGATGGGGAATTCCTGCATAAACCCCATGATTACCGCATAAATTGCTCCACGACCTTAATGACGGC
>Ga0155581_127_pt1 | contig 20741 bp, 21 predicted proteins | sample RifCSPhighO2_12_FD_107238 | JGI IMG/M metagenome (GOLD analysis project Ga0155581, IMG submission 107238) | Coxiella sp. RIFCSPHIGHO2_12_FULL_42_15 | reverse complement strand
ATGGGGAATTCCTGGGTATCAATAACCCATATTGCCTGATACATGGGCTAGGTTATATGATGAATGCGTTAACGCAATGGAGAGCTCATAATGGAAAAAAAACCAGCGGGTGTTTCGGTGGTGAGTTGGGTGCTCATTATCTATTGGGGTATCAGTCTCATTTTGGCCATTCTTATGGCTGCAAACGCGCATAAGATCGCACAAATGCAGCGAGAATTGTATGGTTTCTCGAACAGTTTGATGCAGTACGTTGTGGTGATGAATTTTTTGGCGCCGGTGGTGAATCTCACTCTGGGGATTTTAATGTTAAAAGCGGTAAATTGGTCGCGCCATGTTTTTTTAATTTTTAATGCGGTGATACTGATCATTGCGTTAATTCTTATGCCGCAAAAGATCGTAACGATCATTACCATGATCATTTATCTTATTTTTCTTTATTTTCTCTATAATAGGAGCGCAAGTGCATTTTTCACCGCGAAAAACTCAACGAGTCCAGCACAGTAGTGGGTTGACAAGGTGTGTGTGTAGTAGTGTGCTCTGTTTTTTGAAGCCCGGCGCGCTGTTTAACTTAATGTTAAGCGTCATTCTAAGATTTTCGTGGTCAGACTTTTTGAATATCAGGTTTTTTTCAGACTAATAGTGCCTCTGTTTTTTCTGGGAAGGAGGGTCTATTGTTCATGATTTGTGTTTTCATTAATTATTAATCTTCCTTCGATATACTATTTCGTCCATGCACTTTATTGAGAGTGAAATTTTTGAGATACCACTCAATATCCCAACAACATGTTGAAACACTCTTTCTCAGAGATGATATTGACTATTACTGTGTTTTAGAAAAACTGGATCGTTATTTAGAAGAAAGTAATCGAAGAAGCATCTATGATAAAAAAGCATTAAGACAACGCTACTTAAACATACTTGACTTTATTCATGCAGAAATTCTGGCTTCAGGTGAGTCAGAATTCTGTCAATTCCCCATCAGCTCAAAATGGCCTGAGCTGATTATTCGGTCGCTCAGTATTTACAGCGCTTTCTCTGGTATTGCATCAACGCTGATTCCTGAATTTATCAACTGTCATGTTATTTCTTTGAGTTTTAGTCTCTCACTTTCTATTACTTTTCTTGCTCCGCTCGTCATCACTTTGCCTTATTTTGTAAAAAAAGCACTCGATGATATGAGTAAAGAAGAACGGGTTCTGCGTACCCAAGAAGTTCTGCTCAGCGCCAAACGACTTGTCATCCAAGAAATGTTGAATAAAAAGTTGCTGGAACCCCTCACTAAAGAACAAACAGCACAGCTTGCAGTGGTTCCACAACAAACAAGGCCCCCTTATAACAGCACATTACTCAATTCTATCTACGTAGCAACTACCATTTTTGCGCTAGGCTTTGGTATGCTGACCACCTTTTCTCTTTCTACTCCTGTGGGATGGGGCATTGTGGGTCTTCTGACATTGTGCGCTGGTGTTGGATTTTTTATCTACCACAATTATCATAAAAAAAATTTATCGCACAAACAGAATGAATTGGTAAGACTTGGATCTGAATTGGCGTTTTTCAGTCATCAACGTTCACCCGAAGCAAAAAAAATTGAGCAATTGGAAAAACAAAACAAAGCATTTCAACAACGAAACACTCAACTGGAACGCGAAAATCGTGCCCATCAAAAAGAAATAGAACGCTTGCACTATGAAAATGCGCGATTGACTCTGCGCACCAGCCATCTTTCTGAAGCTAACTCGGATACAGGAATTCCCCATCTTCCGATGGAAAATTCTTGGCGATTTCTTTTACTAACGTGAAATGATACTCTTATCGCATCTTGCAACCATTTGATTTTTTACTTCATGCCAACGATTAATCAGTTAACTATTGAAAATTTTCGCAACTTAACTCACATTGTCAGCGATTTCTCCGAACGGTTTAATGTGTGCTTTGGTGTCAATGGCTCTGGAAAAACAAGTTTGTTAGAAGCCATTTATTATTTGGGACTGGGAAAATCATTCCGTACAGCACAATGCGCTCGCATCGTTCAACACCAACATGAGCATTGTCGTGTGATTGCGCGCATTACGGGTAATAAAACATCTCTCGTTGGTATTGAGCGCCACCAAAATGGTGATCGTGTTATTAAACACAATGGTGAATTTCAAAACTCCATGTTGGCATTAACACGTTTAATTCCCATTCAGTTCATGAGTCCGATGAGTTATCGCTTTTTTCACGATGGCCCCAAGTTACGACGGTCGTATTTGGATTGGGCGTTGTTTCACGTGGAACCTAGCTTTCTAGACGTTTGGCAACGCTTTCAACGGATGCTAAAACAACGCAACAGTGCTTTAAAGCTTCAGCAAGATTTAATGGTCTGGAATACCGCGCTAGCTGACGCTGCAACGCTGATTGATCGCATGCGCAGTAACCTCATTCCTTTATTAGAAACCAATTGCTTTCAACAATTACAATTTTTACTCCCTCACTTTGAATTCACGCTGCGCTATCAACGTGGTTGGCCACAAGAAACAGAACTGCTCTCTTTATTAAAATCACACCGTTTACGCGATCAACAATTAGGCTATACTTTTTATGGCCCACAACGCGCGGATGTGCAGCTCTTTTGCAACGCCATCCCTGTACAAGATATTCTTTCGCAAGGTCAACAAAAATTAGCTGCTTATGCCCTGCATCTCGCCTTAGGCACATTATTGCAACAAACCACCGATGTGAGCCCTGTCTATCTTATCGATGATCTTCCTTCCGAACTGGATGCCAACAGTCGTTTCAAGATCACACAAACATTAAATTCACTCGGCGCCCAGGTTTTTATTACTGGAATTGCACGGGAAGATTTAATAGATTTCCTGCCGTTCAAACAAACTCGATTGTTCCACGTGGAGCATGGAAACTTAGCCTGAATATTTCACAAAGTTCAATTACAAGCCCTCCAACTGTGGTATAATGTCTGCCTTCTATGACAGTGACCTTGATGGAGCAACCCATGAGTACTACCAACGAAACGTATGATTCTTCCTCAATTAAGGTATTGAAGGGGTTAGACGCGGTTCGTAAGCGTCCGGGTATGTATATTGGTGATACGGATGACGGCTCGGGCTTACACCATATGGTATTCGAAGTGGTGGATAACTCCGTGGATGAAGCGCTCGCCGGGCATTGTGATCACATTTGGGTCATCATTCATAAAGACGGTTCTGTCACCGTCCGCGATAACGGTCGCGGAATTCCTACTGACATTCACCCAGAAGAAGGTCGTTCTGCCGCTGAAGTCATTATGACCGTGCTGCATGCCGGTGGTAAATTCGACAAAAATTCTTATAAGGTCTCGGGTGGTTTGCATGGCGTTGGGGTTTCTGTAGTCAACGCGCTGTCAGAAGTTTTAGACCTCACCATTCGGCAAAAAGGCTCCGTCTTCTATCAGCAATATAAGCTGGGTGTACCTCAAGAACCTTTAAAATCCATTGACCAGTCTGATAAAACCGGCACCGAAGTTCGTTTCAAACCCAGCAAAGAAATTTTCAGCGATACTGAATTTCACTATGACATTTTATCAAAACGATTACGCGAATTATCCTTTTTAAACTCCGGTATCCGCATTGATCTAATGGATGAACGTTCCGGCAAACACGATTCCTTCAAATATTCTGGTGGTATTAAAGCATTTGTTGAGCACCTAAACAGCAAAAAAACCACCATTCATCCCTCTGTTATTCACTTTTCGACGGAAAGTAACGATGTTGAAGTTGAAGTGGCTATGCAATGGAACGATAACTTCCAAGAAACTATTTTTTGTTTTACCAACAATATACCGCAACGCGACGGGGGGGCTCACTTGGCGGGTTTCCGCGCCGCGTTAACACGCACCTTGAATACCTATATTGAAAATGAATCCCTCAGCAAAGGCAGCAAAATTACCATGACAGGAGATGATGCACGCGAGGGACTGATGGCGGTGCTGTCTGTCAAAGTACCCGACCCCAAATTTTCCTCACAAACAAAAGACAAACTAGTATCTTCCGAGGTCAAACCCATTGTTGAATCCACGGTTGCTCATCAATTACGTGATTTTTTATTAGAAAACCCCAAACAAGCCAAACTCATCGCCATTAAAATTATCGATGCTGCGCGTGCACGCGAAGCAGCTCGCAAAGCCAGAGAAATGACGCGACGCAAGAGTGTCTTGGACGTCGCTGGTCTACCCGGCAAATTGGCGGATTGCCAAGAAAAAGACCCTAGATTATGCGAACTTTTCCTCGTTGAGGGTGATTCAGCCGGCGGCTCTGCTAAACAAGCACGTGATCGCAAATATCAAGCCATTCTGCCATTAAAAGGCAAAATATTAAATGTTGAGAAATCTCGATATGACAAAATGTTATCTTCTGTTGAAGTGGGCACATTAATCACCGCCATGGGTTGCGGGATTGGTCCTGAGGAATATGATCCCAATAAATTACGTTATCATCGCATCATTCTTATGACCGACGCGGATGTTGACGGATCACACATTCGCACCTTATTGTTGACCTTTTTTTACCGCCAAATGCCCGAATTAATTGAACGCGGCCACATTTATATTGCTCAACCACCGCTTTATAAAGTGAAAAAAGGCAAACAAGAGCAATACATTAAAGATGACGCCGCACTGGATCGATATCTATTACAACTTGCACTCGAAGAGGCGCAATTACATCCCAGCGCGAACGCTCCTGCCATCAACAATAGTGCACTAGAAAAATTAGCCACACAGTATCGTGAAGGCTATCGCAGCATTCAACGTTTAGCAAAACGTTTTCCGCTCGAAATTATAAAGCCGTTATGGTACATCAAGCCCATGCTTTCTGACCAATTGCGCCAGAAAACAGAAGTAGAACAGTGGGGTCAAGCATTAAAACACGCACTCAATAAGACACACCAAACAACCAACAATGCTTACACCGTTTCTTGTCGGCACGATGAAGAGCGCGAATTATTTTTACCTGTGATTAAAATCACCCATCATGGTGTTAGCCATGAATACACCCTATCACCTGATTTCTTTAATTGCCATGACTATTGCGTGATTGCAGAACTTTATCACGCTTTGAATGGATTGATGGAAGAAACTGCTTTTGTTGCTCGTGCCGATAAACAGCAAAAAGTGGCGAATTTTGAAGAAGCGCTTGACTGGCTAATGGTTGAGGCAAAACGAGGATTCAACATCCAACGCTACAAAGGGTTAGGCGAAATGAACCCCGAACAACTGTGGGAAACGACCATGGACCCCACAACACGCCGCTTACTGAAAGTCACCATTGAGGATGCCGTTATCGCCGATGAGATGTTTACTACGTTAATGGGCGATCAGGTGGAACCACGCCGTTTATTCATCGAAAAAAATGCCTTGGCAGTGGAAAATTTAGATATTTAACGTAGGCCCTGTCGCAAAATTTATAGCTTTTTTTATAAATCAAAAAGATACAGAAATTTTGCGACAGAGCCCACTAAAACCAGGTCTTGAGCCTAAGCAATAATTTCATTTAACCCTTCAATAATTTGATCTAAATCTTGAGCTGATATTTGACCGATCTTCTTACCTAGCCGTTGAGTTGAGAGAGTTCTAATTTGGCTGATCTTGACCCAAGCCGGTTTAGTCAATTTTGTTGGGTCTAATTTTAGTGTTAAAGGAAAGCCGGCTCGTTGCTCTTGGCTAGTGACAGCCACAGCAATCACGGTGCCTGAATTTTGGTTAAACACCTCATGACTTAATATTATGACTGGCCGATGCCCCATTTGTTCGAATCCTTTTGTAGGTTCTAAATCAGCCCAGATAATGTCTCCTCTTAATATTCTGGCCATTCCTGACTATCTCCTTTCAAATCTTCATCGGCCATTTTTTGTTCATCAGCAATATCAAGTTTTTTGCATTCTTCAGCAAGACGTTTATGTTCAATTCGCTCAACACTCTGACTTAGCGCCATTTGCACCGCTTGGCTGCGACTTTTAAACAGTTGCTTTTTCACAAGGTGATCAACCTTATCCAGTAAAGCCTGGTCAAGAGAAATTGCAATTTTGGCTTGTTTCATGGCACACCTCATGAATCATACTTTCTTCATACCGAAAGTATAGCAGAATCATGGGAAAAATACATACTGTAATCGGATCCAGTCCAGGGGTATGCAGCGGGCTCTGTCGCAAAATTTTTTGAAGAAGTTATTTAATTAAGAGGAAAAGTCGATGTTAAGTGAAAATAGCTTTTTCTTATAATTCAATAAGGTACAGAAATTTTGCGACAGAGCCGTTTGTGAGCATAATGTTGCGGCAAGCCGCTGCTGCCTCTGTACTCAAACTCGAGCATATCAGCACACCACCCACGATAATTGAAACGAGTGAATTTATAGTGTATTTCTTCATGTTTATATCCCTTTGTTTGTTTATGATTACAGTAAAAAAACGACTTGGAGTCAAATGTAGCCTACCTAAAATTGCAGAACGTCTTTTTTTCGTTTATTTATCGTAGCGCATAAAACCCCGGGCGTAAGCCCAGGGAGTTTCAACGTCCATGTCATTTTGATCTTTTCATGCAAAAGTATAGCCTAGCTATTTGTAAACTCGATTCCGAAGTTTTTAACAGTTGCTTGAAGTTAGCCCACCCAGGTAAATTGGGCTCTGTCGCATCAGGACTGGATCATTCTGCGATTTTGCATTCCGATGACTCGTACCGATCCTCCAAAATTGAGACGGAGCGACGCAAACTGGAGTTTGGCTCGAATTTCATCGAGCCATACCTCGGAATCCACACGTTCAAGCTGCTGCTTCATATTCTTATGCGAATCAGACATGCTGGGGGCACCTAATCGAGTTGTAAATAAACGCAGGATTTCTTCTCGATTCATACCAAACATAGCGACAAAGCCCGAAGTAATATTCACTTCGCACTCATTGCGGAGTTTTTCTTCCATTTCAATGCGGTTTCTCGATTGCTTAACGATATTAAGAATTTTCACGAGCGTATTGAGAATAGTAATGTCACTACTCTGCGAAAGATTGATGACCCCTCGTTTGAATCTTTCCTGCAAATCCACTTTTGAATAACCGTTTGAGCTAAATACACAAAACCACTCCATACCTCGCGAATAAATGGGCACGCGCAATGCATCATGTAAGTAAGTGCAACGTCGATGAACCTGCGGTATGGTAGGGTTTGTGATGATTTGCTGAGAATCTTCGATGATGTTGATAGCCTCTTCTAAAAAAAACTGCTCTCTGGCTTCGCGCAATGCCTTCCAATCGGCTGCTACCTTTTCAGCGAAATCAGAACTTGCCCTCTCACACCACGCAATAATTTGTTGCACGTTAACATTTAAAACTAAAATAGGATTCCCTGGTACCGCTTCTCGCGTCACAGGATCGCGACGCTGTTGGGAAAGCACCGTTTGAATGTAGTTACTTTCGTAGGAATGCCCCGATTGAGGCAATACAACGGGACTTTCATAAATTAACAAACTCACCGGGCAGGTAAAATCTTTTGGCACCCGAATTGTCGGCTTTTCAAGTTCCTCCAAAATGCTCGCCCATTCAAGCACAATGTTTTTTAGCACGATATTTCCAGCACTTTTTTTTCCGGGAAATTTTGCATGAAATGATTCGCGATCGTAAGATTTGCCCGTTTCTAAGTCAATAACGGGGTCCGTCAACAGCTTATTAGATAATTTACATTTTAATGCTTCGGGATACGCTTCCAATGAAACATTCCGCATATAGTGTACTCCTGTAGAGATAATCTCATTTAACAATAGTGCAGGCTATCCGTACCGAGAATACACGTCAATTACGTAGTACTAGGTTTGCGAACAAGATAATTTATCATTAAGTATTTTGTGTCAAAGAAAAGCGATCCGGAAACAACTCACGAGTCTCTTGAAAACAGACTCCCTCACGGTAGCGGCTCAGAATCACGGCTCGGATTATCTTCAGTAAACGTTTTCCTCGCAGGACGCTCCCAATCAGGAACAACCGCTTGACGAGCTCGTGCAATCGTTAATTGACCCGCGGGAGCATTCGTCGTAATAATCGAACCTGCAGCGATTGTTGCATTTTCACCAACGGTAACAGGAGCAACCAAAGCCGCATTTGAACCAATAAAGGCGCCCTTCTTTATGACCGTACTCCACTTATTCACACCATCATAATTACACGTGATCGTACCGGCACCAATATTGACTTCTGCCTCAATCAACGCATCACCCAAATACGCCAAATGATTTGCTTTAGACCCCGGACCTAAAATGGTTTTTTTCATTTCGACAAAATTACCCACTTTACTATTTTTTTCTAAAATCGTTCCTGGTCGAATGCGCGCAAACGGACCCACCTGCGCACCATCTGCAATTTTCGCGCCTTCAATGATACTGTGCGGAAAAATAGTGACGCCCTCACCAATTTCTACATCCTTCAAAACACAATGAACGCCGATCGCTGAGCGGCAACCAATCACAATGTTACCTTCTAAAACAACATTGATGTCTAACACCACATCGTTTGCAATTTTCACACTTTCACTGCGCACATCCAAACGTTCGGGATCCATGATACGAACACCCGATAAAGCAAGACGCTTTGCGTTTTCACGTTGATAAGCACGCTCTAAATTTGCTAATTGCCATAAGTCATTAACGCCTTGAATTTCCATTTCTGAATCTGCAAAACTGCTATTAATGGTGAGCGATTCCTCTGCGGCCAATTTAATAATATCCGTAAAATAGTATTCTTGCTGCTGATTATGCGGCTTTAGAAGGGGTAACCATTTTTTCAATCGTGCGCTGTGACAAACCACAATTCCGGTATTCACTTCCTGAATCGCTCGTTGTTCCGGTGTTGCATCATGATGTTCGACAATAGAAATCATGTTGCCTTGCGCATCACGCACAATTCGACCCAAACCCGTCGGGTCCTGCAGGGTTGCGACTAAAACACCTAGACCCTCCATGGGCGTGTCATTTAATAATCTTCGCAACGTTGCCACAGAAATTAACGGGACATCCCCGTATAATACCAACACGCGCGAATTTTCGTGGAAATAAGGCAAAGCTTGTTGTACCGCATGCCCAGTTCCTTTGGGTTCTTTTTGATCGATCCAGGCAACATCCCAATGCCGAAACGATTCACGCACTATTTCAAAGGTATTGGAATAAACCACTTGAATGGAATATGGATTTAATTGTTGTGCGGTGCTAATCACGCGTTGTAAAAGAGGAATACCCGCCAAACGATGCATCACTTTGGGCGTCGTGGAAGCCATTCGTTTCCCCTTGCCCGCAGCAAGAATAACGACATTCAGTTGCATGTCACTCCCTCCTCTCCCTTCTCCTTGATGGGAGCTGGCTCAGTTCTATTTATGCGATTGACGACGAATCATGTCAATCGCTTTTAACTGTGCGGCGGCTTCCGCTAATTCAGACAAAGCGCGCGTGTATTCGATCCCGGATTTTTGTTCTGATAAACGTTTTTCTGCTTCCTCTTTTGCAGCCAGTGCTGCCGCTTCATCTAAATCCGTTGCTCTTATCGCCGTATCCGCTAACACCGTCACTACCGTTGGTTGTACTTCCAGCATACCGCCGGACATGTAGAAAACTTCTTCATCGTCATTTTCTAAAATAACCCGAATTTGTCCAGGCTTAAGTGATGTCAGCAACGCCGTATGCCCAGGATAAATGCCCAACTCACCAACACGGCCCGTTGCGATCAACGCTTTCACTCGACCAGAAAACAGGCCTTCTTCAGCGCTCACAATATCTAATTGCATAATTTTATCCGACATCCCATCGACCTTATAATGATTTAGCCTTTTCTACGGCTTCTTCAATGCTGCCGACCATATAAAATGCTTGTTCTGGAAGATCATCATAATCTCCATGGATGATCCCCTTGAAACCACGAATGGTATCTTTTAATGAGACGTATTTTCCTGGTGACCCCGTAAATACTTCTGCCACAAAGAAAGGTTGCGATAAAAAGCGCTGAATTTTACGCGCGCGACGCACGATCATTTTGTCTTCTTCGGATAATTCATCCATGCCTAAAATGGCAATGATGTCTTTCAATTCTTTATAACGTTGCAACGTTTCTTGAACGCCCCGTGCCACACGATAATGCTCTTCGCCAATCACTAATGGATCTAACTGGCGACTGGTTGAATCTAATGGATCAATCGCGGGGTAAATACCTAATTCTGCAATCTGCCGCGACAACACGATGGTTGCATCTAAGTGCGCGAACGTTGTTGCAGGCGATGGATCCGTGAGATCGTCCGCGGGCACATAAACGGCTTGGATCGACGTAATAGAACCTGTTTTGGTAGAAGTAATACGTTCTTGCAGACAACCCATCTCTTCCGCCAACGTCGGTTGATAACCAACGGCGGATGGCATGCGACCTAATAATGCCGAAACTTCCACACCCGCCAACGTGTATCGATAAATATTATCGATAAAGAGTAATACGTCACGCCCCTCGTCACGGAAGCTTTCTGCGATGGTTAATCCCGTTAACGCCACACGCAAACGATTACCCGGTGGTTCATTCATTTGTCCATACACTAACGCCACTTTATCCAATACATTGGATTCTTTCATTTCGTGGTAGAAATCGTTTCCTTCACGAGTACGTTCGCCAACACCAGCAAATACAGAGTAACCACTGTGTTCAATTGCGATATTACGAATTAATTCCATCATATTGACGGTCTTACCAACGCCAGCTCCCCCAAATAAACCGACTTTACCTCCTTTCGCAAAAGGACAGAGCAAGTCAATGACTTTAACCCCGGTTTCTAAAATTTCGGTGCTGCCCGCTTGATCCAAAAAACTGGGCGCTGGACGATGAATGGGTAATTTGGTTTCTGCGTCAATAGGCCCTCTTTCATCGATGGGATCCCCCAACACATTCATGATACGGCCTAGCGTCTTCTGACCGACCGATACTTCAATGGGCTTACCGGTATTTTTAGCCTGTAAACCTCGGCGCAAACCTTCCGTGCTACCCATTGCAATGGTTCTGACAACGCCATCACCCAACTGCTGCTGTACTTCAAGCGTGATATTGTTTTCTTTGATTTTTAATGCGTCATAAATTCGTGGCACGGCATCACGTGGAAACTCAACGTCTACCACTGCACCAATCACTTCGATAACGTTACCCATTGTACTCATGTTATTTTCCTCGTAAAGGACATTAACCATCAGCAATTCCCAGCGAATACTCGCCGAATTTGCGGGTTAATTATTCAATTGCCGCTGCACCACCCACAATCTCCGCAATTTCGCGCGTAATACTGGCTTGGCGTGCTTTGTTATAAATTAATTTCAATTCTTTTATCAAACTGCCCGCATTTTCCGTCGCACTTTTCATCGCAACCATCCGCGCGCTTTGTTCACACGCAATATTTTCAACAACTGCTTGATACACTTGTGATTCGATGTAACGAATCAACAAGGCTTCCAATAATTCTGCCGATGAATCTGGCTCGTAAATATAATCCCAATACCCTTGTGCTTTTTGATGTTCTTTTGGCAACGGCAATAACGGTCGAATCACAGGCCGTTGCAACATCGTATTCACAAATTGATTACTCACCACATACACGGCATCCAATTGGTTTTGTTTGAATGCATCCAGCATGACTTTTACCACACCAATAATATCTTTTAATTCAGGCTCGTCCCCCAGTTGACTGGTCGTTGCAATCACGTTTCCACCCACGGAACGAAAAAAGCTTTCGCCTTTTCGACCGATAATACTTAACTCCATTTGCGCACCTTTCTCTTCCCATTGACGCATTTCTCTGAGGAGTGTCCGTAGCATATTCACATTAAGACCACCACACAAACCACGATCTGTCGTCACAATAATAAATCCGATGCGCTTAATTTCCGCCCGCTCTTCTAAGTAGGGGTGATGAAATTCGCTATGGCTTTCGGCAACGTGACCGATCACGCCGCGTATTTTCTCCGCATAAGGACGAGACACCGCCATGCGATCTTGTGCTTTACGCATTTTGCTTGCAGCAACCAATTCCATTGCGCGAGTAATTTTCTGCGTGTTTTTAACGCTCGCTATCTTACCGCGTATTTCTCTTGCTTGTGACATTAGTAAGCCTGCGTTTTAATAAATTCATCCATGACTTTTTTCATTTGCAACGCAACCTCGTCCGTATAAGCAGGATTCTTGTTGATGCTTTCCAACAATCTGGGCTGCTGATGCTGCAAATAACTTTGTAATGCTTTTACAAAATCCACCCCTTTTTTCAATTCTATTTTATCTAAATAACCTTCGTTAACGGCGTACCAAATAAACGCCATTTGCGCCACACTCATCGGATCGTACTGAGGTTGCTTTAATACTTCCATCACGCGTTGGCCACGCTCTAATTGTTTGCGTGTTGCCTCATCTAAATCAGAGGCAAATTGTGCGAAGGCTTCCAATTCACGATATTGTGCCAATGCAATACGCACACCACCACTCAACTTTTTAATTATTTTTGTTTGCGCAGCACCTCCCACACGCGACACCGACAAGCCCGCATTAATTGCAGGTCGAATACCCGAGTTAAATAAGGCCACGTCTAAAAAGATTTGCCCGTCAGTAATTGAGATAACGTTTGTCGGAATAAATGCGGATACGTCGCCAGCCTGTGTTTCAATGATCGGTAGTGCCGTCAATGAACCGGTTTTTCCCTTAATTTTTCCACCCGTAAATTTCTCAACGTAATGCGTGTTAACACGGGATGCTCGTTCTAATAAACGAGAATGCAAATAAAAAACGTCACCGGGATACGCCTCTCGTCCCGGTGGACGACGAAGCAATAGCGAAATTTGACGGTATGCCCACGCTTGTTTGGTTAAATCGTCATAAATAATCAATGCATCTTGCCCTCGATCACGGAAAAACTCTCCCATAGAGCAACCGGAATATGGCGCTAAATATTGCAATGCCGCAGAATCTGCCGCCGTCGCTGCAACCACAATCGTGTGTTCCATTGCACCGTGTTCTTCTAATTTACGCACCACGTTTGCGACGGAAGAAGCTTTTTGCCCGATCGCAACGTAAATACATTTCACGCCCGTGCCTTTTTGATTGATAATGGTATCGATCGCAATAGCCGTTTTACCGGTTTGGCGATCGCCAATAATTAATTCGCGCTGACCTCGTCCAATAGGAACCATCGCATCAATGGATTTTAAACCCGTTTGCAACGGTTGATCGACCGACTGACGCTCAATGACACCAGGCGCTACTTTTTCAACGGGTGAAGTCAATTCTGTTTTCAATGGCCCTTTACCATCGATGGGATTACCCAACGCGTCGACCACACGTCCTAACAATGACTCACCAATCGGCACTTCTAAAATCCGTCCCGTGCAACGCACCGTCATGCCTTCTTCCAAATGCTCATAGGGGCCCAATACAACAGCACCCACAGAATCGCGCTCCAAATTAAAGGCTAAGCCAAACGTATTGCCTGAGAATTCAATCATTTCGCCAAACATAACGTTATTCAAACCATAAATACGTACAATGCCATCTTTTAGGTTGACGATGGTCCCTTCCGTACGAAGCTCAGCGGAAATATTGAGTGCACTAATGCGCGACTCAATAATTTTACTAATTTCGGTGGGTTGTAGTTGTAATGCCATATTTAAATTACCTCTTAGCTATTTAGGCTATGATAAAGTCGGGTCAATCGGTCTTTGATGGAACCATCAATAACAAATTCATCGGTTCGAATAACAGCACCGCCAATTAAGTTTTTATCGATGGAAAAATGCACAGCAATTTTCGTATTAAAACGCTTTTGCAACGCTTTTTTCAATTCATTCAATTGGTTTTCATTCAACGGAAATGCAGAAGCGACTTCAACGTTCATCACGTTTTGTTGCTTCGCAAGCAACCGTTTGAAAATCAAAGCGATATCCGGCAGTGTATTTAACCGCTTGCTTTCCATCATCAAATTCAAAAAGTTTGCCAACGATTTACCTAACCGTTGTGCTTCTTTTGGCAATAAATCCGCTATCGATTCTTGCAGCAACGACTGCAGTTTATCATTCGATACTTTAGGATCAAACACCCATTGTAAAATGGGTGTTTCACTCACCATGAGTGCAAGCGTTTGTAGCACGTTATCCCACGCTGCCAATTTATCCGCATCATTTTGGTCCGCCTCAAAAAGTGCTGTAGCATAAGGACGTGCAATCGTTAAATACTGCGCCATAATTAAATCTCATCACTCACGAGTTCGCGAATTAAACGATCATTGCTTGCTTTATCAATTTCGTGTTGCAGAATTTTTTCAGCACCCGCAATAACGATCTGTGAAACGTTTTTCATGAGCTCTGCTTTTGCTGCAACATAACGCTGATCAATTTCACCTTGCGCTAATTTAATTAAGCGCTCGCCTTCCTCACGCGCCTTTTCCTTCGCGTCTTCAACGATTCGATGAGAATGGGCGTTGGCTTGCTCTATAATAAACGCGGCCTGCGTTTTCGCTTCCTTCAGAATTTCTTTTGATTTGTGGTGCGCAAGCTCCAGCTCTTTTTTTCCTTGTTCAGCCGCTGCCAAACCATCCGCAATTTCTTTGCGACGCTTTTCCAAGATATTGGCGATGGGGGGCCAAATATACTTCATTGTTATCATGACGAACGTGACAAAACAAAGCATTTGTACCAATAAAGTCGCGTTTAAATTCATAACGACCTCTTACATTAAGCCGGTTGACCTGCAGCGATTAACACCGATTTCAAAAATGGATTCCCACCAAACATGATCACAAAGCCCATGGCTAACGAAATCGCCGCAAATGCGTCGACTAAACCCGCCATAAATAAGGTGCGTCCCAATAACATACCGGATAATTCCGGCTGACGTGCAATCCCTTCAATAAATTTCCCCGTTAGTAGACCAATACCAACACCGGCACCGAGCGCGGCAAAACCAAACATGATCGCCGCCGCGATCGCAGAAAGACCTTGTACAGTTGCAATTAATTGTGCGAGTTCCATTGTATTTCCCCCTATTTTTTCAGTTATTATAAAAATCCCCGGGCTTGTGCCCGGGGATTTTTCCCATATGAATTTCGCCTGCTCGGGAAACCCTCGCGGACGGCGACCCAAGGGGGAGAATTCGCTTTCTCCCCCTTGGGAAACCCCCATGGCGTAAAGTTCCTGGGCTAACGCCCAGGGTTTGAGGATATAAAAATCCCCGGGCTTGTGCCCAAACCTAATGCGATTCCTGTGCTAATCCTAAATAAACAATCGTCAGCATCATAAAAATAAACGCTTGAATCGTAATCACCAATAAATGAAACATGGTCCACGCAAATCCTAGCGTGTATTGCGCCCACCACGGCAACAAAGCGATAAGAATAAAAACGATTTCGCCTGCAAATAAATTTCCAAACAGCCGCAATGATAATGAAATGGGTTTAACGCATTCTTCGATGAATCGAAAAGCCACATTGATGGGCAGAAGGTACCAACCAAAGGGTTTACTCATCACTTCTCTCGTGAAACCCCAACCCCCTTTCATTTTCAAATTATAAAAAATAATTAAAATGAACACGGTAATCGACATCGCAAATGTCATTGTTGGATCCGCCGTAGGAACGGCTCTGAAGTAATGGACGCCAAACAGTTTCATGGCCATCGGGAGTAAGTCCACTGGAATGAGATCCATAAAATTCATGAGGAATACCCAAATAAATATCGTCAGCGCCATGCAGGAAATAAACATTTGATGGTGATGGCATGCGTCTTTAACAATTTTTCCGATTGCTTCAACGCAAACTTCAATAAAATTTTGTGATTTACTGGGTACACCAGAATGCACTTTGCGCGCAACGAGATAAAATAAAAAAAGAAACAAACTTCCAAGAACCAGGGATACAAAAATCGTGTCTAAATCCAACGTCCAAAATCCACCATTGCCCATCTTAAAATTATGCAGATTCAATTGCAAATTTTGCATGTGGTGCTGAATGTATTCCGCTTTTTCAAGCGGCGGAGTCGCTGTACTCATGAACGTATTACTCTTTCGTTTTGCCTGTCAACATTGGTCAATAACGGCGCAGCCCACGATCCCAAAAGCGCACCTGCAAAGCCAGTCAAAATCGGTATCATTTCGTGCGGTAACTGAATCATTAACAGGCCGATGGCCGCACCGCTGATTAAAAGCTTTAGAAATTCTCCCAACGCAAAGGCCAATGCCATTCGTTTAGGTGCACGAGCGTCCGTCGTTGCGAACAAATACCAGGTCAGCAGTGTGGTGGGGGCGATACTTGCCGCACCGCCCAAAAGTGCAGCGCTACTCGCCATCATTCCGCGAGTCAGCAACCAAATCAATGCTACAATGCAAACACCGATGGCCTGCAACCCAATCATTTTAAATGCCTTATGGCGTTCTGCACTATTTGGACGCACAAAAACCTCTGCCGCTCGCTCTGGCCAATTGCCGGCGAGTATATAAGCTTTTATCGAGGAGTGCAATCGTAAGCATAGCAAGGCAGCGATTTCCACACCAGCCATTTGCTGAACGCGGGAATAGTTTTTTTTGTACATCGCATCCCACATTGATGTAATGGGGGCATACTCCATGTTCGCGGGTCCTGCCCAGAGATTTCATATCGAACAGCGAGGGTCGGTGTGCCGCCAACGGGATGAGCTGATCTAGGTTAAGCATCCTCTTCTAAAAGCTGATCCAGTTTTTTTAAAGCATCGAGCATTGGAATTGCTTTTATTCCATTTTGTAAATACAACGTTTCTTTTCCGAGGTATAAAATATAGCACTGAGCAATGGGGTAGTCCTGCTTAAAATGCTTCAGCCCAGCCAGCATTCGATTGGTAATGATTTTAGTGTGTTTAATTTCAAAGGCGAGTAATTTCGTATTACCATAGAGAACAAAATCAACTTCAACGCCACTAGCTGTTTTCCAGTAATAAAGTTGATAGCTTAATTTTTTGTAAGCAATTAGAGCCAATGCTATTTGAAAAAAAAGCGTTTCTAAACCAGCTCCAGCAAGTTCACTGGGTGCGTCTAATATTTGCTTTGGGCGTAAATGATAATATATGCCAGCGTCAAAATAATAAAACTTCTCTGAAGTAATGAGCTTCCTCTTGGCTTTTTTGGTAAAAGCAGGAAGCCAATGTGCGAGTAGTAAATCATTTAGAATAGAAAAATAATTTTGAATGACCTGCCTATCAATGCCAACTTCTCTGGCAATTTCGGAGAAATTTACAGACCCTCCCTGGCTAAAGCTTGCAATCTCCAGGAAGCGCGAAAACGCTGAAATATTTCGAGTTAATCCCTCCTGCATCACTTCTTCTCGCAAGTAGGTTTCTATATAAGTTGCTAGATAACCAGAGGGGTCGTCATAGGTGTAGGTTGCTGGCAGCATACCTAATGTCAGCGCATGTTCTAAACTAAAGCGCTCACCAACTTCTTGAGGGATAAAAGGATGCATCGTGTATTGAATTGCTCGACCCGCCAATAAATTCACTCCATTCCGCTTTAGTTTTCTGGCCGACGAGCCCGTCAAAATAAAACGAGCATTTTTTGCCTCAATTAAACGGTGGGTTTCATCTAATAACTCTGGAATTTTTTGCACTTCATCAATCACTATCCGCCCTGGATAACCAGGTTCAATGTATTCATTTAATTTTTCAGGATTAGCGGATAATGTTCTAAATGTTAGGCTGTCTAGCAAGTCGATATAGATATAATCGCCTGTTTTTAAATTATTTTTTAGCCATACTGTTTTTCCAGTGCCACGAGGCCCAAAGATAAAAAAGCTATCCCTGCTAGTAAGGGGAAGATTGAACAAGCGTTTAAACATAAAATACCATGTTATTTTGATGTTGCAAACATCATTTTTACAGGTTTTTTGCTGTTTGATCAAGCAAATTTCGGATTTTGCAAGAAATAAAAATTCCCGTAACAAGCCGCGGGGAATCCAGTTAATGAAGGGGGAAAGAATTCTCCGTCGGAAGATGGGGGATTCCTGATGGGGAATTCCTGGTAGACTTTGGAAGGCGCTTTCGTTACAATCCCGCCTTCTGTAAAAGAATCGAATCATTTATGACCGAGACACTCGCACTGGTTGAACGCAAACGGATTGCCACCCTGCTGGAAGAAAGTACGCGCGTTTGCATTGCCGGCACCGCGTTCGTTTTACCCATTTCTGTCACTGCAACAACCTGCTGTTATCTCCTCGCCGGATTTTTGGCATTGTGCTCAGGCCATTGGCAGGAACGCTGGCAACGCATTAAATTCAATCCTGCTGCACTCAGTTTTTGGATATTGATTTGCTTGTTTTTGCTGGGTCTACTTTATACGTTCTCACCATGGAATTTAGCATTAAAAGATTTACAAAAACGGCACTGGCTGCTAATTACGCCTTTTTTAATGATACTGTTGACGGATGATCGTTGGCGCTTGCGCACGATCAACAGTTTTTTACTCGCCATGTACATCACCTTGTGTTTATCTTTTTTAAAGTTTTTTGGCGTCGATATTTATTTCCAAATCACTGGCAAGTATTTAAATGGCGTGAATGTGTTTTACGAACATATTGTGCAAACTTTTTTTTTCTCGATGGCAGCTTTTATCATTGGTTATCGCTTTTTTTATTATGAAAAATGGCGCTGGTTTTACGGCATTTCTTACCTCTTACTCACCTTGAATGTTTTATTTCTCTCCGACAGCGGCACCGGTTATGTTTTGTTTCTGCTACAGCTTATTTATATTGCACTTATTCGCCTGGGTTGGAAAGGTTTTCTGCTCGGCATCGGACTCGGCGTCATTCTCATGGGCACGTCTTTTTTAAATTTTTCCGCCATGAAAGAACGAGCATACCATATTGCATCGGATTATGATTCTTATCACAAAGGCCAAACCATTACTTCTGTTGGTTTACGCATCGCGATGTGGCACAATGCGATTCTGTTGATTAAGGGTCGTCCCTTGACAGGTTATGGAACGGGGGGGATACGCACGGCAATGACAAAAAATTTATCTCCCGAAGATATTAAAAAAACACAATTACTGGATTACGTTGAAAATACCATTTTAAATTTTATTCTCGAATTTGGATTTTTAGGTCTTATTATTTTCTTATCGGCCATTACAATTCAAATTGTGGCCTGCTTTTATTTACCCCATGAATATAAACATTTAATGTTAGTATTTTTAATGCTCTTTTTGATGGGTGGCCTCGCCAATTCATTTTTTGTTTCTTTTTGTGAAGCGCATCTATATTCATTGTTAGCAGCTGTTTGTTTCAGTGCTTATCCGTTACGTAAAAATCAGGAATAACACGGTGAAAAATACGCCGACAAAAATCATTATCAGTCGCACCGATAATATTGGCGATGTTGTTCTTACTCTACCTCTCGCGGCATTATTGAAACAAAAATTTCCGAACGTGCATATCACATTTTTAACGCGCGATTATGCACGCGCGATTGTAGAAAATTGCCCTGATGTGGATGCTTTTCTCAGCTGGAACACACTCTCCACCGCATCCAAAAAAGAAGCCAAAAATATTTTGCAGCAAGGTAGGTATGACACCATCGTGCACGTATTCCCCCAAAAACCAATCGCTAAACTCGCCAAACGGGCTAACATTAAAAATCGCATCGGCACAACACGACGCTGGTATCATTTTTTAACGTGCAATCAACGTGTCCGTTTCAGCAGAGCCCAATCACAACGACATGAAGCTCAATTGAATCTGCATTTACTGGCGCCACTAGGTATACCAGAAAATTACGATATTAGTGAATTAACACCGCTGATTCGCTTTACGCCCCAACAACTAACCCCTGAGTTACAACGCTATCTGCACCCACAAAAATTCAATTTAATCATTCACCCCCTATCCAATGGTCATGGTCGCGAATGGCCATTATCGTATTTTGAAGCGCTCATCAAAACACTGCCGCTGGAAAAATTCCACCTTATTATTTCAGGATCACAAAAAGAAAAAATCCCCTTGCAGCCGCTCCTGCAGGCGTGTCCGCAACTCACTGATGTGATTGGCCAATTGAATTTGAACCAGCTTTTGCAGCTGATGGCGCATTGCGATGGTTTAATTGCCAATAGCACAGGACCACTGCACATGGCGGCCGGCACGGGCATTAACGTATTGGGGTTATATCCACCCGCATCCGGCATGAATCCACAACGCTGGCAACCCCTCGGGAAGCAAGCACGCTATTTGGTCGCTAAAGAAAATTGTGCCCTGGTTTGTAACAACAATAATTGCTCTTGTATACGGGATATATCAGTGCAACAGGTGAAAAAAATTCTTTTAGGGTGGCATAAGAATGCAACCAGTTATGCGTCCATATGAAGTTGAGAATTTCTGTAACGATCGGAAACTATGGCCTGTTTGAAAGTTAAACCCGATTGGTAAAATCTCAATAAAATCAATATGGTTTATTGCGGAAACAGATACCGGTAGAAAACTAAAAATGGTTTTTATTGAAATAGACGGTAATTACGAAATTAAAACTGCTTACGAGCCCAACCAAAATGAGGTGACAATTTATGAAAAATACGCGTAAAACATTTTCGGATGAGGCCTGGGAGCGTGGTGAGTTAGGGCAATCCGAGGAGCATGTTCAAAAAGTCTCATCTGAGGGATCCGTTGCAAATTTTAATTTTTCCGATAAAATTTACAAAATATTTTCTAAACAGAAACG
>Ga0155581_147_pt2 | contig 21001 bp, 14 predicted proteins | sample RifCSPhighO2_12_FD_107238 | JGI IMG/M metagenome (GOLD analysis project Ga0155581, IMG submission 107238) | Coxiella sp. RIFCSPHIGHO2_12_FULL_42_15 | reverse complement strand
CAATGATTTTTTTATTACTGTTGAAGGTAATAAAAAAGGGTATTGGATTAATTCTTTTAATCAGCAAGAGGGAGATCTCATCGACCTATGGCGTATTAAACGAAAAACAAGCGTCGCCGAGGCGACTTTCTCTGCGAAGCAATGGTTAGGGATTGGTGATGCAAATTTAATAGCACCAGCGACAAAAAACACAGCGATATTCAATCTGAATGATTATGCGAGACTGCAAGAATGTTCGTCATTAGTAGAAGATCTCAAAAAAAATCATAAAATAAGCTTTGATACTCTTAATCAGTTTAAATTGCATCAACAAAGTGATTGGTTAGTCTTTCCTTATTTTAAAAAAGATTTCGTAAAGCAAATTAAGATTGCTTATTTTTTTGATTTAATTATACCGATTAAAGAGGAATATCAATCGAAAAATCAAACGACTTTATTTGGTTGGCAAGCATTATCGGATGATGCGCGCACAGTGGCGCTCACGCTCAATGAAATTGACGCTATGTCGCTGCATCAATATGGCATTCCCAGTTTAGCAATCCCATTGACTGAAAATTTGCGTCAAGCATTGACCTGGTTACCTCAAGAATACGATGATTTAAGCATTTTTGATAAAATTTATTTTTGCTGGCATGAAAATAATAAAACACAAGCTTTAACGAATGCACTACGCGAGCGATTAGGCAGGCATCGGTGTTATCAAGTTCAACTCCCTCATGAATCTGCTAATGCTTGTTTGCGAAATGGAATAGAGCAAGCGAATATTCAGAAATGTTTTACGCATGCAAAAACATCTGATCCCAACGAGCTAAAACCTGCAATGGATTATACAGATGATGTTATTAGGCTCGTTACTCAAGATAGACAGCACGTTAACGCTTATGAAACACCATGGCAAAAATGCCGCGGACGTATTCATTTTAGACCCAATGAATTATCGGTTTGGACTGGCATTAATGGTCATGGTAAAAGTCAGTTGCTGGGTTACCTTATGCTGCATTTTATGCAGCAAGGCGCAAAAGTCTGTGTTGCAAGCTTGGAATTAAAGCCGGAGCGTGTACTATTGCGTCTAGATCGTCAATTACATGCGACCAACACATTGAACACAGAGAATATTCGATCAGCACAAAATTGGTACCACGATCGATTATGGTTGTTTGATTTGGTTGGTGCTACGAAAATCCAACGTTTACTATTTGTGTTTGAATATGCACGGCAACGCTATGGTATCGATGTTTTTTTAATTGACTCAATGATGAAATGTGGAATTGCCGAAGATGATTACAATACCCAGAAACAATTTACCGAACAATTATGCGATTTTAAAAATAGCCATCCTTGTCATATCCATTTGGTTACCCATCCTCGCAAAAGCCAAGATGAAAATTATCTTCCTAACAAAATGGATATTAAAGGCACTGGTAGCATTACTGATTTAGCGGATAATGTTTTTACAGTATGGCGCAATAAAAATAAATCACTCGGTGAACCTGATGCCATACTGCAATGCGATAAGCAACGCAACGGTGAGTGGGAGGGGAAAATATCACTGTGGTTTGATTCTGTGAGTTTACATTATCTTGAAACAGTACAATCTATCTCAACACCACTATTTGAAAATTCAAAAAATATTGACGATTTGGGTGACGACACTATTCCAGCAATTAAATCATCACTCCATTCATCGAATGAGGCTATTGCGGCATAAATATTTTATTTTTTCAGAAGCAAACGGTTAGCGCTTTTTCCCGCCCACCACCACCTTCCTATTTTTGCTAAAGCAAAAATTCCCTGACCCCACCCTCACCACGTCTGAGAGACGTGAGAGGGCGGGGTCAGGTATCGGAAGGTGAGTGGGCGGTGGGTAATATAGTGAGACGAAGCAACAAGTGGTTTAAGATGTTTAATTTTTTAGGTTAGTGATGGCAGGTGATTAGAATAGATAAAGGAGATGATTGATTAAAAATCGGCTCTATTTCTGGAGCGAAACTAATTTTTTTACTTGATTAGTGAGTTGCTAGATGGACAATCCCTCGTTGGAAACTAGTGCACCAATCTGTCCTAAGGGTCAGCGCACGCTATTTAAATGGAGAACTGCATAAGCATTTTATCAGATGGTTCCCAGGAAATCAAAATCCCCGTGGCAAGCCACGGGGTATTTTTCCCGTTATAATTTCGCCTGCGCGAAGCAAGTTCGCGCGACGGCGACCAAAGGGGAGCATTCGCTTGCTCCCCTTTGGAAACCCCATGGCGAGAAGTCCCGCGGCAAGCCGCGGGGAATCAAGTTTAATATCAAGAATCAAGAAAATGCATCGAACGGGTTAAAAAATGCGGCATGATATTTTGTCAATATGACCCCCGAGATTTTTATGGTCTCGTTGATTGATTCGATAATTGATTTTGGATGACTGCTTGGGGTAACTGTGGTAATAATATTCATCGGCGCTTCCTTTTGCTTGCTGTTTTTTTTCAAAACAAACATACGCGAATTGGAAGCGTTTTTTAATTAAATTAATGTGTTATCTCTTAGCTTAGTGCCATTGACCTCCTGCTCGATTCTAACAAATATGGAGATGCCATGAGAACACCAACATTATTTTGCCATCAAATTAAAAGAGATAAATTAGAGGCTGTTAAAGATTTTATATCACTGTGTTTGACTGAAAAACGCAGTGAATATGAAGAGTTACTGCGACGCTATGATTTAAATGACACGCGTTGGTGGTTTCATAATTTGAACGGCATAGATTATCTTATGTTTACTCATGATATGGGGCCAGAAGGATTTCAAAAGCTCAAGCAGTGGTCAAAGTCTAATAGCGCATTTGATCACTGGTTTGAGGCTCAGTTAAAGGATTTATTCATAAGTGACTCATCGAATCATCAGCCTTGCTTTTTTAATTTCATAATAGTGGCATAAACCTAAATTCTGCAGTTGAACACCGCCCTGCGATTCAAAAACAACGCATAATGAGATCGTTTATTAAAATTTTTGAAAGCGCGGTATAACACTCGCCGCATTCGCTCTTTCAAACTTAACTGCTCCGCACAAGGCTTCAGTGTTTTAAAAAAATCACTTAAGCAGGAGAGCGCTACTTAAACCTTTTTAAATTTTGCGTGGTTGCTATTCACTTGAATAATTTTGTGTCCAGCATGTTGAATTTGCTTACCCACCACATGCAATAGAAGCGGTCTTGATGTAATCGCTTCTAAATGATGATCAGGTTCGATGAGTCCAGCTGTGACCGTCAGGAAACATTACGTTATAGCCAAATAACATTTCTTTTAATAACACTACGCCTCCCTCTTACGACCCGTGTTTAATCACAATATAGAATTCCGTTACTTTTTTGCTGGGATTTGCAACCGTATGTGGTGCTTTTGCATCGAAATACAGACTGTCTCCCTCCGCTAAGTGGTAGCGCTCATCATTAATCGTGAGATCTAGGTGGCCTTTCATGACAAGAACGTATTTTTCGATAGTCGCCGTGGATTGATCTCCCAGAGATTTTTTTATTACCATGCCTGCCGGTATTTCGACGTGCAACCAATCCAACTTTAACCCTTCAAAAACGGGCGATATGTTACGACGCTTAATCCCTTGTGGATCTTCCCACACGGCTTGCTGCGCTTTAGTCAATTGAATTACTTGCCCTTTATAGGAAGTATGCAACATTTCCGAGAGGGATTTTCCTAGCGCGTTAGCTAAACGCCCCGCCATATCGAGCGTTGGCTGAACTTCGTCGCGTTCAATTTTACAAATCATGGACTTGCTCACTTCCGCTTTGGTGGCAAGCTCCTGCATACTAAACCCAAGCTGGATACGTAACTCTTTCACTTGTTTGGCAAAATAACTCATTGTTTTTAAATCCTAAATAATATAATAAACATAATATTATAATATAATAAACAAATCGCTTGCGCTACTTTTTGCCATCGTTTATTATAAGAAACATAAAATTTATAATGGTAAACGCGGCGGGGCTATGCAATCGATCAATCGAATTTTCAATCCCTTATTTGTTCAAAGCAACCGGTATCTCCTTATTTTTCTGGTTTTATTCTTACTTCCCATCTCGGGACTTTCCACGGATATTTTTGTTCCGTCCCTACCCGCGTTAAAGCTCGATTTTGCCACCCAACAATCCTTAGTGCAATTAACCATAACCGCCTATATGTTAGGTCTTGGCATTATGCAATTTTTTGCGGGTCCCATCTCCGATAGTTTTGGTCGTCGCAAACCGTTTTTAGGGTCCATGCTTTTTTATATTATTACCAGTCTTTGGATTCCCTTTTCACATTCTATTTATGAAATTGTTGTGTTGCGTGCATTGCAAGGAGCGGCGGTGGCCATTTCCGTTGTGCCCTTACGTGCGATTGTGGCGGACTTATTTAAAGGACATGAGTTTCAAAAGATCTCCAATACCGTTGCGTTGGCTTGGTCGATCGGACCGATCATCGCTCCCTTTATTGGAGGTTATCTGCAACACTATTTTGGTTGGCAGGCTTGTTTTTACGCGTTAACCATTTATAGCGCCATCGGTTTTATAGCGATTTTTCTTTTGATGCCAGAAACCAGCGCGCATCGTCATTCTTTTCACTGGATTTCCATTGCAAAACGTTACCGCGAAATACTGACGCATAAAAAATATTTGGCGGCGGTGATCATGAATGGTTTGCTGTATTCCATGGTAATTTTATTTTCGGTTATCGTGCCCTTTCTGACAAAATCACTTTTGCACTATAACGCAATTCAATTTGGTCATCTGGCTTTATTGATTGGCGTTGCGTGGGCGCTCGGCAGCATAGTCAATCGTTTTATGATTCATTGGGATTCTCGCAAAAAAGTCACCCTTTTTTTAAGTGCCATGTTAATTCTTAACGTCATACAACTGCTGTATTTATTTTTATTTCCTTTTCATATTACGATTTTCATGACATTAAATTTTATTTTCTTTTTCTTTGGCGCGATTGTGTTAACCAATAATTTTTCGTTCGCTTTAGCGTTATTTCCACACGCGAATGGCAGTGCTAATGCTTTATTTGGTGCGTTTGTTTTCTTGATTCCAACAGGAATTTCATTGTTGGGTACTTTACTGAAAACATCATCGGCACTGCCCATGACGTTTGCTTTTTTTATTATCGTGATTCTCTGTCTAACATTCAGCACGCTCCTGAAAAAAGGGCCAGCGCACGCTATTTAATTGACGCTTAATATTTTTCCTAGATACATGAGAAAAATCCTTTTCTTCGGCCTGATCATAAACCATTTAAATGCAATAGAGTCACCATGGATAAACGCTTTTTCTATGACAACCCATTGCATCAATCGTGATAATACAACCCGACAAAACTAATGTTTTTAGTAACTGCGGAATGGCCGTAATTTCGGATGTTTGGGAGCACGCTTACTATATTAGTACCCGCAACGATCGCCCTAAATACGCCAGCAATTTTTGGCAAGTGGTTAATTGGGATTTTGTAACAGCGAATTTAAAGAAAATTTAGACAACGGCTCCCCTGGATCAGGCGTAAGCTGGTATTCCCCTCCCAGATTGCGCTACCTCCTGCGATGAGGTAACAAAATGAGATACTGCTTTTGAAGCTCCTCTTTGTCGGCCCTGATTGAATAGCCCAGCTCCCAGCAAAAGACTCGTCGCACAAACCGCCACACCAACGGCTCCTATAATAAGAGCAGCAGCAGAAACAGGAGCAGAAGCACTCATAAGCGCTATGAGTAGTATAGAGTAAGGAATTAAAGCTATCCCTCCTGCACCCATCAGAAGCGCACCGAAAACTCTCTCTCGAGGACTTGATCTTCCTTGTAGGTGACCAGCAAACTTAAGACACAAAGCCCCCGCTTCCTTCCGAGTCTGGATGCTAGGATTATTCAGATCGTTTTGACTTTTTTGATCATTAAACTGAATAAAACAAACGCAATTCAAAATGAACAGATAAAATTTATGATCCGGTTCTTTTTGAGCCTCGAGTGCTTTTTTTACGCATTTTGCCACCTCTTGGGCAGCTGGATTTTCACAGCTCATTAACCTACAAATTCTATCACCAATTTTATTTTTTAAATCGTTTAGTTCAGATATTAAATATTCCTCTTGGGCTTTGAGTCCAGGGTGGTTAGTCAAGCGGAAAATTTCTCCATGACTATCCCTATCCAAATGTGTCTCATTAATAAGTGAGCGAATCATTGCTAGCATATGAGTATCCGAACGATCATCATCAGCACTTACCCAAAGAAGTGCGCATAAGTAGTCAAATTTCTCACGATGAGCCTTATCTGCTAACTCGGCTGATTCAATGATATTCCTAATGAGATACAGCCAATAACGAGTTGTTTTACTCTGGTTGTTGGGGTGATCTTTTTCAAACACATCTAACTTATCTTTTATAGAACGAACGAGACCGCTATAAAGAGTCTCTGGATTATTTTGCAAGTCATCCAGAAATTTCTGGGCTTTTGGGAGATGCTCGTTCGCCAAAGCAAGTTGTGAACGCCATTCTTTTTGTTCTTTTACGAGCTGATCATACTGCACTTGTGTTGAGGCAATACTTTCTTCTATCGCTTTTTTTTGAGTTTTTAATGTGCTGGTTTGAGCACTTGTTATTACATGAGTGCACAAACCGCTTATCAGCATGCAGCAACCCATTCCTACTTCAACATCGCCAAGAGTACCTTCTCGATTTTCTCCGTCAACAACCATGACAGTTCCAAGAACTGAATCTGTGGAAGCACTTGAATTCCCTGATTCTAATTTGGATATTTCCTGTTCGAGCCTCTTAAGTTGTTGCCAACGCGGCTCCAAAAAAACTAAAAGCTTTTTAATTTCGCTTTCATGAGCGTCTAGTTGATCTGGAAGGGCCTCTTTCCATCTTTCCCATTCTTCAACATTCTTACTCGTATACAAAATTAAAGAGTCATCGCTCATCACAGCCTCCAAATGAAATTAAAAAAACAAGCTCATTTTACCACTCCTTTTTTTAACTTCACTCAACATTCCCGTTGCACACGACCATTTTTATGGGACTCAGGATTATTTCCATTAAAAGAGGATGAAATAAATGAACGCGTCGCTAAAATTGAAGGGCCAGCGCATAAAATTAACTTGAAAAGTAGCACATAGGTAGCTTTTTCATTTTTTTCTGGAAGGGGGGGAAGCCGCGAAGGCTTGATTTTATTGGCTCCTCGGGAGGGATTTGAACCCCCGACCAAGTGATTAACAGTCACCTGCTCTACCACTGAGCTACCGAGGAGCGTCAGAGTGAGGTATAGTAATCGGCTTAAGTGTTAGGGTCAATAGGAATCATCAAAATCAAAATAAATGAAGTAGTTAAATGCTATACTCTGCTGCTCCCCTCTAAAAAACCCCGCACAAAACTCCCCCTTGACGTTCCCCCATGGTTTCAAGCATAAGCATTTTTTTTTGTGAGAATCGCTCGGGGTTACTTCTGTAACGCTTTTGCAATCCGATTTGCTGCTTTGCTTAAGGCTTCATGACTCACTGCATAAGAAAATCGAATGTAACCTGGCATGCCGAACCCTGTGCCAGGAACAGTGGCGACCTGTGCATGATCAAGCAAATAAGTCGCAAATTCGACATCGTCTTTTAAGCCGAGTTTTTTTATTGCTTTTTCAACGTTAGGAAATAGGTAAAAAGTTCCATCCGCTGGGCCAACTTCAATGCCAGGAATATTTTTCAGATCTCGTAGCAGTTGATCGTGACGAGTTTTGAAGGCATTAAACATAAACTGCAATTGCGCACGATCGGTATTCAGCGCAGTGACTGCTGCTTTTTGTGCGATGGAATTGCAGCTACCGCTATTTTGAGATTGAATGGTATTCATAGCATCAATAATATCGACAGGTCCTGCCGCGTAACCGATTCGCCATCCTGTCATTGCATAGGCTTTGCTAACACCATTAAAAACTATCGTGCGATTTCGCAATTCTGGACAAGCCGTTAAAATATTACAGAAATGCTTCATGCTCCATAAGATGTATTCATACATGTCATCGGTGGCGATTATCACTTGGGGGTGCTTTTTCAATACCTCAGCGAGCGTTTTCAATTCTTCTCGTGAATACGCTTTACCCGATGGATTATTGGGGCTATTGAGAATAAACATTTTGGTTTTCGGCGTAATGGCAGCAGCGAGTTGTTGTGCGGTGATTTTAAAATTTTGTTGGTGATTGGCCGTGATATAAACGGAAGTTGCACTGGCCAGTTCAACCATCGCAGGGTAAGAAACCCAGTAAGGTGCTGGAATAATGACTTCATCGCCAGGATTCAACAGGGCTTGACATAGATTGTATAAGCCGTGTTTGACACCATTAGAAACCGTTATTTCGTTAGAGGTATAAGTGAGCTGATTGTCGCGTTGTAATTTATTGATAATGGCGGTTTTTAGATCGGGGATGCCATCGGTGGCGGTATATTTGGTAAAACCGTCTTGAATGGCTTTGATGGCCGTCGCTTTGATGAAATCGGGGGTATCAAAGTCCGGTTCGCCTACACTTAAATTAATGATATCCTTGCCTTCACGACGTAACTGGGTGGCGCGCGCATTGACGGCCATGGTTACGGAGGGTTGAACGGCGTTACTTCGATCAGATAGGGTGGGATTCATTAGGATGACCTCAAGACTGAAAATTAGACTTGCCATTATATAACAATAGGTACGGGTTTCGCGATGAAAAAATTTGTTTTACATTCGAATTACCAACCGAGTGGCCATCAGCCACAAGCGATTACTCAATTAATTGAAGGCCTATCACAGGGATTAGCGTATCAAACTTTACTGGGAGTCACAGGATCCGGTAAGACCTTTACCATTGCGAATGTTATTGCAGCAGTGCAACGACCCGCACTGATTTTAGCGCCAAATAAAACACTGGCCGCGCAATTTTACGCAGAAATGCGTGAGTTTTTCCCTGAAAATGCCGTTGAATATTTTGTTTCATATTACGATTATTATCAACCAGAAGCGTATGTTCCTTCGACCGATACTTACATTGAAAAAGATGCTTCGATTAACGAGCATATTGAGCAAATGCGATTGTCCGCTACTAAAGCTATTTTAGAACGTAAAGATACTATCATTGTCGCAACCGTTTCAGCGATTTATGGTTTGGGTGATCCTGATGCGTATTTATCGATGGTTTTGCACGTCAGTCGTGGTGAAGCACTCGATCAACGAAAAATTTTAAAACGTTTGGCGGAAATGCAATATATGCGTAATGATCTTGCACTGGCGCGTGCGACGTATCGGGTGCATGGTGATGTTATCGATATTTTTCCGGCAGACAGCGAACGTGAAGCGGTGCGAATCGAATTATTTGACGATGAAGTTGAAAATATCAGTCAATTTGATCCTCTAACGGGAGAAGTGACGCGCGTATTACCGCGTATAACGATTTTTCCAAAAACACATTATGTCACACCGCGTGAACGCATTTTAGAGATGATCGATCAAGTCAAGTTGGAATTGCGTGCACGTTTATCTGAGTTGCATACCGCCAATAAATGCGTGGAATACCAACGTCTTGAGCAGCGAACGCATTTCGATCTGGAAATGATGATTGAATTGGGTTACTGCAGCGGTATTGAAAATTATTCGCGTTATTTATCTGGTCGTAATGCCGGTGAACCACCGCCCACGCTTATGGATTATTTGCCACCGGAAGCGTTACTTGTTATTGATGAATCGCACGTCACAGTGCCGCAATTGGGGGGTATGTATAAAGGGGATCGTGCCCGAAAAGAAAATTTAGTGAATTATGGTTTTCGTCTACCTTCCGCATTAGATAATCGACCATTGCGTTTTGATGAGTTTGAAAAAATCATGCCGCAAACGATTTTTGTGACGGCCACTCCCGCCGATTATGAAAAAACCCACAGCGATGCTGTGGTAGAATTGCTCGTGCGACCAACGGGTTTGGTGGATCCACGTGTTGAAATTCGATCGGTAAAAACGCAGGTCGATGATTTATTATCAGAGATTCGTAAACGTGTCAACGTCAATGAGCGTGTGCTAGTCACGACATTAACCAAACGCATGGCGGAAGATCTCACGGAGTATTTATCCGATCACGGTATTAAAGTCCGTTATTTACATTCGGATATTGAAACGGTGGAACGTGTGGAAATTATTCGTGATTTGCGCCTAGGGGCATTTGATGTTTTAGTCGGTATTAATTTATTGCGTGAAGGCTTGGATATTCCCGAAGTTTCGTTGGTAGCTATCTTGGATGCGGATAAAGAAGGATTTCTTCGTTCGGAACGTTCACTCATTCAAACCATTGGTCGGGCCGCACGTAATATGCATGGCACAGCTATTTTGTATGCGGATAAAATCACGGGTTCAATTGAACGTGCATTAAGTGAAACGGATCGCCGACGTAACATCCAAGAAATATATAATCAAAAACACGGCATTACTCCTAGAGGTATTGAAAAATCCATTAAAGATATTTTAGAGGGCGCACGTGATCAGGGTGAAAAAAGACATTTTGTTAAGCGTGCCCAGCAAGTGGCAGAACAAGAACTGCGTTATTTGCAAATGTCACCTAAGGAGTTAGCAAAAACCATGAAAACATTGGAAGCTAAGATGTTTGAGCACGCACGTCATTTAGAATTTGAGGAAGCCGCAAAAATCCGCGATAAAATTGCAGAAATTCAGCGCGGCGTTTTGGAATTGGAGAAATGAATTCTTCATCAATGTCTTGTTCAACCCAGGGATAATTTTCTGTAACGAAGGATAACACGGGTCCTGCTGCCTGCAGGTGTCCCGTCGTGCTCGCTTCGCTGCACGCGCCGGGAGCCCTCCTTCCGGCGTCACCCGCTCTGGATATACCGAGTTTTAAAAAATGGGCCCTTACAAAGATTAAGTAAAAATTATTCGACCTGGTTAATATTTAGTTAACAATGGAGGTGTACCATTTTCGTCATACATTGATTTGAGTGAGGCCTGTCATGAAAAGTGCACTATCGTTTAAACAAACTTTATTTTCTCCTCTCCCGTTAGAACTTAAGGAGAAGATTGTCTCCCACCTACAAGGGTCTAACCTTGAAGTGATTGAGAATGAAACCACACCTGAGCAAAAAGAAAAAGTCATTGCACTGAAATCCTATCATCTGATGAGTGATTTTGATAGCGAAGGTCAGCAAACGTATTTTCTGGGTTTTGCTAAAAAAAATGTTGATGGGTGCATGGAGTATGTAAAAGTACCGCTTAATCAAAAAAGTGCTTTTTATCGAGTCATCACCCAAGATCCGGAGCTCATTTCCAAGCTAAAACAGCTAAAAGAAGACGACCCCTCACTCGATCGATTCATACGACATTACCTGGAGGAAGCTGTCAAAGCAGCAGGGGGCATCGTTAAATCCCATTTAGTGGATAGAGTGCAAATGGTTTTAGTTTGTCAGGAGGCATATGCACTGGTGCACGATCCCCTCAAGCAAGAACTCTTCCAAGAATTTTTATTTTATGTGGCGTTGGGTGCACAAGAACGCGCTGAATCAATTTTAAAAGGTTTTCCCGAATTTTTGTTGTCCACTTACAAAGGCGATGTCAAAAGCGTTTCAGAAGAATTAATGTTTCATGATGCTACAGCGTTTCAATTAGCTGTGCGTAATGATGATTGGCACATGTATAAAATGATGCTGAACCATATTCCCGAAGGCCAACAAGAAAGATTCAAAACCGATTTGCATGGACAACTGCAAGCACTCGAAGCACATGGGCTTTCGTATACCCTTGACAGGTTGAACCTTTGTGGATTGAGAGTGCTAGAAGCAAACCAACAGCCCAACCCTGAACCTACAGAGGCGCAAATAAAAGAGGCATGTGATGGCAATGCGTATCACTTAATTCTGCATCGAGATGAAAAAGGGAGAATAACGCAGGTTGAACTTGGATTTTGTCATTCAGTAGAGGGTCAGTATGTACGTCGCCCCTTATCAGAGGGTGAATTACAACGCTTTGTATTGGATCTTAATCATGCTTCTTTTTTTCAGCGAGAGAAGGGTTTTGCTCATAAGGTTGTCCGGCACAAGCCCCTGTTACGGTTAGCTGAAGTAGAAATAAATCAGTTGGGCGGTAACACGAAGATTAGCGAGAATAAAACGTTAAAAGATCACATTGACCTTCTTTTGGCCGCTTACCAGGGGTATGACCGTGTTCGGCGTACACATGTTCCTCTGACGGCTTTAGTCGAACAATGGTGTGTGGTCGTTGGCCGATGTCAACGACTCTGTTTTGAGGCCCCCTTGTTGGCACAGTACTGGATGAGCCCAGACATCGATCGGTGGCAAGTCCAAGGAGCGTCAAGTTTTAAAGGGTGTCTGCGGCCGGAGGGAGCGCCTCACTTTTACGATGGTATTTCGCTGTTTCCTTTTGATGCTTCTTTTGCGGATAATTATGCCGTTAGCCGTGGTGTTGCTCCTAAAAGCGCCGCCCCTTGTCGTTGGGAGGGGGTGTTTATGCCGCATGGTACGATGGCCGAATTTGGCAGACCTGCGAGGTTATTGGATTATTTTTGTCAAGTCGCTCGCGAGAACAGGCAGGGCTTAAGCGGTCGCCTGGTGACGATGCCCCCGCGCCTTGGGGACGCTGCTCCGTGATGTAAGGACTGCTTCGTGGATGTTTGCAAGTATGGTTAACAATTCTGCGCAAAATCACGCTTACAGCCTTCGCCTGTCGCCGTCCAAACGATGCGATGTTGAATGATTTTTGGGGTTAAAATATAAGTGTGATGGGACGTGATGCCGTAAGCAGCACGAGGTGTTGCGGTAATAATACCGTGCTGTACGATCACGGTAGCGAGTGCCCCTGTACCGTGAGTGATATTTTCTGGAATGCCATGTTGCCCCCCATAGCACGCGTTTATATTTCCATTTTGGTTTTGAATACACTTGGTCACCGCGGATTGATAACCTTCCGCAGCGGTGACTACCGCTTGATAATAGAATTGTCGTTTGTAATGCACATAGGTTGGAATAGAAATGGCAATCAGGGCGGCCGTGATGGCGACACTGATTAACAACTCCATGAATGTAAATCCGAGTGAACGGTGATATTGCATATTTTCTCAAGATTCCCTATACGTGAACCGGTCGATTTTGAGTATATAGTTCCAACGTTATTTGGGCAATTGGCTTTTTCAGCTTTTCTTTTTTTAGAGATATAGCTTTTCAGATAAATATTTTGGTGAAAATGATCATGCCATTAGAAGTCAACCCTCTCCTAGCCTCTCCCGCAGGCGGGAGAGGGAAGCTCGAAAGTGAGCACCATTGCCGGTAAGATAATTAAAATAGTTTATTTTTACCAAAATATTTATCTGAAACACTATACTTGAAATTTGAATTACTCGTTATAATGTCGCTTACAACTGCTTCATGAAAAAAACACAGGGAGGACGATCATTGTTACCACACGTTGATTTAACGCATTGGGTTGAAATTATTGGGTACGTCGGGATTTTGTCCATTATTTTTTTAGAAACGGGTTTGTTTCTTGGTTTTTTTCTTCCGGGCGATAGTTTGTTATTTACGGCAGGATTTTTAGCGTCGCAACGAATATTTAATATTTGGATTTTAGTTCCTACCGTTTTTATAACGGCCATTTTGGGATATCAGTTAGGTTACTGGTTTGGGAAAAAATTTATTTCTTGGCTTTTGCAGCGCAAAGAATCGTTTTGGTTTAAACGTCGTTATCTCGAACAAACAAAAGCTTTTTATGATAAACACGGTAGTAAGGCATTAATACTGGGGCGTTTGATGCCGATCATTCGCACTTTTGTGCCAATTGTGGCGGGCATGGTTGGAATGACGCGGGGGCGTTATTTATTTTTAAATGTTGTCGGTGCACTAGCATGGGTCGGTGGAATTATGTTGTTAGGTTATTACGTGGGTCAAGCGATTCCAAATGCAGAACATTACATTTTCCCGATCGTGCTTGCCATTATCTTTTTGTCAATTTCTCCCGGTCTTTGGCGCTATTGGCACAGAAATTCTCGGTGAAGGATCAGGGTTGGCTTCTAATGGCACGATCATTTTCACCAAAATATACTAAAAGCGTTTCAAAATTAGGTGTCTCAGATGACCAACAGGAATTTTTTTTAACGCAGAGACGCAGAGGTGCAAAGAACGCAAAGGGAAGAATAATATTTAATGTTCTAGAATGGATTAGAATAATATTCTTCCTTTGCGCCTTTGTACCTCTGCGTCTCTGCGTTAAAAGAATAACTCAGCGCTGGCAGAGGGTTGTGGCAAAGCCTAATTTCCAAACGCTTGCAGTATACTTATCTGAAAAGCTATAGCTCAATATCGTTTTTCTTTTGCGGCATCAAAATATGGATATGTTTTCCCATCGATCAACAGTAATTTGGAATACAAATCAATCGTATATTTTGTTTTGCTCTTATCAATGTCTTTGCCATTAGGATTGGTGGCGAGTTGGTACTGTAAGCCCATCGCGGGTTCTTTGGGTTTTGTATGTAGTTTTAACACGGTGAAATCATCGACGGATTTACCATTTTTCAACGCTTCTAAAAGAGGGCGGCCATCGGTGTTGGGCAACTTTAAATTTAATAAATACGCGATGGTGGGTGCCACATCGATGTTGCCGCTGGGCAGTGGATCAATGAATTGAGTTTTGAAATCAGGACCTATAGCCAGTAAGGTGTTGTGCACATCGGTGCGACTAAAGCTACCGTGCATGCCTCGGTTGATGCCACCGGTGCTAAATTCTATCCCTGTGATTGCGGTTATTGTGCCGTTATTATCGTAACTGGAACCGGCAATAATATCGGGATTACGTCGCGATTTATTTTGAATGTGTATTAACGACATCGGTAATGTACCAGGCAATTGAGTGTAACGATCATCGACAAATACAGCACCGAACTCTTGTCGGCTTTGTAAATAGCGCGTGAGTTTTTTGATGAGATCCCTTTGGTGTGAAGGTACGTAAAAGTAAGTACTGCCGCCATTCGCAGCGACGATAATGGCATCAGAGGGTAATGGATGAGGAACTTTGTAAGAAGGCGTTGTGTATAAACGACCGCGATGCTCGTTGCAAACGGTGCCTTCTTTGTCAAATAACGGAGGATAAATGAGTTCGCCGTTTTCTTTAATTCCCGATAATACCGGGTCATATTGGCAACCTAAACCATCATAAGCGTGAAATCCAGCACGAGTGAGTAAATCCGCGGGGCGAAAATCACCAGAAACCGAAAAACCATTCACATCGAGAACGCTGACCGTGCCGTTGTGGATATAACGCAGTGGAAATTGCGACAAGGGGCCTGAAACATTACTGTGGCTGTGATCAGAAGCGATAATAATGTCGGTTTGCGACAGGCTATGGTTCGCCTTTAATTTTTGCAGTAGTTGGCCTAACAGCTCATCTTGATCATGCAGTGCGGTGTAATAACTGGGGCTACCCACACCGTAATTATGCTCGGTGGTGTCGGGATTGCGTAACCAAATAACGCTTAAATTAGGATGTTCCATGGGAAGAATTTTATTAAGGTACGTTTTCATTAAATATTGGTTAGCACGACTGTAGGGAGAAACGGTGGTCGCGGTGGGATCGGAAGTGACATTGTCTGGATACATGAAATCATCCTTTAAACCAAGCGCATTGCCTGAAATCGCTTTTAGCGTGGCGATTTTTCCAAACGCGGTTGGGTCGCCATTATCGGCAGTGAGAACCAGTTCCCCTTTTTTATAGGCGATGGGTGATAGTATTGGTAACGGATAATTTTCTTTTTGCAAAATTTGGGCGAATTCCAGTGGATACACGTGTCTTTCGTCCATATTAATGCCTTTCATACCGCTTTTTTGCCGATAATCTTGAATAAACGCGGCGCCTGTTTTACCGATGGTTGCTGTTTTTAGATGAGCGGCTTGTGCAATGGAAAACAACGTGGATACTTCAAATAGCGGATCGTTTTTTTCAGGTTGATTCAAATCTAATAATATGCGGTAATCTTCGGTAAATACGGGGGCATTAAAATTCACAGTATTGCCCTGTGCATCAATACCCGAAGTGCGGGGATTCCACAACGTGTTGCCATAAAATCCCGTTTTTCCAGCAAGATCACCCGTTGCAAAACTCGCCGCATTCATCATCGTGAAAGTGGGATAACTGGAATGATTATCGGAAAACCAGGTGCCTTGTGTTTTGAGTTCGTAAAGGTGAGGCGTATTTTTTTTAGAAATGCTATCAGGACGTAAACCATCCCAAACAAAAAGAACAATATGTTTAGAAGGTAGTGTTGCGGTTGCAAGAGCCGTTCCCCATAAAAAGGTGCCAACGACGAAAAAAATAAAAATCCCTGGGCTTACGCCCAGGGTATTTTTCCTATATGAATTTCGCCTGCTCGGGAAACCCTTGCGGACGGCGACAAAGGGAGAGAATTCGCTTTCTCCCCCTTTGGAAACCCCCATTGCGTAAAGCTCCTGAGCTAACGCCCAGGGTTTGAGGATATAATTTTGTAAGCGCAAAGACATGACATTTTTTCCTATAGTTTTGGTCCTCGAAAGAGGATATTGTTATCCTCAGCAGAGTGACGAAGACGGACTTCGCCACTGATAAAATGTTTTATTTCTCCTTGCTGGGTTTGCACGATGAGTTCTCCTTGAGCGGAAATACCTTGCATAATGCCATGCATTTCTCCTTGAGCATTGATCACGGTGACGGATTGGTTGCGCATGCTGTCACGTTGTTGCCATTCTGATAAAAATGGACTGAGTCCGAGTGTTTCAAATGTTTTGGTAGTGGAAAGTAATTCATTCAGCAGCAATCCTGCTAATTTATTACGTTCAAGAGGTTGAGACGTTATTTCAGTGAGATGTGTCCATGGTTGAGTGATACCTTGACCGAGCGGTGCAGGCATATAAAGATTTAGGCCAACACCAATAATGACTGAGCAGCGCCGGTGTGATTCAGCAATGAGATCAATTAAAATTCCCGCTAATTTTTTTTGTTGCCACAACACATCGTTGGGCCATTTCAACGTGACGTCATTGGTAATGCCGTATTGCGCGAGTGCTTTAATCACTGCAACACCAATACCAAGGCTGAGTCCAATAATTTCACTCGGATCTTTATTAAAATGATACACAAGTGATAGCGCGATGTTTGAACCAAACGGTGAAATCCAACATCGACCTGAGGTGCCGCGACCCGCGGTTTGATGTTCAGCCATGCAAGCCAATGTATGTGCTGGTTTTAGTTTAGCAAGTGTTAGCAGATATTCATTCGTGGAATCGATTGTGGTTAATAAAATCAATTCATCTAACTGGTTTGCGTTGGCAGGTTGCAGGTATGGCGTTATCACGGTGGGGTCGAGTAATTCGATCGCTTGTGGTAATCGATAACCTTTTCCGGTGACGGCATGCAGCTCAATGCCGATTTTCTCCAGTTGTCGTAACGCTTTCCACACACCACTGCGTGTGATGGAAAGTGCCCGACCGAGTTCTTGGCCAGAATGAAATCGACCATCAGCGAGAATTTTAAGTAACTTGTAACCGGTTCTATTTTTATCCATTCCAAATACCATGCAGCCAATCGCGACGCTGTATTATGGCATCAAATTTTCTTAACGGGTAGGGTGTAAATATCTTTGATGTTCATTAATGATAAATTAATCGCATTAAACCGTTCGATTTTGACACCGGCTTCGGTAGAATGACGGCTATATCTGTTTTGGAGCAAGAGGATTTTATGCGTCGCATGGCATCATTGGATATGGATCAGGCTTTTTTAGCGTTCAACTTGCCTGTAAAAATCAGAGCGCAGGATAATGTTATTATTTTTTATCAAGAAAATCCCCATGATGAAGCGAATGCGGTGTTTCCTGTTTCGCGCAGCGCTAAAAATGCTGTGATTATTCTTGGTGGAATCACCATTGTGATCAAAGGCGTTGCTTCACTGGGAATGCGTGTTTATGCAGTCGAAGATATTTTGCAAAATCCCAATTATATTTTCTCAACATTTTTTAATAGCTGGCCGGTGGTTATCAGTCAAGTCATCGTTATTTTGTCGGGTGCTTCAGACGTATTTATGAATGTCGTCACGCGGGGGACATCCACCTTTAAATTAATGCGACGTCTTTTTGGTCTCTCGAAGGATCGCTCAGAAATCGTGCATTTTCATTGTTGGTATTTAACAACAGCAAAATATTTTGTCGGGTTTTGTGGGGTTTCTTCTGCAGTGACTTCCTCGCTCGCCGCTTTTTTAGGTTCAAATAAACTGATGACCTTTTTCACGGATAATTTTTACGTTTTAGCACCGGTGGATTCAGTAGTTGCTATCGCAAATTTCGTTACTAATATCTCTTACCGCATTTCTAAATCGATGGTTAATTTTAAAAAGCTGATTGATAAGGAACTCAAGTATTCAGCATGGGGTTTACTTTTTTGCGTTATTGGTTGCGCAGCGTTTTTGGGAAGTTGTTTTTATGGTACGTCAAATTCATTACGCACGTTTTTAAATTTGTTTAATCTCTATTATGGTAATCCTGATACGCATGAAAATTTGAAAAGTGCCATGGAAAATTTAATTTATGGTATTACGGATGCGAGTTTATTATTTTCGATTGTGGCATTTTGGTTTTCACAATGTGCAGAAATGCTAGCACCACTACCGGAAATTAAAGAGCGGCATTTTACCATTCCTTCTGATCGTGCCGTTACAATTTATCGTTATCTAAAGAAAAATAATCCCTACTATAAAAATTTAAGTTATTTTGATCACGATTATTGGTATCCCGAAATGCTGTTGCTGTTGGGTTTTAGTATTATGCCGATTTTTATTTTTGGCGAGATGTTGGGTAATTTTCTCGCGTCGTTTAATGGTTGTGTTGGTTTGATTGTGCATTTCTTTTTTCCGAATACGGAAAAGTTCAACAGCGCAGAAAAAATGATTATTGGATTTTTGGCGGCCGTACTTTCAACGGTGTTTTCAAAAATTTATTGGGACTTTAATGTCGTTGAATGGTTGAATTGCATGAAAGTCTTTTGGATGTCGGCGGTGCTAAAAACCATGCAACACGCGGATATCGTGCGCATTGGCGACCTCGATCCGCTGCAAGAAGTGCATGAAGTTTGTAATGCCGCTATCGTGGCACACGCGGAAAGCCGCAATCTCCATCAACAGGGGATCTTTGCAACGTCGCGCAGTCACCTTGAGTTGACCCACCATGGTTATGGGGTGACAGACCCTAATCGAGTGGAGGAAATGGATCTTTGTCACCTTCCCGTTGGTGGCACACCGACCCTCGCCGTTCGATGTGAAATATCCAGGCTAGCTCAAAAATAGATATCCTCAAACCCTGGGCGTCAGCCCGGGACTTTTTATCAATTTATACTTGAGTAGGAACCCTCGAGCCGATTTCGTTCCTTTTCTTTCACAAAAAATGCGCTATACTCTGTGCCGTTAGTCCACACTCATAATAAAGGCTGCACATGATAGAGAAAATTCGAAATATCGCGATTATTGCTCACGTTGACCACGGTAAAACGACGTTGGTGGACCAGCTGTTACGCCAATCGGGCACGTTGTCCGAGCGTGCCGCTCCGACTGTGCGTGTCATGGATTCGAATGAGTTGGAAAAAGAACGGGGCATCACCATTCTTGCTAAAAACACAGCGATTCAATGGCGTGGGTATCGGGTGAATATCGTGGATACGCCAGGTCACGCGGATTTTGGTGGAGAGGTTGAACGCATATTATCCATGGTGGATTCGGTTTTATTGTTGGTGGATGCCGTCGATGGGCCTATGCCGCAAACTCGTTTTGTGACACAAAAAGCCTTTTCTTGGGGTTTAAAACCGATTGTGGTGGTGAATAAAGTGGATCGACCCGGTGCGCGACCGGATTGGGTTGTGGATCAAGTGTTTGATCTTTTCGATAGTTTGGGGGCGACCAATGAGCAGTTGGATTTTCCGGTCATTTACGCATCGGCGTTAGAAGGTTATGCGTTAAACTCACTGGACGATGACAAAAAAGACATGGCCCCCTTGATGGAAACCATCATCGAAAAAGTGCATCCCCCCAAAGTCGATGCGCAAGGCCCATTGCAAATGCAAATCAGTTCGTTGGACTATTCAAGTTACGTAGGCGCTATCGGTATTGGTCGTATTACTCGCGGAAGCATTGGCACGAACATTCCTGTGGTGATTGTGGATCGTGAAGGTAAACGTCGCACGGGTCGCGTGCTGCAAGTATTAGGTTTTATGGGATTACAACGTTCTCCGGTGGAAAAAGCGGAAGCGGGTGATATTGTTGCCATTACGGGCATCGAAAATCTTCGCATTTCCGATACGATTTGTGATCCCAATAACGTGCAAGCATTAACGCCATTAACCGTGGATGAACCCACCGTGAGTATGACGTTTCAAGTCAATAATTCTCCCTTTGCCGGTAAGGAAGGAAAATTTTTAACGAGTCGCCAAATTGGTGAAAGACTCGAGCGCGAATTAATTTCTAATGTGGCATTGCGAGTCACGCAAGGAGAAGATGCCGATAAATTTATTGTTTCTGGTCGGGGCGAATTGCATTTATCAATTTTAATTGAAAATATGCGGCGCGAAGGATACGAATTGTCGGTGAGTCGGCCTGAAGTGATTACCAAAGAAATCGATGGTGTGCTGAGCGAGCCCTTTGAGCGTTTGGTCATTGATATCGATGAAGAACATCAAGGTACGTTGATGCAAAATCTTGCGGAACGCAAAGGCAATTTATTAGATATGATGCCAGACAGTAAAGGCCGTGTGCGTTTAGATTATATGATACCGACGCGCGGTTTAATTGGCTTTCACTCCAAATTTTTAACCTTAACCTCGGGCAGTGGTGTCATGCATCACGTGTTCGATCATTACGGTGCACGTAAAGGCGAAGACATTTTAACGCGTCATCGGGGGGTGTTGATTTCGAATAGCGTTGGCACGGCAACGAGTTACGCATTATGGAATTTGCA
>Ga0155581_148_pt1 | contig 22316 bp, 18 predicted proteins | sample RifCSPhighO2_12_FD_107238 | JGI IMG/M metagenome (GOLD analysis project Ga0155581, IMG submission 107238) | Coxiella sp. RIFCSPHIGHO2_12_FULL_42_15 | reverse complement strand
CCGGGGATTTTTATTTTTCTGAACTCCTATGGTTCTTGATGCTTTCAATAAACAAACTGACTTTCTTCGATGACATTTGACTGGATTGATAGTATGCGTATGTGTCTAACGTATCTGTTGTATATTCATCAAATAATTGCACCATTTGTTCTGCGTCATCTTGCATAAGACTCGCGGGAATGCACGCAATACCCATGCCTTCCAATGCGGCATGATGTAAAGATTTAAAATTATTGGTGCTGAACTCCACTTCAAGGTTTTGTGTCTTTGTTTCTCCATTTTGGTAAAATGCCCAGCGTTGAATGCCATTTAAAGTAAGGCACTTGTGTTGATTAAGCTCCTCTGGGCATGTTGGTTTACCATGTTGCTCGATGTATGTCTTGCTCGCTACAAACACTAATTGCTCTGATTCAATTTTTTTCGCACATAAATTCGAATCAGGAATCAGTTCATTCGGTTCAATCACATGACTTTGTAAATGAACATCGTAATTTGATCCTTCAGGAGGTTGTTCCATATGATTCAAATCTAAATTCACATTAATTTGCGGATGGGATTCTTTAAATTTTTTAATCATGCCCATTAATTTGTGAGTACCAAAAGTAATGGGGGCTGCAACACGTAGCTCGCCACGTGGTTCATTACCGTATTCCTGTAAACTTTGCCATGCTTCGTCAATTTGATTTTTGATAGCGGTCAGTTTGTTATAAAGCAATTCCCCTGGAGGCGTTAATGCCAATTTGCGGGTTGAACGTTGCAAGAGTTGCAAGCCAAGACTGCTTTCTAGGTAGGTCATACGTTTGCTGACTTGTGAAATTGATATATTACAAATCTTGGCTGCTGTTGATAGGCTCCCCGCGTCTACGATGCTTTTAAAAAGTAAAAGGTTGTCCGCTTTTCTATGGCACATACTGTCGTTCACTCTTCTTCTGTTTCGTCAATATGGATATAATTTATCCAATTTCGTGCATGAACAGTGAGAGTAGATATACCCTAAGGATCGTGTTTTTTTTTCATTGAAAATGAAAGAGTTATGTATAGGTCCGCTGAGAAGGCATTATAACCCACTGATTTGATCTGATTGAAATGTAATCAATTGGGCTTTTTTCCTACAAATTTTTAGGTGATTTAGAGTACCGAGGGTGGGACTCGAACCCACACGATGTCGCCATCACCGGATTTTGAATCCGGCGCGTCTACCAGTTCCGCCACCCCGGCTTATTATTTTAGGTTCGTAGTATAGCAAAGCATTGATTGTTGGCAAGGACTTCTTATTTAACAAGGCTCAAAAATTCCATACGCGTACGGCTGTCTTCACGAAAAGTTCCTAGCATGACGGAAGTGGTCATGTCGGGTTGCTGCTTTTCGACGCCGCGCATTAACATGCACAAATGCTTGGCTTCAATGATCACGCCGACACCTTTAGCAGCAGTGACTTCCATGATGGCATCAGCAATTTGTTTTGTTAAATTTTCCTGGATTTGGAGGCGGCGTGAATATAATTCAACGATACGGGCCACTTTGGAAAGGCCGAGTACCTTACCATTCGGAAGATAAGCAACGTGGCATTTTCCGATGAATGGCAGCAGATGATGTTCGCACAAGGAGTACAACTCAATATTTTTAACGATCACCATTTCACTGATATCGGATTGGAAAACAGCACCATTAATAATGTGTTGCAAATTTTCGCGATAACCTTTTGTTAAGTAACGCAAGGCATTAGCGGCACGCTTAGGGGTCTCCCGCAACCCTTCGCGCATAGGATCTTCGCCCAGGTTTTGGATGATGGCGGCTAAGTGGTGCTCGATGTCGTTCATAACGCAGTAATGTAGCGAAATTAGCGTGTTAAGTCGATAGAAATTTGATTAATATAAATTTAATATTGCTTTGCTACACTCGACGACAGTCCAATTTTTAGGGATTGTGCATGTCGATTACGTTGACCTATCAAGAAGTCGCGAATTTAGCGTTACTGATGCCGGCAGAGTTGAGCGGAGTTGCCAGTAAGATGGCGGATCAATTTGCGGAAAAAGATCCGTTATTAAAAAGCCAACCAGAAGATGCTGATTCCGATGAGATGACGCTGGCGTTGAGTGTTGAAGAAAACAAAGCCCTTTATAAAAATTATCGTCGTTTAGAAATGACCTATGCTGGCTTATGTATCGCCCAGCAGAATTGCGATTACGTCATTAAAGAAGCGTATTGTTTGGCGATTTTTCTCAATTATATTTATTGTCATTTATTACAGTGTTCGCAAGACGCTGCAAAATATCAGGCTGATATTGCGGCATTTCAAGCTTTATTAAGTTATCAATATGCGTATCTGAGTGATAAGCCGTATTCTGCTGTTCTACAAGTACACGGTGTGGAGCCAAAAGCACCGTTAGTTCACTTGACGTGGTGGAGCCTTAATTATTTTCGTACTGCGCTTTTTATTAATTGGAATTGGTTTCGATTATATCTCGTTCGCTGGAACCGCTTTTTTACTGATCTTGCTTTGCTATCGAATAATCCGGCCATTCAATTAGCGGCATTTGTTTTTGATAAAATATACAACTTATTGTTTTTGAATATTTTATCTTTTGTGTTTTATGTGCCACGTTTGCTGGTGAATTTTTTTATGATTGGTAAACACGTGATTCCCAACAGCAGCATGACACCCGAAGAAAAAGCATTAGGATGGCGTTTGCGCTTACAAATTCAGTGGGAGCGGCGTTGTTTTCAAATTAAAAATGACGGTGTATGGTTTGCTACTGATCTTGCTGTGTATTTTACCGTTCGATCGATTGGGATGATGTTGATTGCTGCGTTATACGCGTTTGATGTGTTAAATACCGTGATGGATTTTATGGTGGCATACAATATTAAGCGTTGCATTGAATCACGTTTGCACAAACGAGTGATGGTTAACAATATGTTGCGCGAGTCTGTGCCCGAGGTTTATTGTCAAGGAATACAAGACTATTCGCGACAAAAAATGCGAGAAAAGATTTTTAATATTTCAATCGCAACGGTTTTGTTTATTGCTATGATTCCTGTCATGTCTGTTTTTTCGAAGATAATTCCGCTTTTACTCGTGGGCGCGACGCTGGTATTAATGGCGACGACTTTTCAAATGGTGTATCAAAAAAAATTTAATGCGAAAAAACCCGGCATCAAAAGTATCGTATTTGCAAATATTCAACAAGTGAAAAAAACACCTTCTAAGGAATGGGCACAAAATAACTTCCCGAACTACGCATCATGAAATACCATGTTAAAAAATAAAGGCATTTTCCGCATGACGTTGCTCAATCAGCAAATGATGCAGTTTACTTGCCAGGTGTTGCGCTTGTTCTTCATCAACCACAAAGGTCAGATTAAGATCGTTCGCCGCTTGCGACACTAAATGAATTTTTTGTTCTTTAAATACTGAGAAAACGCTTCCCAGTTGCGGCAATATTGCACGAATATTGCGCCCCACCAAACTCACAGAAGCACATGGCGCAATCACAAACGCTTTCGCAAAATAATTTAACTCTGCTAATAACGCATCCAATACGTGTGATTCTTTGCTATTAGCATTTTTATCTAATGAAACCGTCACTGAAGATTCCGAGGTGGAAATCAAATCGATGGAAATACCCTGTTTTTTAAAGCATTGAAAAACATCCGCCAAAAAACCCACTTGATGCCACATTTGTACAGTTTCGATAGAAATTAAAATAATATCGTGCTTCGTTAACACCGATTTAATTTGCGAAATATTGCTAGCTTCATTGTCAAAAATTTCAGTGCCAAGACGTTCAGGCTCGGGTGTATAACGCACAAAAAGTGGGATTTTTTGTCGACTAACCGGCGCAATGCATTTTGGATGTAATACTTTAGCACCCATTAATGCTAATTCTTGGGCCTCATCATAATTTAAACGACGAATTAAACGCGCTTGCGGAATTTGTTTTGGATTCGCCGTGTAAATTCCAGGAACATCGGTCCAAATTTCACAACATTCAGCACGAATTTTTGCAGCTAAATACGTTGCCGAACTGTCTGAACCACCACGCCCTAATAAAACTGTTTCACCTCGTTCATTTTGAGCGATAAAACCTTGCGTAATCACAACAGATTCTGATACCGCTTGTAATGTTTTTTGTAAGTTGATATCCACTTCACTACTACAACGCCCGCTTAAATAGGCGTCTGGATGACGAAAATCAGGATGCTTTTCGGTAGATAGCCATTCACGCACATCTTGCCAACGAACCTGAATGCTCTGCTGTTTTAAATATTCCGATCCGATATGCGTCAATAAAAATTCGCCATACGCCATCACACGTGCCTGTACACGCGGCGTCACTTCATCCACCAAACGAATACCTTCTACCAAATTTTCCAATTTGTTAAATTGATCCGATAAATAATTGCGACAATCTATTCCCAGCTGTTCGGTTAAAGCAATATATTTCTCTCGAATGACTCGCAAAATCTCTGCAATATCGCCTTCAATCGCTTTTTGCAACAATTTTTCCAATAAATTGGAAACTCCGCTCGGTGCTGAACAGACCACCAATACCCGTTTGCCTTTTGCTAAGTGACTTTTAATGATCGCTGTAATATTCTGCCAACAATGACGGTTTGAAACACTGGTCCCACCAAACTTGATCACCACCCAAGGGAATAACTGGCTTATATCAGCATTCATGCAAAAACCTCTTTACAGCGACTAAAGTCTTTGTGTTACGCCGCCCAACGACTGATTACCGCAATAAGGTCATCGCGCATAATGGGTTTAGCAACGACTTCATCCATTCCTACTTGAAAACAACGTTCTTTATCATGCAAAAAAATATGAGCGGTCATCGCAACAATCGGAATTCGTCGACCCGTTCCCTCGTGCAAACGAATCTGCTGTGTTGCTTGAAAACCATCCATATCCGGCAATCCCAAATCCATAAAAATCATATCATATTTGAGATAATTCATAGCTAATGCTTGTTCTGCATTTTCAGCAACATCCACCTGACAGCCAATTTGTTCTAACATCATACGAGCGATTTTTTGATTGATTTTGTTATCTTCAACCACCAACACATTTAAATCAAATTTAGGGTCAGAAACAACGTTAATCGATTCTGAAAGGAAGGCGGTGATTGGTTCCATCTCGGTGCTTTGCAACACAAAAGGAAGAATACAACTAAATTGCGAACCTACCCCCAGCTCACTGCTCACCGTTGTACTTCCACCCATACGCTCAACCAATTCCTTCACGATCGCCAGGCCCAAACCAACGCCATCATGTTTGCGTTGATAGACGGATTCAATTTGTTGAAAACGTCGGAAAATTCCGTCTATTTTTGTCTTATCAATGCCAATGCCAGAATCTTCAATCGTAAAACACAATGCTGTCTCTTTATTATTACGCTGCAAACAAGTAATTTTTAATTTAACGTAACCTTGTTTCGTATATTTAATCGCATTGGATAATAAATTCGTTAATATTTGTTGAATTCGCTTACTGTCACCAATGAGATATCGCGCCACATCCTGATCAATCATGTGTGTTAACGTCAAATTTTTCTTTTTTGCTTGCGGCAGCATGTCAGTCATTAATTGATTGATTAAAGAATGCAACTCGAAATTTTCATTCGTAAATTTAAGTTTGCCAACTTCAAGCTTGGTAAAATCCAAAATATCATTGAGCAAGGATAACAAATTATTTCCTGCTTGTGTAATGACTTCAACTTGACCTTCCTGATCACGATTTAGCTTCGAACGCTCCAGAATTTGCGCCATTCCCAAAATGGCATTGAGTGGTGTCCGCAGTTCATGACTCATCATCGCTAAAAAATCTGATTTTGCTTTGTTTGCTCGCTCCGCATTTTCTTTTGCTTGTCGCAATTCTTTTTCACGCAATACATCTTCGGTAATATCTTCCGCAATACCACCACATCCTACTGCCTCACCCACATCATCAAAGACGGGGTAACTTTTTTCGTGTATCCAACGCATTTGCCCATCTGGTTTTACAATACGATAACGACGAGAACATTTATATTCTGTATCATTATCGAACTCTACTAACGGATGAATGCTCGTATGTGGTTTATCATCAGGATGAACAACTTCATACCACGAATCAGGATTTTCCTTTAAGCTTTCGGCACTACAACCCCACACTTTTTCATACGCCGAATTAATATAAATTTGTTCTTGATTCTTAAGATTTTTAATCCAAAATACAGTATCCGACTTTTCAATAAAATAGCGGAAAAACTCACTGGCATGATGATCATATTCATCAACAGACTCTGCTTTCGCCCACGCCGTCATTCCCATAACACCAAGGCAGCGCTTACCGTTTAAAATTGGCATAACATGATCGATCACAGGAATGACCTCTTTCGTCCTATTCCTAATAGAATAGGATAGCATCCTCGGCTTGTTGTCATGGCAGTGCAAATAATTTGATATTTCTTGTTGTATTCGATCACGATCATGCTCAACAATCGCTTCTAACCATAAAATAGGATTTTCATAAAGTTGCTGACATGTCCAGCCAAATAATTTTTCAAACGCACCATTAACAAAATATTGCGTAGCAAAATCACATGAGCGTAACCAATATATATAATCACTGTTTTTAACAAATTGATAGAAAATAGGTCCAAACTGTTGATGAATTTTCTTGGCATTATGTGCTAATGTAAGTTTGTCATACCATCGATGGAAATGATTTTTTATCACTGCATTGACCCAGGTAGGTAACTAACGTGATTCTGATCTTAACATGAAGAATTTTTCGCGTCACTCGCTTTGGATTTAAAAACGGAAGTTGTAAAAGTGATTTCGTGCACGTTCTCTGGCAAAGTAACTACAAATACCGCGACTTATTGACCATGCCAATTGCTTTTGATATTGATCTGAACTCAATTTACGCTCTTCGATTGGATTGGTTATGAAACCTGTTTCCACTAAAAGCGAAGGAATATCAGGTGATTTTAATACCACAAAAGCGGCTTGTTCCACTTTCTCATGATGTAAGGGACCTATTTGACTGAGCGAATGGATAATGCCACTACCTAATTGCAAACTCGCTCGGATAGTCGCCGATTGCGATAAATCTAATAAAACAGACTTCAATAAATGCGATTTGTCGCCCAAATCTACACCACCCATTAATTCTGATTCATTTTCTTTGGTTGCCAGCCATCGTGCCGCTTCACTGGTCGCACCACGCAACGATAACGCATAAACAGAAGCACCAGCCGCATTTTTTTGCGGGTACGCATCCGCATGAATGGCCACAAACATATCGGGACGATATTTTCGTGCAATTGCTAAACGTTGTCGCAACGTTAAATAATAATCGCCATTACGCGTCAAAACAGCGGAAAATCCTGGTTGCTGGTTGATTTGGCGTTGCATTTGACGAGCAATCGCAAGCACAATGTTTTTTTCGTGCTGCCCCTTCGAGCCGATCGCACCAGGATCTTTACCACCGTGTCCTGGATCAATAACCACCATAATTTTTCGATTCGTTGATGATGGCGATTTCAGCTGAGCGATATTCGAAGAAAAGGAGTTTGTTAAAATGAATTGCCATTGATATTGACCACCCATTTTATTTTGCAACAGCTTAAATGATGGCAAATGATCAAGATCAAATACAATACGTATGCTTTTGTTGTTTTTGTGACGCGAAAAACGAAAATTTTTAACAACGAAGTCATTGTGAATATGAATATTTGCGGGTCTTAAAAGATCTCCTTCCTGAATATCGATCACCAGACGCGGTGGTGCCTGCAGAAAAAAATGTTTCATATGCAAATTAATAGGGCTTGTCAGAATGCAACGCACGGCTTTTATTTCTGAATGACAATTCAGACTAGAAACTGGCGCAGCGTAACTCGCACTCACTCCAAGCCAAGCAAAAATAATGAAAAAAAAACGCACAAAATGCCTCGTGATTAAATTAATGAGCGATTATCACATAAAATTATTCTGAACAAAATAAATCAACATCAATCACCGTCTCTACCTTATGGGTGCCAACACAATTTTTTCATAGGGTAAAAACTGATTTTCCATTTTTAATTTATAAATTCAAATAGTTAACCCACTCTTCAACTTGTTTAAAAATGAACAAAACCCTATAATGGGCAAAATAACTACAGGTATTTTAGCCTAAAAAAACGAGTATAAAGAATGTCTACGCTACATTTTATTTTAGGGTTGATCGGTATTACGAGTGCGACCTTTATTGTTCGATTTATTATAGATTTAATGCGTCACAAAGAAGATCTTCGAAAAGAAAAAGGCAACAACCTATTGTTAGCTGGTTTCTCAACGGTGATATTTTTCTTTTCTTCCTTTGGCGTTTGTGATTTTGCTGTTTCAACCATTTTTTATAGGATAAAAAAATTAGTTTCCGATAAAAAACTTCCAGGAACTCTAAATACGCAGTGTGTTCTTCCAGTTGCCGTAATGGCATTAGGTTTTATTTCCACCATTCAAGTGGATCTCCTTACTTTAATCGTCTGCATTGTTTCTCAAGTTTTTGGTGCTTACTTAGGACCAAGGTTTGTGGTAAAGCTTCCAACAGGAATTATACGAAAAATTATTGGAATAGGTCTATTTATCGCGGCTTTTTTTATTATAGCTGGAAAACTGAATTGGATGCCTGCCGGTGGTATGGCCATTGAACTTACTGGGACAAAATTATTTATTGCAGCAATCAGTTTGTTTTTCTTTGGCGCCCTCAATAATGTTGGAATCGGTTCTTATCCATTGACGATGGCAACTCTTTATGCATTAGGCATGAGCCCTTTAGTTTCTTTCCCCATCATGATGGGTGCTTGCGCTTTCTCAACCTCCATTGGTAGCCTACAAATTATTAAATATGGAGAATACAGCAGGAAAATTACCTTATTTACCTCTATATTTGGTGTTATTGGTGTATTTTTTGCCATATTTTGTATAAAAGGATTAAATGTGTCGTTGCTACAATGGGTTATTGTAGCTATTTTATTTTACACCAGCATAAACTTATTGCTTAAAGAATTTAAGTCAGGCTGGTTACGTTTTAATTCTCCAGCACAATAAAAATCCCCGGGCTTACGCCCGGGGTATTTTTCCCATATGAATTTCGCCTGCTCGGGAAACCCTCGCGGACGGCGACCCAAGGGGGAGAATTCGCTTTCTCCCCCTTGGGAAACCCCCATTGCGTAAAGTTCCTGGGCTAACGCCCAGGGTTTGAGGATATAAAAAAAATAAAAAGGAAAATTCATGGAACGATTATTATCAAAAATTGCCCTTATCACCGGTGGAACCCAATCGATTGGTGAATCCATTGCTACTTTATTTCACCAAGAGGGGGCATACGTTATTGTTACAGGAAGAAAATCACTCCAAGAGGGCGAATCTTTTGTTAAAAAAATAGGGACGAACGCTACTTATTTAAAATTGGATGTTACCCAAGAAAAAGATTGGCAAGCTACGATGGCATACATTCAAGATAAGCATGGAAAATTGGATATTTTAATTAATAATGCAGGAATTGAATATCCTTTGAATGCCACAACTGAACAAAATCCCGAAAATTGTTCATTGGATGATTGGATGACGGTTCACAAAACAAATTGCGATGGAGTATTTCTCGGTTGCAAACACGCTATTGCTATAATGAAAAAAAACACTAACGGCTCTATTGTCAATATTGGTTCTCGTTCAGGCTTGGTGGGTATTCCATCATCAGCGGCCTATTCTTCCAGTAAAGCGGCTATTCGTAATTACACAAAAACAGTGGCTCTCTATTGTGCCAGTCGTTCTTATTCAATCCGGTGCAATATTATTCATCCTGCTGCCATTCTTACAAAAATGTGGGACAAAGAACTTGGCAAAGATGATTTGCGAGAACAACGTATCACCGAGTTCAGTAAAAACATACCGCTAAAACGTATGGGTATGCCTTTAGATATTGCTTATGCTGCCTTATACTTTGCTTCAGATGAGTCTTCATTTGTAACGGGTGCTGAACTATTAATTGATGGCGGAATTATGGCTGGTTCCGCAGCATCCGCCAATGAAACGCTTATTGATCTTTCCTAACGATGAAATTAGAACGAGTGGCAAGGCACTTCATGTGGCCGTCATCTTCAAAAAGCAACATGAAATATCCAGGCTAGCGAATCTTCTGAAGATTCAGTATAGTGATCGGTATGATAAGACCATACCCCCTTTATATTGGTTTGCGATATGTCCGAGCGAAACGGCGTAATCGATTCGTCTCTTTTATTTCGTTTGTCTCCGTGATCGGCATTGCGCTGGGCGTAATGGCTTTAATTACCGTACTTTCTGTCATGAATGGATTTGATTACCAAATTCGAGCTCAATTTTTTTCGGTCGCTCCTGCTGTCACAATCAGCACCAATGATCACATTAGCACGAGTTGGCAAGCACTTAGCAAAAAAGTTGCCCTTGTTCCGGGAGTGATCGCCAGCGCACCTTTTATTGATGGTAAAGGGATGCTGATTAATCAAGGTGCCGTCAGTGGCGTAGAGACGTTCGGCGTGTTACCAAAAGAAGAAATTAAAATTTCAGAAGTTCCCAATAAAATGCAAAACGGAAGTTTCTTTTCATTAACCCCCGGTTCTTTTCACATGGTGATTGGTGTTAAGTTAGCAGAAAGTTTGGGATTGCAATTAGGAGATAAAGTGAATTTATTCACGCCGCAAACAACCGCAACACCTTTCGGTGTTTTACCGCGGTTTCGACAATTTACGATTACTGGTATTTTCTACACGCACAGCGGTTTTGGGTTTGATAGCGGTGTTGCCTATATCAATATGCAAGATGCTGAAAAACTTTATGCCGCCAGCCAGGTTCTGGGTGGTTTGCATCTCAAGTTAAGTCATGTTTATCAAGCGCAGCAAGTATCCGATATATTGAGTCAACGGCTACCGTATAATTATGTCGTGTCCAATTGGACAGAAACCTTTGGGACTTTCTTTAAAGCGCTGGCGATGGAAAAAACCATGATGTTTGTTATTTTACTATTGATCGTTGCCGTGGCGGCATTTAATTTAGTGTCAACACTCATGATGACGGTCAACGATAAACGTATGGATATTGCTATTTTACGCACAATGGGTGCCAGTCCACGTAGTATTTTGTTGGTGTTTATGGTGCAAGGTGGATTTGTGGGATTTATTGGTATTGGATTAGGTATCGTGAGTGGTGTGTTGCTAGCAACCTATGCGCCTGACATTGTCAATTGGATTCAGCATATAACAGGGCGGCAATTTATTTCTTCTTCCGTTTATTTTATTGATTATTTACCGTCGCGGTTGGATGGGATGGACGTGGTGCGTATTGCGTTATGGTCGTGGGGATTGAGTCTGGTGGCAACCTTATATCCTGCGTGGATAGCCTCCCGTACCCAACCGGCGGAGGCATTGCGCTATGAATAACGTATTAAGCGCGGTGAATCTCACTAAAATTTTTACGGAAGTGGGCCAACGTATTGTGGTGCTTGAGAATGTCAATTTTGCTGTGCAAGTGCGTGAAATGATTGCCATCATCGGTGCTTCTGGAGTGGGAAAAACCACTTTATTGCAATTGCTCGGAGGATTGGATAAACCCACTTCGGGTGAAGTTAACGTCGGGGGGGTGTCGTTTTCGGGCATGAGTGAAAAAGCCAAAGGCGAATTGCGCAATCGTGATTTAGGTTTTGTGTATCAGTTCCATCACTTATTACCGGAATTTAATGCATTAGAAAATGTCTGTTTACCGCTGCTCATTCGTGGTGTTGCGCCAAAAAAGGCGTTGGAAAAAGCACGTTTTTACATCGAACAAGTCGAATTGCAACAGCGCTTTTATCATCGTGTGGGTGAGCTCTCGGGTGGAGAGCGGCAACGTATTGCCATTGCACGTGCTTTAGTGACAGAACCCAAATGCGTATTAGCGGATGAACCCACGGGTAATTTGGATGAAGTGACGGCAGGACATGTATCGGACTTGTTGTTAAGACTCAACACGTCGTTGGGGACCAGTTTTGTGATCGTGACGCATAATAAACTATTAGCGAGTCGCATGCAGCGCACATGGGTATTGGCGAATAAGCAGCTTCGTGATGAGAAAAACCAATAAATATTTCATTGATCGGTATGCCGGTGGCGATCGCGCTGTGCTGGTGCATATGGATTTATTTCAAAAAACGTATGCGGATGCTCTGGCGGAGTTTGAAGAATTAGTGCGCTCTGCGGGCGCTGAAATTCTTACGGTCATTACGGGTAAACGCAGTAAACCTGAATCTAAATTTTTTGTTGGCAGTGGCAAAGTCGATGAGATTCGTCAGGCCGTGCAGGCGTTAAAAGCCGAAGTCGTGATTTTTAATCATGATTTATCGCCTTCGCAAGAACGTAACATTGAAAAAGTGCTTGAGTGTCGCGTGTTGGATCGCACGGGTTTAATTCTCGATATTTTTGCCCAGCGCGCACGAACCTTTGAAGGAAAATTGCAAGTTGAATTGGCGCAGTTAAAACACATGGCCACGCGGTTAGTACGTGGTTGGACTCACTTAGAAAGGCAAAAGGGGGGTATTGGTTTGCGTGGACCGGGTGAAACGCAGTTAGAAACAGATCGTCGTTTAGTGAGTGCGCGCATTAAATCCATTAATAAACGCCTTGAAAAAGTATTGGAACAGCGTCATCAAAGCCGTCGTCGTCGTGTTCGTGCGGATATTCCGACAGTGGCGATTGTGGGTTATACTAACGCAGGAAAATCAACTTTGTTTAACGCATTGACGACGGCGCATGTTTATACGGCACATCAATTGTTTGCCACCTTAGATCCGACGTTGCGTACCCTTTATTTGCCACCATTCGGTAAGGTCATTTTGGCTGATACGGTGGGTTTTATTCGAGAATTGCCACATGATTTAGTAGCTGCTTTTCGTGCAACATTGGAAGAAACTCGACAAGCGGATTTATTATTGCACGTGATTGATGCAAATCATACGGGAAGAAATCAATTGGTGAGTGCCGTGCATGACGTCTTAGTCGAAATTGGTGCGGATGAAATTCCCGTATTAGAAATTTATAACAAAATTGATTTGCGGGCGGATGTCGAACCACATATTAATTACGACGATCAAGAAAATCCAACGCGGGTGTGGTGTTCTGCGTTAACGGGTGCAGGTTTAGATTTAATTAATGAGGCAGTTTTGAAACGTTTGGCAGAGGCAGTGATTGAATGCGACATTGTGATTGCTCCTGAAGCACATCGCGTTCGTGCGGAGCTTTATCAAAAAGCGGTGGTGCAAGCAGAAAAAAATCTTGAAGACGGCAATATTCTTTTGACCATTGTGTTGCAACGTGCGGACCTTGAAAAATTGTTGGCTGAGCAAGGTATTTCTTTACCTAGAAGCGCAAAAAAATAAAGCGGTAAGTCCCTATGTTACTCATTAATTTACGACAAATTTATTTAAGCTATGGTTTTCATCCGTTGTTTGATCATATTGATTTACAAATTGAAAGTGGTGAGCACGTGTGTTTACTGGGCCGCAATGGCATGGGTAAGTCGACGCTTCTAAAATTAATTTTGGGTGATGTGCAACCGGACGCAGGTATAGTAGACCGTGGTCAAAGTGTTATTGCGTATTTACCGCAAACGGCACCCGAAAATTTTTCAGGTACCGTTTACGACGTGGTTGCAGAGGGGCTCGGTGAGTTAGGGCAGTGGTTAGTTCAATATGAACATATTAATCGTGAATTAGCACTGCATAAAAATCCTAAACTCATGCATCAATTAGCGGATATTCAGCAACGTATCGAGAACCAAAATGGATGGCATTTGGAGCAACGCGTGAGTAAAGTGCTGTCGCAAATGACTTTGGATGGCGCGTTGGAAGTAACCACTTTATCGGGAGGGTTGCAGCGTCGCGTATTGTTAGCAAAGGCGCTGGTCACGGAACCGGATTTATTAATTCTTGATGAGCCCACCAATCATTTAGATATTACTGCGATCGAATGGTTAGAGTCTTTTTTAAAAAAATATAAGCAAGCTATTTTATTTGTGAGTCACGATCGAGTTTTTATGCAATCCATTGCAACCCGTATTTTGGAATTAGATAACGGCGAACTCATCAATTGGAGTGGTTCTTATCATGATTTTTTGACACATAAAGCGGCAAGTTTAGCGGCAGAACAAACACAGCAAGCCCTTTTCGATAAAAAACTCGCGCAAGAAGAAGTCTGGATACGACAAGGGATTAAAGCGAGACGCACGCGTAATGAGGGGCGTGTACGTGCATTGGAAAAAATGCGCGTTGAACGTCAAGAACGTCAGCAACGCATGGGAAATGTCACATTGACTGCGCAAGGATTCAGCCAATCGGGAAAAGTGGTTTTTTCCGCGGAAAAAGTGCACTATGGTTCGATTTTAAAAAATTTTTCCACCACGATTTTGCGCGGCGATAAAATTGGGATTATTGGCCCCAATGGTTCAGGAAAAACAACGTTATTACGTATTTTATTGGGTGAACTGCCTCCCGAGCAAGGGACTGTTAAACAAGGCACTCATTTAAAAATGGCGTATTTCGATCAGCATCGTGCTTTATTGGATGATAACAAAACCGTGCAAGAAAATGTTTCTCCAGGCGCAGAGACCTTGACGATCAATGGAAAATCTCGGCACGTGATGAGTTATTTGCAAGATTTTTTATTTTCTCCGGAGCGTGCGCGTTCTTTAGTGAAAGTATTATCGGGTGGTGAACGAAATCGATTGTTATTAGCGCGATTATTTACGCTAGAAGCCAATGTCTTTGTGTTGGATGAACCGACCAATGATTTAGATGTGGAGACATTGGAATTATTGGAAGAACAACTCTTAAATTATCAAGGCACATTATTATTAGTGAGTCACGACCGAGAATTCTTAAATAATATTGTGACAAGTACCTTGGTATTGGAAGGGGATGGCCGTGTGGGTGAATACGTGGGAGGATATGATGATTGGTTAAGACAACGCGTTGAACCCGTGGCTGAAAAATCAAAGGCAGTTGTAAAAACCATAAAAGCAACGAACGATAATGCAAAAAAGCTGTCTTATAAAGAAAAAGTCGAATTAGAAAAACTGCCAACACGCATTCAACAATTAGAATCAGAAATCGAGCGTTTGCAGCAAACCATGATGGATACCCGCTTTTATCAAAAAACGAGTGATGAAATTGCGAAAGTTAAACAGCAATTGCAGCAGTGCGAACAACAGTTGTCGTCTGCTTATGCCCGATGGGAAGAATTAGAAAAAATTCACAGTGGTTCTCGCTGATCAATATCGTTACTAGTTGATAATGATAGGCACTCCTCGTAGAATGTCGGGTTTGGCGTGGGGTGTTCACGCTGCCCATTTTCATATCAGGATTGATCATGTCAAAGAATATCATCATATTAGGCACTCAGTGGGGCGACGAAGGTAAAGGCAAAATCGTCGATTGGATGACGGATCGTGTTGCGGCGGTGGTGCGTTTTCAGGGTGGGCATAATGCTGGTCATACGTTGATTATTGACGGCAAAAAAACGGTTTTGCGTTTGATTCCATCGGGTATTATGCACGATGGTGTGTTATCGTTAATTGGTAATGGCGTTGTGTTATCGCCTGAAGCATTAAAAATAGAAATTGAAGAACTCACGTCCAACGGCATACCGGTGACAGAACGTTTACGCATCAGCGCCGCGTGTAATATTTTATTACCGTATCACGTGGCGATTGATAAAGCGCGTGAAAAAGCACTCGGAAATAATGCACTCGGCACGACGGGACGTGGTATTGGTCCTGCATATGAAGATAAGGTTGCACGACGTGGAATTCGAGTCGTCGATTTATTACATCCTAGCCATTTACGTGAGAAACTAGAAAAGGTTGCGGATTATCACAATTTTATTTTGACGCATTATTTCAAGCAATCGGCCATTTCTGTAGAGCAAGTGCTGGATATGTTAGCGACGTTAATCGAAGAAATTAAACCCATGATTGCCGATGTACTCAGTCTATTAGAGCAATTACGCAAAGACAAAAAAAACATTATTTTTGAGGGAGCGCAAGGCGCCTTGTTAGACGTCGATTTAGGCACTTACCCTTATGTGACTTCTTCTAACACTACTGCAGGGGCTGCAGCAACGGGTAGCGGTTTTGGGCCGTTATTTTTTGATGAAGTGTTGGGTGTTACTAAAGCGTATGTGACGCGCGTAGGTTCTGGCCCGTTTCCAACAGAGCTCAATGACGGTATTGGTAAAACCATTGCAGAACGAGGTAAAGAGTTTGGTTCTGTCACGGGTCGACCGCGACGTTGTGGTTGGTTTGATGTGATTGCCATGCGCCGTGCCATTCAAGCCAATAGTTTATCTGGAATTGTATTAACAAAATTAGACGTGCTTGATGTGTTTGATACTATAAAAATTTGCCGTGGCTATCGTTTGCAGGGCAAGCACATCACAGCGTTGCCGTTTGATCCAGAAGAATTAGCGGCGTGTGAACCCATTTATGAAGAAATGTCTGGTTGGCAGGTTCCAACCGTTGGCGCTAAAAATCTCGCACAACTACCCAAAGAAGCGAAAGCTTACCTCCAACGCTTAGAAGCACTCATGGAAATCCCGATTAAAATTGTCTCCACCGGCCCGCAGCGTGATGAAACGATTGTGCTGCAAGATCCTTTTTAGGCTGTTATGTGCTTATGGAACTGGCTGTATTGTGATATCTTAGACATCTTTTCTTCACTGTTTTTTTACTGTGAGAAGCATTAACATGAGATTGTTTCATTGGAATTCTTGTCCCGCAGAGCCTGCTGGGCATTGTGCCCTCATCATTGATGAGAATATTGCGGCATTTTGGCCACAGATGACATTGCCTAAATCCACTCAGCCTGTTCGTGGGATTATCAATACGGATAAAACGCTCGAATTTTTTATCGCTGGAATACGGAAATTATCTTTTACTCATTTGAATAGCCAACAGCTTCGATTACCTTCGGGTTATTTTATTTATCAAAAAATATTTGACTCGTTGAAACAAAAAACAGGTACTACTTTGGAAGATGAGGTGGAAATAGCATTGCACGAATGGGGTTTTAACACGGACAGTGTGATTCAAGCAACAAAGGCACTGATTCAATGGGTGCTTTTGCACGAGCCAGAACAATTTATCTCTTTTTGTATCGAAAAAGGAAAACCCGATGATGAGATTGAGCTTGATTTTTTGGATCGTGAAAAAATTCAACGTAAATTATCTCTATTGCAAGAAATAGAGCACCATCAAAAATTACTGTGGTACGCAAAAATAGGTCCGAAGCTGGACGATTTTCTACAAACGCATCCGAAAATGGGGTTGCTACTTCCTCGCCTTCTGCCAGATACCTCCGGCATACAGCGTTTCATGGTCGATCACGTTCGACATAATTGCGCAAGTTTTATCTATACGTTGCTATTAGAGGGTAATATCGAAAACTCTCTTGCCGGATTTTCAGAAAAAAATAGGATTGGTGATACATTGCAAGAAATAATGCGTTTCAACGCGCAGAATGCCGAGCTTTCCGAATCCGATTTACGTAAAGCCGAAAAAACAAAGTATCTCAGTTGGTTACTGAGGTGTGCAGGCTACGGACCCTCTGGCATTACGAATTGGTTTGGAACCACTCCGCGAATTTTACATGAACTTAGCATTTATGCTAAGAAAACGCATGAAGGTTCACGCGCTTCAACCGTCAGTTGGATCGTTGCTTGTAAAGCCGCATTACCTATCGCGATTGAAAACATGATTACACTTCGCTTGGCTTTAGAGTCGCAGAGATTTCCAAGCCCCATCGCCAACGCGATTATTTGGCCAGTAGGTTTTGTGCTTCTCATTTTAGAGTCCTACCTGTACAAGACACTGATGCAGCATGGTTCTCCCATTGAGGTGGAGGCCGCCTCATCTTCTGAACGAGTCATTAACTTATGGAAAGATATTCCAATCAGTGCTGTCCTGTTTTGCGGGTGGGGCTGTATCACACAGGCTTTTCTCGACTTTTTCGCACTTAATTTTGGCATTGGCTCAGCGGTAGATTTTACTTCACTACCTTGGTATACCTTCTTGGTGATTCAACTGGTCATTGGACTCGTGTCATTGGCGGATGGCCTAGCCGATGGGTTGGGTACTAATGCGCAAGTGCTACGTAAAAACGGAATTCTGCCAAAAACGAATTTCATTCGTCATGATACCTGTTTAAAATCGCTAAGTTATGCTTTTCTCAGAAAAATCAGTTTATTGTCACCACCCTATATAACGTTAGGATATTTCGGAGGAATATTTGTTTCGACGCGGTCTTTATTTTTGTATTTTTCCGATGATCAATACCCAACAATAGCTAACAATATTGCCATAGCCGTTATGGCACTCAATCTTCCCTTTGTGTATGCCGATTATTTAGTAAATTTAACAAGAATGAATTATTTTTATTGGACGCTTGGTAAAAATCTAGATGTTCAACTTCATTGGTACACCTCACCCATTGGTAAGATATTAAGTGTATTTTCTTGGATAGGATACCATATTTACGGTGCTGGTTTTTCTTCAGGTGATCCAGTACAGGATCGCTTTGATTATTTGCGAATTTCTAAATTAATTTCAAGACCATTCATGTTGACAGGGATTGTGGTGAAGGATCTCTTACCGCTTTTTATGAATGATGGCATTAGCATTACTGTTGACACTATGCCATGGGCTAGCGTGCTCATTCCATTATTTGGGTATTTTGCTTTTTGTAATGCAAATTCGGAGTGGGAATCTTTTAATTATGTGCCTGCTGCAGATGCGTTACGTTATGACATGGGCCACTCTCTTTTTGCTGAACGCTTGAAAGTGAAACGACATGAGGTTCTTTCTTCGTCAGCTCCTGAGATAAATCGGTCTCTGGTCGTTTAACCGCTTTTTTTCAGCTTTATGAGCAGACGTTGACGCTTTAACGGTGAAAGGTGTTCGATATAGAGCTTTCCAATCAAATGGTCTAGCTCGTGTTGAATACATTTTGCCATGAAACCGTCAGCGTCAAATTCAAATGGTTTGCCGTATCGATCTTGGGCTCGGACGGAAATTTTTTTAGCACGTTTCACTTTGGCATAGACGCTGCGATCGTGTCCCACCGACATACAGCCTTCCTCTTCATAAGTCTCACCTTCATGATGTGTAATCTCGGCATTGATCAAGCAGAGTGGTTGATTTTTTTCCACTGAAAAATCAATCACAGTAATGTGTGGAGGATCAACAAGATCCAGTTGAGTGGCTGCTAACGCAGCGCAATTCTCGGATTGATAATGCGTTTCAAACATATCATCGATGATTTTTTGCAGAGCATTGTCAAACGTTTCAACTTTATGGGCTGCCATCTTTAAACGTGGGTCAGGGTATTGCAGGATACGCAGGACGGTCATTGCCGTGTTATCTCCGAAAAATAGGCTATCAAACTAACTGGTGCCGAGGAGAGGACTTGAACCTCCACAGGGTTTCCCCCACAAGCATCTGAAACTTGCGTGTCTACCAATTTCACCACCTCGGCAATTAAGGCCAATGGCTGACATTTATAATATGTTCAAAGACCCCAGTCAATTGGTTCGCGACCTTTCTTGATTAAGAGGTTATTGGCCATTGAGAAATGTTTGCAACCCAGAAATCCGCGATGCGCTGATAAAGGGGAGGGATGAGGAGATTTCAACACAGTGTGCTTTAATGTGTTGATTAAGTTCGCTTTTTTTTGCGCATGCGAACCCCACAATAAAAAGACGATACTTTCGGGATGTTCATTAAGACTACGAATGACTTGGTCGGTAAATGCTTCCCAACCAATTTGGCCGTGCGATTGTGGTTTGCCAGCCTCAACCGTTAATGCAGCATTGAGTAACAACACACCTTGTTTAGCCCATTTTTCCAGACAGCCATGCAAAGGAGGAGGAATCTGCAGATCGTTTTTCAACTCCTGATAGATATTCATCAGCGAAGGGGGTGGTTTGATGCCTGGTAAAACAGAAAAGGATAGGCCGTGGGCTTGGCGTGGACCATGATAAGGGTCTTGCCCTAAGATCACAACTTTAACATGTTCAAAGGGGGTTAACTTGAGGGCGTTAAAAATATTTTTTTGTTCAGGATAGATTATTTTTCCTTTGGCGCGTTCATCGTTGATGAACTGCAGAATTTTTTTAAAATAAGGTTTTTCTTTTTCAATGCCGAGCAAGGTTTTCCAGGATGACGATGAAGTTTTTTCCATTATTATTGACGCTTCCCACGTTAGCTGATGATGGCAATAGGATCAAAAAGCCCTATGGCTTTGAGCAGTTGCTGTAGTTTATCAGATTCCTTTACCCCAGCCAGCGGCCCTATTTGTACGCGATAAATAGGATGATGTAAATAATGCAGGGTTTGAATGACGATCCGTTGATGGGTGAGTTTTGCTAAGCGTGATTGCAATTGTGCAGCCAACATTTGTTTTCGAAATGCACCGACTTGCAAATAAAGGTGAGGTTTACGGGTTTGCGCTGCAAATTGAATGTGTTTTGTCGGCGCGTCGAACGTCAATGCAGTGACGTCCACGTGAGTGGTTCCTTTATCCGCATACCCCAATTTTTTTGCAGCAACGTAGGATAAATCGATAATACGTCCTGGCGCAAAGGGACCTCGATCATTGACCCTAACAATGACGGAACGCCCATTCTCAAGATTGGTGACGCGCGCAAAAACCGGGATAGGTAAAGTACGGCTAGCAGCGGTCATGGATAACATGTCATAGGGCTCACCGCTGGAAGTGGAATGGCCGTGGAATTTTCGTCCATACCACGAAGCGATGCCTTGCTCATGATAGCCGCGTGCACTTTTAAGCACGTAGTAACGTTTGCCCTCAATGACATAAGACGAAGGATTACCATAGTGGCTGAGTTTTAAAGGGTGAGGGACGGGGTCTTTGACTTTAGTGATGTCGACAGATTGAGTGGGTGGGCCATCAGGTATACCCTTATGTAAAGTGCTACAACTGGTCAGTAAGAGGGTTAACATGACGAACGAAATCAAGAGATGAATGTGCTTTGTCATGTTTTTGCTCTTCCTTTGGTGCGCCAATAATAATATTATCAATTTTTTTTTGCGAACACTATCGGAAGCGCATCATGACAGAAGATCTTATTTACGGTTTGCATGCGGTTGCAGCTTTATTGCGGGCGCAACCCCAATTAATTAAAACGTTGGTGGTGGTGGAATCTCGTTCGGAACAGCGGGTGGAGCCCCTATTGGCTTTAGCTGGACGACATCGTATCCCAATTAGATCGGTTTCTCGTGCTGAATTCAATCAACAGGTTGACGTCTCAGTGGTGCACCAAGGGATTGCCGCGATTTGCCATCGATTTACGGGCTTGGATGAATCTGTATTGCATGAAATTGTGAAAAATAGTGTCGCACCCAAACTTATTTTAATTTTAGATGGTGTACAAGATCCCCATAATTTGGGAGCGTGTTTGCGTACTGCCAATGGTTTTGGTGTACAAGCGGTGGTAACAACAAAAGACCGTGCGTGCGGTTTAACACCCGTCGTGCGCAAAGTCGCCTGTGGCGCTGCAGAAGTAACGCCTTTTATTCAAGTGACCAATTTGGCACGTACGTTAACCTGGTTGCAAGAACAAGGCATTTGGCTGGTTGGTATGGTGGGAGATACGGAAACTCGTTTGCAAGATATCGATTTTTGCATGAATACGGCTATTGTTATGGGTAATGAAGCCAAAGGGTTGCGACCATTAACGCGTAAACATTGTGATTATTTAGCGAGAATTCCAATGAAAGGCGCAGTAGAAAGCTTCAATGTGTCTGCGGCTACGGCGATTAGTTTGTACGAAGTGATGCGCCAGCGTGACATTGACAGCGTGACATTGACGGCAAATGAAATGGACTCGACCATTCTGATACGGCGTCATAAAATGCGCCAAGAGTGATGAAGGTTCATCATTCACATACAACGAATGGAGGAGTCCGAAATGAATGTTAAACGATTAGCAATAGATTTGGCAAAAGATGTTTTTCAATTATATGGAGTTAGTGAAAGGAAACAAACTGTGTTGGAGAAAAGAGTGAGTGGCCGCGATAGATTTGTACAATTTGTAGCGAAGATAGCTCCTTGTGAAATTGTTATGGAGGCTTGCGGAAGTGCAAATTATTGGGCGCGTGAATTTAGTAGATTGGGATGCGATGTCAAGTTGATTGCAGCACAGTACGTTAAACCTTATATTCAGCGGAACAAGAATGATTTTCGAGATGCTCGAGGCATTATG
>Ga0155581_126_pt2 | contig 23310 bp, 23 predicted proteins | sample RifCSPhighO2_12_FD_107238 | JGI IMG/M metagenome (GOLD analysis project Ga0155581, IMG submission 107238) | Coxiella sp. RIFCSPHIGHO2_12_FULL_42_15 | reverse complement strand
GCAATCTCCTTGTTAGATTGTTGTTGGTTAGCTTTGCATTAGTGTTATCAGCGCTGATGCAAAGCGTATTTCACTATTAAATCGAATCCCGCATTAAAATGCAATTCGCATTTTAAATTTTTATTAAAGTATTCCTTCTTTAAACGCTATTGCCAAAGCACCTGTCATGGTTTGGCAATTTAATTTATGCAAAATAAATTTTCGATACCGCTTAATTGTTTCGGGACTTAATTGCAACTGCTGCGCAGTTTCATAAAGTGTTTTGTCCTGTCCCGCCCAATATAAACACTGCATTTCTCGTTCTGAGAGCTTCTTAATTTTTTGAGAAATCACTTCCATTGATTACCTTCCTTGATTCATACACATTGCCTCACCACGCATAAACCGCTGACATAAATCTCGATAAATAACCGCAAAAGAGCGATAATCTTCATCCATAACGTAATCATTGGGTTTTTTATTCAACCGTTTTTTTGCCACCAACACCAATGGATGTGACCAATACGGTCGGCTGAGATAATTATTATTTTGCGCTTCTCTGAAAGCTTCATGGACTTCAGGTAAGTCAAAATCCTGAAGTCTTCGTTCACAATACATGCGAAATTCTTTCACATTCGGCGGCCAAGCTTCACGTCTCTTACGCTCTTCATCCGTGATGGTCACTAACATTTTTTTAAATCCATAATTTAAGTCATCACTTGTCAAATCTTTTAGTGCCTCATACCAAATGCCATTATCTTTTTCACCAAAATTATTAATAAATTTATAGCCATAAGCTCTAGTCATACTCACCCACAATGAAGCAATGTCCTTTTTCGTCAGATTCGATAAGCCTTGCTCCCTCGTTAATGAATTTTCCGTGCGCAGCAACAACGCGTCCAACGGCTGAAGTGCGCTGTTTTTTATTTCTGTTTTGATGACGTTCATGTTTTTTCTCCTGATGGTAGTGTTTACCCATTAATAACCAACGTAAAAATTCCGCATCCCAATCGCAACTTAATGTGCCTTTAGCCTGGTGATAACAGATGAATTTTGTTAACTCATCTTGGCAATTCACCGTCGGGCAATTCTGTTGCTGCGCTTTTTCAATAATTTTTAGCGATGGCTGAAAATCCCCAAAAATTTTTTCAGCACGCTCTGCTAGAGAGAGAGTATTATAATTACCGGATACCGGAGGTGTAGCGGCTTTGGGTAAATCTTCTGTCGCGGCTTTTCTATTATTTTTTCCTGAATTACCAGCATTATTAGTAGGTTGCAGAGAATTCTTAGTAACGGATAATGGTATCGAACCTGTAGCGGCTTTATTTTGGACGAAATTATCCCGTGTCGCCAGCAAGCACCGGATAATTAATTTTTTATGCTGTGAGCAAAGATTAATAACACCTGCTTTTTCCAATCCTATTAACGCACGCTGAATTTGAGCCTTACTCGGACTACCGCCTCGATACCCTGGGTGCGGCTCAACATATAATTCTTCGCGCAAAGATTGATAGCTGATTCCACGCTGAATACCCACCATTCCAGTTTGATAATCCATATAGGGTCTTATTCCCATGACGTAAAGCAGTTGCAATAAGTGGGGCAGCCCATATAACATACTTTTTTCTTGATGACTGATCTTAAATTCCATAATTCAATAAACCAACAGGTTGCTCTAACTTAAAGTAACAACAAAGCCCGGTATAGCTAATACACCTGTCTTGATGTTATGATTCAAATAAAAAAAGAGACAGCTTGTTAAAAAGCCACTAAAACAAACATAATGTTTGTTTTATGGAATGATAAATAACAAATTGTTTCTTGTCAACTCGTGTATGATGGATTTCAATTCAATGAACATAAAACAACGCATTGGCGACAGAATCACGGCAAGCCGAAAAAAAATCGGCATCACCATTAAAGAATTAGCAAAGCGCACGGAACAATTTTCGGCAGCTAGAATTAACAACTGGGAGCTTGGTACTCGTGCTCCAGGGCCCACAGAAGCAAAAGTCTTATCTAACATTCTTGGTGTTTCCCCCTCCTATCTACTGTGCTTGAGTGACAGCCCCAATGGTGATTTACATCTACAATTCGAGATACTGCCGAGATACATCCCCCTCATCCCTCTGCACGGAGCCAATATAAGTAAAACTAAATTAGCTGAAATTATTGAAGGACTATCGCCTTACTCAAAAACAGAACCGAAGATTTCACTGGATGAAAGAATCAGCGTAATCGCAGGTCAAAACACATTTGCTGTGATTATTGAAGATACGAGCATGAGCCCTGATTTCAAGCCTGGCGATACAATTATCGTCGACCCTGAAAAAAAACCAAGGCCTGGGGAATACGTCATTGCCCATATAAAAAAATCTGGCGAAAACATTATTAGAAAATATCGTGAAACGAATAATCCAGAATCACAGGAACCCCGCATAGAATTAAACTCTCTCAACACAGATTGGCCAACCGTATTCATCAGCAAAGGCGACATCATCATCGCCACTTTGATTGAGCATCGAAGAACACTGGTTGCCATAAAAAAATAAAAAAACCACACTCAAAAAAAATGCTACTCTCCAAAAGCCATACAAAAACATTGCACTAACTTCAGCGCCTCTTCTTCGTTGAAAAAATCCTCACGTAAAAAAACCGCGCGCATTTTTTCGATTGAAAACCCAATCAAAACGGCAAGGTCACTCAACATCAATCCTGAATGATTCATCAACGCATGAATCATATCCTTTTGCTTATGTGGCTTTACAGTAAAATTAATCTGAAAAACAAGGGATACCCCTTCAACCCTGTTCAATGCATACTCTCCTTAGCACATACCCGACCCTTGAAAAAGCGGTATATCTCATGCACTAATTCACTCTCTCAAAAAATCAAAAAAAGATGGACGAAAATCAATTGGTTACCTTAACCATTCATTGCAGTGTATAGTAATCCAGAAAATTCTTTAATATAATCTCCAAATTTAGAGGTTGATTTTGATTTTCAAAGGAATGAGAGAATGAAAGAGCTGCCATTCATCATTTCGCTTGCGTATAAGGATGAGCTGGGTGCCGCAGCGCAACAACTGAATCACATCGGCATTAATCATTTTTCGATATATCTTCTTTTTAAAAACGGGAAGACTTTAGTCTTAACAGATAGGCATGAACTATCCATCCCTTACTACACGGAAAAAATATATGTAGCAGATAAAAACCTTAAACCAAGCACACATACTGGCACGGACGTACATATTCGTGGAAATAGTGATTTATTGACTGGCATAGAAGATTATCTTGGTGAAAAATTTAATTTTAACTGGTGCTATTACTTAGTAAGACAATGCGTTGATTGCACCGTAATTTTAGGCGCCGGCAAGGAAGAGAAACTTAGCGACTATAAAGATTTTTATGAAAAAACCCATAAAATATTTGAAAATTTTATGGTTGATTTTTTCAATAAGCACCTCACCCTATTCAAGACCTATAGTCACGGACACCAGGGTGCCTCATTCCTAAAAGATGAATCCTACCGCAGAAAAACTATTAAAAACTGTCTCGACCGAGACGAAAGATCTTTAAGCAAAAACGAATTGGCATGCCTCTATTGGTCAGCCCTTGGAAAATCTGCAGAGGAAATATCCATCATCACCGGTCTTAAAAAATTAACCGTTGAGTTTTACCGAAAGCAATCCATCAAAAAACTACATTGCTCGAACATTACTCATGCTGTTTATGAGGCAACAATTCGCGGCCTTTTCACTTGCTTTACAAATAACGAAAACTCTATAATTCACACCATCAACAGCCACAAGGTGCTGCCAACCGATCAATGCTCGCTTGCAACTAAGAACTAAGAAACTACACTCATGAAAAACGTACCTAATAACGCGTCTATTTTCACCTGGGAATCAGAGGTAAAAGACAGCGAACTCGATGTTCAAGGGATAGTAAACAACTCCGTTTATTTTGTTTATATGGAACATTGCAGGCACAAGCATTTAAAAGCGCTAGGACTTAACGTTATCGATATTCATAACGATAACGTTGACCTTGTTGTTCGTGAATGCACCATAAAATTCAAAACCTCATTGATCAGTGGTGATGAATTTACAGTAAGCTCAAGATGGGAGCTAATCAACAAAGCCAAGGTCATTGTTCATCAAAATATTATTAGGAAGTCCGACCAAAACGAAATTGTAACAGCAGCATTCACCGTCACCGGAATAGATAGAAACAATTCTAAAATAGGCCTACCCACCACGCTAATCGACCTATTAAATAGAACCTAATCATCCCGCATAAAACCAAATCGTTATTTTTTTATAATTAAAAACAAACGAATCGTTTGACTTTAGCTCGCGGCCTGCTTTATGATGCTTGCATCAAATAGGGATGCAACGATGCCAATACACAACACACTGGACCTTGCGCAAGCTGCCGATTTTCTCGGAATTAATAAAGAAACCGCTCGCCACCGCGCAGCACAAGGCAAACTTCCAGGAGCAAAAGTTGGGCGCGCCTGGCGATTTCTAGAAGAAGACCTTGTCACTTACCTACGTTCACTTTATCCTGATCAAGCATCGCAGGGTGTCAACCATAGGAATAAAACAATATGGCACTCTACAAAAGAAATAAAATCTATTGGATTGATATCACCCACAATGGAACAAGAATACAACGCAGCACTGGGACTAGCGACAAAGTAGCGGCCCTAGAACTGCATGATCGGATCAAAGCAGATTTGTGGCGTCAATCCAAACTCAATGACAAACCAAAGAGAATGTGGATGGAAGCAGCAATACGATGGGTAACTGAGTCGTCGCACAAGCGAAGCTTGCGTGACGATCAACAACATCTACGCTGGTTAAATCCACATTTTAAAGACTTATCGCTCGACGCTATTGACCGCAATTTAATTCAAAAAATTGCTGATATTAAAGCAGCAAGTGGCGTCTCTAAAGCAACCGTCAATCGTGTGCTTGCATTAATCCGATCTATTCTGAATAAAGCAGCGCACGAGTGGGAATGGTTAGAGAAAGTTCCTAAAATAAAATTGCATCAAGAAGATAATCATCGAATTCGCTGGTTATCACACGAGGAAGCGGCGGCATTAATTGCTGAACTGCCCGAACATCTAGCAGATATGGCGATATTCACTTTGGCAACGGGCTTACGCCAAAGCAATGTAAAAAACTTAAAATGGAAAGACATCGATTTAACACATCAGCATGCATGGGTGCATCCAGACGAAGTGAAAAGTAATAAAGCGCTTGCAATTCCACTCAATGAAACTGCAATGGCTGTCTTGCAAAAACTTCAGTCGAAAAATACTACCTTCGTATTTACCTACAAGGGTAAACCAGTAGACCAAGTCAATACGAAAGCATGGCGTAATGCGCTGTCACGAGCAAAAATTAAAAATTTTCGCTGGCATGACCTACGCCACACCTGGGCCAGCTGGCATGTGCAAAATGGAACAAGTCTACAAGAGTTACAGCAACTGGGCGGCTGGTCGAATTTCGATATGGTATTGCGTTATGCACACCTTGGTAGTCAGCATCTTCGCGAGGCCGCAAAACGCATTCACGTGACAAAATCCCTACAGCAACAGCCAAAGGAAACAATATGAACAAAGGATTTATCTGTAACTTGATGAATTTTAATGAATTTTTGGAGCTGGAGGTCGGACTCGAACCGACGACCTGCTGATTACAAATCAGCTGCTCTACCAACTGAGCTACGCCAGCATCTAAAAAAGGAGAATATACCTTTCCCTTCCTTATTTAGCAATTGCAAAATCTCAATCATTCTCTTTTTTTGAGATCCCTCGCAGCATCGGCACAAATGCCACCGGCTCTAGCGTTTGCGTGATGAAACGACTTCCCTGGCGCCGAATCAACTGCAATGATTGCCAACGATAGGCTTCACCCACCGGGATGATAAGGCATCCTCCTTCACCCAATTGTTGCAACAAAGCCTCTGGAATTTCAGGCGCCGCGGCAGTAACGATAATGGCATCAAACGGCGCAGCGGCAACATATCCTAAATAACCATCACCAAAAATGGTCGTGATATTTTTATAGTCCAAACGCTTCAAGCGCGCTCCGGCCTCTTCATATAAAGCTTTAATCCGCTCTATCGTGTAAACCTCATCCGCCAAGTGGGAAAGAATGGCGGCTTGGTAACCTGACCCCGTACCCACTTCTAACACTCGGCGCAAATGCAGTTTCCCCTGCAAAACAAATTCCGTCATCTCTGCCACTAAAAAAGGTTGCGAAATGGTTTGCCCAAAAGCAATCGGTAACGCTTTATCTGCATATGCAAAAGATTTTACATCACTAGGAACAAACTCAACACGCGACACGGCAGCCACTGCCGCTAACACAGCGGGATTTTCAATCCCCGCATTCTTAAATGCTTCCGCCAGCGCTCTATCCTTGTCTGACATCTTAAGACGTCCTCTTACTATAGCTTTTCAGATAAATATTTTGGTGAAAATGATCGTGCCATTAGAAGCCAACCCTCTCCTAGCCTCCCGCAGACAGGAAAAAGAAGCTCGACAGTGAGCACCATTGCCGGTAAGACAATTAAAATAGTTTATTTTTACCAAAATATTTATCTGAAACACTATAGGAATTTATGCAGAAGCGATTTCTATCGCTCGATCCAAGCGTTGTAAAACACGCTCTTTACCAATTAATAATAAGGTTACATCAATCGGCGGTGACGTTGTATTGCCGGTAATAGCAACGCGTATAGGTTGCGCTAGCTTTCCTAATTTCAAATCACAAAGTTCTGCAACCTGCAAAATAACGTGATGAATTGCCTCAGTTTGCCATTGCGATAAATCATTAAATTGTTCACGCACCACTTGCAAAGGCTTTGCTATATCCGCAGTTAAATGTTTATGTACAGCAACTTCATCATAATGAATATTTTCAAAAAAATACCGACTGCGTTCGGCCATTTCACTCAACGTTTTAGTACGCTCTGCTTGTACTTCAACAATTCTTTCAAGATTCGTTTGTCGAAAATCGTGAATACCCAATTTCTGCAATTGTTTTTTTAAGACGGGCGCTACAATTAACGGACTCAATGATTTCATATAATATTGATTCAACCACAATAATTTATCGGGGTCAAAAGCAGCCGGCGAACGACTAATATTACTACCATCAAATAACTGCACCATTTCTTCGCGCGAAAAAACTTCTTGATCGCCGGCCGCCCAACCTAATCGCACCAAATAATTTAATAATGCTTCCGCTAGGATACCCGCTTCTTGGTATTGCATAACACTCACAGCGCCATGTCGTTTTGACAGACGCTTACCGTCTGAACCGAGAATCATCGGCACATGACCATACACCGGCAACTCCGCCCCTAATGCACGCAAAATATTAATCTGCCGCGGTGTATTATTAATGTGATCATCTCCGCGAATCACATGAGTAATTTTCATATCCCAATCATCGACCACCACCGTGAAATTATACGTCGGTGTTCCATCGGTACGCGCAATAATTAAATCATCGAGCTCACTATTTTTTACGGTAATAGTACCACGAATCATATCTGCAAAAGAGACTTCACCATCCGTTGGGTTTTTAAAACGAACGACATACGGCGCATGCGGGTCCACGGGTTTGTGTTGCAAGCAGTACTGATCATAGCGGGGTTTTATTTTTGACGCTTGCTGCTCCGTGCGTAATTCCTCTAACCGTTCTTTCGTGCAATAACATTTATACGCTGTACCCTTCGCCAGCATATCAGCGATCACTTCTTTATAACGATCAAAACGCTTCGTTTGATAATAAGGCCCTTCGTCATAATCCAAATTCAACCATTCCATCGCTTGCAAAATGGCATCGATGGATTCAGTGGTCGAGCGTTCTAAATCGGTGTCTTCAATCCGTAAAATAAAAATTCCTTGAAAATGCCGAGCAAACAGCCAACTGAATAAGGCAGTACGTGCCCCGCCTACATGCAAATAACCAGTAGGACTGGGCGCAAAGCGCGTTCGTATTTGTTTTGTCATACCACTTCTCTTTATCATTATGCTGTTCGCTGCGATTCATAAGAAAAATTCTCAGCTCGTTTAAACGTGCGCTTTACCCGAGCCATCAACACAAATAAAATCAACACAACCGTTATATTATAAACAATGTGTACCCATGCAATACCCGCATCACCATCTTCTTGCATACCCAACAAAACAAAATGCATGATGGTTGACAGCACCACGAAAGCAATCCAATTAACGGCCGACGCTAACATCAATTGATGCCGGGAAAAAAGTGTAAATAACGCAGTAATCATGATCGACAGTACTGCAATCGCATAAAAATCATAAATATTGCTTTCCACTTCTGGAACTTGTTGCGACTCTAAAAAAACGCGCGCAGCAACAACGACACTCGCAAAAATCACATTCAGAAAAACAAAATATCGATAATACACTAAACTCGACCGCGCAGTATGACCCTTAATTTTAAGATGTATAAATCCTGCCATGAACGGCAGCAGCAACATCGCCAAACAAAGCTCTGAAAATTTAGTCATGATATACTCCTTTTTAAAGTTTACGTAACTTGATTTTTTGCACACTGTGATCTGCCGATTTTTTTAAAATTAATCGGGCACGCTGCCGAAACGGAAGTATGTTTTCTTTCAAATTAATTTCATTAATTTCTCGCCATACGCGTTCAGCAAACTTAATCACTTCTTCCTGATTCATCTTTGCTAAAAAATGAAAATAACAATCTTTTTGTTGAAATGGTCCTCGCCAAAACATTAAAACACGCTTAATATACCATTCTCGTATCACATCCATATCCGCATCCACAAATAAGGAAAAATCAAAATAATCAGATAAAAAAATTTGTCGTTCCGTGAAAGGATTATCTGTCCGAGTTTGCAAAATATTCAGTCCTTCAATAATAACGATATCCGGTTTTTCAACGCGCTGTTTTTGATTCGGCACCACATCGTAAAGATGATGCGAATAAATAGGCACTTCCACGACATCTTGGCCCGACTTCAGCGCATGCAACACCTGCAGTAAACCTTCAATATCGTAACTTCCAGGAAACCCCTTACGCTCCATCATGCCGTATTCGATCAGTTTTTTATTTGGATACAAAAAACCATCCGTTGTGATAACCGCAACACGAGGATGCGTGGGCCAATGCGACAACAATGCTTTTAACACTCGAGAAGTGGTGCTTTTACCCACGGCAACACTACCTGCAATGCCGAGAATAAAAGGCACTTTAGGTTCTTGATTGCCCAAAAAGTCACCCGTCGTGCGATATAATGCTTCTGTCGTCGTTACGTACAAGCTCAATAAGCGCGATAAAGGCAAATACACTTGTTCAACTTCCTGTCGAGAAACGGTTTCAATTTGACCATGCAACATTTCTAACTCTTTTTCACTCAACAGGAGAGGCGTATCAAGACGATAATGCCCCCATTCCTCACGAGTGAAATTTAAGTAGGGGGAAAGCAATGAAGTTTCTTTATTGTGCATACTGACGCTAATGTGGTTAATAAGATTGACTCTGTGCTTAGACACAGCATAGGAACGTGCACGTTCCATAACTCCTGCCATGATAACTTAACTTGAAACATGACACCACTACCCCGGATATTTCACATCGAACGGCGAGGGTCGGTGTGCCGCCAACAGGAAGGTCTTTTGTTTGAAGAGCGTCGCGACCTGGGAGGGTAAGAAGCGTCCCTGAAAACAAAAGACCTTCCTGTTGGCGGCTGATTTCTTTTGATACCCCCTTCACCCTATTCTATAATCACGACATGAGATTCCTTTGGCGCATCATTATAATGCTTCTTTTCCTGAGTCTGACGTGCGTCACCGATGGGGCTACTGCCTCGCAACCTCAAAAACGGATTCATGTTTCTATTACTGGCGTTAAAGGCAACGTATTGAAAAACATTCAGTCGCGCTTAAATGCGAAAGAGAGCGTTATCTACACGCAGCAACCGGACATTATCAAATGGCGATATTATCTTGAAATCCGCAAAGAAGTAAAAGCCGCATTAGCGCCGTTTGGCTACTTCAAAGCAAAAATTAAAACTCACCTTGATCGATCGCAGAAAATCTGGCATATCACGGTACAAATCACACCAGGACCTCGCCTGCGATTCACACGCGTTTCTGTTGTCGTCACTGGCCCAGGAAAAAATGATAAGCCCTTTCAAAACTATCTGGCTAATTTACCCATCGAAACCGGAAAATATTTTAATTCAGCCAATTACGAAAAAACGAAGGATCGCTTACAAGACATCGCCAATGCACGTGGTTATTTTAACGCAGAGTTTACTGAAGCAAAATTAATCGTAGATTTGAAAAATGATACCAGTGAAGCAATCATTACGTTTAATACCGGTCAGCGTTTTCGTTTTGGCGAAACGGCGTTTTCGACAACGCCATTCAAAAGTTCGCTATTATTTCGCTACCTGACGTACAAATCTGGGCAGTATTACAATAATGCCAAATTAGAAAAAAGCCGGAACAATTTATCCAGTAGCAATTATTTTCAACAAGTCATTATGATTCCTAAAATTAATGCAGCAAAAAATCGAGTCGTTCCCATCAAAACCGATCTCGCCATGCAGGATCAAGTCGTTTATAGCTTTGGTGCGGGTTATGGTACCGTAACCGGTATTCGTGGTTTAGCCAGTATGGATTTACGCTGGCTAAATTCCCGAGGACACAGCTTAAAATTATTGACTCGCGCCGCGCAATTTAACAGTACTTTTTCAGCGTCTTATTTAATTCCCGGAGGAAATCCTGCTCAAGAATTTTTTACAATCGAAGGCAGCTATAATGAATTAAACCAAGTGACCGGTAGGGGAAGAAACTTTACGACCGGATTCAACTACCAAAATAGCCTTTGGAATTGGCGAGTTTCAGCAGGATTGAATTACTTAAACGAAAAATATCAACTGAATAATTTTCCGATTCAGAATACCAACACAGACACCAACGCACAAATGTTCTATCCACGCGTTACTTTACAAAAAACGTATGTCAAAAAAAATCCGTTGAATCCTGATTATGGCTATAGCATTGCGTTAACAGCCGCTGCTGGCAGCCAAAGTTTTGGATCAAAAACTTCTTTTAGCCAATTTCGCCTAGATACAAAATTTTTATATACCCTACCCACAGATACACGCGTCGTTCCACGCGCCTCTTTGGGTTACACCACGATTAAAGACTTAACCCACTTACCCTTATCTATGCAATTTTATGCGGGTGGTTTTCCAACCGTGCGTGGTTTTTTATTCAATCAAATTGGCCCTGGTCGAGCGCTTGCCATTGGAAGTTTCGAATTGCAACAAAAAATTTATAAAAAATTCTATCTGGCCGGATTTATCGATGCTGGCTTAGTGACCGATACCAACACCACCAACAGTGGCCAACCTTCTGTTCCGCTTTTCAAACATCGCTGGAATGTGGGTGCAGGCCCTGCCGTCGTTTATCTTTCGCCGATTGGCGCTGTTGAAATCAGCGTAGCTAAAGTGCTTAATGCGGCAAACAATGCGACCAACCCATTCATGGGGCGCATTGGCCACTGGGTCATACAATTTGGTTTAGGAGTGCTATTGTGATGCGCTGGTTTAACCGCCTTTTCTTTGCTTTCTTGATTTTATTTGTCGCCATTGTCGCGTTTTTTCTAACCCCCTATGGATTTCATCAATCCATCACATTCGCGCAACGCTATATTCCTGGCACCTTGACCTATAAAAAAATCAGCGGGACGCCTTTTGGTCCAATTAATATTGTTGGGTTGAATTACAAAAGCAAAGAATTCGATTTTTCCGCGGAAAACGCTCACCTTGAATGGCAATTGCCTATGTTACTGCTAGGAAAAATTGACATTATTGATTTTCAAGCAAGCAACATCCATATTCTCGACAAAAACCAAGATGATACCACCGACAATGAAAAAATAGCACCGCCTAAAGCGAAAAAGCTTCATTTACCACTGGGATTAATCATCAAAAATGCAAGCATCCGAAACATTGTCTATCATCACGTACAAGACAAAACACATTTTAATATTCACCGTATTTTTGTGCGTCGCTTTAAATTGACGACACACAAAATCAATGGCGTCATCGGTGTTAATCTAAAAAAACCCTATCTTCTCAACGGCAATATTTTACTTGATGGAAATTTATCGAATTATCACTTTATCTGTACCGTAAGTAAAAAAGCAGAAAAACTACGATTGGTGGGGCATGGTGACAAACGTAATGCCTATATTTCACTAAACAATAATAAACTTTTTGGTGGATCCATTCACGGAAATTTCTGGCTACACTGGTTTCCTAAAATCGGTTGGAACAGTATCCTTAAAATCAGCCAGTTGAATCTAAAACAACTGGATCCTGAACTTCCCTTAATTCAAAAAGCCTCTATTTCGACAGACGGCACGTGGGAGCACGACGCGCCAGACTTTAGCATGAGCGCCGATATTACTTTACCCAGCACTCAAATCATCGTACAGGGTAAACATTTTCACGAATGGAATTTACAATGGCATGTGCTTAGCAATGACTTAAGTCAGTTAACAAAAAAAAGCACGGGCAGTATCAATGCGAGCGGAACCATTCTAGGCCCCACATTAGCGCCCATCATTCAGCTCACGTTACAAGGGAAAAATCTGAATATCGGCCCATACAGCGCAGAACAAATCGAAGGAAAAAGCACGCTGGATTTATCATGGCGTACCCCGACCCACCTTGAGCTAAAAGGAATAGAAATAAAAACACCTGATGTGAAATTGGATCACTTAGCTTTGCGGTTATCGGGCAGCAGTGAGCTCAAGCAGGTCGATGCACAAATAACATTTTCAACTCCGCATACTAAAGATTTTACTTTAAACACGCAACTGCTTGGCGCGCTTAACTCAGCGATGTGGCAAGGAAAAATAAATCAATTGACATTCAGCAGCAAGGAGTTGGGGGCATGGCACGTTAAAAGTCCGACCCCCCTTTTCATCTCACAACAAAAAATACAATTGGGGCCATTATGCGTAAACTCCAACGCCAGTCATTCCTGTTTGAAGGCTTCTTGGGATGACAAAAATAATTGGTCTCTTAACGCTAATGGCAATCTTGAAAATCTAAATTTTCTCTCAAATTTTATTTCTGAATATCTTCGTACTAACGCTCCGACCCATTACCATCTGAGTGTCGTTGGAACTAAAACAGGCATTCAACAATTAAACGCTGATTTTCACAGTCAATCTGGCAGTATTTCTTATCAACGCGATTTTGAAAGCGTTAATATTCCTTTTCAAGAATTACATCTTTCAGCAAAAACAGAAGAGAAAAAACTCATTGTCAATTTAAAAATTAACCCGGGACAAAAAGATTTCGTTAATACCACTTTTATTATCGATCGATTTACTGGACGATTCGTTTATATTGACACGCTTCCCATTCGCGGCGACATGCAATTGCATTTTTCTAAACTTAAAATTTTTAAATTTTTTATCCCCTACATCGATGAACCCACTGGCATCATCGAAGGAAATATTAAAATGACGGGATCTCTAAACAATCCCAGCTGGCAAGGAAATCTGAGGTTAACGAAAGGCACCGTTGCAATTCCACAGTTCAAATTAAAACTTGAAAATTTAACCATCGCCCTACAGGCGAAAAATCATCAAGTCAATTATACCGCATCAGCAAAATCCGGCGTCCAAACACTCACCGCGCAAGGAACTAGCCGTTTTCAAGAAGGCAAATTATTGAGTGACATTAACATTCACGGGGAAAATATTTTAGTGTCCAACACACCAGAATATACCATCTACGCTTCTCCTGACATCAATCTCAAAATTATTGATCACTCTTCGGTGCTATCTGGCTCGATTCTCATTCCGAACGCACTGATCAAGCCAGCAGACTTCTCATCCACGCTGACTTTACCCGATGATGTCATTATCCTTTCACAAAAAGAAACCGCGCAAACATCCCCATGGGCTTGGCTCGTGAATTTGAAAATTTCTCTAGGCAACGACATCGTGATTGATACGCATGGATTAAAAGGAAAATTGAAAGGTGAATTGCAAATCACGCGCACAGCTGATCAACCCAATGCCGTCGCTACTGGACAATTACATATTTCCGACGCTGCTTTTGATGCGCGGGGAAAACAACTCACCATTGCCCCCAATTCTTATATTGCTTATACCCACGATTCGCTCAATAACCCACATCTCAATATTCAAGCCTACCGTAGCGTCACTATTCTTGCCCAAGCAGGCACTCCGCTTGGACCCACCGAAACAAAAGTCGGCATTGATATCAAAGGAACGGTGCGACATCCCATTGTTACCATGTTTTCTACACCCGCTAATTTATCTCAAGCAGATATTCTTTCTTATTTGTTATTCAATCAACCTGCCGGTGGCAGCTCCTCCAGTCAGATTTCATTGATATTGCAAGCGGTCAAAAGCCTACGACTCAGCAGAAAATCGGAAGACTCTTCCATCAGTCAAATCCAACAAACGTTAGGGATTACGGAACTGGGTGTGCAACAACAATTGTATGTCGATGCATTAGGCACACCTTTTGGTATTAACCAAAGCGCGTTTGTTATCGGAAAATACTTAACGCCGAACATTTATATTCGTTACAATCACGGTTTGGTCAGAGCGGTGGATATTTACGAAATTCGTTACATCATCAATAAAAACTGGGCCATACAAACGGAAATTGGAACCACCGGTGACGTCGGTAACGGAATGGATATTCTGTATAACATCAGCCGACCGAATTTTCCTTGGTGACTCGCCGATAAAAATCCCCGAGCTTACGCCCGGGGTTTGAGGATATCAGATCTTAGATAAATCGCACTATTGCCAATCATTTGCTGATAGCGATAATTCTTCCACAAAGCAGCAAACGCTTTATTTTGTTTAAAAAAATTAAGATAAGAAGAATTTTGTAAATCAGCAATAGTTGTTCCACTTAAGTCCACGATAACAATATCTGGGGGGGTTCGTTTGAAATCATCAACCACGGCATTTTGCACAAATTGTATTGTGCTTAATAAACGTTGAGAAGGATGAGGTGTCGACTGCCATTGCTGTATCAGCATGGGCAGCATCCAAAAAGCATTAAAACGTGAAACATTATCAATTTTTATAACACTGCTGACTCCAGAGCTGTAAGAGGGATAAATAGAAAGTGCATATAAAGTATAAATGGGGGGATGTTGTTTGATATATTGAATTATTTTATTAATAGGGTTCTTGTTTGAATGACTGTAAAAAACATTGGAAATACTGATTAAGAATATATGGTACAGTCCAAACAAAATCGCAAATAGATTAAGAGCAAGAAAAAAATATTTACTCAATTTGGGTTTCGTTAATTCTTTCATTGCCAATGCTAAAGTAGAAAATAATAACAGCATGCAAAAACTAATCATGGGAAGAGCATGGTAATACCACGACTGAGCAGGAAGAAGATAGAGGAAAAGCCCACAAAAAATTCCCAACGATAATAGCGCATTAATATCACGCGGTTTGAAATTCCATAGTCCTATTCCAATACTCAACAGAAAAAGAACTCCGAATGAATTATCCAACAAAAATACACGTGGTATCGCTGCATAACCGATATAATAATGATAAACAAGTGGAACAATAAAAGTATAATATTCAGGTGAAAATAGTAAAATAGATAATAGGTAAGCGACTAAAACGGCTATGATCAACCAGACTTCTAACCTCATCCAACTGCGCCATTGATGATTGATCCAGCTTACATAACCTTCAAATACGATCAATATCATAAAAAAATAAGGTTTTAAACAAAATCCCAATCCTGCCAGTATTGCGATGACACAGCGAAATAAAAATCCCCGGATGGAAAAGCGGGAAAAGCGCATTTGCGGTCGAAGTAAATTTCCCAATAAAAGAATGTAGGGTAACGTTAAAACAATGAAAAGATGTTCACGCTGAGAAAAAATATTTTGTGGTGTAATAAAAAAAACAAACGTCAGTGCGGGCAATAGCCAATAATGTCGTTCATCCTTTTTTTCTAACGTTTGATTCAAAATGTTGTTGCAAAGCAATAATGAAACGAAACAAAGAAGAGAAACATAAGTCAGCGTTGCAGACATAAAGCTGAAATTAAATCGCATTAAAATCACAATAGGAAAATAAAGATAAAGAATCATCGGTGGATTTGGATCAACAAAATCAATAGCATAATGTCCGCCCGCAAAAAAGCGCTGGCTCTCATTCACTAACCAGGGGACATCTGGATTAAGGTAGGTATACGCCAGTAAGGGAATCGCTATCGCAATGATGAAGAAAGGAAGCCCCCATTTTTTTATGACTGCTTTGATCATAAAGGAAGTAACAATGGCCTCTCATTTGAAAACTCTCCTAAAAATAGCATGATATGAGGAATTTGCTTTTTCTTAAGGTTGTGTTAAAATAGACCAATACTTTGGGGAATTTTTAAATTCCTTTTTAATCAAAAAGTTATAAACTTGATTCCCCGCGGCTTGCCGCGGGACTTCTCGCGTGGGGTTTCCAAAGGGGAGCGAGCGTTCGCTCCCCTTTGGTCGCCGTCCGCGAGGGTTTTCCGAGCAGGCGAGATTATTACAGGAAAGATACCCCGTAGCTTGCCACGGGGATTTTTATTTTAGGCGCTCCAAGAAAATGCAAGTGAGAAGAGGTATCCGTGTCTATAAGTAGACTAGCAAATACACGTAACTTCAATCTGCGACACTATATTCATGTCGCCCGTTTTGTGCGTTGGCCGCTAAATCTTTTTTTGATTCCGGGTTTTGTTTTGGCAATTGTGGTCTCCAAGCAATATACGCAATTGTACAATCCCATTATTATTCTTGCGGTTATCTCATTGTGTTTTTCGGCATTTGCAAACTACACCATTAATGAATTTTTAGATGCTAAATTTGATGCGTTACATCCTGAGAAAAAATTCCGCCCAGGAGCTCAAGGATTATTACAATTACCCTATATTGTGGCTCAATATTTATTATTTATCATCGTCTCTCTGACCCTCGCCTGGATGGTGAATCCCCGATTTGCACTATGGATAGGCATATTTCAGATGATGGGCATTTGCTATAACGTCAATCCCATTCGTACTAAAGATAAACCTTATCTTGATATATTATCGGAGTCCGTCAATCATCCTCTGCGTTTTATTTGTGGTTGGACTGTTTTATCTAATGTCACTTTTCCTCCAATCCCTCTTCTGATTGCCTGTTGGATGGCAGGGGCATTTTTAATGACGATTAAACGTTATGCCGAATATCGCCATATCAATAATGCTAAGATCATTCAGCAATATCGCGCATCATTTAAGTATTATAATGAAAATAAATTACTCGTGTTAGCTGCATTTTTTTCGTTAACGTCAACCTTGTTTCTCGGCGGGTATTTCATGCAGAGCCATTTTTTCTTATTATATACCTTTCCATTTTATGCGGTATTATTTGCCTGGTACACTTATATTGGCATGATGAAAAACTCACCGGCTCAGCATCCAGAAGACTTATATAAAAGACAACCTTATTTTGTTTACTACGTTGCATTTCTGACCATTTTTACCTTAATATTATTTTTTGTTCGCTAACCCGAATATTTCACATCGAGCTGCGAGGGTCGGTGTGCCGCCAACGGGAAGGTCTTTTGTTTGAAGGGCGTCGCGACCAGGGAGGGTAAGGAGCGTCGAGCACAGGATGTGCGTCCCTGAAAACAAAAGACCTTTCCGTTGGCGGCAGGGCACTTCGTGTGACCGTTATCTTCATAGAGCCTGCTTTCTTGCTGATTCATATAATACTCAAGGGTATTTTTATTTGCGCGCCATGGGCGTTTTATGATCTATATTTGGGGTATGATTAAAATGCAAGCAAGAGGCTCGCTATGACGACACAAAAACTTGGAATTAGCCTAGCCGTTATATTATCGTTAGGCGTGTTATTCTCGGGATCGGCAAAAGCCAATACTCCCGAAACGATTCCAACTCCCTTGCTGTCCCAACAAAATCAACTGGCTTATTGCTCATGGCGACGCGTGTGCGAAAATCGCTGCGTTGCTTATGGTGGTAGAGGTTATCATTGTCATTACAACCGGTGGGGTAAACGCTATTGCAATTGGGGAAGCGGATATTGCATACGCTGGGAACGATATTGCCGCAATGTTTGCCACAACCATTATCGAGATGACTATTATTGGCACCGTTGGTAATCTCGCTCGACGCGCCGTTCTCCCCGGATAAACGGGGAGATTTTCTCGCGTTACTCAGAAACAACCACAGGCTGCAACATAAAATCAACCCGCGCTCGCAACCATAATAATAAAAATATCGCAGGCCACCCCATTAGAAATGTTACAAAATAAAATCCTGCCCAACCAAGATGCTCAACCATCACGGCGACTTCCGGCCCCGCAAAAACACGACCGATCGCCATTAATGCGGAAAAAATGGCATATTGTGCGGCTGAAAAACGCTTATCACATAACGACATTAAAAACACAATGAAGGCAACCGTACCCAAACCACTGCAAAAATATTCGGTGAAGACCGAAAGTATCATGATCAAATAACTTTTACCGACTAATGCTAAAAACATATACGTTAAATTCGATACGACTTGCAACACACCAAAATACAATAAAGCCCTATAAAGGCCGATGCGCTGCATTAACACGCCGCCCACAAAACTCCCTAATAATAACGCCACCAACGAAACAATTTTATAAATCAAACCCACTTCTTCGAGACTAAATCCTACACCACGAATTAAAAAAGTGGTATTTAACGCAAACGCAAAAGCATCACTTAATTTGTAAAGTACAATAAAAATAATAATGGCTATTGCATGCTGACGAGAAAAAATATTTTTAACTGGTTGCCATATGGCATCGGATAACGTTTGTGGTTGATTCAGAACGGTGGGTGTTTTAGGTGACGTTAGCGTAATGATGATCTCCATGAAAATAAATCCCGCCATCAGCAAATAAGTGGCGCGCCAACCGATTTCTGCTGCAATCACCAAAGCGAATGCACCGCCTACTAAAATCGCTAATCGCCCACCCAAATTTGTCACCGCTGCCCCTGCACTTCGCATGCGTTCGGTTAACACATCCACCCGATAAGCATCAATCGCAATATCTTGCGATGCGGACACAAATGCCACCGCCATCGCCACTGTTGCTAGAAGCCAGGGATCTGTTTTGGGATCGAGATAAGCCATAGTCGCCAATCCAACGACCAACGCCACTTGCGTCAGCAAAATCCAACCTCGTCGACGATCAAAAGAAAAAAGACTAAAACGATCCATGAGCGGCGCCCATAAGAATTTGTAAACATATGGCTGCCCAATCAACGTCAACATCCCTATCGTTAACAAATCGACTCCAGCGACGGTATACCATGCTTGTAACGTTGACCCCACAAGCACTAACGGTAAGGAAGAAGAAAAGCTCATAAAAAGAATGGCGAGAATGGGTCGACTCCACCACATAGCCAATTTCTCTTGATGATTATTCTGCATGCATTCACTCCTCCATCCTTCATCCTTCGCCCCTGAATGCACAGTAACCCAAGCGCAAGGTTTTCGAAAATAAAAATCCCGGGGTTAGGCCCAGGGTTTGAGGATATGGAAATTGCGGGATGATTTCTATTGCAGCTGATATTGGAAGCCTAAATTCACCGTCCAAAGTTCGTCCCAGCCACCGACGTGACGAAAGTTTACGTGATTAGGAACGTAAGTCCACATCGTCCAAATGCCCCAATGACGCGTAAGATAATACTCTGCACCTAACCCCATTCGTAAATTGACATTCAAATTATTACGATACTGATCAAATGCCGCATGTAACAAATTATCGAAAAAGCTAAAATCATTAATTTCAGCACCTGCTGCGCCAACAATGGATAAGCCCTCGATATTTAATATGGGATAATAACCACGGATTTCGAAATACGTCATATTAGGGCGCATTGAAACCGCATGACTGTTCCCATTATCCAGTGTGGTGATGCGCTCCTTATTAAAGTAGTATTCATACCCTAAAAAAATACCTATGTAACATCCGTACTTAAATCCTCCCAACATCCCTAACCCATTATACTGGGACGGCAAACGAGCGACTCGAACCCCGCCGGGACCATTAACAAAAGTATCAATTTGCAAATACGGGTAATACAGTGAAACAACAGGATGAAATTTTGTTTGCTCAGGCCTTGGTAATTCATCAAAACCCTGCAGCTCATCAAAATCACCCGCGCACACTGAATTACACAGTAGCATTGCCAACAAAAACCCCGTGGCAAGCCGCAAAGTATGAATGAATAAAAAGGTGGGTGGTTTTTTTTTCATACGAACACTTCCTGTATTCGTTTAGTATGTTTCAGAGCGCGCTTGCCATTCTCGTGGAAAATCATTTCGATAACGATGTTCTGCCATCCAATGGTCATGAATTTGTTTTGCCGTTCTAAAATCATCGGCCAGAAGATATTCTTTAACAACTTGCTTCAATCGATCGGGAAGATCGGCATACATGATAGGGTTCTCCTTCTTAATACTGACGAGACATCGAAGTTCTGTCCATACACTGAAACCTCAGTCTTCGACCTCCTCACTCGACCTCATAGAGAATACTCGGGGCATGATTGACGTGGAATGGACAATATCTCACAACGCCGCAAGCCAGAGATTAAAGTGCTTAACAGATGGTTATAACTTGATTCCCCGCGGCTTGCCGCGGGACTTCTCGCGTGGGGTTTCCAAAGGGGAGCGAGCGTTCGCTCCCCTTTGGTCGCCGTCCGCGAGGGTTTCCCGAGCAGGCGAAATTATTACAGGAAAAATACCCCGTGGCTTGCCACGGGGATTTTTATTTTTACCCATCGACTGAGATAACCTCAAAAGACCTTCCCGTTGGCGGCAGAGTACTTCATGTGACCGTCATCTTCAAAAAGCAACGTGAAATATCCAAGTTAACAATCCGCCAAATTAACGGCTAGGGCTAGCCCCCCTTGCGAAGTTTCTTTGTAGATGGAATTCATGTTATGGCCGATTTCACGCATCGTACTGATCGCCATATCCAATGAGATTTTATGACTGCCATCACCCGCCAGTGCAAGTTGCGTAGAATTAACTGCTTTAACAGCGCCCATGGCATTTCGTTCGATACAGGGAATTTGGACCAAACCACCCACAGGATCACACGTTAACCCGAGGTTATGTTCCATACCAATTTCCGCGGCATTTTCAATTTGTTCAGGTGTGCCATGTAGCGCTGCCGTTAAACCCGCCGCCGCCATTGAACAGGCCACACCCACTTCTCCCTGACATCCCATTTCCGCGCCTGAAATAGAAGCATTGGATTTATAAAGGATACCTATAGCGCCTGCCGTTAATAAGAAGCGAACAATACCTTCATCATTGGCATCCGGATAAAAATGCCGATAATAACTTAAAACGGCAGGAATGATGCCTGCTGCACCATTGGTCGGCGCCGTGACCACCCGCGCACCCGCCGCATTTTCTTCATTTACCGCAAGCGCAAATACATTTAACCAATTCATGGCTTGTGGATGCAGTGGAGAAGGCTTTCCTTCAACAATCATTTTACGGTACATCGCTGCTGCACGACGTTTTACGCGTAATTTTCCAGGTAAAATGCCTTCGGTGCGACAACCATGATCAATACAATTCTGCATAACATCAGCAATATGCAATAATTTTTCGTAAACGCGTTGCTGAGTCTGTGTCACCGATTCATTCGCTAGCATAATGTCACTGATGGATAAGCGGTGCGTACGACACAACAATAATAATTCCGCAGCAGAATTAAAAGGGTAAGGAACCGCAGAAGGCGCTGGCGCTGCGCGTGACTTAATATCCGCTTCATTGACGATGAATCCGCCACCAATAGAGAAATAAATGGTTTCTGCAATCACCGTACCTAAGTGATCATACGCTACAAATTTCATTGCGTTGGGGTGAAATTCGTAAGCATCTTGATAATTAAAAATAAGATGTTGTGAAAGATCATAAGCAATCGCATGGTGGCCAAGCACCTTCAGCACTTTCTCAGCATTAATCGCCATGATTTTTCGATCCACGTGATCCGGGTCAATGGACTCTGGCAGCTCCCCACAAAACCCCATGACAATCGCCTTGTCGGTACCATGGCCATGACCCGTAAAGGCTAATGAGCCATAAAGCGTTGTATTCATCGTGGCGACTTGACTTAATCGATGGCCTAACTTAACGACAAACTCATTGGCTGCCCGCATGGGGCCCACCGTATGAGAACTGGAAGGACCGATCCCAATCGAAAATAATTCAAAAACACTAATCATTGCAGTAATACCTTAAAAACAAGTTCCCGACTATTCTTGATAATCTTGTAGTAAATCACTCATCAGCCCTTGTAGGGCCGATTGTTTTGCATCATCGTCAATCAGCCGCCCTTCTTCTTTAAATTGCGCGTAACGCTCTTCTAACGCTTTGATTGCAGAACCCGCAGGATAGTGCTTCGCCAGCAAAAAGCGCGCGGCTTTCGGACCAATCTTCTTATACAAGTGGTTACGGATGAAAACGTCCTCTGCACTGGTATTCAAAGCCCAAAGTTCAACAGGGCCAAGTGTTGCCGTTAAAAGCTGGGTATTTTTACCATATTTCGTTGCAAATTGCGCTAAGAACGTTGCCCCACCTTCACGGGGTCCATGCACTCGATTTTTCAACGCCCATTCCGCCGTTTGCCCTAAACCAAACACTTGCGTGGTTTTTCGAACGGATTGCTCCGGCCCCGCATCCATAATAAAAATAGAGGTGGCAAATTCAACCATCACCTCATCAAAATCTTCAAGCGATTGTGAAAGCAGTGCCACTTGCACCTTCCACTTACGTCCTTCACGCATATCCTGCACCACTTGGTCACGCACCGCTTGTGCTTTTGCCGTACGATGAAATTCATCAAAGACAATGCGTTTCGGATCTTCACGGATCTCTAAAATTCGTGTTTGATGATAACGACGATACGCTTCTGGCATATCGGCCACGTTATCTTCAATTAAAAAATAATGACGCGCTAACACATAGCGTGCCAACATATACATGACCGCCGTTTGACGATTTGCGGCATCGCCACCACTGCGGGCCACTTCATCCAAGTCTAAGGCGACCACACGCGCATCACCAATATCAAACCGCGTGACTTGTGAAATAATCGGATATTCTCGCACAGCACTGGAAATCATGCGTGCAAAAGCGTGAATTAATGGCTCGCCCGTT
>Ga0155581_145_pt1 | contig 24231 bp, 15 predicted proteins | sample RifCSPhighO2_12_FD_107238 | JGI IMG/M metagenome (GOLD analysis project Ga0155581, IMG submission 107238) | Coxiella sp. RIFCSPHIGHO2_12_FULL_42_15 | reverse complement strand
CGAAATTATTACAGGAAAAATACCCCGTGGCTTGCCACGGGGATTTTTATTTAAAGCGATGCACGGGTCAAATCGTGTTCAACCACCCTTTCAACGCAGCTGAAAAGCCCTCAGGATCTGTTTCTTGAGCAAAATGTAAAGAATCGAAAAGTTCAACCAGTGTTAAATTTGGCAAATGCTGCTTTGCCCATTGCACGCTTTCAATGGTTGTCGTAAAACCAGGAATACCATACAACAGTAATTTGGGCAGTTTCGTTTTTTGTAGCCATTGTGAATAGCGTTTAATCAACTGCACAACCTGGCTGTTACCATTACCCAATGGTAGTTCCAAAATATATTGCCACAGTGGTTTGCGAGAAGCGGGCGTTAAAAAGGGTCGTTCATAATTTCGAATTTCTTCTGCCGTCAATTTTCGCAGCACTCCATGCGGCAAAAGTTTTTTAATTAAATAGTTATGTTCAACGATGGCGCGATAACTCGCTCCAGGTCGGTTTAATAATGTCGCTAGTTGTTGCACGGGCAATGAAAGCATTTCCCAATCCACGTTAGGTTGCAAATGAGATTCATAAAAAGCTAATGCTTTAATGTTGTCCGCATGACGAGAAGCATAATCAAAACCAATCACAGATCCCCAACCGTGCAAAACCAATGTGATATTTTTTAATTTTAATGCTTCAATAAAACCCTCAAAATACCGAATGTGGTCGAAGATAGTATATTCAATATTGGGTTTTTCCGATTGCCCCATGCCTATCAAATCTAGAGCGATACAACAACCTAACTCACTGAGATGAGGAATAACATTACGCCACAAATAAGAATACGTCGGCATTCCATGGACAAACAGAATAGGGTCACCACTTCCTGCTTGCAAATAATGCATTTGGGAACCATGCACCATCACGGCATGAGAAGGTAGATGACACTCGGCGGATATAATGGGATGGCTTTCCGACATGGAACACTCCTTGGGTTGGTTTTTGAAGATGACGGCCACACGAAGTGCCCTGCCACCATCGCAGTTCGATGTGAAATATCCGGGGTAGCGCCAATCCTATTCATCAATACTCATTTCCGTAAAATCATTGGCTTTTTCACTGATCTCTGCTAAGTCCATCAGTTCTCTTAACGCCACAAACAATATAGCAAACTCGATGTTCTCAGAACTACGCATATCAGAAATAATCGACTTCCAACGCACGATAGCATCCTGATGCTGTAGAAACCAGTCGTTCACTTTACCAGGAATACTGCGTGATTTACCGCACAGCACACCAACCGTTAATGCACGTTGAACCCAATCTAAATCACCTTTATAAGCCGATTTTGCCAAAATAGACCAATGCGTCGTGATTGGGTACTCGTTGATTTGATCACGGAACCACAATAAATCTAAGCGATCCACCAGCATAAAATAAATCTTAGCAACCCGAAACACTTCCACATCGTATTGCAAGGCGGCTTCAATAACATTTAATGCGTGATACAACCGAGAAATACTCGCCACACGAATAGCAACCATTTCCGGAACTTTATTCTCAACAAGACTTGCTATATCCGCATCAAAACGTTCTTTACTCCCGCCTAATACCAATTTAGGCAAGCGCTCATTGATTTCTTCAACGCGCTGACGAAATTGCTGAATACTTTCCACAATATCGAAATTATCGCGACGAGTGCGCAAAAACCACCGTACTGCACGGCGCACAACGCGCACTCCTTCGTACATCATGTTGTATTGCACTTCAGGATCAACTAAATAATCCAACGAAACGATATCTGCGTTATACTTTTCTAAATCAAAAATTTCACGCGCTGCCATATACGCTCTAACAATCGCCTCAATGGAGACACCCATTTCATCTTGCATTTGAAATACAAACGTAATCCCCATATCAGAGACCATCATATTGCTTAATTGCGTCGCAATAATTTCGTGTGCCAAATAATGCGTATGCATTGAATTCAAATAATTTTCACGGAGCACTTTAGGGAAAGCCTGCTTTACCATTTGCGATAAATAAGGATCCATTACTACCTTTGTTTTTAGCAATTCTGCCTTAGTAATAATTTTACTGTACGCTAATAATACTGCAAGCTCAGATCGCATCAGCCCCTTACCAGAAGAACGACGTTCTAATATAGCTTTATCTTCCGGCAAAAACTCCAATGCTCGATTCATTTTATTATTTTTTTCTTGCGCTTGAATATATCGAACAAACAGCAGTAGCATTTTGTTGGAATAGCAAGCATTCAAACTAATCACGCGATTTTGTTGGTAATTATCATGTAAAACTAAATTTGCCACTTCATCTGCCATCAACGCCAATAATTCATTGCGTTGCTTTACCGTCAGTTCTCCAGCGGCAACAATGGTATTTAACAGAATTTTGATATTAACTTCATGGTCAGAACAATCCACACCTGCAGAATTATCAATGAAATCCGTATTACAACGCCCACCGTTCATTTCATACTCCACACGACCCAGTTGGGTCATGCCTAAGTTACCCCCCTCGCAGATTACTCGCGCATTTAATTCTCGACCATCAATACGTACCGCATCATTACTGCGATCACCCGCGGCATCATTTGTTTGAGTGCTCGCTTTAACGTAAGTTCCAATACCCCCATTCCACAATAAATCCACAGGCGCTTTTAAAATAGCGCGAATCAGATCGTTTGGCTCCATCACCGACTGATCAATTTTGAGGAGTTCTTTCACTTCATTAGAAATTGGGATCGCTTTTAAGAAACGAGAATAAACACCCCCACCCTTAGAAATTAGGGCTTTGTCGTAATCTTCCCAGGTTGATCGTGGCAATTCAAATAAGCGCTTACGCTCGGCATAACTGAGCAACGCATCGGGACGAGGATCAAGAAAAATGTGCATATGATTAAATGCCGCCACGAGCTTTAAATGACGCGACATCAACAGACCATTCCCAAAGACATCACCACTCATATCACCAATACCAACAACGGTAATTTCACTTTCCTCGACGTTAATACCGAGATTTTGAAAGTGTCGTTCCGCTGAAATCCAAGCACCTCGCGCAGTAATGCCCATTTTTTTATGGTCATAACCCGTAGAGCCACCAGAAGCAAAAGCATCTCCCAACCAATATTCGCGCTCTTCTGAAATACGATTGGCAATATCTGAAAAAGTCGCTGTCCCTTTATCTGCAGCGACCACAAGATAAGGATCTTGCTTGTCATAACAAACCGTGTTTGGGTGTGTCACGACCTGTTCATTAACAATATTGTCCGTTACGTCTAATAAACCACGAATGAAATTCTCATAGCACGCAATCCCTTCTTGCAAAATTTCTTCACGTCGTCCATTCGCTGGTAACCGTTTTGTAACGAACCCCCCTTTCGCTCCTGCCGGTACGATTAACGCATTTTTCACTTGCTGCGCTTTCATAAGGCCGAGGACTTCCGTACGAAAATCTTCAAAACGATCCGACCAACGCAAACCACCACGCGCCACTTTCGCAGAACGCAAGTGAATACCTTCAAAACGGGGTGAATACACAAAAATTTCATACCTAGGTATAGGAAGCGGTAAATCCGGGATTTTGCGCGGATTCAGTTTAAACGACAAATAGGCCTTGTAATTTCCATCCTCATCGACCTGAAAATAATTGGTCCGATAGGTTGCTTTTATTAACGCCAAATAAAGTCGTAAAATACGATCTTCACTCAATGCCGTCACTTTATCTAATTCTGCTTCGATTTTAGCAAGTATTTCCCGCTTAGATCCATTGGCTTTGGGTAACACGGGATCAAAACTGTGTTTGAAAAAATCCACCAATAATTGCGAAATTCGATAATGAGTGACCAGTGTCGTCGCAATATATTGTTCGCTATACACAACACCCATTTGACGAAAATATTTGGTGTAAGCACGCAAAACTGAAATTTCACGCCACCCTAATTTTGCAATTAATACTAAGCGATTAAATTCATCATTTTCAGCATCCCCACACCATATCGCTTGAAAAGCCGCCTGAAAAGTTTCCTTGATATGCTCAACATCAATCGCGTAATTTTTTTCATAGACCATTCCAAAGTTATTAATCCATATCTGCGCACCATCTTGAAATGTAATTTGATACGGTTGTTCGCCAATCACACGCAAGCCCAAATTTTCCAACATGGGAACAGCATCGGATAAAGGCACCGTTTGATGCGGACGATACAATTTAAATCGGATCATTTCTTTTATTGTATCTACAGGACGGTAGAGACTCATCCCTAAATGATGATGGTTGCAATCCAACGACTCGATTTTTTCGATATCCAGTACAGCCATTCGCGCTTGAAACACTTCACGATAGCCCGCTGGGAAGGCGTAACGATATTTAACAATCAACTCATTACCACGTTCCTCTCCGAAATAATCGATGACTTCACGAGAAAGCTCGTCCGTCCATGATTTTGTCATTTGCAAAATGGTTTGTTCAAGTTCATGAATGTCATAGGGATGGCGTTTACGCGGGTTTACACGGACAATATAATGAATGCGAGCTAATACAGATTCGGATACTTGTGTGGTGTGCGTAATATCAATAGCATCGAATACTTTTTTGAATAGCCGCTCGACTTGTAATACATGCGCAGAACTTAAATTATCGCGGGGCAAAAAAAGCAAACATGAAATAAATCGTCCATAAGCATCACGTCGAACAAATAAACGTGTGCAACGACGTTCCTGCATTTGCAAAATTCCAGAAACAGTTTCGAATAATTCCTCCGTTGTTGCATGAAATAAATCATCGCGTGGCAAAGTCGATATAATGTGAATTAAATCTTTACCCGCGTGACTGCGCAGTGGTAATTTTGACATATGCACAACAGAAGCTACTTTATGTCGTATGAAAGGAATGTTTCTCGGATCAACTCGATACGCTTCCGAAGTATATAAACCAATAAAGCGACGCTCACCCATTAATTGGCCATCAGCGCTAAATTTTTTAATGCCAATATAATCGGTATACGCAGGACGATGTACCGTCGACATGGTGTTGGTTTTTGAAATAATTAAAATCTGATCTTTTGAAAAAATTAATTTTCGTGCTTGCTTCGGCAATTCTGAAAATTTACGCAATACTTTACTTTTTGCATCATCACGCAATACGCCTAAGCCTGATCTTTTTACTAATTGCAACGCTTTCTCTTCGCCTTCGCCCACCACTTCATAATCTCGACAACCCAGAAACGTAAAATGATTACTCATCAACCATTCGAGAAAATGCCTACTCTCTTTAACATCCAAAGAATTTTGCGCATACGGGGGTGAATCTAATTCAACAACACATTCTTGCATTTTAGCGCACATCACTTTCCAATCGGTGACTGCAGAACGCACATCATTCAGAACACGAATCAGATCTTGTTTGATGTCATTCAACACGATAGGATTCGTTTGACGATCAATTTCAAATTGGATGGGTGCTTCATAAACGCAATTATTTCCTTTCGCGGAATGGTAAGGATAAACATTTTCAAGATAATGTTCTTGATCACGTTCGACTTTAATACCACCACAAAAAATCATTAAGTGGGTCGTTAATTGCAAACGATTCATTTCCATCCGCATCGAATCCACTAAAAAAGGCATGTCATCCGTGATCATTTGAATAATGGTATGCGTTGACTGCCAACCAACCTCTTCAAATTGCGGATTAAACACATCTATTTTTAATTCACCCGGTGAACGATGCTGCATCAAACGCCAGTGCATCAGCACAGCGCCGTATAAATCTACAATAGGACGCTGCAATAAATCAGCAACCGGCATTTGAGAAAAATAAAGATAAATAAATCGATTAAACTTTTCTGCTTCAACTGAAGGCAACTGGGTATTTGCATAAGCCTCCAGTTGCTTCATCACTTGCAAACTCATATCAGATAAACTGGACATGTTCCAACCACACAAATTTGTTTACTTTAACAGCTCATCCCATTTCAATGGGATAAGCTTCCGCTGTTACTTTAATAATAGTACAATCTCTGTCGCCAAAAGTAGGGGGTCGCCCAAAAAAGCGTTATAAATGAGTGGGTTGCTTTGTTTTTATTTTGAGCAATTGATTACTTTTAGTACAGGTTGATTACTGTTTGAAAATGGCCATATTCTATCACTAATGAGAAAACTAAAGCGAGTTCTCTCTGGATGTGCCAGGAATTCCCCTTTCCATTTTTGCCAATAGGAAAAGCATCTTTTCCCTCGCTATTTTGACCTAAAAAGAGACAAAAAAATGTTTTTAAGATAGAATTGACTTAAAAATAAGCATTGATTGATTTTTTATGCGCAGTTTCCTTAAAAAATGCATTATTTTTGTTGCTTATAAAAATATAACAAACTAAAATTCTTACTTAATGTCATATTGACGAATCGCTAGGACGGCCACGCTTTCACTGCTTCAATTGTTCATGGAATATACAAGTCAATGACGCCGATTTTCTGCTTAACGGACTTAGGTGGATAAAACGTCAAGGATGCTCTTCATAACGATTTTTAAAAAAAGTGGAGCGCGCCATGAGAGTATTGCTTGTTGAAGATGATGAATTTTTAGGTGATGGTATTCGCACCGGCCTAAAACACTACGGACACACCGTGGACTGGGTAAAAGATGGACGAGCCGCGGCGGACGTTATTACCTCCAATCACGAAACCTTTGACGTCATTGTGTTGGATATTGGTTTACCTAAAATTTCAGGCTTAACCGTATTAAGCATGATTCGTAACAAAAACATCGCAACCCCCGTTGTTATGCTCACGGCGCGAGATACCGTGGAAGATCGCGTAACCGGTTTAGATGAGGGCGCTGACGATTATATTGCAAAACCTTTTGATCTTGATGAATTGTGTGCGCGTATGCGTGCTCTGCAACGCCGTTCAAATGCACGTGCAAAACCAGTGATCACCTACGATGACATTACGGTTGATCCTGCATCGCACGTGGTCACTTACAAAGAAGAAGAAATCATGGTATCACGCCGCGAGTTTGCTCTGTTGCAAAAATTACTGGAAAATGCGGGTCGTGTGATTTCTCGCGAACAGCTCAATCAAACACTCTATGGCTGGAGCGAAAATATTGACAGTAACGCACTAGAAGTGCACATCCACAACCTGCGTAAACGTTTTGGCTCTAAGCTAATACGCACGATTCGTGGTGTCGGCTACATGGTAGAAAAGATTGAATGAAATCATCCATTCGAACTTTCTTATTAATTAATTTACTACTGAGCGTCACTTTAATTATTTCATTAGCGATTATTGGAAATCTTTTTTTAGCCCATAAAGACATACAGATTCAACTTGACGCTCAGTTAATCAATACAACGCTGCATATTAAATCTTTTTTTAGTGATTTTAACGAAGATAAACGGGATCTATCTTCCATTCAGCGCAGCTTACTAACCCCTATTGACACCACATTACGTAACTATCCTGGAATAGTAAATCCTAAAACCCATCAACAACATGATGTTGCAAAAGCCATACAACAATCACAAAACAATCTTGAATTTCAGATTTGGAATCACGACGGCCGTTTAATTTTACATTCCCCCAACACACCGAAAATTCCTCTATCAAACGGCAAAGATGGCCTTTCTAATTTGTGGCTCCGCGGTGATTCATGGCGCGTGAATACCTTGTATGACCCTTCTAACGAATTAACTTTCATGGTCGCAGAACGAACCGACTATCGCCAAACTCTGGAAAATAAGCTCACCAAAGATTCTATTTTTATTATGCTCATCACTTATCCCTTTCTGGGTTTATTAATTTGGATTATCGTCGGACGTGGCTTAGATACCTTGAAAAAAGTAGCCAACGAAGTGCGTCATCGTGCACCGAGTTATTTAAAACCCGTGGATTTAACCTCCGTTCCCAGTGAAATTGAACCTTTAGTCAAAGAGCTGAATAATCTCTTTAATCGCTTACAAGAAGCCTTTGATCGTGAAAAACGCTTTACCGCCGATGCGGCTCATGAATTGCGAACACCGCTGGCAGCACTCAACACATTTACGCAAATTGCTTTACGTGCTCAAACACCTGAAGAACGCAAAGATGCCCTATTAAAAGTTTTAGCCGGTGTCAATCGAGGAACGCATGTCGTGCAGCAACTCTTGACACTCAATCGCATGACCCCAGAGGCCATGCGCGATAAAGCCATTAAAATGGATCTCAGTAAAGAAGCGGCCGACATTGCCGCCGAGCTTGCTCCTGAAGCCATCGCTAAAAAAATTGAATTAGAGCTACTCTGCTGTGAAACTTCGCCCATAATGATCGGTCATCCCACCGCCATTGGCATATTGTTGCGAAATTTAATTGATAATGCCATCCGTTATTCACCAGAAAAAAGTACGGTTACCATCAAAATTGAAGATCGCCCTCACAAAATTGTGTTGCGCGTTATCGACAATGGTCCTGGTATTCCCGATGAGCTAAAAGAGCGCGTTTTTGAACGCTTTTTCCGTATCATTGGCACTAAAGCCACCGGCAGTGGCCTGGGCCTTGGTATCGTACTACAAATCGTTACGCTACATCACGCAGAAATTAAGCTCGAAAAGCCAGAATCCGGCCAAGGTCTTGACTTCCAGGTCTGGTTCCCCAAACCCCCTACCCTGTGAAGCTCCCTGGCCCGGATATTTCACATCGAACGGCGAGGGTCGGTGTGCCACCAACGGGAAGGTCTTTTGTTTAAAGTGCGTCCAGAGTCTATGAGGAATATCCTATACTTACAAGGTCATGGCAGAAAACTCAAGAAAAATACAGCGACGAACGTTATATTACTCATTCGCCGTCATTTTGATAATCGCTATCTTGATTAGCCTCATCAATCTTATTCCTTTTTATCGTAATCTCTATCAGCTGGAATTTCGTGATCTTTTGTATTCGCGCGATATAGCAACCTTGGTTATTCAAGAATATATTCTTCGTGTCAAAGAAGTTGCCCGTGAAACATCAAACGACTTCAGCACCGTTCAATTAATGCAAGACTATGTTGATCATAAAATCAGTTTAAAAGAATTAAAAAACCAATCTAAGGGAAAATTAAATTTTTCCATTCATAGAAACCCGCAAATTATAAAAATGGAACGCTTCGATAAAGAAGGGGTATTAATCTCTCGCGCCGGCGAATATAGCCCCATAAAATACCCTTTTTCAAAAGAAAAAGAGGCTATCGTCGGACCTTATATTATTAATCATCGTTATTATGTGCTGGTTAATTCTACCATTCGAAATAAAAAAAATAACATTCTTGGCAGTGAACAGCAAATTTTTGATGTCACCGATTTAATTACCCTTTTATTTAATTATTCAACGCGAAAACTGGGTGATATGTTATTGGTGAATATAGAAAATAATAAACCTCAAATTATCTCACCCCAACGAAGCATATGGAGCAACGTACTTGGTAATGATTCGCTTCTCAATAAAGCAATTAAGCGCGCCACTCAAGAAGGTGCCTCTGGTGTTTTTACGGGCAATATCGACAGGGAAAAAGTGACTCTTTTTTTCGCCCCAATACCCAACATTAATTGGGGAATCATTATTGTTGCCAAAAATAAAGATTTATTAGCCGCCGTAGAAAATACCGTATTCCATAATATTATTATCATTATTATTGTGGTGGGACTTTTTGTTTTAGGACTTTACATTATTCTTAAGCCACTTTCTGGGAAAGTCATTTTTCATATTTCGGAATTAAAAAAACGCATTAACCTCGCTAAACAAAAGCTGGAAGAAAGCAACAAAAAACTAGAATTCCTAACATTACATGATGCCCTGACGATGATTGCTAATCGCCGCGGATTCAATGCAAAAATGACTGAAGAAATCTCCCGTGCTAAACGTCATAATAATAAATTTTGTTTGTTGTACTTAGACGTTGATCACTTCAAAAAAATAAACGATGAACACGGACACGCTGTGGGTGATGAACTTTTGATCCATGTTGCCAATGTACTTAAAAACACGATGCGAACAGAAGATTTTTTCGCACGAATTGGCGGAGATGAATTTACGGTCTTGATACCAGAAATAACATCTCAAAAAGAGATCGATATTATTATCCATCGACTTAGAATGGCCGCTTCTGTCCCATTGATCACGAAACAGGGCCTAACACTTCATTATTCCTTTAGTATTGGCCTCGCTCTCTTCCCAGATAATGGCAAGACGACTGAGACATTGCTAAAACAGGCTGATATCAATATGTATTGTGATAAGCATAGAAAAAGTGAAGCCTAAGGACACTGTTGCGCGTCCTGTTGCCACGGAAAGCAGGTTGTCTGTATCCCCCCTGCTGCGGGTAATAACACATCGCGTAATAACCATGCGGGTACATCGTGTAATTTGCTTTCTCAGGAGCATCGTGAGCCCCCATCTGAATTTTGGGACCCGTGCCTTTCATACAGTAGCAAGCTTTCTCCCCGTGCTTGATTTAACCCATTGAATTCTGCTCAAACCAGTGGCTTACCTATCAACGAGTTACAAATAACTATCACAAATATCAATCAATTTTTTGAGGTTTTCACCGGAAGGTGTACGCTTGGAATAATAGTAAAAATCCAAATAATTTTGCAGAATATATTCGTAACCCGGTGTTCTTAAAATTTTTAAAATGCGTTGTGCAGTTGGAAAAATTTTACTATCCTGATGATAAAAACGTTGGAACATCACCGTTGCTAATAAAGTCGCAATCGAAGCACGGCGCTTTTTATCCGAACCTTCAAATTCTGAAATAAAATACTGTAATGAACGACTGCGATCCCAATCGCGCCAATGCTGAAAAAACGTTAATGCAGGATGATCAAGATCAATAATGCCATCTTGGCTTTTCAAATCGATACCATCCGTAAATAAATAATAAATAGCCGGAACACAGGCAATCACATTGGCCCACGAACAATTACCGCTCATTTGTGGCGGCATAATAATTCTGACTTTCAATTCTAATCCCAATTGTTTATTGAGATTTTCCTCTATAAATTCAGGGCTTTTTTTGTCAAAAATCAGGTGTCGAATTAATTCTTTTGTCACCATGTTGGGTTTTCTGATTTTAAAAATATTAATACCATTCAGGGTTTCATTAATTTTACGGCGATCGCAGCGAATCAAAATATCGTGATAATAAATAAACGTAATCGCATGCCCAGCATAGCTAGTGGGAATAATTAACAAATCACGATCTAATAATGAATCAATAATAACCTGATGACGCGAAATATCCGTTTGATATTGAACGTACTGAATTAACTGTCCTGCCGTACGTAAAGCTTCAATGCATACATTTAAAATGGGAAAATTTTCTTTGGCAGAACGGGCCGCGTAATTTTGCGTATACTGTTCCAAGGAATAACGCACCAAATTCAGCGAAAATTCCAAAAAAAAGCCTTCCATGCCCACTTCAACATAATTACCTGCCGCATCAACGACATCGACACTGCCACGTAAATCATAGCGATGCCCCAATAATTTAGCATTGATGTAATCCATGGCGAAACGCGCCAACGCTCCTTTTTCATAAAGCGCTAATTTTAATTCACTGTGCTTGCGCAGAATTGCTTTTACTAAAATGGGTTCCCCATTGTTATTATAGGCGTTGGGGTCAGCACCTTTTGTTAATAACAATCGCGTCATCGCTAAATTATTATTTTCCACGGCCCAATGAAGTGCCGTTCCACCCACTAAATCTTTTTCGTTTACGCGCGCACCACTATCCAAAAGTAAACGTGTTAATTCAAGATGATTCACGATGGCGGTTTCAATTAATGGCGTAAAACCAAATTCATCGATCGCATTAACATCCGCACCTGCATTGATGTATTGCTGGACTAACGCGAGATTTTGTTGAATAATCGCACGCGCTAATGTCATGAAATTATCGCGTCAATGAAGGGGTGGTGGTTGGTCCCGGAGCCGCTGCTAAACGTTGCGCTAACGTCAATTGCAGCGCTTGAGTGTTTTCACTCGCATCAGGGCGAATATCGGGTGGTACACCATCAAATTGCGTTGAATCTTGCAGTAAGGGATGAGCCATAATCTGTGAACCATAATCCCCTTGTATTTGATGATGGGGATTGCGTAACGGTAACGTGGCAAAACCAAATTTCGATTGCAACTCACGCTCTTGTTGGCGACGTGAAAAATCCACCAACGCATCGTAGTCCGAAAAATAATCTTCAGAACTCCGTACCGCCCCATTTGCAAGAATGAATACCATATCTGTGCGCGTATTTTTCGCTAATGACACCGCGCCAAATTCAAAACGCTCCCCTTGATACAAGGCCACAATCGAATATTCACCTTCGGTCACAGAAAACAAAACAATGGGATCATCACTGATATCCATTTTTTTCGTGGAAGAGAACGACTGCAATTGCCATTGCAAATGTTCGCGAACCACAAAGCCACTGATACTGGATAATAGCGTTAATTTTAGCTCTGCCGCTAGACTGCCAATGTTATGGGTAACAATCATACTTGCTCTTTTATTGATCAATTTTAGGGTTTTTACTCGCCTCGTCGATTTTTCGACCCCTTAGAAGGGGGCGAAAAACTCCAAGCTCGGGTTATTTTAACACAAAATCTGGCAAATTTGTTCACTAAATCCGCGGTGGCAACAGCGATTTCCTATATTTCACCGGAAACACTATGAAGATACGAGGGGGGGGGTATCGCCTTGCATTGATTTTGAGTCTTGCCCCAGTTTGATTAATTTATATTCAAAAAAAAATAGGGCTCGGTTACCTCAGTTCTTAACGATAGGTTAATCTGCCTGACGTATGATTCACTTTCAACCAGAAAAATAGGGCATGTGAGGAGCTGCTTAATGAGATATAATAATGAACAACTCGGAGCATTTTGGGATCCTATGGAAAAAGAGATCAAGATCTCCTCAGCCCCTAGCCACACTCTACGTGTATTGGCGTACACTTGTCACTTTTTCTACGATCGAATGAGTCCGGAGTTAACGCGTCGTAAATTGATCCTCAACGAATTAATGAGGCAAGTTGTCCACGGTGAAGAAGCCGCAGCCAAAACTACGCTCAAAACCGATCCTACCTTACTATTCTGGAAAGCAGGAGAAGCAATAGATTATTCTGGGCGAGAAATCAATTTGCTGAAATTTTCCCAGAAAAAAAGGGAGACAGTAAACTTTTTCCTGAAGCAAAAGGAGGATTTGCTGGGCATCTTGAAAGACAGAAACGAACTGTTTTTGATTTCCAGGCAATCATTACGGCGATCAGTAGAGCTAACGAGGATGAAATTATTGCTGCCCTCAATAAAACAGGGGCACAATTTACTGAAGCGGAGGGCGCTCGTCGAAAACCAGCTAATGAACTCACACTGATGGAAACCTTAAATCGTTTTAGAGAGCAATTCACAGAAAAAAGCCGTAATGAAATCATCTTTAATCCACAGCATTTGCTAAAAACTTTTGAAATCTATCAGGATCAATTTGACAATTGGGATCGGAATCAACGTGATTTATTCTGGCGTCAAGTCATTGGCTTCATTGAGGGATTTTTATCCGCGGCTGATGCTCAGGAATTTGAGTATCGTATTTATTACCTTGTCCAGGATAATGAGCCATTGCGGTATTCATTTAATTTCAGATTTAGTGAAGGGCAATTTTATCCTGTTGCCTTTAATTCTTGCGCCGGTTTGGGATTTGATTATGGCCCGGAGGGGGTCAGGGTGTGGGGCCGTCACACAGCCGTAGGTGGCGATTTCGTGAGCGTTGTTACAAAATTTATATCGAGCAAAAACACAGAGCTTGAAAAACTTATGTGGCCCAACCAGCCGCAACTGACTCATTGTGTAATTTTATAAAAATTATAGTGGTTCAAGAAATTTGGACCACTCAGTAGGGATCCGTTGCAAAGTTGTCATTTCACCACTAAACTGATTTTTAACTCCTTGAGTTTAAATCAGTAATTTTTTCGGAAAACTCATAAAAACGCTATTTGCAACGGATCCCATTGGCCAAATGTAGACGAAGATATTGCTGTAAGTACGCTGATGCGCGGGCATGACCGATAATTGAGCATATTGACTGGGCATTGCGCAGAAATTTTCGGGTTTCTCGGTTAGTACCCCTACTACCTATTGAATTTAGGAGTTTGATTATGCAGCCCTCAATGCGATGGAACCTTGCAGCAGGACTTTACGGGAATGCGCTAGAGTGGTTTGATTTCGTTATCTATGCCAGCATCGCCCCTCTGCTTGCAACCTTATTTTTCCCCAGCAACAATGTCTTTGTCTCGTTGCTTGCAACATTCGGTGTCTTTGCTATTGGTTTTTTCGTGCGACCCCTAGGAGGCGTCTTACTGGGGTTATACAGTGATCGGATTGGGCGCCGCAGCGCCCTACTTGCATCCCTGAGTCTCATGAGTCTTGCAAGCCTTTGCATCGGTTTACTGCCCCCCTTTGACAAAATTGGAATTTTTGCCCCCTTGTTACTGACAGCGCTACGCATTCTCCAAGGACTGGCCATCGGAGGAGAACTGCCCAGTGCAACGGCCTACCTCATTGAAATATTGCCGGGTCATCGCCGCTGCTTAGCGGGGAGTTTACCGCTCAGCGTTGCATTCCTTGGAATTTTATGTGGTGCATTAACCGCAACAATACTCAGCACGTTGCTGGCTCACTCACAACTCCTAGAGTACGGGTGGCGCCTTGCCTTTATCCTCGCAGCCTTGCTAGGTCTGATGGGTCTTTACTTACGATACCACTGTGCAGAATCAAAGGTTTTTCTTGAAGAAAGAGACCACACCATCAAACCATTACGCGAACTGACTCACAACTATAAAACAAAACTAATCCTCGGAATCTTTTTTACAAGCATTTTAGCATTGGGCAATTACTTGTTAATTGCGTTTACGCCTTCTTATTTAGTAAAATTTGGAGGACTCAGCTTGCAAGAAGCTTCCTTGATTAGCTTTATTTCCCTCTTTGTGGTAACCCTGTTGGTTCCCCTTTCAGGATTTTGCGCGGATCTCATTGGAAAAAAGCCCATTTTCCTTTTTGGTGTCCTTGGACTCACCTTAACGTCGTTATTCATTTTTTGGTTGCTAAAGCAGCATACCTTTGCACTAGCACTGACAAGTCAGCTTATTTTGGCTTTTTGGTTAGGACCCATTAATGGCACAGTGCCCACGATTCTTTCTGACATGTTCACAACTTTCGTGCGTAACACAGGCATTTCATTGAGCTACAATGTGGGACAAGCGATTTTCGGCGGCACCGCGCCTTTAATTGCCTTTTTATTGTTGGATTTAACCCACACACTGTACTCCTCAGGGTTTTATCTCATGATCATCAGTCTTTTAGCCTTATTTGCCGCAAGCTATTACTTCAGGCACCCGTTAAAACGCGCAAAGCCCCCAAGCAACTGTCTGGGGAGGTGACATATGCGGCGGAAAATGTCACCTGTCAACGAGTTAGTTTCTAAAAAAGCACATCCTTCGTCAAAAGGCGCATTCACTGAAACGGAGGGCGCTCGTCGAAAACCAGCTAATGAACTCACACTGATGGAAACCTTAAATCGTTTTAGAGAACAGTTTACGCAAAAGAGCCATCATGAAATCGTGTTTAATCCGCAGCATTTACTCCGCGCACTTGAAGTCTATTTGACTCAATTTGATGGTTGGGATTGGGATAAACGAGATTTATTCTGGCGTCAGGTAATTGGCTTCGTACAGCGGTTTTTACCGGCGTGTGATGCAGAAGCTTTTGCCCAGGGAATTTATTATCTTACTGAAGAAAATGAAGCATTGCGGCGGTCCTTTGATTTTAGGTGTGGTGGTAGTAGTTTTTATCCTGTTGATTTTAATTCTTGTTCTTCGTTGGGATTTGATTATGGCGCGGCGGAGTGGGGCTCGGGGTCGCACTGGGCCTTGGGTGGTGTCGTTTTATTACAAAATTTATATCGAGCAAAAACACTCAGTTTGGAAAACTTATGCAGATCAACCTGCAGCAACCGACCCACTGCGTAATTTTGTAAAATAATGAAGTGTATCCCCAATAATTCGTTTAATTTCGCAACACCAACGCATTGTCCACTGTATCTGTGGATAACTTTGTGGAAAACGTGTCAGAATGCGCTTCAACCTACTGATATCATCAGCTTGCCATCAGATTGTCATCGAATAAATCAAATGTATTTTTATACATATTTTCAATGAGTTAAAATTATAGGCCTCGAATCATACTACCAGTTGCAAAAAATCAGCCACCCTTTACTATATCCCCTGGAAGCTGTGGGCAACTTTGCAAAAAATTGCGTCATCAGGGAATCTCTCTCCATTTCTGCAAGGGAAAAATCAATTTATGTATTGTGAGTTATTCGCCTTACTTGAGCCAGGTGTTCTCGTACTTTCCGCAAACCAACGTCTGGCAAGTCACTTACATCAAGGTTATCATCGATTTCAGCAACAAAAAGGACTGACCGTCTGGCAAAGTCCGGCTATTTTTCCTCTGACCGCTTGGCTTGCGCATCAATGGCAGCATAACGATAACAACAAAAAAAAATTATTGAATGAATATGAAGAAACCTTATTATGGCAAAATATCATTCGTGCGAATCCTGGCAGCGATTTGTTATTGCAAATCAAAAAAACCGCGCAATTAGCAAAACAAGCATGGCAAACATTAACCTTGTGGCAAATGGATTCCACACAACTGGATGCCCATCACAACCAAGACATTGAGCAATTTATTTTATGGGCTGAACATTTTCAGCAAACCAAAAAAATGCATCACTGGCTTTGCACCGCCGAACTCAGTACTGAAATCGTAAAATTCATTCACTCTGGTCAGCTGTCATTACCCAAAACCATCCTTACCGTTGGTTTTGATGATTTATCCCCCGCGATAGAAACTTTATTCCACACCTTACAACAACACAGTCACTGTTATCCTTATCAACCACAACTCACCCCTCATACCGTGACGCGTGTAGAATTAAAAGACGAGGAGCAAGAAATTCGCGCGATGGCATGGTGGGCAAAAGAAAAATACCGCCACCATCATCCCCACAAAATCGCTTGCATCGTACCCAACTTGAATAATATTCGCGGTAAGGTTGCCGCTATTTTTACAGAAATTTTTTGTCAAACCAATCTTATTCCTGGCCATTCCGAGCAAGACGTTCCCTTCAACATTTCAGCAGGAACGGAGCTCATCCATGTGCCCATGATAAACAGTGCACTGATTATTCTAAAAATAGTTTTATTACCGATGGAAAAAGAAAATTTACAAGCCTTTTTCTTGTCCCCTTACATCAACAGCACCACCGAAGATCGCTGTTTAGCCGCCATGGTTGCCCGTGAAATGATGGGCTGGTCTCAATCCTCCTTGACGAACGAAAAAATCACTGCACTCATTACGGAGCTCACTCAACACGCATTTCCTCATAGTCAACTATTACTGCGTTGGCAAATGGCATTTCGTATGAAACCCCATGCACCACAACAACATCCACAACAATGGGCAGAATATTTCAATCATATTTTACAGATCATGCATTGGCCAGGATTACGCCATTTAACGAGCTACGAATACCAGGTGCTACAGTGCTGGCAACAACAGCAACTTGAATTTGCTCAACTCGAACTTTTATTTCCAACCATGGAGAAGGCACAAGCCATCGCAATCCTTAGCGAGCTTTGTCTGCAAACGATTTTTCAACCCAAAAGTAATAACGAACCCATTCAAATTTTAGGTGTGCTAGAAGCCAGCGGCTCGCAGTTCGAACATATTTGGTTGATGGGATTGGATGATGAATCATGGCCCCCCAAAGCAGAACCCAATCCATTCATTCCCATTGAATTACAACGCACACACGCGATGCCACACGCCAGTGCGCAACGCGAATTGCGGTATTGTCAGCAAATTCAACAACGCTTATGCCAGAGTGCGCACAGTATTACGTTGAGTTCAGCACAACAACAAGGCGATAAGCAATTACTCCCAAGCCCCCTCATCAAATCAATAACGAAAAAAGAATGGCTGTTTCCAACAACAGCAACACCTCTACAGACCCATCCATTAGAAAATATTTGCGATGATACAGGCCCTCTTTTAACAGACCAAGAAAAAATTGAAGGAGGTAGCTGGATTTTGCAACAACAAGCCCTTTGTCCCTTTCGCGCTTTTGCCAGCATTCGTTTAAAGGCCTTACCCATACCAGAAAATGAGATTGGTTTATCGGCCGCCGAACGTGGTATTTTCTGCCATCAATCGTTAGAAAGCGTGTGGAAAAAAATAAAAACCCAACAACAGCTCAACACACTACCTCCAGAAAAAATTGATCATTACATTCATGAATCCATAACACTCACAACAACAACCCATCCATTCGAACAAAATCATTATTTTGCTATCGAACAACAACGTCTCAAAAAAATAATAACGGCATGGTTAGAAATTGAAAAAACCCGACCACCGTTTGCCGTGATCGAACGAGAAACCAAACGTCATATTCAGATTGGGAAGTTGAGTCTTCGCATTCAAATCGATCGTATTGATGAACTGATGGATGGCCAACAACTCGTGATCGATTACAAAACCAGCAAACAAAATTCGCTGCAAGATTGGCTGGGTGAACGTTTAATACAACCGCAATTACCGATTTATTGTTTATATGGCAGTGAGCATGTTGTGGGAATTGCGTTTGCCGAAGTGAATTTAGCAAAACCACAATTTAAAGGCATTATCGATCAACCCCATACCTTTTCTAAAATAATACCCGCTGAACTCGCCGGCAATGAAAAACGCAGCTGGCAGCAGCATCGCCAATACTGGCAACAGGCACTTGAGCAATTGAGCGACGATTTTTGTCAGGGAAAAGCGAACGTCGATCCTGAATCGGCACAAGCCTGTCAATTTTGTGAATTACACACCTTGTGCCGTATAGGAGATTTTACATGATGATCGATGATGAGGCAGAACGAACAGAAGCCATAGATCCCACGCACTCTTTCATTATTCAAGCTCCTGCCGGATCAGGAAAAACAGAGTTATTAGCACAACGTTATTTAAATCTGTTGGCTCATGCGGTAAAAAATCCAGAAGAAATTATCGCCATCACGTTCACCCGAAAAGCCGCTGCAGAAATGCGAGAACGAATTATTACTGCATTGGCCTTGGCGAGCGAATCCCCCGAACCCAGTGAATCCCACAAGAAAAAAACCTGGCAACTTGCACACGCCGTGTTACGCACAAATGCAAAAAATCACTGGCATTTATTATCGAACCCTAACCGTTTACGTATTCTCACCATCGACGCGCTCAGCGCGATGCTCAGCACACAAATGCCGATTCTTTCCGGTTTTGGCGCAAAGCCAAAAATTCTCGATGATGCAACCTCTTATTATCGCAACAGCGTCGTTGAAGTTTTAGATAAACCGCAACATCTTCAAGCCGATATTGAAATTCTGTTGCTGCATTTCGACAATAATGCAGAACAACTCGCTGCGCTGTTAATACAACTGCTCTCAAAACGAGACCAGTGGCTGCCGCACATCATGCATCAATACCAGCATCTCACGGCATTTAAAGCAGAATTACAGCACAGTTTGCAAAATATTATTACGGAAATTTTACAACGTGCGCGAAGCGTTATTCCTTTACACACCCAAGGTGAACTGTGTGAATTAATCCATTTTGCTGCCGAACAATTGTTGCGAGAAAATCCAACGCACCCTATCACCGCTTGTCATGATGTTTTTCAATTACCCGAAACTTCCGCAGAATATCTCCCCCAATGGCAAGGAATCGCCAGTACGTTACTCACCAAAGAAGGTGAATGGCGAAAAGCCATTGATAAACGCGTTGGCTTTCCCGCCGACAAAAAATCACATAAGCGACGAATGCTCGCGCTATTAACCTTGTTTCGTGAATACGATGAAGCAAAATCGGTTTTGTTTTCCGTTCTCAATTGCCCCCCTGCGGTTTATACCGAGCAACAATGGCAAATCATCCAAGCGCTTATGCACGTATTACCACAATTAACGGCTGAATTGCATTGGCAATTTCAACAACACAATGTCATCGATTTTGTGGAATTGACGCTTGGCGCATTACGAGCACTCGGGGATGAACAATACCCCACTGATTTGGCACTCTACCTGGATTATCAAATTCGACATTTACTCGTGGATGAATTTCAAGATACCTCGGTCATGCAATTTAAATTACTGCATCGCCTCGTACAAGAATGGCAACCTCAGGAGGGGAAAACTCTGTTTTTAGTGGGTGATCCGATGCAATCCATTTATCGTTTTCGCAATGCAGAAGTCGGCTTATTTTTACAAGCACAGCATCAAGGAATGGCGAACATTCCACTACGCAATTTACGTTTGACACAGAATTTTCGCTCACACGCACCGATCGTCGCCTGGATCAATGAAAGCTTTAACGCTATTTTTCCTGCAACGGCCGACACGATTGGTGGCGCAGTTCCTTACAATGCTTCCATTGCCGTCAAATCGGCTGAATTGGGCAACGATATTCGCTATCACGCATCTCATCAAAGCGACACTCGCACAACGCCACAAAAAATTGTTGATCTCATTCAACAATGGCAACGAGAAAAACCGAATGAAACCATTGCGGTTCTAGTGCGTTCACGCTCTCATTTAGCAGATATCATTCCTGCTTTAAATCAACATCATATTGCATTCCAAGCGGTGGAATTAGAAACGCTGAATCATCGCGCCGAGATTCAAGATTTAGTCGCACTAACACGCGCATTATTGCATTTGGCCGATCGCATTGCTTGGCTTGCCGTATTGCGTGCCCCCTGGTCTGGTATCAAACTACATGACTTGCACGCCATTTGTCAGTACGCCGGTCATCGACCGCTGTGGTTTGTTTTGCAAAATTACGCTTCCATTCCCGCGTTATCGCATGACGCAAAAATCCGCCTGCAGCGCATCGTGCCACTATTAGCATATAGTTTACATGCTCACGGTCGAGCCACGCTTTCAGAATGGATTAAAGGTACATGGCTAGGTTTATCCGGTCCTGCAACGCTCAACGACTCCATCGCACAAGCCAATGTAGCGCAATTTTTTCAATTGCTGGAAGATATTCAACAAGATTTTAGTTTTTCCTTATTAGAACAAAAACTCGAACGCCTTTATGCAAAACCAGAATATCCACAACACATCACCCTGCAATTAATGACCATTCACAAATCCAAAGGCCTCGAATTCGATCATGTCATCTTGCCTGAGTTGCAAAAAATGGCGCCGGCTGAATCAAACCCCTTATTATTGTGGTTGGAATATCCGAATCGTTCTGGTAAAACCGATTTGGTATTAGCGCCCATTAAAGCAAGCCATGAATCGATTGACCCCATTCATCACTATCTCAAACGATTAGAAAATACCAAACTGGAATATGAACTAGCTCGTTTATTGTATGTCGCAACGACTCGCGCCAAAAAATCTCTGCACTTATTTTGTAAATTAACACTCGATGAAGAAAGCGGCGAAATTAATCCTCCCGCTAAAAATACTTTTTTAGGCTTGTTATGGGAATTGTATTCTTCCCATTTTTTACGGTCCTATTCAACAACCTTTTCGGTTGAGCCAACATCGGAACAAAAAATTAAAAAAAATCTGCAACGCCTGCCTGATCATTGGCCTATTCCCCATCCTGATTTTAATATCGCGGCCTTGCAACAATACTCACATCATCCAGCACCATTCGCGCTATTCGAACAGCATGAATTAAGCATCATGGGAACGCTTATCCATGAAGCATTACAAAAATTAGCGAAGCAGCAACAGCCTGAAATGGATTTCTGGCATCGCCGTTTAATTCAACGAGGGGTATCACAACAGAAAATTCCTGAATTATTGCAACGTATCCATCAAGCGATGAACAATACTCGAGCTGACCCTCGTGGCCAGTGGATTTTGAAAGCACACCGTGATCATCAATGCGAATATGCATTAACGATGCTGCATAATAACGACGTCCAAACCTACATCATTGATCGCACCTTTATCGATGAAAACAATGCACGTTGGATTATTGATTACAAATCGACAACCCCACCGCATGATCATTTAGCGGATTTTTTGAAAGACCAAAAAAATCTTCATCAAGAACAACTGCATCGTTATGCAGAATGTTACGCTGCAATAGAAAATCGCGTTATTTATTTAGGATTATATTTTCCACTGTGTTCAGCATGGGTTTCGTGGGAATATTCAGTCTGAACTTCTGCATGCCCATTATGACGATATTTAATATCGTTATAAATCATCGCCTGATTAGCCGCCATCATCGTTGGCACCGTAAAAATAATTGCAAGAAAGGTAAGGATCGTGAAAATCATCATAATGATACCAAACCACATGGGCCCAGAATCTGGCATATGCGCCATCATATGGGCAAGATTGCTGCCAAATACGGGGTTCAATCCGGGCATTAAAACCAAAGTAATAATCCCTAAGCCAATCATCATGATAAACATAAGGTAAAAACTGTATGAAAATACCAGTGAGCCTAATGTTCGCCACCAATGACCAGAAGTAAAATTCCAAGCACGTGCAAATCCTCGAAAACCGCACAGATCAATGACTGCAGACGCGTTCACTAATATTAACTTCAATAAGATATAGTAAATGCCCATTTGCGTTAAAATAGCAATAATGGCATTCAACCAATCTTGATGGAACAAACTCAATAAATATTGGATACCGTACATCACTGCCATTACAGCAATGATCACAAGTAATTGCAGTAAATAAACATAAAAATATTTAAAGCCCACTGCAAACGCATTTCCTAATTTTGCATGTCCAATGCTCGCCACATTCCAGCAAACGCGTACCATAATTGCATTACAAATTTGTAAAAACCATATGGTAAGAAATAACCCCGCTACCAACCAGGCAATTGTATAAGAATTTGGCATCATTGCGACCACATTTATGGTTTCCCAATGCGGTGTTTTCTCACCCAACAAACGAATGAAAAGCGAAATAGCCGCGGAGCCAAAAATCGAAAATAAAATAAAAGATCCCACAATCGCCATCAACACCACAACGATATTCGCCACCCAACTGTGAGCGACTAAGCAAAAGCTATCGGAAATCACTCCCCCGAGTCGTTGTGGCTCGTTTTTGAGTTTAAACATCTTGCTCCTCCTGTTAAAAACCCGTACGAGAACTATAGCATAAAGCAACACATGCATTTATGATAAAGGTCAAAAAGGAACAAAAAATGTCCACGACAATAACCAATAAATTAGTAGTTGCCATTTCCTCCCGTGCACTTTTTGATCTAACGGAAAGCAATCATATCTTTGAAACTGAAGGCGTCAACAAATATGCGCAATACCAAATCTCGCGCGAAAACGAAATATTATCACCTGGACCCGCCTTCCCCCTGGTAGAAAAATTACTCCATCTAAATAGCGAAAGAAACCTAGTAGAAATCATTCTCCTTTCACGCAACAGTGCCGATAGCGGTCTTAGAATTTTTAACAGCATTCAACATTATGGCCTTAATATTACTCGAGCCGCTTTTTCTGCTGGCAAAAGCCCGTATCAATACATACGGGCTTTTCAAGCGCATCTTTTTTTGTCGACGCATCCTGCAGACGTTCGCCACGCATTAAAATCCGGTTGCGCGGCTGCAACCATTTTATCGCAAAAAAATCATTCGCATGAAAACGCTCATTCTGAATTACGCATTGCTTTTGATGGTGATGCGGTTATTTTTTCTGATGAGTCTGAACAAATTTATCAACGCGAAGGTTTAGAAGCGTTCACCAAGCACGAACAACAGCATGCCGATCAACCGATGAATGGCGGACCGTTTAAAGGCTTTTTATCCGCATTGCATCAATTGCTGCAGCATTTTCCTGAAAATAATTGCCCCATTCGCACAGCATTAGTCACCGCACGACAAGCACCCGCCCACAAACGCGTTATTCACACGTTGCGTTCATGGAATATCCGAATTGATGAAGCGTTATTTTTAGGTGGATTAGATAAAGGTATTTTTTTAAATGCTTTTAATGCGGATATTTTTTTCGATGATCAACCCATGCATTGCCACTCGGCTTCCGAGCATGTTACCACAGGTCATGTGCCAACAGGGATCGTGAACGACGAAAATTAAAATCGGATTAGGGTCTTATATGGACTCGACCGTATTGTCAAAGATTAATGATCATTTTG
>Ga0155581_135_pt1 | contig 24615 bp, 21 predicted proteins | sample RifCSPhighO2_12_FD_107238 | JGI IMG/M metagenome (GOLD analysis project Ga0155581, IMG submission 107238) | Coxiella sp. RIFCSPHIGHO2_12_FULL_42_15 | reverse complement strand
TTACTAAAAAAGAATCTGTATGTGCAGGTTATTCGTGATTATATTCAAGGCTCAACAAAAATGGCGGTTGTCAATGCATAAGTCCTATTTGAGATCATTCTTTTCTAGAATAGCTGTAAAAAACTGTTTTCCCAACACATCATAAAGCACAGGGTGTTTTTTAATCCTGTCTAATGCGTCATTAAACTGCTGCTTCACCATTTCTTTTGAAGGCATTTTACCTGAGCTAGTTGAAACAGTTGAAATATAAATATGAGTGGTGGAGGCATCATTCCATTGAATTCTGTCGGCGTTTTCCTTTTCAGGGGTATAAATATACCGAGCAACATATTGCCGATTATCTTTTCCTATAAATTCAAACCCGACTGAAAAATAAGGCGCTGACCAACCTCCTGGTTTATAGCTCTTAGCGTAGCAATACTTTTTCGGTAAAATATCTTTAAGGTAAACATTATCCTTACACTGATACCGTAGGTTTTCAACATTGAGCGTACGATATAAGGTACCCACCGATGCTGTAAGTACAAGCCCCTGCTCAAGTGGCACCCTAATTTTTTGTGCGGTAAAATTGATAGTCGAGGCAATTTTTATATTCACACACCCAGCACGCCGCTTACCCTCCATGCTACAGTGATCTTGCGGCAAAGCTGTCCATGGCGATTCGACTGTGGGAAGCGTAAAAGAGCCATATTCATAATCTAAGTTTGGTCCTGCTGGAAATGTATTGATGGTGCCTTGGCATCGACCTTTGATGGTTCTGTAAGGGTCAGAGCCTCCTCCACCCCACAACCCATCTGAAGCGCAATCCGTGATAAGCGTGTAAGCCTTTGGCAAAACTCCTTGCAAAGACGAGGACACAATCGGGTGCCCTGAAATCGGGGAACTTCCAACAGCCTGCGTAATTACATAAAATTGCTGTGTGTACATGCCATTGTGGCGAGACGGATCATCTCCTGTGCCCACTTGCATAAACTGCCAATTTTCACTTTTATCATGAGTATCATTTGATTCTTGGCCAGTCGTAAAAATAGGAACACGCCACGTATCAGTCCCGTCTTTCAACACATAGGGATCAAGGCTAGACACTTGCTGGGTGCGCTCAGCCAAACCAATTTTAATAAACAAGTTAGAAATCCCATTTGGATTAATAAATTTAATTGCTTTGTAATTAATCGTTGTCTTAATTAATGGTTTATTCGTTGTTGACGTCACGATTGGCGTTTCAAATTGACCCGTTTCATGAGCCAGCAAAGGTGTCAGATAGCTTCCTTGATTAGTAAAATAAATTGTCCCACCCTTTAAATTGTGCCCCTTGAGGGTGTAACCAGTCGCATCGATAGGATTTGATACATCAAATGAAACGATACCCTGATTCTTATCTGTATAAGCAGATGCACTGCTTGTAATTCCCATGCACACACCTATCAATACAGACAAAGCTAAAACAAAGTGCTTTAATGGGTTCTGTCGCAAAATTTTCATTCCCCGCCACTCAACTAAAATTGGACTTTCCCTAGACGCAATTAGGCTGCTAATGCATAAAACGGATCCGTTGCAAATAGCGTTTTTATGAGTTTTCCGAAAAAATTACTGATTTAAACTCAAGGAGTTAAAAATCAGTTTAGTGGTGAAATGACAACTTTGCAACGGATCCCTTTATTTGTCAGCCTAATTTTTTCTAGACCCTAAAAATCGACTATGATTGGTATCCCGGCACCCTCGTAATTTATTAAATTTAGGTAAAAATACTTTATTCTCAGAAAAGGCCAATTAGTGATCAATCATTAACTTAGTCTTAACTTAACCTTAATAATTGTATGTTACTTTTATTCGACCAAATAAATTCTTAATTTGGAAAATTCATTTGAAATTTAATAAATAAGGTGAGGCTATTAACTATGTTAAAGAAAGTATTGATTTCTACCTATGTTACTGGAGCAATGTTGTTAAGTGGTGCTGCATTAGCGAGTACTATGGTTACATTTGGCGTCCCAAATGGTACTCACGTGGATGGCCAGTATCTTGACCACACATACTCTTTTTCTTACTGTACTCCAGGTATTGGCTACGGATGTGATGGTGTCACAGTAACTGGTTTAGGTCAATTGTATGAAGACTATCAAGGAAACATTTATGGAAATACGCAACAACAGATCTCTGATCCAGCGCTAAGTACGATTTACATCAAAGTCCAAGTTGCTGACGGAAAAATCGGTTTAAAAAGCTCAAATGCTACGTCTAGCTTTAACGGTTCTTACATTAGTAGAAATGCTTACTCTCTCGCGAATTCAGCGCCAGTCAATATTGTTTTTGACCCATTAAATGCACCAGGAGATTGGATTAAACTATAATAAAGTGTTTTACTTAACGTATTGATGAAATTCCCCGTGACTTACTGCGGGGAATTTCAATTTTTTTTAAATTTAGATTTTAACAATGCTCGCCACAGGATTGATGATATTCACGAGGGGGTTTTTTGTTCCTATTGAGCGACCCACAAAATACAAGCTGCATGCGATTATCCGAAATCATGAAAAATATTTCACACAATAGCATCAGTAACATCATCAATAGTCGACTGTTTGCACGTCAACACTTTGAAATATCGCGCATTAAGGTGACATTAAACTTTCCGGTGGGTAAAGACAACGGATTGCCATTGCTCGCGCACTATTAAAACAAGCACCATAGCAATTCCCCAAGTTCACTATCTAGCAACTTATTGTTTTAGAAAACAAAAGATTGAAACAGTGGGGGATTATCAAGGGGGAGCTTTGTGCGCTCCCCCTTGATCGCGAGGATGCAGGTCCCCTGCAGCCCGCGTCAATAAAAGGGAAGGAATTCTCCATCGAAAGATGGGGAATTCCTGCAAGCACCATGATCCAATTTCACAAAAAAATCTCGCCTGACTATTTTAGGGTAAATCCCAAAATAGTCATACGCGCATCAGGCGAAGCGGATGCTTGTTCATTGGGAGGATTTGAGGATATCACGTTCAATGGAAAGATACTTAAAATCAAAAATTTGTCAAGATTTACCCCATAAAATTGTGCTTGTGATGGGCGCGCGCCAATGCGGTAAAACTACCCTTGCTCGGTCTCTCTACCCCACCTACGATTATTACAACTTTGATGCGTTGCAAGATCGCCAAACACTGCTAAAACAAAGTTGGGATCGACGTAAGCCACTTATCATTTTTGATGAATTACATAAAATGAAGCAATGGAAACGATGGCTAAAAGGAATTTATGACACTGAAGGTATACCCCCAGAACTTTTAGTCACCGGCAATGCTCGCCTAGATACTTTCACCAAAGTTGGCGATTCCTTAGCAGGTCGTTATTTTCAATTTCATCTACATCCTCTCGATTTAAAAGAACTCGTGCAATTTTCCACAGAAAATCCTGTCGTTTTATTTCAACGCCTCTATGAATGCAGTGGATTTCCAGAACCCTATCTTAAAGGGACACCAGTCTATTATAAGCGTTGGCGCACGACGCATCTTGATATTATTTTACGCCAAGATCTCATCGATCTTTACACCGTGCAAGACTTAAAAACGATAGAAACACTGATCCTTCTCCTCAAAGAACGCGTCGGATCCAGCGTCTCCTATTCTAATCTCGCGCGTGACTTACAAAAAGACGTGAGTACCATCAAACGGTGGCTGCAGATTCTTGAAAATCTCTACGTCATTTATCGAGTCACACCCTATTCGCAAAAAATAGCCCGATCTTTATTAAAAGAACCCAAATTTTATTTTTATGATCACAATCATGCAGAAAATAATGAAGGCGCAAAATTGGAAAATCTTGTCGCGAATGCATTACTCAAAGAACTGGATTTTATTCGCGATACCTTGGGCGAACGCGTGGGGCTCTATTACCTGCGCACCAAGGAGGGTAAAGAAATTGATTTTCTCGTTTCGATCAACAATAAGCCAACCCACATGATTGAAGTCAAAACACAGGAAGAACAGCCCACGCCCAGTTTTGCGCATTTTTTAAAGTTTCTTCCCAACACACAAGCAATTCAACTCGTAAAAAACATTCGTCGTGAAAAAACCTATCCTTCTGGCGTAGAAGTCAGAGAATTGGTTCCCTGGTTAGCCAGTATGAATTTACTGTCTCACAACGTAAACAGTAAATAAAAATCATTCGCATTTAATACTCTGTTCATTTTTAAATAACTCTTTGTCCTGCTACACTTATCTTCTTCAATTTTCAACGCTGACAAAGGAAATCATCATGTCTCACACCCACAGGGCAAGCACCAGCGCCGGATATCTTCTGACTTATAGTAACGTCGCCTCTTACGGATTCCTCAGCATGACAGGCATGCTGTTAATCACTTCTTCACTTCCCATTGCCATTGCGGCATTTTTTTTAGGGAGTTTAGTCGAGGGTGATGTGAACAAGGTGAATATTATGCGTGGCATCAAAAAATCAACCCAAAAAGATTATTTATTGATGCTGCTCGCGAAACGCAAAATAGCGGAATTATTGCAATCCAAAAATAACGCTGATCTTCCACCCTTTTTTACACTCTACAAAGAACAGCTCAACTACCACAATCAGCTGAAAGCCATTCACTCACACGATCCTGAGTATCAGCAACAATTAGCCGATGCCAAACAACGCCTCGTTGATATGCGGCGCTATTTTATAAAAATGATGGATACACAACCAGCGGATGATATCGTAAAAAATCCTCTGCTTACCAATCTATGTCATTACATGAATATCGATGAATTCAAATCGACCTTTAAACATAAGTTATATTGTATTCGCGCCAGTAGCGTGGTGAGCTTTTTTGCAGGCATAGGTACCGGATTTATTACAGCGTACGCAACCCAATCAGGTGTTACCACGTTTTTAGCTGCTTTTGGCATCACTGCCGCTTCAACCACAATGGCCGTTACTGTCATCCCACTCGCGATTGCCGCGGGAATTGCTTACCTTTATATTTCATTTAACAATATTCACGAAATGATTACCGATGAACTTGTCAAAAAATATGGGGGAAAAACTAAAAATTTTTTCACCACCATTGATCGTAATCATCTCTTTCTCGACATCAGTAAAAAAATATTATTTGCCCTATTGGCATTAGCTGTTATAGGCCTCGGGCTTTTTATTACGGCTGCAACCGCCGGCACATGGTGGCATGGAGTTAAACATGGCGCGCAACTCATTTCTTATTTAAAAGATTTTTCAAATCTGATTCGGTTTGTTACCGTACCCTTCGTCGCCATCAGTGCACTGCTTTTTAATTTTAAAAATTCTCTACAAACGATTTGGGAAGTACTCGAAATTAATATTCCTAAAAAAATAAGTGAAATTCGTCACAAAATAAAAGAAACTCGCCAAAATGAACCTGACATGGAGTTTTATAATCCATTTCGTTTTATAAAATTAACATTAGAAATTCCCTTGCAATTCGCTATTTTCATCGGCCATTTAATTGCAGTTGGCGCGATGACAGATCGCATTAGCACCGTTCACCCTGCGGCTGTCGCCGCCATGGGCGCAATCACTGAAGGCGCGGAAGATTTACATTACATCATGCCAGCGGGAACTGCACATCGTTGTAATCACAATCATGGAGGTTTCATCAGTGGCTTTGTGAAAATTCTGTTTGCATTCTCAGGGGTATCATTACTCGATGCTTTATGGCGTTATGCCTTTTCACAAAAAACATTTTCTGAATCCATGAACGCCGCCTTTGGGCGACAGGGTCACCATCACGGTCATAGCCACGCTGCTTTACCACGCGTCCCCACCATGCCAGCAAACTGGAAAAAACAAGAGATGTTATTAAAAATTGAGGATGAACAGCAACGCTATCAACACGCCTATGGCAAAAAAGCAAAAGCCAAAGCACAAGAAATGCAAACACTACATAACCATCTTGAAAAGGCCATGGTAAATAATGGCCCACCCGAACCGGATAACACGTTAACTTCGTTTCTGTCAGAGCAAAAATTGGCCAGCATCGGTAACAACCGAAGCATGCTCTTCCCACGCACCACCACCAGGGGGGCTCAATTCTTAGCGAGGATGGAAAAACAATATAGCGATCTACGCCTGCTGCCTGCAGTAGGGTGAGTCAAATTCCCAGCAATTCCCCAAGGAATTCTCTTCCGCCCTACTGCATGGGTAGAGTAATACTACTTATATACTCCCCGAATAAAAACCCTTAATATTTAATTTTTCTTTAATGTTTGAACGGTACTATGTACAGAGGCAAACATGAGCGAGGGGATGGCTAAGTGTTTATTTATTTGAAAAAAACCATTGACGGTATTGCTCACTTGATACGGGCTGAAAATCCGATCATTCAATATATTCGTCAATTCAAAGACTTAGTTTTAAAACCTATCTTATGGCTATGCGCCAAACTGGGTATTACCCCCACCATGATCACCGCAATTGGTTTATTTTTCGGCTTATTCAGTTTTAAATTTCTTTTTACCCATTATGGGTTATTCGTTGTCTTCATGACCCTAAGTGCCTTTTGCGATCTACTCGATGGCTCATTCGCTCGTTACTCGAACCAATCCTCCACGTTCGGTCATAAATTCGATTTTATGGTGGATCATATTCTCATGATATTACTGGTCGTCGCATTATCCATTTTCACCCAACAAATTTTTTGGTGCGCGGGCGCACTTCTATTTAGCACCGTTTTATTTTTCAATCACAGAATCGGCTCACCTTTAAAAATTCCGGCAGGCCGACAAACCATTTTCATACCAGCTGCCTGTGCATTACCCGAATTAGGTTTAGCATTACTTTTTCTTTATGCCATTATTTTGGCGTTGTTACTCGCTAAAGAAATGTTTTATCCGCTGCAAAGCTTACCTTTGCAAGGTAACACGACTTGCAAACACAAATCTCCTGTGCTGAATCTGCTGGAAATGGTGTAATGCAATTTAGTTTATTGAGTTACAATATCCGCAAAGGAAAAGGATATCGAAAATCCACTCCGTCCATAAAAGACATCGCCGATTATTTGCAACAGACACATTGCGACATCCTATTTTGCCAAGAAATTACAGAATCCACTACCGATCATGGCTCAGAATCGCAATGTTGTAACATCGCGCATATTTTACAAATGAATCATCATTACGGTCCGAATGCTTACCACCGTCAAGGCAATCATGGCAATGCGATTTTTAGCAAATTCGAAACGGAATATCACTGCAATCTGAATATTTCCACCAGCGCTCTTGAGTATCGCGGTATTTTATATGCGGTAGTAAAAATGCCTAATACAAAACGCCTGCATTTATTCAATGTACATTTGGGGTTAACACCCGGCCAACGCCAAAAACAAATGAATTTATTATTGACGTATATCAATAAAGTGGTTCCACACGACGAACCCCTTATTATCGCCGGTGATTTCAACGATTTTGACGGTAAAGTGGAAAAACTCATCACGGAAAATAAAAATCTGAAAAATGCAATGCATGCTCTCCCCGAAAAAAATCGTAAAACCTGGCCAAGCTACAAACCAAAGTTTCAATTAGATCATGTTTTTTATCACAATCTCACCTTAAAAGAAGTCAAGGTGTTTGAAAATGATGCTCCGGGTGAATCTCTCTCGGATCATTTGCCAATCTACTCGGTGTTTCTGCTTTAACCGAGATATTTCATGTTGCTTTTTGAAGATGACGGCCACACAAAGTGTGCCCTGCCGCCAACGGGAAGGTCTTTTGTTTTCATCTCATTGTCGTAGGTTGTCGTGTGCGAAACACCATAATCAATTGTTGACCTATTTCATAAATTCTTAATTATTAAGCGATATAATAGACCTATAGCTAATATTTAGGCGGTTTCAAGCAAATGCGGTCGAAGGATTACTCTAATAACCTCTTGAATAAAGTCAAAATTGATTTGGCCTTAAATGCGCCTGCTGATTTTAATAATCCCAATATGGAAGAATTCCTGTTTACAATGCGCCATGATGTTGAGCAGGGTATTATTACCCCCCGCCGCTGGCACTTATGGTACGAAACCTATGTTGCACCTAAGCTCGCGAGCAGTAAACTGCAACAAGATGTTCTCACACGACAAACTGCCATCCACAATAACGCCATGGATCAAGTGTACTTGACGATGCACCTATTCTCCGTTTTAGCGGAACTGATTACGGTGTTTCATCCTGCTGGTAAAGCACTCTCTGCTACAAGCAAAATGCTCAATTTGTTGTGGAATTATTTCGATGGCACATTAACACTGGCCAATAGTGTTGAACAAATACAACAATGTGAATTTATTCCCGCTGCGTTAAATACACTCGCTTCACTGCAATTAATTGTTTTAACAGCACTTGCGCAACGACCGGAAATACTTCATATCGGAGCCAGCACGGCAAGTGCATTTACTGGTTTTTCCTTTGCGGCTTGTGCGTTTACTTCATTTCTTATTGAATGCATCGCGATTTATAAATGCGACAAAAGAATTGAAGCGTTAGAATTAAAAAAGGCAGTGTCGTTAAAAAATAGGGAGGATATGGAAGCCCGTGCATTAGAAAAATCGATAGCATTGGAAAAAGCCATCAGAGAAAATCATATTCGCAACGCAAAATCCTGGGCAACGTGTACCATCGTAATGACTGTAATTGCCACCATTGCGTTTTTAGCAGCGAGTGGTGCTTCGTTTGGAACGGTGCCAGCGGCTATTTTGGTGATTGCATTAGTGGGTGTGGGCAGTGGTTTAATTCGAAATTACTGGGTAAATAAAGTTGATCACGTCAAAAATTTGCAGTTCGTGAGTAAACATAACTTGGAAAATAGGCTTGAACAATTAAAAGGTAAACTCGATCCGGAAGAAATTAAAGTGATTGATTCACTTCTTAAAAGAAATCCACGAAAAGCATTAAAAGTCATAACGTATTGTGAAAATAATTTTTCTCAAGGTCCACAATTTAAAATTGAAATAGGGAAAATGCTGCGTGAGCACAGTGGGCGATTTTTTGAAAGGGGTTTAGGAAAAACAACTTCACAGAAAATGTGGGAAGCGCTACCAGGGCATGCGGCCCCCTGGTTAAAGACTTGAAAGACCTGACAGGAAAAATACCAGCAATTCCCAATCATTTTTTAATCTTCATCCGATATAATGCATTCTAGCCGCACATAACAAAGGAGTGGTCTATGCCTGTATCGCACATAAAAAAATATGGAAATAATGAATTGGCTCCTGCCATTGAATGCTTTTGTATTGCCGTAGGCGATCAATTAAAATTCCGCTTAGAATACCTTGAGCCAGACGCTAACGCAATGGATTTGTACCATATTAATACAAAAACACCCCCTTATAGCGCCTGCCTACCCTGGTATGATTTTTCAAATGCCCCCAATAACGCATCGCTGGCTAAGTTATCCGAGTGCCTTATTCCCAGTGACTCTCCAAAAGTTAACCCGACTGTCCCCTTTTTTGAAGATTTGGGTCGCTGTATTGCATTAAGCTGGTATTTTGAAGATGTTGATGCCACTCGTGATAACTTGATCGTGCAAGTCAATGATCAAAATCAGTGGGTGGGTTGTCGCCGGTATGATTATGATTGTGCGTTTGCATCTCAACAATCACCCGATTCAGTCGCAAACGAACGATTCACCAAGAAAAAATGGGTAATCAGCAATAGCGAAAAAAATCTTGATACGATTATTGATTATTATCTGGGTATACTAATGGTTGATGATACCAAATTTGGTCTGATTGACGAGGACAAGTTAGCGGGCTTTAAAAAAGCTTACGCGGATTCTAACAACAAGGGTTGCATTAAAAAAGGCTTTCTTGAGCAGATCAACAAGGTAATCGATCTCCATGAAAGTCCTCACTATACATCAATAGCTGAGACACACCTAGGAAAATTACCTAAAAAGAAGCGGGATGACATAGAAGCTGACCTCAACGCACGCATAGAAACAGCTAAACAACTTAAACGACACACCATGACGTGGCAACAAATGGAAGAAAAAATTCAACACTACCACCAGCAAAAAGGAAAATGGCGAAAAGCAGCAGGGATTTTCAAAACGAAATCCAACGCAGCGGGACGTACAGCGACGGTTGCTGCCATCGAAAATTTTTATCATAAAAATACTCAGGGGGGAAATTTAGCAACCCCCCTCAACGCAGAACAAGTCAATGAGTTGAAACAAATAATCGAACGTGAAAAAAATCGACGTACCGCAGCACATGAAACACACGAATTTTTCAGCAAAAATTTACTGAAAAGACGCCTCGATAACGCGGGTGAAACAAGCAAACTCATCACGGAATTAACGGAATTACTCACCCCTAAGCAGTCATTTCTATGACTCTTTCTTTTTTGGAATATAAAGATCCGTTACCGTTCCTTCGAACACTTCACACGCCAGCATGATGGATTCCGACAAGGTGGGGTGTGGATGAATCGTCAACGCAATATCCTCGACGTCACAACCCATTTCAATCGCAAGTGCCACTTCTGAAATTAAATCGCCTGCATTCACACCCACAATTCCAGCACCCATCACACGATGTTTTTCATCGAACAATAATTTCGTAAAACCTTCGCTGCGGCCTAAGGATAATGCACGACCACTCGCCATCCACGGAAACACGCCTTTTTCGCATTTCATGCCTTTCTCTTTGGCTTCACGCTCCGTCACACCCACCCAGGCAATTTCAGGGTCCGTGTACGCAACCGATGGAATCACTTTTGCATCGTTAAAATGTTTTTTACCACAAATCACTTCTGCCGCTAATCGGCCTTCATAACTGGCTTTATGCGCCAACATCGGATTACCAACGATATCGCCAATCGCATAGATATTATCGATATTGGTTCGCATTTGTTTATCGACTGAAATAAAACCACGCTCATCCACTTGCACACCCGCTTTGGCAGCTCCAATCACTTTACCGTTGGGACGACGTCCGACGGCCACTAACAAGCGATCGTAACGCACCGCTTCTTTCGGGGCATTTTCACCTTCAAACGTAACGTACAAACCCTCTTTTTTCGCTTCAACTTTAGTAACGCTGGTTTTTAGCATGATATTTTCATAACGCTTGCTGATGCGTTGAAAAAGCGGTTTCACGACATCAGCATCTGCTCCTGGAATAATCTGATCTTGCATTTCCACTATGCTGATTTTACCGCCCAATGCGTGGTAAACAGTCGCCATTTCTAAACCAATAATACCCCCTCCCAACACCAATATGTGTTTATCAACGTCATTTAATTCCAGCGCTCCGGTAGAATCAATCACACGTGGATCATCAGGAATAAACGGCAATTTAACCGGTACGGAACCCGCCGCAATAATGGCTTGCTGAAACGAAACCATTTGTTTTTTACCGGCATTATCGACTTCAAACGTATAACGATCGGCGAAAGCACCATACCCCGTCACGATTTGCACGCCACGTTGTTTGGCCATCATTTTCAAACCGCCCGTTAATTTATTCACTACGCTGTTTTTCCAGTCACGTACTTTGCTCACATCGATTTTTGGCTTGCCAAATTCAACACCATGCGCCTTTAATTCTTCAGCTTCATCAATCACTTTTGCCACGTGCAATAACGCCTTTGATGGAATACAACCCACGTTCAAACAAACGCCACCAATATTGTCATCACGTTCAATTAATGCGACTTTTTTACCTAAATCAGCGGCACGAAATGCCGCCGCATAACCGCCCGGGCCGCTACCTAATACAGCCACATCCACTTTAATTTCTGACATACGATCATTCCCCATTAAATTTTTTGTTTACTTTTCAAGGACGCTTCCTCACGATCATCACTCGGAACCGTTACAGTAAAAGCGTACGAATATCGCTTAAACGTTCTGTTAAAAAAACGAGAAAGCGCGCGCCATCCGCACCGTCAATCACACGATGATCGTAAGACAAACTGAGCGGTAGCATTAATCGCGGCTGAAACTCACCATCGATATAAACTGGCTTTTGTTCGGAACGTGACACCCCTAAAATAGCCACCTCAGGCGCATTAATAATCGGCGTAAATGCCGTACCACCAATGCCGCCCAAACTCGAAATGCTAAAACAACCCCCTTGCATTTCGGTCATCGATAATCCTTTATCGCGCGCTTTAGCGCTGATGTGCGCTAATTCTTTAGCGATCTCAAATAATCCTTTACGATCCACATCACGAATCACGGGAACCACCAAACCATTCGGGGTATCCACCGCAACACCAATGTGAAAATATTTTTTAAGAATGAGTGTTTCACCTTCCAGCGAAGCGTTAAAATGCGGATATTCTTTCAACGCCGCCACAACCGCTTTCATCAGAAAAACAAGCGGCGTGAGTTTTACACCTTGCTTTTCTGCAAATGGTTTTTCACGCTGACGAAACACTTCCAACTCGGTAATATCCGCATCGCCAAACTGCGTGACATGCGGAATAGAAATCCAATTGCGATGTAAATTTGCGCCCGATATTTTTTTAATTTTACTTAACGATTGTGGCTCAATTTCACCAAATTTACTGAAATCAATACTCGGTATGACCGGCAACGAAAAACCACCCGATGCGGCATGTTGCAAACGGGTTTTCACAAATTTTTGCACGTCTTCTTTGAGAATACGACCTTTTTCACCCGTGCCGGTCATTTTAGTGAGATCAACACCAAATTCTTGCGCAATACGTCGCACTCCCGGACCTGCATGAACAAGGGTACCAAAACCCGTCGATTTTTCTTCTGCCGCCGGTGCTGCTTCTGGTTCTTTTTCTTCAATTGATGTTTTTGGTTTTTCCTTGGATTCTGCTTTCGGAGATTTTTCTGCGGATTGAGTCGCATCGCCTTCTGCTTCCAGCGATAAAATAACAGAACCTTGCGAAACTTTATCCCCCACTTTAATCTTCACGTCAATCACTTTACCTGCTTTTGGTGCAGGCACATCCATGGTCGCCTTATCTCCCTCCAGTGTCATTAAAGGGTCTTCTACTTTTATCGTATCGCCCGCTTTAACAAACACTTCGATGACTTCCACATTTTCAGCACCGCCGATATCTGGTACTTTCACTTGTTCTGCATTGGCCACACCCATCTCCTCATGCTTTATCAGCTCATCCCGTTAAAACGGATCGTTATTGATCAGCGGGAACCGCTGATGCCTTATCGACTGGTCGGATCCGCTCGATCCGTTTCAATACCCAATTTTTTCAATGCTTCCTCCGCGTTTGCTCTAGGAAGCTCACCCGCATCAACTAATGCTTTTATTGCGGTATACACGACATTTTTGGCATCGACTTCAAAAAAATCTCGCAATGCCTCTCGGCTGTCCGAACGACCAAAACCATTAGTTCCCAACACATAATAAGGCGCTTTAATGGCTGGACGAATTTGATCGGCAAATAATTTGATATAATCAGTCGCTGCAATGACAGGACCTGGTCGTTTTGCCAAACAGATTTCGACGTGACTTTGCCGTGGTGTTTTATTAGGATGTAATCGGTTATAACGTTCCACCGTTTCAATGTCACGCCGTAATTCACTAAAGCTGGTTGCACTCCATACATCGGCGGCAACACCAAAATCAGCTTCCAACCTTTCAGCAGCTTTAATGACTTCATTGAGAATCGTTCCTGATCCCAAAAGCTGCACACGTTGTTTATGTTGAGAGGTGCTTTCTCTCAATAAATATAAGCCTTTTAATAGGCCTTCTTCACATCCCGCAGGTTTTGCTGGCTGATGATAATTCTCATTCATTAGTGTGAGATAGTAATACACGTTTTCTTGATCCACGTACATCCGTTTTAAACCGTGTTGAATAATCACCGCCACCTCATACGCAAAAGTGGGATCGTAGGTCACACAATTCGGCACGAAGCTAAACATCAACACATTGTGTCCATCCTGATGTTGTAATCCTTCGCCATTTAATGTAGTACGACCCGCCGTTCCTCCTAAAATAAAACCGCGCGCCATTATATCGCCGCTTGCCCACACTAAATCACCAAAACGTTGGTAACCAAACATCGAATAATAAATATAAAAAGGGATCATCGGCTGATCGCACGTCGCATAACTAACCGCAGCGGCAATCCATGATGACATCGCACCCGCTTCGTTAATGCCTTCTTGTAATAATTGCCCTTTTTCATCTTCGCGATAATACATTAATTGTTTTTTATCTTCGGGCTGATATTTCTGACCGAACGGGGAATAAATACCAATTTGCCGAAACAACCCTTCCATCCCAAACGTTCGGCATTCATCCGCAGCAATCGGGACGACAAATTCTTTAATGGTTGGGTCTTTAATTAATACCGACAACACGCGCACAAAGGCCATGGTTGTCGAAAATTCGCGTTCACCACTGTCTTCAAATAAAGAGTGAAATGCGTCTAAATCCGGTACGGTCAACGCGCGCTTTTTGTATTTTCGCTCAGGTAAATATCCCCCCAAGGCTTTGCGACGCGCATGCAGATAGATATTTTCAGGGGCATTTTTTTCGAATTTCAAATACGGAAGTTTATCTATTTTATCTTCGGCCACGGGAATATTGAAACGCTTCACAAAGGTGTGCACATCTTCGGGTGTCAATTTTTTCGTTTGGTGCGTGACATTTTTACCTTCACCTGAACCACCCATGCCATAACCCTTGACGGTTTTCGCTAAAATAAGGGTGGGCTGGCCTTGATGTTCTACGGCTTTTTTGTAAGCATTATAAACCTTTTGCACATCGTGACCGCCATCTTTCAGCGCTTTCAATTCTTCATCCGACAGGTCTTTAACTAATTCGAGTAACTCGGGATATTTACCAAAAAAATGTTCTCGTAAATACGCACCATCGTTGGATGAAAACGTTTGATATTCGCCATCCACTAATTCATCAATACGTTTCATTAAAATACCCGTGGTATCACGCGCGAATAATGTATCCCAACCACTCCCCCAAATGACTTTAATCACATTCCAACCGGCACCACGAAAAATGGCTTCATATTCCTGGATGATTTGACCATTGCCCCAAACCGGACCATCCAAACGCTGCAAATTACCGTTAATCACAAAAATTAAATTATCGAGTTTTTCCCGCCCCGCAATATTCAATGCACCCAACGATTCTGGTTCACCCATTTCACCATCGCCACAAAACACAAAAACCTTGCGATTTGCCGTATCCGCTAAACTGCGATGATTCATATATTTTAAAAAACGCGCTTGATAAATCCCCATTAAAGGGCCTAGACCCATCGAAACGGTAGGAAATTGCCAAAAATCCGGCATCAACCACGGGTGTGGATACGACGAAATGCCTTTGCGACTCAATTCTTGTCGAAATCCATCAAGCTGTTGCTCTGTCAAACGTCCTTCCAGGTAAGCTCGTGCGTAAATTCCTGGAGAAGAATGCCCTTGGAAATACACTAAATCACCACCGTGATTTTCACTTTTGGCATGAAAAAAATAATTTAAACCGACTTCAAACAGCGTGGCGCAAGAAGCAAAACTGGCAATATGGCCACCAAGTGAAGCATCTACTTTTCCCGCACGCATGACAATCGCCATTGCATTCCAACGCATGAGATCGGTATTGCGTTCCAACAACTTAACGTCATCAATGGGTAGCCGTTCTTCTTGATCGGGGGGGATGGTGTTGAGATAAGGGGTATTAATTCCAGCAACCGCAGAGACTCCAACTTTCCCCGCATGAATGAGGAGTTGATTAATAATAAATTGCGCGCGTGCTTTACCCACGTATTCAATGACTGAATCTAGTGCATCTGTCCATTCCTGAGTTTCGATGGGGTCGACATCTTTTGCACTCCGCTTATTATTCTGCTCTGCCATAGATGAATAAACCTTTTTAATTAAAAAACATAAAGTTAAAAATTATCGTTAAACTTCAAGCTCGAGTTAATGTATAGCTTTTTGGATAAATATTTTGCTGAAAATGATCGTGCCATTAGAAGCCAACCCTCTCCTAGCCTCTCCCGCAAGCGGGAGAGGAAAGCTCGACAGTGAGCACCATTGCCGGTAAGACAATCAAAATAGTTTATTTTTACCAAAATATTTATCTGAAACACTACAACTATAGCGAATAACAGGAAGATTATTTCGCCCTTGCAACCGCGACAGCGTAGCATAGTTCAAGGGGTTGTGTCAGCCAGCACGGGTCGCAACGCCCTTCAAACAAAAGACCTTCCCGTTAGCGGCACACCGACCCTCGCAGTTCGATATTGAAATATTCGGGCTACGACATGAATTGCCCCAACGTAAATATGGCAATGACCACTAACCATACGATTAATGCTCGATTCGTCAGACCTCTCATTTCCATCATGTGCTGCTCTGAACGGGATAACACAAGCTTGGGATCCCAATTCAATGCGATCATACCGTAATCGACCACCAGTAAAGGTTCAGACTGTAAACCAGCAAAATGACTACACCAAAAAGTGAACGCGGGGCGAAATTGCCCGATTAACGCATACGTCAAACCTAACAAACGTACAGGTACCCAGTCCATCATGCTTCGGACTAACATTAATTTTTGTAAAAATTCTTCCGAAAAATAAACATCGCTTTTTTGCTCTTGCTTTAAATGAAATTCCAAGCGCCGGCTTTCACAGTAAAAAATAACGCCGAGCGGACCCAATACCAGATACCAAAATAATACAGCGAAAATCGCATGATAACGATTCATGAATAACTCGTTTAAAGGAATAGGATGAACACTTTCGAAGACTAATGGCTTAGCATCCAAATAAAACCACAACACACATAAATGCCACAGGAAAAGAAAAACCACCCCAAAAATGGCACCCAGAACACCGATAACCATCACATAAAGTGCCGCGATCGAAGCAAAAACGAAAAATACTCCACCCAGTCCCTGCCAAATGCGCCATTGGTTGCACAGCATTTCTAACCAAGCCGTATATTTAATAAAAAAAGCCAAATGGGGTTTATTGACCTCCCACATCAACACGCGTTGTACCAGCAAACAAATAACAATAACGATGAGTGCCATACGTTTGTCCTCTTGTCATTAATCTCGTCGCAAACGATCCGATACGGCAACCGGCGTTGGATAACGCATCACGACCCAATAAGAAGATGCAATAAATGAAAGTATCGTTGTTGCCTCAATAAGATAAGCAGCCGCATTGGCCACCAGTTCCATATCAATCGCAACGTAAGCAATAATAAGTGAAAACTCACTAATTTGGGCAAGTCGAACACCCACTTCCCACGCAACCTGTTTTGTTTCACCCACCCATTTCAACAGTAAATAATAAACAACGGGTTTCAACACCAGTAAGAGCACAACGAGAATAATGGCAGGCACAATGATTGCCGATAAATACGTTAAATTAAAACTCGCCCCCACCGCAAAGAAAAACATCACCAAGAAAAAATCGCGCACCGGTTTTAAACTCTCTGCAATATACATGGAAACGGGGCTGGTCGCTAAGCTAACTCCGGCGATAAAAGCCCCAATTTCAGCAGAAAGTTTTAAGAGGGATGCCATTTCAGCAAGAACCAAGCACCAGGCAATCGCCAACAAAAACATATATTCTTTAATGCGATTAAAACGCGAAAATAATTTTCGTAGGATATAACGTTCAAGGAAGAAGGCAACCCCAGTCACTGAGGGAAAACCCACCAACACCAATACAAGATCCCGAACAATTTCGCCTTTCCCCATCACACCTTGAAAAATCAACAACACAATAATGGCAATAATGTCTTGGAAAAGTAACACGCTGATCATCACCTCACCCGTATGCTGATGATGCAAAATCGTGGTAGGCAATAATTTCAACCCAATGATGGTACTCGAAAACATCATAGCGGCACCCACCACAACACAAGACAATGCGGAATACCCACTGAACCAAGCCACCAAGTAACCCACGATGGCAAAAAGGATGGAGCTGACCAAACCAACCCAAGTGATTTTTCGCAGCATATGAATTAATTTTTGAGGCGGTAGGTGTAAGCCCAGTAAAAAAAGCAAAAAGATAATGCCAATGTCACCCACACGTTGCACGAATTCTGGATTCGAAAAGATTTTTAACCCCCAAGGACCCAGTACAATCCCTAATACGATATAAGCGACCAGCATAGACTGGCGTGTGATTAACGCCACAGTGGAGAGGACAGCGGCTCCTCCAAAAATCAAACAAATCGCTAAAATTAAAAAGTGTTCATCCATTTCGCAATACTACCACGCGATACCACGTTTTTGTTTGGCCAAAGAGCGGCAGACCAATATAACCGCGAATCTGCAAGGTCTTGCCTTTCGGACTCACCGTGGCCGTGCATTTATAAATTTTCCCATCACGCGGATCAAGGATAGTTCCGCCCACATATTTATTTTGCCGCAATATCAAATTGTTCAGAATGACTAACCCAATAATCGGTTTATTGTGCTGCTTGCCCGTGCATTTCGCGCAAAATTTAAGAGGTTTTTTGTCCTTAACAGGGTAAGTTTTTGAAATTTTTCCTGAATAGGTGCCATTCTTGGTTTGCCAAATGGTGATAATACTGCTAGGCTTACCCGTCTTATCATCCCGCGTTTGCCAATTTCCAACGATAGAATTTGCGGCGACAGCGAGACTGCTGCAAACAAAAATGAGTGCGAAAACACTCACGAAAGACACCAACCACATTTTTAATCTCATATTGCTCCCTCTTAAAGGCAAATTGTTAGCTGATTTTAGCATTTTTGTTAAAGATTACTAATCAAATCGTCAAAAAACCCTCCGAAAACATTGGAGCTTCTTGATTTTCATTGTAAAATGGATATTGTCTAAATTAAAACATCAGGGAGATGAAGATGCCAGCAAAAAGAAAAACAACCATGAAAGGACGTTCAACAAAGAAAAAACGCAGCGGCTCTGCTCAAGCAAAGGTAAAAAAAGCCATGCGAGAAAAAATGGCCGCTAAAAAGAAATTAGCAGCCGCCATCAAGAAACTCAACAAAGCAAAGAAAGCAGCCGCCAAAACGAAAAAAACCTCCGCTAAAAAAGCCAAAAGCGCTGTCAAACGCAAAACAAAACGTAAGGCCTCTAGTGCCCGAAAAGCGAAAAGCGCCACACGTCGTCAATCAGCAAAACGCCGTGTTTCTGCTAAAAAAGGTCGTAAAACAGCACGTAAAGCCTCCGCTAAAAAAACCAGTATGGCTCGTCGTCGCACTCGTTCACGCGCTAGAAAATCTTCTGCCGCTGTTGCTCCTCCAGCCATGTAATCACTTGGCGCTTAAAAAGCCCGGGATCCCCGGGCTTTTTTTATGGCGTGAGCTTTGATATATCCAATGCTTTAGCTTGATCAATCAATTCCGTCAACACACTTTCCGTTAATGCGCCTGAATCCGCATATACCACCACCTGTTGCTTCAAAATGAGAATCGTCGGTACTGAACGAATCGCAAAATCGGTCGCAAGATCCTGCTCGCGGTCGATATCTACCGAACCAAAAACAACGTCTGAATATTTCGGCGCAAGCTGCTCGATGACTTTTGCAAAGGACTTGCAAGGTTCACACCATTCCGCCCAAAAATCAACAACGACCAATGCGTTTTGTGCCACGATTTTTGAGAAAGTCCGGTTGGTTAATTCGATCACATTCATACATTTGGCTCCTTTTGATGAGTCACGTTCAACGCTCGCAAAATATTACGGCGCACTTCTTCCAGCAGTCCAACACCCATCACAGTGACATAATGAGGCGCATGTTTGTCACGAGCTGCCCATGTTTTATAATATTGAATCAGTGGGCTTGTCTGCTCATGATAAACAGCCAACCGTTTACGTATCGTATTTTCCTGATCATCGATACGTTGGATCAGCGGCTCACCCGTGAGATCATCACGATTGGCTATTTTGGGCGGGTTATTATGGCGATGATACACACGTCCCGACGCAGGATGTACCAACCGGCCACTGATACGATCCACAATTTCTTCATCAGGCACTACCAACTCAATAACATAATCGATAGAAATAGTTGCCTCACGCAACGCATCTGCTTGAGCTGTCGTACGCGGAAAACCATCCAACAAAAAACCTTGCGCACAGTCACGTTGTGCGATGCGCTCTTTAACAAGCGCTATAATAATTTCGTCAGAAACTAACGCACCACAGGCCATGACTTTTTGCGCTGTAAGCCCTAACGGCGTTTTCGCTTTTACCGCCTCGCGCAACATATCGCCCGTCGAAATTTGCGGAATATCAAATTGGCTCGCAATAAATTGAGCTTGCGTGCCTTTTCCCGCACCCGGCGGACCCAACAAAATGATGCGCATCGTATCTCCTTTCTCACTCTATCGTTTGACCTGAAAAATGCAAAATCAATGAACGGCAAGGTTTAATGTCTAAAATGGGTTTGATGCAAAAATCAAAACGACCGTTTTGACCATTGGTAAAACCCGTCGTCATAAACTTAATTTGTTGATTATGCCCAAAATTAGCATGAAAAGACAATTGTACCTGTGCAATGGGTAAATAACGTTGTAATACAGTGGAACTATTCACGGCATGAATAATCTGCCCCTTTTGCCAACGACCATCACAATGCCAGCCATCGGAACTACCACAATAGATCATGGGGACTTGCAAGGAAATGGCTTGCATACGTGCATATTCGATCGCATGGCTCACCTGCAAGAGCGCCGTATGACGCTCTATTTTTACGCGGTAATAAAACCAGGCTAGCGTCGTTAAGCTCACCAAAATCGATAAACATGCCATCACACAAATTAACTCCATCAATGTAATGCCACGAAAATTTTCGGTTTGATTCACGTTATAGCTTTTCAGATAAATATTTTGGTGAAAATGATCGTGCCATTAGAAGCCAACCCTCTCCTAGCCTCTCCCGCAGGCGGGAGAGGAAAGCTCGACAGTGAGCACCATTGCCGGTAAGACAATTAAAATAGTTTATTTTTACCAAAATATTTATCTGAAACACTATAGCACTCCATATTAGTCAATGACTCGGTGATGCACGTCACGGATTTTGCAAGGTGGATAGCACCCGCTTTGCAGCAGATACATTAATCTGAGGCTACACCCCCGGAAAGGGACTCTCGTTGATTTCCCGCAGGAATCCCTGGCCAGACTTGCACGAGTTTAATCTTATTACCACTGACTTTAAGTACTTCCATCGGGTACCCTGACAAACGCAGCGCAACATTGTTTGAAGGGATCAGCTCCAGCGTTTCAATGATGAGACCACTTAACGTACGTGGTCCCTCTGTGGGTAAATTCCATTTTGCAATACGGTTCAAATCGCGGATATTAATCGCACCATCCACCAAATAACTACCATCTTTTTGTTTACGCACCAAACTCTCAGTTCCCGCTAAATCAACGGCAAATTGGCCGACAATTTCCTCCAAAATATCCTGCATTTTTACGAGACCTTGGATATCACCATACTCATCGATGACCAAACCAATGGATTTATTTTCTCGCTGAAAGTTCAACAGCTGACGGTTTAGAAAAGTCATTTCAGGAATGTAGTAAATTTCTTCTAATAGGGACAGCAATTTTTCCTTTGTTAATTCATTCGTTCGCAAAAGCGGAACAATGCTGCGTAAATTTAACATTCCAATGACTTGATCGATATCTTCACGATACACTGGGAGAAATTCGTAATTCGTATGCATCAATTCGTGGAAAATCTTATCCCACTCTTCGGTGATATCAATTCCAAGAATCTCATTGCGTGGCACCATGACGTCATCAACGGTCGCCTGTTCCAATTCCAAGATGCGCAATAACATATGTTGGTGCGTCGAAGAAATTTTTCCGCTGGCTTCTCGCACGACGGTTCGCAACTCATCAATACTTAAGTGTTCTAATTTATGTTCATTCACTTTAACCCCAAAAACACGCAGAAAAGCATTAGCAATCCCATTACTCACCCACACCAAGGGATACAATAAAAAAAGCAACCCCTTCAACGGTAACGCACAGAGAAAAGCAACGCCTTGCGGATGCAAAGCCGCAAATGTTTTTGGCGTAATTTCTGCAAAAATCAAAACGATAAATGTCAGCACAATGGTACTCAACAAAATACCGAGATCACCAAAGTAATGCGCTGCAAGAAGCGTTGCTACGGACGACGCTAAAATATTTGCAAAGGTGTTGCCAATTAAAATAACGCCAAGAATACGATCAGGACGTCGTAATAACTGCATAACCCGTTGTGCTGTTACGTGTCCTTTGCGTGCAAGATGACGGAGGCGATAACGATTCAGCGCCATCATCCCTGTTTCAGAAGCGGAAAAAAAACCCGATACTAAAATCAAAACCACTAAAACAATTAATAAAGTCGAAGTATTAATCTGCGCCAAGGTAACCTTTCCGTTGTTTCAAAATTCATAGTAAAGCCCTGGGCGTCAGCCCGGCGTATTTTTATAAGGGTGTCGCCTCGGATTCATGTCTCTGCCGCAAAGCGGGTGACACGAGGAAAACGATCCTTGCCACGAGAGGGCGAACGGCAGGACCCGCGAACATGGAGTAGGCACCCATTACACCCTTTTATAGAATACCACACCAGTAACATATGAACAGCCAAAGTGTACACCACTACCAATTCTACACAATATCGTTATAATCGAGGGTCACATTGATAATGCTTGGAAACAGTATGTTTAACAATCTCACTGACCGTTTATCTCAAACTATTAATCAATTACGTGGTCTTGGCCGTCTTACTGAAGAAAATATCCAAAATGCTCTGCGCGATATCCGAACCGCTTTGCTAGAAGCAGACGTCGCGCTTCCTGTGATTAAAGATTTTATTGAACAGGTAAAACAGAAAGCGCTCGGCCAAGAAGTTATTAGTAACATTCGTCCTGGAGATGCGTTTATTAAAGCCGTCCAAAATGAACTCATTCATATTTTGGGTGATGAACATGCGGAATTAAATTTGAAAGTGGAACCTCCCGCTATTATTTTGATGGCGGGTTTGCAAGGTTCAGGTAAAACCACCACGGCGGCAAAACTCGCTAAATGGCTGCAGGAAACTCACAAAAAATCCGTGATGTTGGCATCCACCGACATTTACCGTCCGGCCGCCATGGATCAATTGGCTACGCTGTGCCAACACATTGAGGCACATTATTTTCCTTCTGATCCCAGCCAACAACCCATCATTATTGCTAAAAATGCTTTAGCCAAAGCAAAAACTCAATTCATGGATGTTCTCATCGTGGATACTGCAGGACGACTGCATATCGACACTGAAATGATGACAGAAATCCGTGAAATCAGTGATGCCATTCATCCAACAGAAACTCTCTTGGTCGTCGACAGTATGGCCGGACAAGATGCTGCAAATGTCGCTAAAACGTTTAACGATACGTTGGCATTGACGGGGATTATTCTCACCAAAACCGATGGCGATGCACGAGGTGGCGCTGCACTTTCCATGCGAATGATGACACAAAAACCCATTAAATTCGTGGGCGTTGGTGAAAAAATCGATGCGCTTGAAATCTTTCACCCCAATCGCATTGCTTCGCGAATTCTCGGCATGGGCGACATTGTTAGTTTAGTTGAGCAAGCACAACAAAAAGTTGATCAAAAGCAAGCGGAAAAAATCGCAAAAAAACTAAAAAAAGGCAAACGGTTTGACTTTGAAGATTTTTTATCGCAATTAAAGCAAATGCGTAAACTCGGTGGCATGCAGTCCCTTTTAAAAAAACTGCCCATGGGTGGAAAAATCCCACAAGCAGCGCTCGGCATGATGGATGACAAAACGTTCATTCACATGGAAGCCATCATACTGTCGATGACACATAAAGAGCGGCAATTCCCTGCATTAATTAATGGGTCACGCAAAAAACGATTAGCCAGTGGCTCTGGCACTTCCATCCAAGAAGTCAATAAGCTCCTGAAGCTTTTCACTCAAATGCAAAAAACTTTGAAGCGCTTCAAGGGAGGTAACCTGTTGAAGCAAATGAAAGCGCTAAAAGGCAAGTTGCCGCCTGATCTTCTCAGTCAATTACCATCGGATTGGGATAAGTAACCAGCGGATCCCCCTGATCAATGAGGTTCTGTCGCAAATCTCAACTCATCTGATCACTGCGTGCTTCAATTTGCATGGGGAGCGCAATTAAGGCAAACGGTTCGTGTCACGCTCTGTTCTTGACAAATGCGCTAAATCCAGGCATTCTTCGCCTCCTAAACAATCATTTACCAGGAGTGTCGCGTGGCAAACACAGCACAATCAAAAAAACGCGCTCGACAAGCAATTGGGCGAACCTTGAAAAATACGAGCCAACGCTCTGCTATTCGTACTGCAGTAAAAAAAGTGTTAAAACTGATTGAAACTGATAAAAATGCCGCTAAGGTGGAATTCCAAAACACCGTTAGACTGCTAGACAGCGCCGGTCGTCATGACGTTATTCATTCTAAAAAGGCGGATCGTCTCAAAAGCCGTTTAAATAAACGACTGAAGGCAGCCCTCACTCAGTAATAAAGGGTCAGCAATTCCCCAAGTTCATTATCTAGCAACTTATTGTTTTAGAAAACAAAAGATTAAAAATCCCCGTGGCAAGCCACGGGGTATTTTTCCTGTAATAATTTCGCCTGCTCGGGAAACCCTCGCGGACGGCGACCAAA
>Ga0155581_151_pt4 | contig 24742 bp, 19 predicted proteins | sample RifCSPhighO2_12_FD_107238 | JGI IMG/M metagenome (GOLD analysis project Ga0155581, IMG submission 107238) | Coxiella sp. RIFCSPHIGHO2_12_FULL_42_15 | reverse complement strand
CTTTTGTTTTCAGGGACGCACATCGCGACGCCCTTCAAACAAAAGACTTTTCCGTTGGCGGCATACCGACCTTCGCAGTTCGATGTGAAATATCCGGGTTAACGCCAATATTTGGATAATCCTCAGCGGTTCCTGCTGAACATGACGCGATGAGGGATCTTCATGACGACACTCAATCACAATGATGAATATTGGATGCAATATGCACTGAAATTGGCAACCGATGCGGAGCGTCATGGCGAAGTGCCTGTGGGAGCATTGGTTGTTCTGGATGATCACTGCATTGGTCAGGGTTGGAATCAACCGATTGCCGGTCATGATCCAACGGCACATGCCGAAATTGTAGCGCTACGTGCAGCGGCAACGGCCGTTGAAAATTATCGTATTGTGAATACCACCTTGTACGTAACATTGGAACCCTGCGTGATGTGTGTCGGTGCGATGTTACAGGCTCGAATTAAACGGTTGGTGTTCGGTGCGTATGACCCGCGTGCTGGAGCGGTGCACAGTATTTTTGAAATCTTAGCCGAATCACGCTTGAATCATCGCATTGAATGGCACGGAGGTGTGCTCGCAGAGGAATGCGGCGCCTTATTGAAATCTTTTTTTCAAAAACGGCGATAACATACCCTTTTTTAAATTCCAACTGCCGAATTTGTCAATATTCGTTGGCCAGGTCACAGCAATTCCCCAAGTTCATTATGTGGCAACTTATTGTTTTAGAAAACAAAAGATTGAAACAGTGGGGGATTATCAAGGGGGAGAAAGCGAATTCTCCCCCTTGGGTCGCCGTTCGCGAGGGTTTCCCGAGCAGGCGAAATTCATATAGGAAAAATGCCCCGGGCGTCAGCCCGGGGATTTTTATATTCTGACATTCGCCCCGTTTATGGCACACCAACAACCCTTGTAGCCGCCCAACGTGCGAAACATTCGGATGAACTCGGATAGCTTTCTGGCTGATTATAGCACACATGATCTGTGCAAAAAAACATTTGCAATTTCACTACACAGACGCCAAAATTCTTGGCTTCACGTGAATTGAAAAGGACACGATATGATTCAAGTTTCTGCAGGACATGATATTCCCAATGACTTTAATGTCATCATTGAAATACCCGCCGATGCGGGGTCTATTAAATACGAGGTCGACAAAAGCTCCGGTCTGTTGATGGTGGATCGCTTTATACCGGTCGCGATGCATTATCCCTGTAACTACGGTTTTGTACCGCAAACACTGGCGGAAGATGGTGATCCTGTGGATGTGTTAGTGATGACGCCTTTCCCCGTTCAGCCGGGTGCACTCTTACGCGTGCGTCCCATCGGCTTGTTAGTGATGACGGACGAAGCGGGCAAAGACAGCAAGATTTTTGCGCTGCCGATTACGAAGGCGTGTATTCAGTTTGCGAACATGACGGCTTTAGAAGATTTTCCGAAAATCATTTTGGATAGAATTACTCACTTTTTTGAACAATACAAGGCGCTGGAGCCAGGTAAGTGGGTGAAGGTGCAAGGTTGGCAAGATAAGAAAGCCGCAGAACAAGAATTATTGGAAGGGATTAAACGCTATAAGGTTTTGTAAGGGTCGCGTTATGAAAGTTGACGGTAAAGCGAAAGAAGCGGGCTGGCGCATCCCTGTATTGCTCATCTGGATGATTGCGGCGCTGGGAGTGCCTTATCAGTTTGTTTTACAGTCTACACCAAACGTAATGATCCCCATGCTGATGCAGGATTTGCATATCTCTGAAGCCAGCATTGGTTTTTTGACCTCCGATTTTTTTTATACTTATCTTCTTTTTCAAATTCCAGCCGGATTGTTGATCGATCGCTTTGGAGTGCGTGTGGTTTTATCGGGAAGTCTGCTCTTGGCAGCGATGGCGTGTTTTTTATTTGCAAGCGCACATCATTTTGCGCTAGCGAGTTTAAGTCGTTTGCTGATGGGATTAGTTACCGCTCCCTGTGTACCTGCTATTATGTATGTGGCTTGTAACCGATTTTCCCCACGGCATTTTGTTATTTTAGCGGGCCTTGCAGAAAGTATAGGAATGCTGGGAGGTGCGGTGGGTGAAGCGCTGTTGGGTGAAGTGGTCACTGGTTTGGGTTGGCGTGAAACGATGTTGACCTGCACCATTGTTGGTGTTGTGGTGGCTTTTCTGATGGTGTTTTTCATCCGGGATACGGAGTCGAATTCAAGAGGGAGTACAGAGGGACCTTCTTTTAAAGACATTTTGCGTGGCTTTTTAGAAGTGATGCAAAACCCACAAATCTGGTTCATCGTTCTTTTTGCAGGGTTAATTTTTGCTTTATTGCCGGCACTAGCGGGGTTATGGATCGTGCAAGCGTTACAGGACCTTTATCACGTCAATATTAAAATTGCCGCATTAGGCAGTTCGATGTTATTTTTAGGGACGGCGTTAGGTTTGCCCGTATGGGGCTTTTTTTCTGAGAAAATTCAACGTCGAAAACCCGTCATGTTTTTCGCAACCATGCTCAGTCTACTTTTCACGAGTGGTTTTATTTATTGGCCTCACTTGCCGTTGGTTTTTGTTTTTCTCGTATTATTTTTGATGGGATTTATGTCGGCCGTGTACGTGTTAGCATTTGCACTGGTGCGAGAACACACCTCTATTCAGGTGCGTGCATCAGCAATGGGTTTAACAAATATGATGAGCATGATTATTGGTGCGCCCTTATTGCAACCTTTAATTGGCGTTATTCTCGATCATCATGCGGATCACGCCTCATTCGCTTATCACCGAGCGTTTTCGAGCATTGTGCTTTGTTTAATTTTGGCAATCCTATCGCTATTTTTTATCCGTGAAACCTATTGTGGTGTAAAAATATGAAATTACCGTTGTTTGCTAACGATACCGATGCCTTTTGTGTTTATAACGGGTTGCGGGAAACATTCAACACCGCTTATCGCATGGATGAAACAGAAGCGGTGAAAACGTTGCTGGAATACATCAATTTCAGCGCTGCGGTTGAAAATGACATTGAAGAATTAGCGACAAAATTAGTCAATTCGGTACGTGCTCATCAGTCTGAACGCAGTGTGATTGAAATATTTATGTTGCAGTATGACCTTTCCATGGAGGAAGGTATTTTCATGATGTGTTTAGCAGAAGCGTTATTGCGAGTGCCGGACAAAGATACCGAACGTTTGTTGCTAAAGGATAAGTTGAGCAGCGTCAGTTGGGACCAACACGTCAGCGAAAGTGAATCCACGGTGGTCAACATGGCGACGTGGGGATTAGCCTTATCCGGAAAAATCCTACGTGCACAAGCAAAACCGGGTCATTACTTCAAATCCATTTGGAATACGCTCGTGCAGCGTAGTGGTGAACCGTTGATTCGTAAAGCCATTCGTGAAGCGATGAAAATTTTAAGTAAGCAATTTGTGATTGGGCAAACCATCACCGAAGCTTTGCAGAATTCCTCGAAGATGATGGAGCAAGGTTATCGATTTTCTTACGATATGTTGGGCGAAGTGGCGCGTACGCAAAAAGACGCCGATCGTTATTTTGCCGCCTATCAACAAGCGATTCACGCATTAGGAGCATTGGGCCAGCAAAATGATTTAATGGCAGGGCCCAGTATCTCGGTGAAATTCTCGGCGTTGCATCCTCGTTATGAATATTCGCATCGTGATACGGTGGTGCCAAACCTCATTAAACGCGTTAAAGCACTCGCGTTGCTGGCGAAAGCCAATCAGGTGAGTTTGACGATCGATGCGGAAGAAGCGAATCGTCTTGATATGTCACTCGATATTATTTATGGCATTTTTGTGGATCCCGATTTTAAAGAATGGGAAGGTTTGGGTTTAGCAATCCAAGCATATCAAAAACGTGCGTTTTATTTATTGGACTGGCTGATGGATTTATCGCGCCGTTACAAAAAGCGCATTCAAATTCGCTTGGTGAAAGGCGCTTATTGGGATTCCGAAGTGAAAATGTGTCAGGTGGAGGGGCTCGATCATTATCCTGTTTTTACGCGTAAAACAAACACGGATTTAAGTTATTTGGCGTGCGCTAAAAAAATGTTATGTGCACAAGATGCCATTTATCCGCAATTTGCGACGCATAACGCTTATTCCGTCGCGGCGATTTTAACGTTATTGAAAGGGAAGGAGCATCAATCTCATCTTGAATTTCAAAGCCTGCAAGGCATGGGGCGTGCTTTGCATAATGAAATTCTCGCAAAAAATCACTTTGATTTACCCTGTCGTATTTATGCGCCCGTAGGAACCTATCAAGACTTATTGCCTTATTTGGTCCGTCGCTTATTAGAAAATGGCGCTAACAGTTCGTTTGTCAATCGCATTTCTGATCCTAAGGTGCCGATTGCACAACTCATTGAAAGTCCCGTAAAAAAAGTGAAATCCTACCAAGCGATTCCCAATCCACGTATCCCACTTCCCAACGCAATTTTTGGTGCTGAACGTGAAAATTCTGCGGGGATTGATTTTAGTGATTGCGCGGTGCAAATCAAATTCAGTGCGGCATTTACCAAAATAGCGCAAAAAACATGGCAAGCAGCACCTTTGTTGCGCTCGTTGAAAAATGGCAAACCGGTGGTGAGCCCAACGGATCATCAAAAAATCGTTGGTCACGTGGAAGAGGCAACCCAAGAAGATGTTTTACAAGCAGTCGCAGAAGCACAACACGCTTTTCAGGCATGGTCAACGCAAGAGGTGAAACAACGAGCGGATATTTTGCGTAAAGCAGCCGATTTATTGATGCAACATCAAGCCGAATTTTGTTATCTCGCTGTGCATGAAGCCGGAAAAACACTGTTTGATGCCAACGCAGAACTGCGTGAAGCGGTGGATTTTTGTCGTTATTATGCGGAACAAGCAGAAAAAGTGTTAGTGGATTTATCGCTACCGGGCTATACCGGCGAATCCAATGTGTTGCGTTTGCAGGGACGGGGCGTCATGGTGTGTATTAGCCCTTGGAATTTTCCGTTGGCTATTTTTACAGGGCAAATCGCTGCTGCGTTAGCCAGTGGTAATACCGTAATGGCAAAACCCGCCAAGCAAACCCCACTCATTGCTGCCTTAGCCGTAAAATTATTTTATGAAGCGGGATTGCCGAAAAACGTTTTACAATACCTTCCCGGTCAAGGTGAAATTGTGGGAGGCGCGTTGATTAATCATCCTGCCATCGCGGGTGTGATTTTTACCGGCTCCATAGAAACAGCGCAGTTAATTTCGCAAGCATTGGCAAATCGTTCAGGGCCTATTTTGCCGCTTATTGCGGAAACAGGGGGGATCAATGCGATGGTGGCTGATTCAACCGCATTGCCGGAGCAGTTGGTGCGTGATGCGATCGTTTCTGCATTTGGTAGCGCCGGTCAACGGTGTTCTGCTTTGCGTGTGTTATTCGTGCAAACGGATATCGCGGAGGGTGTTTTGAAAATGTTGCAGGGTGCTATGGCGGAGCTGCAAGTGGGTGACCCCGCTTTATTGTCGACAGACATTGGTCCTGTGATTGATCGTGATGCGCAAAAAATGTTGTTAGCGCACATCGAAAAAATGCAGCGCGAAGCAACCCTCATTTATCAGTGTCAACTTCCAGCAGTCTGCAAAAACGGTACTTTCGTTTCGCCAACGGCTTTTGAATTACCGGATTTGTCGTTATTAAAGCGAGAAGTGTTTGGGCCTGTGCTGCATGTTATTCGCTTTGAAGCTCAAAAAATAGGAGAAGTGGTTGCGAGCATTAATCAGTTAGGATATGGTTTAACGTTTGGTATTCAAAGTCGCATCGATGGGACCGTGGATGATATCCAACGTCATATCGAAGCTGGAAATATTTACGTGAATCGCACGATGATCGGTGCGGTTGTGGGTGTGCAGCCTTTTGGGGGGCGGCGTTTATCGGGTACGGGGCCTAAAGCCGGCGGCCCGTATTATTTGACACGACTTTGTCATGAAAGTACATTGACGATCGACACCACCGCCGCTGGTGGTAATGCAAGTTTGATGGCAATGGAAGAAGAGTAACAATGAGCTTTATATAGCTTTTCAGATAAATATTTTGGTGAAAATGATCGTGCCATTAGAAGCCAACCCTCTCCTAGCCTCTCCCGCAGGCGAGAGAGGGAAGCTCGAAAGTGAGCACCATTGCCGGTAAGACAATTAAAATAGTTTATTTTTACCAAAATATTTATCTGAAACACTATAGGAGGATTCATGAAATTTAAAATAATAGCGGCAGTTTTGTTCGCGTCCCTAACGTCTCTCTCTGCTTTTGCAGCTTTGCCAACCTTGGAAAACGATCGTGATAAACTGAGTTACTCCATGGGTTTTATGACAGGCAAAGCCTTCAAAAGCCATAACATCGATATGGATCCCCGTTTTTTTTCATTGGGGCTTGATGATGCGGTGCGTGGCAATAAAGCATTGCTGACAGAAAAAGAAATGCAAGGCATTATTCAGAATTTCCAAAAACACAGTCAGGCAGAAGCCTTAGCCAAATTTAAAAAAATGGCAGCCGATAATGTAACGGTGGGGCAAAAATTTTTAACGGAAAATGCGAAAAAACCAGGCGTCAAAACATTGCCTTCTGGTTTGCAATATAAAGTACTCCAAGCTGGCACAGGTCCTAAACCCAAAGATACCGATACCGTTGAAGTGAATTACGAAGGTAAACTGATTAATGGTAACGTCTTTGATAGTTCCTATAAACGTGGACAACCAGCGACTTTTGCCGTCAATCAAGTTGTTAAAGGTTGGCAAACCGCATTGGTGATGATGCCGGTGGGTTCCGAATGGGAATTGTTTATTCCAGCCGAGTTGGCTTATGGCGATGCGGATATTCCAAATATCGGCCCCAATCAAGTGCTCATTTTTAAAATCAAGTTGCTTGCGATTAAATAGCCGATGACGCTTCGATGCCTGGGCGCGTTAGCCCAGGAACTTTCTAACCGAGTGTGTTGAACAAATGATTTATTTACAGGGCGGTTCATCCCTATCGTTTTATCGTCATCAAGAATTATTAACGAAATTGCAGAGGTTACTGCCGGACATCCATTCTTTTACGGTTTTTATCGATTATTTTGTAGAAACAAAACAGGAGCTAACGCCGTCAGAGATCGAATTACTCACGGCATTATTGCCAAACGCCACCGTGGCGGCATTACCACAACCTCTTCGTTTGCAATTTTGGGTGGTGCCACGATGGGGGACTCTTTCACCGTGGGCATCCAAAGCAACGGATATTGCAAAAATTTGTGGTTTGGAGAATATTGCACGCATCGAACACGGTTGTCGTTATCAAATTCACGGAATATCAGAGGCGCTGTTTACGGAAAATCACCGGCGTCTTTTTTCTTTATTGCATGATCCTTTGACGGAAAGCGTGATTTTCGAGCCACACGATTTATCAACCCTTTTTTTACATCATAAACCCAATGCGTTTACCGTGATTCCATTGCTTGAAAATGGCAAAGCGGCGTTACTTTCCGCTAACCAAAAATTAGGTCTTGCATTATCACTCCATGAAATTGAGTATTTATTGGGATCGTATAAAAAAATAAAACGCAATCCCACGGATGTGGAATTGATGATGTTCGCGCAAGTGAATTCAGAACATTGTCGGCATAAAATTTTTAATGCAAGCTGGACGATTGACGAACAAGTGAAGCCTTTATCATTATTTAAAATGATTAAAAATACCTTCGCAAAAAGTCCGAAAAAAGTCATCGTCGCTTATAAAGATAATGCGGCAGTGATGAAAGGCAAACGTGCAGAACGCTTTTTACTAAATCCAAAAACGCGCGAATATGAATACGTCCTAGAGGCCATGCCCTATATTTTAAAGGTTGAAACGCATAATCATCCCACCGCCATTTCGCCTTTTCCAGGTGCAGCAACAGGCAGTGGGGGTGAGATTCGTGATGAAGCCGCTACAGGAAGAGGGGCAGAAACGAAAGCGGGGTTATGTGGTTTTTCGGTTTCGCATTTGAAAATCCCAGGATTTTTGCAGCCATGGGAAACAGAAATTGGTAAACCTAACCATATTGCTTCTCCTTTGGATATTATGCTACAAGCCCCCCTGGGTGCTGCATCGTTTAATAATGAATTTGGTCGACCGAATATTTTAGGTTATTTTCGTACGTGTGAAATGCTGCTCCCCAGCCGCTATGGTGACGTGTGTCGAGGTTATCACAAACCGATTATGATCGCTGGTGGTATTGGAACGATTCGTGAAATGAATATTCACAAAAGACCTTTAATACCAGGCACCCTGATGATCGTGTTGGGTGGACCCGCGTTAGCGATTGGATTGGGTGGGGGTTCTGCGTCGTCGCGACAAACGGCGGAACAGCATGAGGCATTGGATTTTGCGTCGGTGCAACGCGCTAATCCTGAGATGCAGCGACGGGCGCAAGAAGTGATTAACGTGTGTTTGTCCATGGGAGAGAATAACCCGATTTTATCGATTCACGATGTCGGTGCAGGAGGATTATCCAATGCATTACCGGAGTTAGTGTACGCGGATCATCTGGGTGGGGAATTTGATTTGCGTGCCATACCGAGTGCCGAATCGGGCATGTCGCCGCTCGAAATCTGGTGCAATGAATCGCAAGAACGTTATGTGTTGGCCATTGCCCCCCAGCATTGGTCGCTTTTTGCTGAAATTGCGGAGCGAGAACGTTGTCCTTTTGCCATCGTGGGCGAGGTGAGAGCGAAGGCACAGTTAACGGTTCATGATCCGCTTTTTCAAAATAAGGCGGTTGATATTTCCATGGCCACGTTATTCGAAGATATGCCACCTTTGCCATGCAGCGATAAACACGCAGGTCCTTCAAAATCCGAATTATTTTTGCCGTCCATTGATATTGCACAAGCGATTCAACGTGTTTTGCAGTTTCCCTGCGTGGCGAGCAAAAACTTTTTAATTACGATTGGTGATCGCAGTGTGGGAGGACTTGTGGCGCGCGATCAAATGGTAGGGCCATGGCAAATTCCGGTGGCAGATTGCGCGGTGACTTGCAGCAGTTTTAGCCGTTATGAGGGTGAAGCGATGGCGATGGGAGAACGTGCACCGCTTGCGCTCTTGCATCATGCTGCTTCGGCCCGTATGGCGGTGGGTGAGGCGATTACCAATCTTGCTGCAGCGCGTATTGAAACGATGGATGATATGGTGATGTCGGCGAACTGGATGGCCGCCGCTGATTATCCAGGAGAAGGCGCTGGATTATATGACGCGGTGCAAACCATTGCGATGGAATTGTGCCCGTCGTTAAAAATTGCTATTCCCGTGGGGAAAGATTCTTTATCGATGCGAACGTCTTGGGAAGACAATGGAAAATCAAAATCCGTGACCGCTCCGTTATCATTAATTATTACGGCTTCAGCGCCAGTTTTAGATGTGCGTTGCACGTTAACACCGCAATTGAAAACCGATCAAGGACCCACCAAACTGATTTTAATTGATTTGGGCAAGGGGGCGAACTTATTGGGCGCTTCGGTGTTGGCGCAAGTTTACAATAGCTTGGCAGCTCGTCCACCGGATGTGGATCATCCAACGTTGCTGCGGTATTTTTTTAAAGCGATACAATCTTTAAATCGCCGCCAATGGTTGTTAGCGTATCATGATCGATCGGATGGAGGACTATTAGTAACGATCGCAGAAATGATGTTTGCGGGACACTGTGGTGTTACGATGTCATTGGATGCATTGGGTCCGGAACCTATGGCCAGTTTATTTTCGGAAGAATTAGGTGCCGTCATTCAGGTGAAAACCAGTGATGTTGATGCGGTGTTAACGATATTGCAAAGTTATGGTTTGCGGAATTACAGTCATGTGATAGGTACGGTAAATGCAACGGACGAATTAAAAATTGATTTTCAACAGCAGTGCTTTTATAAAAATTCTCGCGCTGTGTTGCAAGCCCTATGGAGTGAAACGAGCTATAAAATACAAGCCTTGCGCGATCATGCGCAGTGCGCGGAGCAAGAATTTCAGCTCATTCACGATAAAAATAATACGGGTTTATCGGAGCACGTGAATTTTGATTATCCGCGTGTGCTTTTGGCTATTCATCCAGGAGTAAAACCTCGTGTTGCGATTTTACGAGAACAAGGTGTGAATGGTCATATCGAAATGGCCGCGGCTTTTGATCGTGTTGGTTTTACCAGTGTGGACGTGCACATGAGTGATCTTATTGCAGGTCGAGTGGATTTGAGCCAATTTAAAGGGTTGGCAGCATGTGGTGGTTTTTCGTATGGAGATGTGTTGGGGGCGGGGCGTGGTTGGGCGCAATCGATTTTATTGCATCACCACGTGCGTGACGCGTTTCAGCGTTTTTTCCATCGCAAGGATACTTTTGCAGTGGGCATGTGCAATGGATGTCAGATGATGGTGTATTTACGAGAATTAATTCCGGGTGCTGAACATTGGCCTTACTTCATTCGCAATCAATCCGAACAATTTGAGGCACGTTTGGCGCTGGTTAAGATCGTCGATTCTCGATCGATTATTTTCCGCGATATGGCAGAGGCCGTGTTGCCCATTGTGGTTTCGCACGGTGAAGGATATGCGCATTTTAGCAAGCCCAGCGATTTTGATGCGTGTAAGCAACAACAATTGGTGGCATTGCAGTATGTGGATTACCAACATCAAGCGACGGAACGTTATCCATTCAATCCGAACGGCAGTCCAGAAGGGATAACGGCATTGACTAACCATGATGGGCGTGTGACCATCATGATGCCGCACCCAGAGAGAATATTTCGTACGGTGCAATTGTCGTGGCATCCCACGCAGTGGGAAGAAAATAGCCCGTGGATACGATTATTTCAAAATGCACGTGATTTTGTGGACTGATTTCGCAGCTTGTTAAGCAGGTCCCCTGCAGCCCGCGTCAATAAAAGGGAAGGAATTCTCCATCGAAAAATGAGGAATTTCTGGATATTTCACATCGAACTGCGATGATCGGTGTGCCGCCAACGGGAAGGTCTTTTGTTTGAAGGGCGTCGCGACCAGGGAGGGTAAGCAGCGTCGAGCACAGGATGTGCGTCCCTGAAAACAAAAGACCTTCCCGTTGGCGGCAGGGCACTTCGTGTGGCCGTCATCTTCAAAAAGCAACATGAAATATCCAGAAATTCCTCATTTTTCGATGGGGAATTCCTGTAAGAGGGGCCATATTTTTTTGCTATAATCGGTTATAACGTATTCATTTTACGTCAATATTTTAGTAAAGGTCTCCTGAACCATGAGCACATCCTTGCGCAAACACAAGCAGCATACCCATGAAGCTTTAATGCGCTATGCAAGGATGCTGGGTTTTGGAGAAATTCGCCATCGCATCGATCCTAAATCAAAACTACAATCCATTATCGCCGTACACAACACCATACGCGGACCTGCCATCGGCGGTTGCCGTTTTTATGCGTATCGTTTTTATTCACAAGCATTAAAAGACGTGTTGCGTTTAGCCAGCATGATGACCGTGAAAAATGCAGCTTGCGGCTTACCCCACGGTGGCGCAAAAGCTGTGATTATGACACCACGTGAAAATTACGATCGAAAAACATTGTTTAATGCGTTTGGCGATTTCGTCAATGAATTAGACGGTAAATACATCACTGCAATGGACGTTGGCACAACCAATCAAGATATGGATTATATCGCTGAACGCACGACCCATGTGATCGGCGCTTTGCAAACGGATGCGTTACAAGAAAATCCTTCACCCTACACCGCAAAAGGTATTTTACGTTGTATCCAAGCCGCCGTAAAATTTAAATATCAACGCGACAGTTTGGAAGGATTAAAATTTGCGATTCAGGGGGCAGGCAACGTGGGCTTTTCTCTCGCTAAATACTTGTTTAGTTTAGGCGGAAAAATTTATGTCTGCGACACTAACCCAACCGTGCTAGAACAATTGGCCGATGAAACCCATGCGATTATTGTTTCGACTGAACACATTTACGATGTGGATTGCCATGTTTTTTCGCCTTGCGCGCTTGGTGGAATACTCACCTTTGAAACCGCGCATCGTTTACGTTGCAACATCATTATCGGCAGCGCTAATAATCAATTAGCGCATCGCAAAGTAGGTGCGCTTTTGCATGAACGTGGCATTTTGTACGGGCCGGATTTTATCGTGAATGCAGGGGGTGTCATTCAGGCGGCATCCGTTTATGATTATCACGACATCAACATTGCAAACCAAAAAATTGATAAGTTATACGATCAACTTTATAAAGTATTTGAACGATCCAAACAACAACAGGTTTCACCGGTCGATGTGGCCTATCAAATGGCTTTTGAAAATCTTAATATGAATAATGGACTCAATAGGGGGAAGCTATGACTCGCATCCAAACCACACCTGTCGCTTCGTTTAGCGTGGAGTACTTGCAATTTCTCGATGAAAATCATCAACTCACACAACCCTTACCCGATTATTTTACCAATGAATTATTAATTTATTTTTATCAAAAAATGGCATTGGCTCGCGCCTTTGATATTAAGGCCATTAATATGCAACGCGTCGGACAATTGGGGGGGTACGCTTCTTGTCGTGGTCAAGAGGCTGTGGGCGCAGCTATCGGACACGCGTTACAAGAATCTGATTTATTTGCCCCTCATTATCGAGATCAACCCGCACAATTGATTCGTGGGAATACGTTGCGAGAAATACTGACGATTTGGGGCGGTGATGAAAAAGCCTGTGATTATCAGGGGAAAGCCGTGAGAGAAGATTTACCCACCCTGATTCCCATTTCAACACAATGCTTGCATGCCGCAGGTATGGCTTATGCGATTAAATATCGCCAACAAAAACGTGCTGTACTCACCGCCTGTGGTGACGGAGGGACGTCGAAAGCTGATTTCTACGAGGCCATCAATATTGCTGGCGATTGGCACTTACCCCTGGTTTTTGTCGTGAATAATAATCAGTGGGCGATTTCCGTGCCACGCAACAAGCAAACGAGCGCAAAAACGTTGGCGCAAAAAGCGATTGCGGCTGGTTTTGATGGACTACAGGTTGATGGCAATGATATTGTTGCCGTTCACTATGCGGTGAAAACCGCACTCGACAAAGCGCGCGAAGGTGGCGGTCCCACTTTAATCGAGGCCATCACCTATCGCTTATGTGATCACACCACCGCCGATGACGCCAAACGCTATCAACCGAGCGAAGAAGTCAAAGTCGCTTGGAAAAAAGAGCCGATTGCTCGTTTGGGTTATTTTCTCGAAGAAAAAAAATTATGGTCAAAAGAAAAAGAAGCAGAACTACAAAACGAAATTACCCAACAAATCGAAAAAGAAATTGCAGAATATTTAAAAATTCCTAAACCCAAACCAACCGATATGTTTGATTATCTCTATGCAGAATTGCCAGAAGCCCTTCGGGAACAACGTGATATTACATTATTACAGGAGCAGTTATGAGCGAAATCACTTTAGTCGAAGCGGTTAATCAGGCGCTCCATTATGAAATGGGCAAAGATAAAAACGTGGTTGTGCTGGGTGAGGATGTCGGAAAAAATGGCGGCGTGTTTCGCGCCACCGTCGGATTGTACGATCAATTTGGTGCCGAACGCGTGCTCGATACCCCACTCGATGAAACCATGATTGCCGGAATCACGGTCGGCATGGCACTACAAGGTTTACGACCCGTGGCAGAATTTCAATTTATGGGATTTATTTATCCGGGATTAGACCATATTTTAAATCACGCGGCACGTTATCGAAATCGCACCCGGGGTCGTTTAACGTGCCCCCTCGTGTTTCGTGCGCCTTTTGGCGGGGGCATTCACGCACCCGAGCATCACTCTGAAAGTACCGAAGCGCTATTTGCTCACATTCCAGGGTTGCGTGTTGTTATTCCTTCTTCTCCCGCGCGCGCGTATGGGTTACTTTTAGCTTCCATTCGCAATCCAGATCCAGTTATTTTTTTAGAACCCAAACGTATTTATCGCCTCGTAAAACAAGACGTTCCTGATGATGGTAAAGCATTACCGCTGGATAAATGCTTTATTTTGCGTGAAGGAAAGGATGTGACACTCGTCACGTGGGGCGCTATGATTAAAGAATCATTGGAAGCCGCACAACAATTAGAAAGTGAAAATATCCACGTTGAAGTGATCGATCTTGCCACGATAAAACCCATCGATATTCAAACGATTTTAGCCTCCGTTGAAAAAACGGGACGTCTCGTGATCGTGCACGAAGCGGCACGTTTTTGTGGGGTTGGCGCTGAGATTGCTGCACAAGTGGCAGAAAAAGGTTTACTTGCTTTACAAGCCCCCATTCAACGTGTTACCGGGTATGATACGGTGATGCCCTATTACAAATTAGAAAAAGACTATATGCCGAATGTGAAACGCATTATGATTAACATTCACAAAGCCATGGAGTTCGCATGAAACTATTTAATCTTCCTGACTTAGGCGAAGGCTTACCGGATGCCATTATTCGTGAGTGGTATGTAAAAGTCGGTGACGAAATCAACACCGATCAACCCATGGTTGCGATGGAAACCGCGAAAGCCTTAGTGGATGTTCCTGCGCCTTTTAACGGAAAAGTGGAAAAATTATTTGGGAATCCCGGCGATACGATGGATACGGGGCAACCGCTCATTGGCTTTGAAGGTGCTGATGATGCCTCACAGCAACAAGATAAAGGCACCGTGGTGGGTAGCATTGAAACGAGCGGTACCATTCAAGAGATGACGAGCCGCGCCCTGACCGGCAGCCCATCAACGGGAAGCACGGTTAAAGCAACCCCGGCGGTGCGCATGTTAGCGAAACAGTTAAATGTCGATTTAAATCAAATCACGCCACAAGGATCTCACATTACCGTGGAAGAGGTAAAACAGGCGGCAAAAATCGCAGCGCCTGCGATGACTCCTGCACCCATGCTGAACGGCGAAGTGACGCCACTCTCTGGGGTCCGTCGTGCGATGGCGCTTAGCATGGCAAGAGCGCATCAGGAAATTGCTTCTGCCAGCATTATGGATGATGCTGATCTTAGTGCATGGGATAACCAACAAGATATTACCTTACGATTATTACGTGCGATGGCTGCTGCTTGTAAAGCGGTACCCATGCTCAACTATTTTTATGATGGTCAACGCATGGCATACCAAGAAAATAAAAATATTAATATTGGCATTGCGGTGGATACCCCTCACGGACTTTATGTGCCGGTATTAAAAGATGTCGGTAATCGCTCGGATCAAGCATTGCGCGAGGATATTAATCGCTTTAAAAAACAGGCCCAAGATCGCAGCATTCCAGCATCCGATTTACAGGGCGCTACTATTTTAATGTCAAACGTCGGCGCTATCGCTGGAAATTATGCGGCGCCCATTGTCACGCCGCCGTTGGTGGCGATCGTTGCGTTTGGTCGCATTAAAAATACCGTTGTTGCCGATAAGAAAGGAGAAATCGCTGTACATCCCATGATTTCGATTTCCATTACGTTCGATCATCGACCGGTGACCGGCGGTGATGCGGCACGATTTTTAAAAGCGTTGACTACCGAGCTTGAGAAATCGACACTCACTTAAAAAGGCGGGTGATGCGAGGAAGACGATCTTGCCGCGCAGGCGAAGCTTTGCCGCGAGATGACGAGCGGCAAGACCTGCGAACATTGACATCATATTGCTTGGATCTCTGATAAACCAAACAACAAAAATTTCCATAGTGGGATTAGTGTTATTTTGTTTTCTGCGAATAATGTTGTCGATTGTGGCAAATGATGGGTGATTAATAAGCACCGCGTTTTCGGGAACATCTCCCTTGCAGATAGCAAGGCAGCTATTTCTCGCATTCTTATTTTTTCATCGTCTAAACCCGTATAAACAACTTGAATTAAATATTGGGTTTGATTTTTTTTTCGAACTAAAAAATCCACTTCCTTGTTTTTCCTCCAATAATAAACATCTAAAGCATCGTCATGAATGAGGCTAAGATAAACTAAGGTTTCCATGGCATGGCCTAAATCGCTGGAAGCTGTTAGTGCAATCACATTGCGTATTCCTGGATCGATCACATGAATTTTGTGCGGATTGCGAGTTCGTTCTGCTGCTTTTAGACTAAAATAAGGGACTAAACCAATTAAAAAAGCTTCCTGCAAATAACTGCAATAATGTGCGGCCAATTCAGTGGATATGCCAAATACTTTACCCAATCGGGATGCTGACAGCAGAGAACCCGTGTGAGCAAGAAGATGTGCGGCAAATTGTCTGACTTGGCTTAAGTCGCGAATGCTATGTCGTAAAGCAATATCACGATACAGAATATCTTCGAAATACTGAATTAAAAGTTGTTCACGCTTTTCAATCGACTGTGCAGTCACCACTGCTGGAAAACCCCCAAAGCGCAGATAATTCATAAGTTCATACTCAATCTTCTTAGAAGCGCTCACTAAGGTAGGATAAGGTAATTCAACATGATTAAATTCCAAAATTTCGCTAAAGCTGAGGGGATATATTTTAAAAGTTAAATGTCTCCCCGTCAGTAATGTTCCCAATTCACGGGACATGATCTTTCCAGATGAACCCGTAATAAAAATTTTTATATTTTCAGTCTCGTTACGCGCTCGTACCCATCTCTCCCATTCTGGAATATTTTGAATTTCATCCAGAAATAAATAGGCTTTTCCCTCTGGATAAATCTCTTGTCGATAGATATTGTACAGTTTATCCAGTAATTCCAATGTCAAAAATGGGGCTAGAGCAGGTTCTTCAAAATTAATGTGTAAAATAGCTTTTTTTTCCACGCCAGTTTGTTCGAGGTGTTGAATCACCTGATAAAGCAAGGTAGATTTACCAGCGCGCCTAGGGCCGATGAGGGTAGTAATTTCAGTCCCTTCCCGATGCGATACCATTTTTGCCAATAATTTTCGACGCAGATGCCCCGCGGGCAGCTTGGCATGACCCCAGTGATTCCAGCGCTCTAAGATATCTAGCATGATAGCCCATTTTATAGAGTTAATCTGATAAAAGTATAGCTTTTTTATCAGACTAATTCTATGAAAAAAATTATCAATATTGGCATTGCAGTGGATACACTACATAGCATCTACTTTTAGATAAAAACAGACACCCCAACGCCCGTTTTTATAGATTACTGCTATTAAGCGGCGTTATTGCGCAGGCCTCGTCATTTTGTCGCGAGGAGCTGTTGGGATATCGCCGTCGTTTGAGGTTGCGCTGAGGCTAAGTATTCAGCAGGGGGTGAGGAACAACGCCTGCAGTGAAAGAGTGTTGCAGTTGCCTTAACCAGTTTACAGCTCGCAGCAGCAGCACCGCCTACTATTCCACCGAATAAAGCAAAGGCAATTCGGATGGGATTGAACGCACTCGCATGAAAACGCGCTAAATAATCCGAACGTATCGTTTTCGTTTCTATCGCTGACAGCGCGCTCCCAATCACAGCACCGACCAAGGCGCCCAGTAAAACGCCGACTAACGCGCCCAGGAAGATGAGCGATGCAGCGGCGAAGGCAGGTAAACTGCTGGGTAATAGTAGTGAAAGTAAAAATAATGTGGTGATCACGACGCCGATCACAGGCGATGTGGCTGTTGAAAGAACAGGTACTACACTGGCGATTCTATAAATCAAAATAAAAGAAAGGTAGGAAACCCACGTCCCAGCAATCGCGCTATAGCCAGCGAAGGCCTGCGTACTTGCGGCGATATCGCCAGCACAGATTGAAGCGGTTAAGGGAGGAAGGGTTTTCTGCTGAGCATGAACGATGAAAGCCAGTAAATGGGTATTTGTGGCACGAAGGCGCTGTTGCGGGTCGAACTGTACACCCCTGCTTGCCATTTGATTATTGAGGACAAGGACACTGGCCTCGTCATCTAATGCATAGGATAATGCATCGGAAAGTAAGGCGAGATTTTTTAATTCGGGGATGTCGATTTTCATTTTTTCTCACTCCACGGTTATGTGTATTTGAAGTTGCGCTGAGGATAAGTATTCAGTAGGGGGTGAGGGACAACGCCTGCAGTGAAAGAGTGTTGCAGTTGCCTTAACCAGTTTACAGCTCGCGGCAGCAGTACCGCCTACTATTCCACCGAGCAAAGCAAAGGCAATTCGGATGGGATTGAACGCGCTCGCATGAAAACGCGCTAAATAATCCGAACGTATCATTTTCGTTTCTATGGCTGACAGTGCGAACAAAAGCCCAAGGCAGGCTGAGAAGCCCAGTAAAAAGCCCGGTAACACACCGACGTCGGAAAACAAGGCGCCGATCACAGGCGCTGTTAATGCTAAAGAGAAAGTCACTAGCCAGGCGATTCTACAAAGCAAAATAAAAAAAAGGTAGGAAACCCACGTTCCAGTAATCGCACTATAGCCAGCGAGGGCGTGCGTACTTGCGGCGATATTGCCAGCACAGATTGAAGCGATTAAGGGGGGGAGGGTTTGCTGTTGAGCATGAACGATGAAAGCCAGTAAATGGATATTTGTGGCACGAAGGCGTTGTCGCGAGTCGAATCGTACACCCCTGCTTGCCATTCGATTGTTGACGTGTTCTGTGTCCCAGGGCGATAAGGCAAGGTTAGTGAAGGGATTCAGGAGGACACTGGCATCGTCATCTAACGCATATTTTTGACGTTCATTATGGTAGTTGATAAAACTCGTTAAGCTAAGTTGATGACCGGTTGAAAGAAACAGCTTGTCATCTTCTGCAATCGGTTCAAATGAAACAAAATCCTCATCATTAATCGGTTGGCACTGTGCTAGGTACAATAATGCTTGGTGAATGACAGCATCAAATGCAAGATTATTTTTATGAGTGTGATCGCAGGCATCTAACAATTTTAATAATCGTGTGCGAGCTTTTCTAATATTGTTTTCACTATTTTTCGTATTTTTCTCGAGTAGGGCGAGAATACCAGTGATGCCAGATTGATCGGAAAACAAGGCGAGATTTTTTAATTCGGGACTATCGATTTTCATCTTTTCTTATCCACGGTTATGCGCACGGTCATGCGCGCACTTTAAGCTTTATGCTACACGATTTTCTGGAAAATACAGACTCTTTTCTTATTAAGAAAAAATTAATTTTACGCCATTCGCAACTTTTCACAGCCCAAAAAAGAAGCGTGGGAAAAATATCCGAAAATAATTAAGAAAGGATTAATTTCAGCGGTCTGATTTCAAAAACAGGTTAATATAAATTTAATATTTATTGTTTCGATGAAGATATCAACATCTCGATGCAGTCGGCCATTTCAATGGCGGTGTCCGCGCAATCACTCCCTTTATGTCCATGACGTCCCCCGACGCGATCGAAAGCTTGTTCTTCGTTATCAGTGGTCAATAAGCCAAAAATAACGGGAATATCGTGATCGAGAGCGACACGTTGGCAGCCATAACTAACTTGCTGACAGACGTAATCGTAATGATCAGTTTCGCCGCGTACGACAGCGCCTAGGCAAAGGATAGCTTGATAACGTCTCTGCTTTGCTAACTGTTGCGCGATGATAGGAAGTTCAATGGCACCCGGCACATGCCAAACAGCGATATTTTTTGTCGGAATTTTTCGTTCTGCAAAACGCTGTAGCGCACCTTCCAGTAATTTTTCGGTAATGGTTTCGTTAAAGCGACTCACAACAATCGCAAAATTTAAATGCTTCATGCAGGGGTTCCTTTGGCGGTGAGTTTCAGCATATGGCCCATTTTATTACGCTTTGTGGTTAGGTAACGACTATTTTGTTGATTGGGTTCTACTTCGAGCGCAACGCGTTCGGCAACATCGATGCCATATAATTTTAAGTGTTTGATTTTTTCTGGATTATTGGTGAGTAAACGAACACGATGTATGCCCAATGCTTTTAAAATTTGAGCGGCAAGGGCATATTCGCGTTCATCTGTTGCAAACCCCAATTGGTGATTGGCTTCAACTGTATCTAAGCCACGTTCTTGTAACGCATAGGCTTTGATTTTGTTCGTTAACCCAATGCCGCGGCCTTCTTGACGTAAATACAACAAAACACCACCGTGTTTTGCGATTTGCTGCAGCGCTAATGTTAATTGTGATCCACAATCGCAACGTTGTGAGCGGAAAATATCGCCCGTTAAACATTCCGAGTGAATGCGTGTGACGCTTTTTTCTGTCAACGGTTTATCGCTTGGAATCAGTGCTAAATGCTCGCGCGGATCATCGAGATACTGAAAAACGCGTAAATCAAAATTAGCAAGATTTTCGATGGGTAATTGAGCGGCAGTGACTTCGCGTACCAATATTTCATGCTGTTGTCGATAGGTGATGATGTCTTTCATTTTTAATAAGCACAGTCCATGTTTTTTCGAAAAACGAATTAAATCGGGTAAACGCGCCATGCTGCCATCTTTATTCATAATCTCGCAAATGACGGCGGCGGGTTTAAAACCAGCGAGTTTTGCGAGGTCAGCGCTCCCTTCTGTATGTCCTTGACGTTGCAATACACCGCCTTGGCGTGCGCGCAAAGGAAACATATGCCCCGGCATAACGATATCGTTGGGTCCGCTATTAGGATTTACCGCGATGCGAATGCTTTCAGCGCGATCAGCCGCAGAGATTCCGGTGGTGACATTTTTCGCCGCTTCAAATGAAACGCCAAATGCTGTTTTGAGTGATGTGCAGTTGTTTGCGATCATGAGTGGAAGATCTAAACGCTTAAAATCCGCTTCACTTAACGACACGCAAATTAAGCCACGTGCGTGCGTTGCCATAAAATTAATGTGTTCAGCGGTGATGATTTCCGCGGGAAAAATTAAATCGCCTTCATTTTCACGCGATTCATCATCCGCAAGAATCACCATGTTTCCCGCACGTAATGCGGCAATACCTTCTTCGATTGAGTTAAATGATTTTTGCATAGTGAACTCCTTGAAGTTGTCGAGCAACCATTTTCGCCATCATATCAAATTCGATGTTGACGGATTGGTTGGGTTGTAAATGGATTAAGTTAGTGTGGTTCAGGGTATGTGGTATCAACATAACGTGTATGCCATTATTTTCAATTGCGTTAATCGTGAGGCTAACTCCATTCACACAAATGCTGCCTTTATAAATCAGATAAGTCAGTGCTTCATCGGAAAAACCAGCAATCACCGACTGACGAAATGCTTGATGCGTAATAATATCCGTAATTTTCGCTGTTTGATCCACATGACCAGAAACAAAATGCCCGCCAATAGCATCCCCTATTTTTAATGCTCGTTCTAAATTCACGTTGATTCCAACCTGATAATCCTTGGCAATGCTGCGATTCAGCGTCTCTTGCGAAACTTCGACATCAAATAGGCCGGGTTCCTGTGTGGTTACGGTTAAGCACATCCCGTCAATCGCGATGCTTTCGCCGGAGGTGAGGTTATTAAAGGTGGTTGCAATGGTGAGTTGAATACCCGTTTTAAGCGAACGAATACGCCGTATTTGCCCAACATGATCGATTAAACCCGTAAACATAAGTTGATTCACACTTATTTTAAATTGTGAGGGTTGTAGCCTTGTATTGATGTAACGGGTGCCTACTCCATGTTCGCGGGTCCTGTTTCTTGCGTCACCCGCTTTGCAGCAGATACATGAATCCGAGGCTACATCCCATCGTGAGTGTACCTATGAAGGAATAATCTATGCGATAAACCAAGTTGCGATGAAGTTATCGTTGAATGGATTGTTACCTTCTCCCATCCGGACTATTACCGTCGGCTCTGGGGTTTCACCAGATCTGCTGACCCTTGTGTGTTAAGCAAGGCGCTCGCGGGCTGAGTTACGATGGTAACATCACCGCCGGTGGGGACTTGCACCCCGCCCTGAAGTTATTGAGTGAATTTAGCACTGTGTTAGCGATTCGTCAATTTTTGCAGTGTCCCATGATGTCGTTACCCATGCAGCACCATTGAATATTCTTATAAAAATCAGATAATTGCAGTTCTGTTGAAAATGCTGCTAACGCATTGGGTCCCAATGTCTTAGGTGCTATGTAGAGATAAAGTTCATGCGCCATTTTTTCGGTAATCAGGGTGTTAAAAAGGCGGCCTCCTGCCTCCACCCATAAATCGTGTATGCCGTCTTGGCCGATCATTTTCATCACGGAAGGGAGATCTAAACCGGTTTTGGTGACTGGAGTACTTTCACACCGTATTTTCGGATGTTTTAATGTTTTCAAGCGTTGTGTATTTGCCTGCGGCTCGTGAAAAAGCGTAATAGATGCCGCGGTTTTTAGTAATTGGGCAGTGAGTGAAAATTGTAACTCGCGATCCAATACATAAACTTTTTTAGCGATGGGGTCTTGTTGTGGAAAACGCACATTCAGTTGGGGATCATCGTTTAACACGGTGCGGATCGTCGTTAATATCGCATCGGCATAACGACGTTGTTGATGCGTAACGTGTTGTAGTGCAGATCCTGTGAGGGCGACGGGTTTACCATCCGCTTTCGCCACGTTTCCATCGAGGGAAATTGCTAATTTTGCCGTAATCCAAGGGGTTTTGTAAACGGTCCAGTGATGATAGCTTTGATAAAAATCATTGATTGCATCCAGTGAAATTTGCTGACAGTGAATTCCAGCCATGTTTAAAGCAAGTTGCCCACTACCATTCACTTTGGGGTTTGGATCACGATAAGCAAAAAACACCTCTTTGAGGTTAGCCGTGATCATCGTTTCTGTGCAGGGTGGAGTGCGCCCGTAGTGACAGCAGGGCTCGAGGGTGACATACAAGGTTGCGCCGTTTGCCGCGTTTCCTGCGGCCTGTAGCGCGTGAATTTCAGCATGGGGAGTTCCGGCTTTCTGGTGATGTCCTACGCCTACCACAGCGCCATTTTTGACGATGATGGCGCCAACGGCGGGATTGGGAGCGCAAAAGCCTTTACCTTGCTGTGCTTGTTCTAATGCAAGTTTCAAATAGGTTTCGTGCATACCGCTCTCTTCGCTGTGTGTGGGGCATTCCCCAAAAAATGTATGCTATAGTGTTTCGGATAAATATTTTGGTAAAAATAAACTATTTTAATTGTCTTACCGGCAATGGTGCTCACTGTCGAGCTTCCCTCTCCCGCCTGCGGGAGAGGCTAGGAGAGGGTTGGCTTCTAATGGCACGATCATTTTCACCAAAATATTTATCTGAAAAGCTATAGTATCTTACCAGCATAGGCAATTTTTGGCATAATCTGATTTTTGTTTTTCGTGAGAGTTATGCAACAAGCGCAAAAAACCAAGTTAATACAGCAGTATAGTGCAGATGGGGTCATTAATGTCTTAAAGCCGTATGTGACCCCGCACCGTATGCAACGCATCGAAACCGTGTTGGCTGGGCGTTTACGAGATATTCAACTGGTTATTGAAGCACCCAGTGATATCAATAATGCATTAGCTGCGATCCGATCGTGCGAGGCGCTGGGCATTTCTCACGTTCATATTATTGCGCCAGAAGGTGATGTGATTGCGGCACGGAGTGTGACTCAAGGCGCTATTTATTGGGTAGAAGTGGTTTATTACGATTCTTTGGCGGCGTTTTTGGCCGTGATGCAACCCTTGAATTTTCAATTGGCTGCCGCCGTTGTTGATGCGAATCTTCCTTTAGCCGCTGTGCCTGTTGATCAACCCTTGTGTATTCTGGTCGGTAATGAGCAGCGTGGGTTGTCGCCAGAAGCTGTGCAAGCGGCTTCGATTCGTTACACCATTCCGATGTTTGGCATGACAGAAAGTTTTAACTTATCGGTGTCTGCCGCGGTGAGTCTATATGATGTTTCTTGTCGCAAAAGAGCCGCACTGGGCGCCAATAGCGATTTAACGCTAGAGGAACAAAAAATACTACGTGCTCGATTTTATTTAAACAGTACTTCACCCCGGTTAGCGCAGGCTATACTAAGAGAGTCAACTGTCCCAGAAGTTCAGAAAAATAATTTAGCTTGAATGCAGTGAGATGAGAAAAACGCCATGTTACCTAAATTTTTCACCAACAATTTGTTAAGCAATTTACTCAATACCGCCATTGTGTTAGTGGCCATCCTGTTAATATATTTATTAATTTATACGATTTTTATTCGAAAAATTAAAATCGAAAAATCGAAGCATCGTGTTCGTGTGCGTTTTACCTATTTTATCGTGATTCTCGCTTTATTTTTAGTAGCCAAAATTTGGGTTTCGGGTTTTACGAATCTTTTTTATGGCTTAAGCTTTGTATCTGCGGGCCTTGTGGTGACCAATAAAGAGTCCATTATGAACTTTGTTGGCTCAATCATTATTCGTTGGCGAGGCTTGTTCGCAGAAGGGGATTATATTCAACTTGATAAATATTCGGGTTTTGTGCATGAATTAGGGGTCATGTATTTTCGAATTTTTGAAGTGAGTGAAACTTCATTGAATCGTTCATCCGGTCGCATGATTAAAGTGCCCAATGGATTAGTGATCAATAATCCCGTCATTAATTACTCGTTGCAAAACAATGTGATTGAGTATAAGCAATCATGGATTGTCACACCCGACAGCGATATTCGCGCGGCGAAACAAATTATTACTGATCAGATGAAAGCGATCGTTTTTCAATTTTATGCGGAGCATGAAGGTTATACGCGTCGCATGGTAAAAAAGAACTGTCGACACTTATCGCGTTTAATCGATCTTGAAATTCATATTAAATCGCAAATCCGTTTTGATAAACCCTCGGGAGTTGAGCTCTTAGCAAGTTATTATTGTTACCCACGCGATAAAGATAATTTGGATGAGGCGATGCGTTTGGCGGTATTAAAAGCGTTGAATGAGAGTGACGTTGTGAAAATGT
>Ga0155581_128_pt1 | contig 26598 bp, 23 predicted proteins | sample RifCSPhighO2_12_FD_107238 | JGI IMG/M metagenome (GOLD analysis project Ga0155581, IMG submission 107238) | Coxiella sp. RIFCSPHIGHO2_12_FULL_42_15 | reverse complement strand
AAAGCTCCCCCTGGATAATCCCCCACTGTTTCAATCTTTTGTTTTCTAAAACAATAAGTTGCCACATAATGAACTTGGGGAATTGCTGGCAACATGAAATATCCAGGATAGGGGGGATACGATTCTCTCCATGTGGGAGCCCCCATCGTTAAAAGAAAAGGGGATCCAACCTAGGGGTACTATAAGCCGGATTGCACACAAGCACCGACTTTTGTACTTGAAATAAAGGATTAGCTTCATAAAAATGAATAAGTTCCTGTGGCGAAGTGGAATTTTTCAAAAGAAATACAGACAAGTCATCCAGCAAAGGATACTGCTCAGCAGGAATCTCTGTTCCCGAACGCATGAGGCCCCATACATCCCACGTTAATATTTCATATTTATTTAGAAATGCAAGTGCTTGAATTAACCGATTACGCACATACCATAACCCGCGGATATCACGCGCACCAATATAACGCGTATTTATTCTATTTTCTCGGCATAATTTCCAGGCCAACTCTGCGGGTAACACTTTTCCTGGAGGAATATCGTAACGGTCAAAATCAAGTTGTAAACGATATTTTTCGATATGTAATAATGTGGTCCGAGTATCCACTACATACCACCGTTTTTGATTTTCGTTCCAATATTCCAACCATATGCCATCAAGATAAATTCCCGGCGTAAAATAATCCGCAAATCCAACACGTAAACGCGCAGGAATATGGCGCTGACGAAGAACAGAGCAAACTAACAGAGCGATATCACGACAAATACCAATCATTCGATGTGGAATATCCCGATAAACACTCAATGGTTTTGCTCCATCCTCGGAAAGACGACGCAACCAACGATTAGCATAACGCGTATCCATTTCAGAAAAACGCATTAATGGAATCTTATAATTGAAAAGCGCTTCATCTGCCATATGCAAAAATAAATTTTGAATTACCGTGCAAAGGTCGGGAATATTCTCAGGTAATTCATAAAATAAATAAAAGAAAATTCCAGGGCTCGTAAAAATACTGTGAGAAATATAAAAATCAGTCTTGCTCATAAAAACCGAGTGAATAGTTAACAATATCGTTAGAATGAACATCAGTTGACAATATCAAAGGGACTATCGTATCTTGTGGACGCAGCAGCAAAGGTAATTCCGTACATGCTAGAACAATTGCCTCGCATTTTTGCTCAGCATACATATTTTCACACAAGAATTTTACAAAATGTTTTGACTCAGAACTCAATATACCATAGCACAATTCGCTAACAATAATATGATGTAACGTTTGTTGAAAATGCGCCGAAGGGAGAACAACACTCAAATTATACCTATTTAATAATCGACGAGTGTAAAAAGAATTTTTTGCCGTAAAATCTGATCCTAACAAACCAATTTTAGAATAACCACAATGCAATACATTTCTTCCAACACTATCAATAATATTTAATAACGGAATTTTAATTGCGTTTTGAACATCCTCTGCGATAATATGAAAGCTATTACACGGAATAACGACAAAATCAGCGCCAATTTCTTGAAGTCGGCAAGCTATGTCAATAAATATTGACGCTATTTTTTCCCATTGACTTTTGATGGCGTATAACATAATCATTTGTAGATTAACACTAAAAATTATAATTTCAGCCCGGCTAAAAGTTCCAAAAATTTCCACGTATTTTTTGTTAATATTGATATAATATTGCGCAGTTGATTGGGAGCTTAGTCCTCCAATAATTCCAATCTTTAACATAATTATCTCCTTTAATTCAGTTTTCAACTCAGACCATCCAAAGAATGGTAAAGAGACTCTAAAAATTTATAATCTATTTTTCCATTTTTATTTAATGGAAAATGATTCAATTGGATAAATTTCGAAGGGCACATATAGTCAGGTAATTCAGAACGACATTTCATCTTGAGTTCCTCTATTGTGCAATCTGTTTTTCCAATAAAGCAAATAAAACCAAATATTTTTTTTATTTTCTCCTCTTTTATTGGTAACACAGCAACATGACTGGTTAATGCTATTTCTTGAATACGGATTTGAATTTCTGATCGTTCTACACGATAACCGCGTATTTTAAATTGATCATCAACACGACCTTTAAAAATCAATCCATAGTTTGGATGCCACTGCCCTAAATCGCCCGTACGATAATTTTTCACTCCATTAATCGTAATAAATTTATCGCGATCAATTGTGGTATTATTCCAGTATTCTTTAACCACTTGGCTACCAGATAAAACAATTTCATCATCAACGAGGCAAGCCCTCTGCCCTTTGAAGGGCCAACCTATTGGAATGAGTTTTTCATTAACGAAAGAGTTCCAACGAAAACCGGTAATGAAAACCGTTGCTTCTGTTGGCCCATATAAATTATCAATCACGGAATTAGGTGCTGCAATACTCCACAATTTAGTGAGAGATAATGGTAATGGTTCTCCACAAAAGATACTATACCGTAGTGATGGAAAGATATTTTCTCTTAAACGCCGAAATTGTTGCAGCAATGCAACGACAGATGGGACGCTGGCCCAGTGTGAAATTTCGTTAACTTGAATATAATCCTCCAAACGGTAAATATAATTTTCAGGTAAAACACAAAGACAGGCGCCAACCATCCAGCAACTAAAAATATCATGTACTGAAACATCAAAAGTAAGCTCGCTAATATGAGAAAAAACAGATTCAACATTCACATTCATACGAGAAATAATATTTTTTAAAAAAGATAGTATATTGATATGTGAGATAGCTACTCCTTTTGGTTTTCCAGAAGTGCCTGAAGTAAACATAATATATGCATATTGGTAAGCTGATTTAGGGGAAACAAAAGAATTTGAATAAGAATTTAATGACAACCTAACGATAGTTAGACGATATTGAAGCTGATGATTAATGTGATTCGCCATAGTTAAATTGTTTTCATCAACTAACAACGTAGTTGATTTTGAGCAATTAATTGCATCAATAAGTCGATCAAGATTATCTTTAGTGTTGAGAAAAATATACGCCCTACCCGATAAAATAACGCCAAAAATTCCAACATAAGATCCAACATGACGAGAGGACAAAATTAAAATTCTTTCTTCATTCGTATCTTGCAACATCACAGCAATATTCTTAGCATGATAAAGAATCTCTTCATAACGATAAGAAATATGTTTAAATCGGATCGCTTCCCGATATCGATTCAATTCAAAAGAAGACAATAAATTCGAAGCCAAACTGCTTTCGTAAGGAATTCGATCTGACTTGTTCATGCTAAAACTCCGAGCTATTTTTTTAAAAATATGCACTCACGATCCAAATTCGGTTATGATTGAACTAAATCAAAATCGAAATACAGCAACTCCAAAAGTGGCCCCTAGTCCAACCGTTACCATAAGATAATAATCTCCAGATCTTAACAAACCCGCTTCTACCACATCTGAAAAGTTGATCAGAATATCAGAACCAAAACAATGCGCATATTTTTTTATATTTTTCAAATAAATTTTTTCAATTGGAAATTGAAGTGATTTAGAAACATTAATCCATGAAATTCGATTCACATTATGTGGCAATATCCAGGAAATTTTTTCAAGCGTTAAATTTACTTTATTGACAGCACGTAATATAGTTTCAGAAAGAAAAGAAACATAATTTTTCTCAAATTCATAAGCATCTTTTTCATTAAGCCAAATACCTTGAGAATATCTTCCATCAGTGGCCATTTCTAAATGCAATAATTTATTATTTTCATGATGTAAAGAAATTAAAGCGGCTGCCGCCGCATCACCCATAATAGAAGTATTTGGTATTACCTGAATGGTTGGAGTAAATGCTCGCTCTCCCGTTACAACGATAGCTTTCACATGCTTATCTTCATTTTTTAACAACATGCCTGCCATTTCAAATGCATTGAGAACGGAAGCACAATTGTTTAGCGATGTTCCAAATGCGAAAGCATGATCTAGTCCTAACTCCGTTTTAACATCACGAATAACAGATCGACCAAAGCGAGTAATCACTTTTGCTGTATGCGCATGAATGAGATATTGAATAGAATTCGTGTCAATTTTTGTCGACTCTATCAAATGACGAATAGGATTAATAATTAACTCTTGATTCGTCAATCCTTTTGCACACGGAATTTCTTGAAGTCCATAAATTTTTTCATACACTTTAGCCTCATAAGAATTGATATTATAACGATCAAAATTCTCACTCACTTTCAATTTTTTTTCAGGAATAAAATAAGAAACGCTTTTTATTGAAATCATTATTCAATTCTCATTTTAAGATTTATGTCCATGATAATATAAAATAGGCATAATAAAGAGAGTAAATATAGTTCCTATTATCATACCCATTGTTATCGTGATACCCAAAGAAAATCTAGATTCATAACCCGCACCAGAAGAAAAAACCAATGGAAGAACACCGAAAACAATCGACAATGTTGTCATCAAAATAGGACGAAACCTCAATTCAGCCGCATTAAAAATTGCCTGTTTTTTTGAAAAACCAGAAACGCACATTTTATTAGCAACATTTATTAAGAGAATTCCATGCTTGCTAATCAATCCCATTAAGGTTAATAAACTCATTTGTGTATAAATATTTAAAGTCGTCATGCCCAACTTCATCGATAATAAAGCCGCTGATAGTGCCATTGGGACACTACCAAACAAAATAATCCATGGATCACGAAAATTCTCAAATTGTATCGTTAAAATAATATAAATAACGAAAAATCCCGATAATAATAGCCAAAAAGATTGATGCCGCTCTTGAATATACTGACGTGATGGTCCAGAATAATCAAAACTCATATTAGAAGGGAATATTTTTCTTGCCATTTTTTCTAAAAATTCCAATCCTTCCGAAAGAGAATGATTTTTAGACATAACTCCAGAAAATGTGACTGAATTAAATTTTTGAAATTGATTGAGCGATTCAGGGATTGATTTTATTTTTAATGTGACCAATGCACTTATTGGAATATGCAATCCACTCTCCGAAGGTACTGTTATATTATCTAAATTTTCAATTATAGAATAATTGGATTTAAAAACAATTGGGTATCTCCTTCCAAAAAGTGAAAAATACTGTATTGGATATTTATTAAATAATGTACTGAGCATCTGATTGATATCAGAAATATTAACGCCCATGGAAACTGCTGCTTCACGATCAACTTTAATTTTTAACAGGGGTCTTCCATAGTGGAGATCACTTTGTAAAAATTCATATAACCCACTTTTTTTTGCTTGATGGAGAAAACTCTCTGAAATTTTATAAAGATTTTTATATCCACCCACTGATTTAATCACGAACTGAAGTGGTAACCCTGAATCAATTGGTAAAGAAGAAGGTGTGATAATAACAGAATCAATCCCCGCTATTTTAGCAAGATTATTACGTAATTGATGATGCAAATCTATTTCTAATTGTTTTTTCCATGAAGACAGATGGATAAAAGAGAGTGCTTGGTGCTGATCTGGAATACCATTCACGTAAACGTAAGAAGAGATCTTTTCTGGTATATTATAAATAGAATTAAAAAGAAAAGTATTATTCATTAAAAAATTCTGGTTAGTTGAAGATGGAGCGTTTGATAATACTCGAAAAAATCCCCGATTCTCTTTCGGCGCCAATTCCTTAGGAACACTTATATAAAAATAAACGCAAGATAATATTGATATTATCCAAATCGATAATATCACATATTGATAATGAAAACATTTCTCTAGCAGGTTTTTATAAAAGTGTTTTAAAAAAACGACTTCTGTCTTCAATGGTTTCATGACTTTCATGGCAATTATAGGTGATAAAGTTAATGCAACAATTCCAGATAAAAGGACAGATCCCGATAAAGTAACAGCGAATTCACTAAAAAGAGAGCCCATCATTCCATGAGAAAATACGACCGGAGAAAAAACAGCTGCTAACATTAATGTCATCGAAATAACAGGAAAAGCAATTTCCTTCATTCCTTGAGCGGTAGAAATAAAAACAGAAACTCTTTGATCAAGATGACGATAAATATTTTCAATCACTACAATAGCATCATCCACGACAAGGCCAATAGCGATAACCATTGCTAACAATGTTAATAGGTTAAGTGAATAATTCGCATACGATAGAATAAAACAGGTTCCCAATAATGCAATAGGAATAGTCAATATAGGAACAAATGCAACTCGAATACTAGCCGTAAATAAGTACATGATTGCACTTACGATTAATATTGCTTCAAGCATGGCTATGAAAACTTCTTTTATCGCCGCATAAATATAATCGGTAGCATCCACAACGGTATTCATTTGAATTAAACTTGGCATTTTCATCTGCAATTCTGACAGTAATTTTCGGATAGAGACAATAGTAGCCATCGGATTAGCACTCAATGCGGGTTTCACAAAAAGCATTACTGTCGGTTGCCCATTGTAATAGGCAGAAACATTTTCATTTTCATTACCAAGCACTGTTCTACTCACCTCTTTTAATCGTACAATACTGCTATGTTGATGTTTAATCATTATGTCATTGAATTGTTTCACCTGTGATAGGTCTGAATCTAATTTTACATCCATGCTAATGTTTTTATCGTCGATATTACCAATCGTACTTTGAAAATTCTGTTTCTTTAACGCTGAAATAATTTCTTTCGCTCCAACCTGATAAGCAGACATCAAATTAGGATCCAAGTAGACGTTTAATGCTAATTTATCACCTAAAACCTCAGAACTAGCCACGCCTGAAATTGATTCCAATCGAAGCTTGATATCACGATTTAAATAATCAGTAATGTCTGCTCGAGAGAGTGTATTACTACTAAACGCCAAAATTAACAATGGACTATCATCAGCATTTTCCTTACTCACAAGCGGAGATTCAATTTCGTTTGGTAATTGATCTCGTATACTGGAAACTTTTTCCATTACATGGACTAATGCGATATCTGAATTAGCGTTAACATCGAGATACAAATGAATTATAGTGCGATTTTGCGTACTTTTTGAAGTGATATAATTGACATTTTCAATATCATATAATGCACTTTCAATAGTATTAGCAACAGAATTTCGCATTGTTTCAGCTGTAGCACCGGGGTAATTCACTGTAATATTAATAATCGATAATTCCATTTTTGGAAATAATCGCAATGGAAGTTTATTTATCGAAAGAAAACCAAAGAAAATAATCATCAATGTGATTGAAATTGAAAATACAGGTTTTTTTAAGAAAAATTCAGTCCAATGCATTTTTATCGTATTCCAAGTCTATAAAAATCCCCGGGGTAACGCCCAGAGGGTTTGAGGATATAACCTCAAGGTCGACAGGTTCATGCGATATGATAATCTCAAAAGCCCGTCATCTCTCGATTTATTCGCAGGATTCAGCCAGCGGGGGAATCCAATTTAACTTTTTGCTTATCAGATATCTTTTGCCATCCAGAAGAAACAACGAAATCACCCAAGTGAATCCCGCTTTTTACGATGACTCTTCCTCCTATTCGTTTTCCTAATACAACGTGTTTTTGAAACACATGCTTATTTTTATAAAGGTAAACAAAATTTCCGTACGGATTATAATTAATCGAATTTTCCGGAATAACAATGCCATTTTTTCGTTTTGAGGATAAAATAGTCATATTAACAAACATACCCGGAAGAAGTTGATCATTCGTATTCGATGTTTCTGCCCTTACTAATAAAGTCCGGGTATTTTCATTAAACTGAGAGTCTATCGCAATTATTTTTCCATGCAATACCGTATTTTTTTTATTTGGAAGGCTTATTTCAACATCTTCACCTAAAAAAATCAGTGGCTTTTTCTTTTGTGGAATCGAGAAGTCAACATAAATTTTTGATAGATCTTGCAAAGAAGTGATCGTCTTTCCTGGAGAAAGATATTCACCTACATTAACTTTACTAAGCCCTAATCGACCTGAAAATGGCGCTAAAATAATAGTTTTATCAAAAACAGCACGATCATGAACGAGCTTTTCTTTTTCTTTTTGAACAATTGAAATATTTTTTTCACTTTCCTCATGAGAAACATAATTCTTAGATAAAAGTGTTGTATAGCGCTGTGCATTTTGATCGGCTATTTGATACTTTAACTCATCTAATTTTACTAACGTCTCTAAATCTTTATTAGCCAAAGTTAGCAGTATATCGCCTTTTTTAACGGTATCTCCCGATGAAAAATTTATATTTTCAACAATTCCAGGAACGGAAGAAGTAATATCAACCCCCTGATTAGCCTTTACAGTACCAATCGAAGAAATGACGTCAACGTAATTTTCAACAACTGCTTTAGTTACTTTAACAATCGGGGCTATATTCTGATTGCTTCTTTTACTATTTTTAGTGAAAATAAAAAAAAATAAAATTAATATAGATAAAATAATAATTATTATTACTTTCATATTTAACTCTTTATGAAAAAATGAATTTGTAATGATTTTTTATCAATTTTTCCATTTTCCAATTTTGGCAATGAATGTAAAATGACAATGGATGTTGGCCTTTTTTCACAAGAAAGTCTTTCAAAAACAAACTGTTTTAAAGATTTTTCGGATAGGTTGTTTCCAGAAACAAATGCCACAATAGCGGTACCTAATTCCAGATCCTCTTTTCCTAGTACTGCCACTTCAGTAACGTGTGGATGTTGTAATAAATGAGATTCTATTTCTTTAGGGCTCACTTTTATCCCACGAGATTTCAACATTTCATCATGACGACCATGAAAGTACAAATAACCATCTTCATCTAGCCAACCATAATCTCCCGTTAGTAAACAATATTCATTGGGGAAAATACCAAATTTCAATTTCTTTTTTGTTAAATTTGGCTGGTTCCAATAACCTTGCATTATCGTGGCGCCACGTATTACTATCTGACCTATTTTTTTGGGTCCTACTTTTTTTCCATTTTCATCGATGATCCAAAGTTCAGTATTCGGTATTGCTATGCCAACACTTGTCGGTTTCACATCAATCATATGAGATGGAAGATAAGTACAGCGTTTACACTCAGTTAAACCATACATTGAAAATAATTCTGCCCGAGGAAATAATTCTTTGAGTATTTCAATATGCTTTAAAGTGAGTATATCTCCCGTATTTGTCACGCAACGAATGCTTTTTAAAATATAGGGAAAATGACGAGAATGCTTCGCCAAAGTAGGAATCATCGACGGAACTACCGGCAATACTGTCACATTATTATTTGAAATTTTTTTAAGAAGTTGCGCTGGCCAAAAAAAATCTCGCTCCAAAATAAGCGTGGCACCAACAGAAAACGCCATGATCATTTGATATAAGCCATAATCAAATGAAATAGGCATAACACATAAAATCACATCATCTACATGATATTGTAAATATTGCGTAATGGACATCGATGCTGCTAACATATTACGATGTGTTAGCATGACTCCTTTGGGATGTCCTGTTGAGCCTGAAGTATAAATAATTGCTGCTAAATCGATATCTAATGCTGGCGATTTCATTTCTGTATCATCACTTTCAGCGATAAATTCATTAAAATTTTTCACGCGAAATGGCTGATCGATTGTCCATTTCTCTATCGAATGATACTGCACCTCCGTGCCAAACCACAGCGTTGCCGAAGAATCTTTTAATATAAAATTAATTTTTTCTTCTGTCTGATTACCCCCAATAAGCGAAATAATACACCCTGCTTTTAAAGTTCCCCAAAAAGCAATAACTGCCTCAATTGAATTACCCACAGAAACAACGACTCGATCACCGGGCTTTAAGCCGATTTTTTTAAGTTGATGAGCAAACCGCATTGCATCATGGTTAATTTTTTTATAGCTAACCATCTCTTTTTCATACATCAATGCTATTTTATCCGGGTAATTTTTTGCTGAATTTTCTAAATAATGATTTAATTGGGTAAAGTAGAAATTCATTTTTTCCTCAATTGCCGATAACTTTGATAAACTTGCTTCAGCTGAATATGACTCGTTCCTTCCATATATTCATAACCATACACATCTCGATGCCATTTCAATAAAAAAGGGTGTTCTACCCATTCGACATCAACAAAATCTAAAGCGACGGAAAGTATTTTTTCAACAAGTGCTGTACTTTTTGATTTTGCAGCAGAAGCAGGAAAACTATTCATAGGATCTTGATCGATGCATTTCGCCGCGTGATAAAGAAAACGACGTGTTGATAGAATTTCACTATTCAATATTTGGAGAAATTTAAACTTTGTTTTATTAAAATAAAAATTTGTTTGTAAATAATCGATTATTGCTTGCGCTTGTCCCAAAGCCAATGCGGCAACTACAGGTCGCATACGATTAAACGTTTTCATCACCGCCATCATACCGCGCTCTGTCGATTTTAAGTGAGCGCCCAAAATATTTTCTTTTGGTATAGAAAAATCATTAAATTTGAGGTGAGATAAACGCGCACCACAAAGTCCAAACATCTTTAAATGCGTACGTTCAAGATGGACAGTACTCGCTGACATTTCTTCTGGTGTTATCAATATCGCGATAATTCCCAAAGGTCCTGTCGATCTTCTAGCAACAACAACACCGATAGGAGCATCCGCTCCATGACCCACCAACCATTTTTCACCTTGCAATACATACGTATGAGCACCTTGTGATTTTAATGTCGTTTCCATCTGGCCAGCATCAGATCCTTTATTGGGTTCTGATACCGCTAAAAATGTAGTCACAGCATGAGATTCAATAAACTGAAAAAATCGTTCTTTCTGCTCTTCACTTCCCAGTTCGCGCAGCAGAAGACCCGACAACGAAGGACCTGGACAAGCCAACACCACGCCAGAATCACCATATGACAACGCTTCAATCCGTTGAACCCTCTCAAGACAAGTGCTGTTTCGATCATGGCATAGTTGTTTAATTCTCAAAAAATTTAAATGATTTGTTATCGACGCTGGATTTCGATCTATTTCTAAAGCAATTTTTCGAAAATACTGTATTGATTCGAAAAAATCTAATGAATAATGTTGTTGTATAAGATATTCTTGCTTCATAAAGTCACCTATCGTTTTTCAGATAAAAATCTCCGTGTCAAGCTGAACGGAATCAAGTTAAATAAATTTTATTAATGGTTGAAAAAGTGTATAAAAGCTCGATAATACTTCCTGAAAGAAAAGCCCTTCCACCAGCAAGTTTAGCAAGCATTCCACCAATATTTTGAAGTCGGCGAGCAAAATAAATATTTTCATTTTGGTGAAATCCAGAAATATTTTTTATGAAAATTTCCAGTTCTTGTATTCCTACTATTATTTCTCCTATTAAAATTCTGATGTGATCGAATTGTAAAATATAGCGGCTCTCAGATACGCGATCCTCATGATAATCAATAATAAAATTAAAAAATCTTTTTACACAACAAGCTTCTTCGATCATAAGTCTTTTTGTAAATTCAGATATAAAATCAAACTTATGGGTAAAAGAAGTTAAAAATTTACCTATAAATATATTCTGATCTTTAAGAATAGAATTTTCTAAATATTTTAATTCTGATAAATCACAATAAAATGGAGATACAAAATAATTTTTACGTGAAACAATTTTAATTTCTTTTGAAGAAATAGAACGATATATTTCTGATAAATTATTTCCAAAGTTAAATGAGAAACTGTCTTTTTGTAATTTCATATTTTTCTCCCAGACTAAAATAGGGTCATTAATACAATGAACGAACATCCATAGATGCCGAATTAGAACTCTCAGAATCTGATACAATAATTCTAATATTCTTTTTTTTAATGGAATGACTTCCTTCAAATAAGGAATGAAATAATTCTGCGCAATTATATCGAGCATCTTCTTTGTTTATAAAAATTTGGTCGTGATAAGGTAAGGACTCTTTAATTTCTCCTTTTTTAAAATTCAAAGAAGTAATTTGATAACAAGCGTTTTTGCACCTTTTTGAAGAGAGTAAAAGAACTCGTGCACTTGCAAAACTGGGTAAAACCCCTTTGAATTTGTGCTCTACTGGAATAGCAGCTTGATCCATGCACAGTAAGGCTCCTTTTTCGACTTTTCCATGCGTCATATACAATTGCATCAGATACAAAGCCGTTAAAGGTGCCAAAACTCCTTGATCGCATACATCAAAGGTTCTTTTAGCAATTCCATATCTTTCACAAAAATAAGCCCCAAAGGTGTGATCAGGGTCATATTCATGACTCCAATAAGCGACAAGAAATAAATCGAAATCTAAAAATGAATTTTCTACATCGCAAAGAGAAAGAACCTCATCACCAATATCCACAAATGAATAAGCATTTTTTTTATTATAGGAAGAAAAAGAAGGCAACCCTACTCCCTCCATTAAAAAAAGATCATTATAATATCGTGTAAATCTCGACCTGGCAATTTTAACTGGCGTATTTTCAAGTTTTGCATAATAATTTTTAGTAATAAACATCTTTTGCTTCCTTTAATTGCAATAATACATATTCAGTAATAGTGTCGAGCGTTTCTAAATGATTCGACTCCAATGTTTCTGGATCGACAATAAAGCCAATGATTGATTCTTCCAACGCCATCAAAAAAGTTAATGATGACATAGAATCTAATCCTAAATCTTCTTTTAGTCGTGTAGTAGAAATAATATTTTTATTTGAATCTAAATTCAAAACCTTAATTAAGGCATTTTTGATTTTTTCCGTAAGATTGTGTTTCATCAACAGACTCCTTTTAATAAATAATGGATTGTTTATTAAAAAACTCTTCGTATCCAAAACGATCTCGAATACAGTAAATGTGATCAGAAGAAAAAAGAACTTCCGCTGGAAAGCCGTGGCTTAAAAACATAACTGGAGACGCTGTAGGTCCGTAGGCCCCTGAATTTTTAACAACAATAAGATCATTGATCTCCAACTTCGGTAGGCAAATTTGCTTGGCAAGCAAATCTCCTGGTGTGCAAAGCGGGCCTGTAATATTATAAATTTCATGCGTATTATTTAATTTTGTAGAGTTAGAAATGATTTCTATCGGAAAATTTTTTCTTACAATCCCGCCTATACCAACTGCTGGCATATGGCAATGGGTACCACCATCCGTAATAACAAATAGTTCCCCTTTCGATTTTTTAATATCAATGATTTTACTTATCAAAAATCCACTTTCTGCCACAAGATAACGACCACTTTCCAAAATAATCCTAGCATTAAGATATTTTTTTAGATACTTTTCGATCATGATAAAAAAGGAAGACTTCAAAATAGGTAAATCGAGCGACTCCTCATTCTCGAAATAAGGAACCCCAAAACCTCCTCCAATATCAATCATTTCAAATATTAATCCCCACTCCTCCTGAATTCGATCCGCTAAAGACAATATATATTCAGTATTTTCACTAATGGTAGAGGCATTTAAAATTCGTGTCCCATGATAAACGTGAATACCCACTAACTGAATATTAGGCATATGAAGAATATATTCCTTATTTTCAAAAATAATTTCTTCGTCTATTCCAAATTGTGAAGGCTTACCCCCCATTTTTAATAAAGCTGACATAGAAATATGGGATGGATTGATACGTAATGCTATTCGGGCAATTTTATTCAGTGTTTTTGCATGTTGAGAAATTCGTTTCAATTCATGCAGTGATTCGCAAATAATGGCATAAATGCCAATTTGCAAACAAGTAATTAATTCTATATCGGATTTTGCAGGACCTAAAAAAATTATATTTTTCGGATCAAAGCCTGATTTGAGTGCAGCTTCAATTTCGTAAAAGGAACAGACCTCCGCATGGATACCCGCGCTGCGCAATATCGAACAAATAGCAATATTAGGATTGGCCTTTAATGAATAAAAAACTTCAATTTGTGAAGGTAAATGAATTTTTAATCTCTGCGCAGTCGCTTGTAATTCAGATTTATGATATCCGTAAAATGGCGTACCAAATTGTTGAGCGGCAGAAAGGATCCTTTGCTTTTCTATCAAGCATAATGACATCAGATTATCCCTCGCTAACTTCATCCTATCGTTTCAAATGAAAGTCGGGGAATCATACTCATTTTCTAAAATGCTCGATATACGTAGTTTTTAATTTATTCGACACAAGTAACTCTGCTAAATCTGACGCGCTGCGTTAATGATAGATTCAGAGGTGGCTGTTGGCACAGTGAATGGTATTGATCTTGCTCTTTTATAGTGTTTCAGATAAATATTTTGGTGAAAATAAACCATTTTAATTGTCTTACCGGCAATGGTGCTCACTGTCGAGCTTCCCTCTCCCGCTTGCGGGAGAGGCTAGGAGAGGGTTGGCTTCTAATGGCACGATCATTTTCACCAAAATATTTATCTGAAAAGCTATATCACTATTTTTTCAATAGGATAGACAAAGTACCGCGTGAAATTAGCATGCTATATTTGGGAAGGAGGAGCAAAAAAATGATTAACTACGAAAAAGCGCTTTTAGACCCACAGGGGGTTTGCGAAAACCCGAAAAATGTTGTTACCGATGCCTCACTGACTAAAGCACAAAAATTAGAAATCCTTGAACAGTGGAAACAAGATGCTATTCTGTTGCAGATTGCAGAAGAGGAAAATATGGCTCCAAGTGATCCCACATCTTCAACCATGTTGGGCCGAGTTGAGCGCGCGATTCTTGCGATAAAAACATCGTAATAATCTTGACCCAAACACAAGCTCTTCTATACACTGATAATCGCATCATCACAACAAGGATGTTTCAATATGAGCTTTAGCGGAATTAATTATTGGGCGGTTCTCGCTGCCACTGTTCTTGGCTACCTCTTAGGAGCGTTTTGGTATTCCCGAAAAATGTTTTTAAAAGCCTGGAACAACGCTCTGGGCGATCAAGCTCCTATAAAACATAGTATACTTGCCTATATTTTTGCATTTATCTTTCAGCTTATCTCTGCCTATGGTCTCGCCGTATTATTGGGACAATCTCCTGCCCTACTGACTGCCTTATGGATAGGATTTTGGGTTGGTTTATTTTTTGTGACCACCGCACTTGGTATCAATTATGTTTTTTCTAACCGCAGCTTACGCTTGTTATTCATCGACGGTGGCTACCATATCGTTAAATTTGTTTTATATGGGTTCATTATCGCCATTTGGCGTAAATAAAAATCCCAGCAGGTGTAGCCCCGCATTGATGTAACGGGGGCATACTTAACGTTCGCGGGTTTTGAGGCGACACCCATCCCAACTATGGCCGCACCTCAAATTCAGAGTTCAATATCTGCCATGTATCCACGAGACCCGTATAAGCAATTTCCGTTTGTTGCGCCATTGCGACACCCATAAACCCTTGACGGCGCAATTCTGCCGCGCGTCGCTGTGCTTCAAAACGAGCATAGTCCCAAACAGAACTTGCAAAGAAATCAACATGATTTTTAGCAAATTTGCCCTGATGATTCATTGAAAAACCAACAGCTGAAATCAGTGGTTGACAGTAAGGACCCGTCACAGGGGTATTTACTGCCACCGGGATTTGCGGCATATTATGCGAGCCACGCGCTCCACCACTAATAATTTGATTGATGGTTGCATAAGGTTCGATAATTTCTTCAGGTGCCGGGAAAATTCCTTGATTACGCACAATCGCAATAGGATCATCTTTACCCGTATATTTACCCGCAATATTATGCAATCGAGTCGCGGACACAGCGACCACTTGCTCGTCGGGCATATAACGTGAATGAATCGCTTCAATTGCATACCGGTCAGGATTTTGCAACAAAGCCGCAATATCCCAAATTCGTTCTGGCGCCTTAAGTTTGATAACGCGATCACCTGATTTTCCTTTGTGATCCATATCAATGATCGTAAAGGTCCAACCATGTCGCATTTTTGAATTCAGCAGCAACCCCCCGTTGTGCATGGGGTCACAAAAAACTAAATACAGCGGTAAACTAAAGGCTCCTGGAGCACACTTATCGCCTGCAAATACCATGAAAGATTCTGCTGGACGATAGCCTTGCTTAGGGTTTATTTCAAATTCAATTTCAGCAACGCCGGGACCCGCACCACGAACATTGCCCGAAGGCGCATCCACTAAAAGGTCTTGTCCTGCACCATAATTCCCTTGTTCTTGTGCGACCCGTGTTGCTGCCAAAAAAGCCTGCCAGGCAAATCCTACATGAATTTCCTCATTATTCTTACCACGCGCATGAGAAAAAATAATGGCAATATCATCTCCCGTGTAAGTAACCAGCCCATCAATAACGAGACCGTTAGCAATATTTTTCTCCAATAATTGCCGAACCACAACCAGCATTTCTTCCGTTGGCCGAGTATGCCCCCCTATACTACCGACATCAGCCTTAATTGCGCTTAATGTGACATCCATTTCCTTATCTCCTTAAGATCAGTGTATTTTTAGTGTAGCTCAGGTTAAGCGAATTGTCAGGATGGGTCAGCAGGAACCGCTGTGTTTTTATTAATATCTCGAATATAATGAGATTAACGTTTTCCAAATATGGCTTTTCAGATAAATATTTTGGTGAAAATGATCGTGCCATTAGAAGCCAACCCTCTCCTAGCCTCTCCCGCGGGCGGGAGAGGGAAGCTCGACAGTGAGCACCATTGCCGGTAAGACAATTAAAATAGTTTATTTTTACCAAAATATTTATCTGAAACACTATAGAATATGTGGACAACCCCGCTTAGAAAGTAAGCACATCTGGCGCCAATAGCGCCCTGCTTATCTTCTCTGGCTGCTTTCATGGAAAAGGATGGTCCAATTTTGAAATATCGAAAACTTCTTCCTCAACATAAATTTTTATATTTACTTTATTCCCTTCTCGCATTTTCGATATTGAATCCTATTCTTGTCAACACTAAAACAGAAATGTATATTTTTGGTATTCTCTTTACGATTGTCGTGTTTTTTAGTGTTCTCGCCATACACCGCGGAAAAATTCTGATTGTCACCGCTATTATTATTGCAGCAATAACAATTACTTGCTACTGGATAACTCGAACAGCGATATTGCAAAAAGAACTGCAATTAGTCGAATATTGTTTAGATATATTATTTTTCTCGATTATTACCATTATCGTTTTAACTAACGTCATTAACGATAAAAAAGTCAATCTTAATACATTGTGCGGTGCGATCTGCGGATACCTATTAATCGCATTATCATTGAGCTTCATATATCTATTAATTTTTAATCTCGATGCAAACGCATTTAAATATCCGCCAAGCAATATCAATGATTTTCAAGCAGAATCACAGCTTTTTATTTACTACAGTTTCACAACTCAATCTACACTAGGTTTTGGTGACATTGTCCCTGTATCCAATATTGCGCGTACTTTCTCATGGCTACAAGCAATTACCGGACAAATTTATTTGACCGTTTGGATTGCTCAATTAGTGGGATTGCACATTGTTGGAAAAAATCAGCAAAGAAAATAAAAATCCTCCATAGAAAATCCAGTTAAAAAATCGCTGGATTTGCATTATTTTTAAGTAAGTTTTGGTGTTAGGGACTCACGACCCACAGCGCTTTCATAGGACGCTTTTTTAAAAAGTGAATGGCAGCTTTTAATGCTATGACGAAAAGAAGTTGGCACTAATTTCCATGCTACTAATAATACAGTGAAGAGCGAAGCAGCAATACCTAACCCCATCGTGGCCATTGGAGCAATCGGTGAAATCATAACCCCAATCACAAACACAGTTATTAAAGAAATTCCAATAGCACTTACTAGATTAAGCGCAGCTGCTTGTGCATAGGATTTTTTAAGGTTTGGATCAGTTTCTCGTTTGTATTTTTGAATGTTAGTAGAAAGATTAGTTAATGTACGCAGCATCATTGCACCAAGTGCAGCTAAAAAAAGATAGGGACCTAAAGCAAAAGAACTCAAAGCCAGTGTGCCAACCACAACAGTATCAACTAACGCTGCGGCAACCCAAGTGGTGGTGAGATTAACGATTGCACCAAAATTTTTATTTTGGTTACGATAAAAAGCCGTACTTTCAATAATGGCATCTACAGTTAATGCAACCCCCAAAATAGGCATCAGGATGACATGCAAAAGAGAATGATTAAAATATTCAAAAAATTGTTTGTTAGCAAGAAAAATAAACAACACGCTTTCTGCGCTTTCCTTAACAAGATGGGCATATTTTCGATGTCGCAATAGGTCCTCATTACAAATTTCTTGCGCCTCAAAAAAATCAGGCAGTATATCTTTCTTCATGTGGTCTCCTTTGTGAAATTGAAAAAAAAATATATCACAAAAATTTGTGATTACCTATTTTTGGTTATTTCCGCCACGTTACCGCTCGCCGCTTCACGTGCGCCGCTGATGCTGCCTGGAATGGAAAGAACTCCTCTATTTCTCAATATTTCGTTGAAAGAAAATTTCCCAGTTGATATGCTTGATAAAACATAGGGAATGATAAATACACTGAGTAAGGAATAGTAAACATACCTACAGAGGTTTCAGCTCATGAAATCGAAATTATGTGTTATTTCAATCGGCTTATTCCTTGGAATCATACAAATCACCAGCGCTTGCACATCTTTTATCCAAAATGGGAGCTCTCCTTCAAATTCGACCCCAATCTTAACAAAAGTTCGGGATACTGCTTATTCCGTCGCTCAGGGTTCATTCCACAAAGAAGATTTACGCTTTTTTCGCAACTCAGGGGTCTATGCCTATATTGCAGTAATGTTTGGGCAGCAATCCAGCCAGGGAGCACGAAATTTCATTTCAGTAGGAACAAACGAAAAAGGATTAAGCGTCGCTTTAAATTTTGCAACTTCAGAAAGTAGTTTAATCAAACAATTATATGGCAGCATCGCCCAACAAGAATCGGATATCATCAAGGAAATTTTGCAAAAAGCATCTACCGTGCAAGAAGCGCAAGAAGTTATTCATGCTCTCAATAAATCAAACGCATTAGTGCCCTGTTTATTAAGTCTGAGTGACTCACAGAACGGACTTATTGCAGAAATTGCCGTCGACACGAATAAAAATATTCATTACGAATTTAAGTCTTCGATTTCTAGCAATAATGCTCTTTATGTTACAAATCATTTCGACACTTCGACATTAGTCAATTACAATCAAGTTATTTCTATTGACTCTTCGACACGCTACGATCGTATCAAACAACTGATGAATGATAACGCCGGACAACAATATACGGTTCCTAAGGCACTGACTTTCGCGAAAGATTATAACGATGGCGAACTAAACAGTGTTTTTCGCAATGCTTCGCGCATGAGCTATGTTGTTCAAGGAGGACAACAACAATCCACGTTATTTATTGAATTCACTAATACGGCCCAACTTTACAATAGAGCATTGCTTGTATTGGATCAGAATTTTTGGTCTAGCCATAAAGATGGAGACGTGATCATTGATGCGGATAAATCTTTTAATCCCGGTAAAAAAATTGAAAAGTTTTTGACGTATTGATAAAAATCCCCAGGTTACCCCCGGGGTATTTTTCCTATATGAATTTCGCCTGCTCGGCGAGTATTCGCGAGGATTGCTGCCCTACTTCATCCGAGCATAGCAATACCAAACCCAAAGATTCACTTCACGAGTGCTAGGGGCGCGGAGCGAGATTTCGTTCGGCAAGCTGATGCTTAAAGTTCGATAATTTTCTCTGGCTACTTGACGAAAAAAATTCGACAAACTCGGTGCAACCCTGGACCACGCCGCTCCCACCGGTGCCACAAACGCGCATACTCTCAAACTGTCCCGGCTGCCCTCCCGCCGCAAAATCATTACCGAAAAAAGGAGAGAGAGGCAACCAGGAAACATTTTCATAAAAAGTAACCGGCCACCTCGGCCGGACCCCCCGAAAAATCGAGCGCGACATGTGAAACCAATCAGTATCCGGGTGCATCCACCACTGCCAAACATTGGCCGGCAACAAGCGCTGCGCCCACCCAACCAATACACACCAGGTCTTCATAAGCTCGCCGGTTGGGGCATTGCTGTATTTAGCGATATAGCTTGTTAATTCCGCTTGCAACAACTGAAGATCTTCTTCCAACGAAGTGTTCTTTCTTTCCTTAGTCAGTCCACCCATGGCCTCAATTTCTTCTCGCGCCAATTTCAACACGGATGGGTCGCGCATCACAAGATGAGGATAGTTATCTTTTCGTCGAAATAAGGGCGAATTGTTTGATTCTGATTGCAGAACCCATTGTTTCAACGCACTTGTACCACTTAACTCAGAACGTTCATACTCCCCCTGTGCGTTACGAAACCCAATAAAATACCTTTGTATTCTTCCACACCTTATTATTCTTCCCTGAGCATCTTTTTCTCTTTCCAAAATAAGATGATAGGCATTGCGCGCAATAACGTCGTTTTTACTCTCTTCGCTCGGATCAGCCCCCAACACACGCAATCCACACCAGTTTAAATTATCCAATTCATACTCGAGCCCTTGTTCTTCAAGTTCTTGCAATTGCTGTCGTAAATTCGCTTTAAATTCGGGTCGTCGATCGTTTGGAATAAGTTTCAACATCATTCGATACATGTGCCAATCGCCATTTCTGACCGCTAATTGAAAGGCGCTTGTGTTAAGAAAAGTTCGCACACGGCTGCAATCGGTGACAGAACCTTTGTGTGTTGACCACAAAAGCTCGGGACACCATTTCAGAATTTTTTCAACCTTTGCTTGCTCCCCATAAGCAACATGATGCAAAAGCTTATCCCGCTCTTCTTCCAAAATGGCATCGTGGACGCATGGGCCCTTTCGAGCACGAAGCACGCGACATTGGTGTAGCGCATGTCCTATTGGCCTTACAAGACCACCCGCTTCTTCAATTTCTCGCTCCAAGCAGACAATGACCAAGCGATCTTGGCTCATTCCATTGTTAAATAACTCCGAGTTTTCCTCAATCAGTCGAAAAAGTGAGCCTTTCTGATTCAGTGACTGCGTCACATATCCTATTTCCTTGCTAAAAAAATCCTCTTTACAAAAGCCAATGAGATATTTTTTAGAAGCCGCATTATCAACAATCAGGTGATACACGTTAAACGCAACAACCTGATCTTTTTGCCTTTTCGTGGGTGGTCTTTTCAGAATGTGCACCTCAAGTCGAGGCAACATCTTGGCAACCAATTCATCGGGCAATGCGGCAAACAAGTTTATCGAAGAAGATCTTGGTATTTGGGGGGTGCTTTTTTCAAGCGGATGCATCTTTGTCCCTCGTTTACTGTACATGACTGTAAGCGTAGCTTAGCAAGAAAAAATTAAAAAATTCTTAGCTTGGATTTCCATATTTTCAAAACGGACCTTACTTCAACACCAAACCAAATCTTTCATCATATGCCTGTTGCAACTTAGGGTCATCATGCCTGTGTTCTATAAGATGCTTATCTTCAAGTTTTCTAAAAAGACCTAAATTTGCCGACATTAACGATTTTATTGCACGAGGGTTCGCCGCAGCCGGAAATTCCGTTTGCATAAATTCTATTAATTTTTCACGTCCAAACACCATTTCTTTGCTACCATGCTTCATCGCTATCGCGTAAGGTGTTTCGCCTTTTTGATCTGCAAGTTCGACATTTGCCCCACAATCTAATAATTTTTTAATAAGATTAAGTGGCTCATCCCTATAAATATAAAAATTTTGTACCGCATAATGCAATGCAGTCATGCCATATTCATCCGCGCTATTAACATTTATACCTTTTGATCTGAGTAAATCAATGAGGCTATCGTTACTTTTCGTGGCAATAAGGACTTTGCCACAAGCCACCATCACCAATTCTAACAACCTTTTGTTGGATAGAATGTCATCCAGCAACTTTTCATGACCTTCAAACACTGAACCTTTTGACTCACAACCATTATCGGCGAAATCCTTTAGCCCTAAAGCTATTTTTAATATATCTCTGTGGTCTGCTTTATTTCCTTTAGATAATATCTCTTGCGCAAGTTGTATATAATCCTCTTTTTCTTTCGTTAAAATTTCATTTTCCTTTACCGCTAACCATGCAGCTTCTTTTTCGGGTTTCTCACTAGAAAAATCAGGGATTATTTTCAAATCATCAATTTTAAGGATATTAGGATTTTCACTAATATTTTGTAAAATTCTTTTTTTGTCATCAAGGCTCAGTTTGGTATTTTCTAAAATTTTAGCGGCATAATTTACGGTGTTAATTTTCAATTCTTTGGCTGTTTCAGTTGACGCAAACTTCGATTTTTTGACAACAACTTGATAGTCAGAAACATAATTATCAATTGTAAATTCGTTATGAAAAACTACTGTATTGCCGGATTTCCAAACATTACCGACCATCGATGTGATAGGGGTATTCACTCCACCCGGCGCTCTAGTGCCAGTCATTATTGCCGAATCGTTTTGGCTTAAATCCCAAGGACCGCTCCCAGAAAAAATAATATCTTTATGGGATTCAGATACACGTTCTAAAAATGTTTTTTCATGGCCCCATAAACTTCTCCCAAGATAGAGATTATCCGAATTACAGACTTCTAAAGTAATAGAAAGTTCACCAGGTTTTGGATGAATAACCTCTCTCAGATCATTTATTATTTTATCAAAATGAACACCATGTATTTGTTCACTGGGATCAGTAGGAATGCCTGGGAGCTCCAAATGATGTTTGTATTCCTCCCTTCTTGGATGATCGCCACCTACTCCATATCGATCATCACCGCCATGTCCCTCGATAAATATTTTGGGATTATTTCGAAATATCTCTTTTCTATCAGGGTCCGTTTGTAACGCTTCTTCCAATTCCACTAAGCTTGAATATGTTTTAATTTCATCGATTGGCTTATGACGATTTTCATACAGATAATATCTCAATTGTGAGCCATCGGGCTGATCTAAATCTCTGTAAAAGCCAATGGATAAATAGGACTTAAAACGTTCTTTTAGCCTTTTGTTTTCTGCCGGCCTAGGATCATCACTATCCAGTAGAGGGCCTAAAAATGGATTAAAATCCATCAGTTCTATAGCGGATTTTTTATCCTCATCGGCTGCAGCGCCACCCGCACATTTACAGGGAATTCGCTCGCAGATGGGACATTCATTGGGGTGTCTTTTTCTACTCATAATATGTTCTCGCATTTAACTTGAGAGTAGTATAATAATTTTGCGTTGATGAGATGTATTAACCATGTATAAAGCAAGCTTGAGCTAAAATTAAAATATAAACAATAAGATGGATATTGTCTATGAATTGCACAAAACAATCGGGTTTGAAAAAAACCATTTTAATTGTTGAGGACAACCAAAAATTAGCCGGTTTTCTTCGGAACAGCCTGATTTCAGCAGGCTACGAGGTAGATACAGAACGCCGTGGAGATAAAGCCGTTTACCGTATCATCAAAGAAAGACCAGACTTGGTTGTGCTCGATATTATGTTACCTGAGCTGGATGGTAAACAAATTTGTCAAACGGTTAGAAATGAATATACCGGAAAAATTATAATGCTCACTGCACTCAAGGATATTGATACGGAAGTTTTGAGTTTGAATTTAGGTGCTGACAACTATTTAACAAAGCCCGTTGAAGAAGCGATATTGATTGCGCATATCGAAGCTCTCTTTCGTAGACCTACGCTCATGGAAAAAATAGATCAAATTCAATTTGGAGAATTAAACATAAACTTAGTTTAGGAATCTGTTTTTTTATTCGGAAAACGCATCGATTTATCACCCTCTGAATTTGAATTACTCGCCTTATTAGCAAAAAATGCAAACCATTGCTTAAATCGTAACAATATTATGTATGCGCTACGTGGCCGTGAGTATGATGGCATTGACCGTAGTATTGATTTACGCATTTCCTATCTCAGAAAAAAGCTTGATGATGACACGAAAAAACCTTACAAAATAAAAACGATACATAACAAGGGGTACGTTCTACTTTCAACGTCCTGGGAGAGAAAATGATTAAGTTATATCTTAAAACCCTCGCCATTGTTATTGTATTAACGTGCCTCATGTTATCAATGTATCAATTTGGATTTTCATATTTTACCAGAGACAACTTTAACAGTATCAATCGATTAATTAGCAAAGGTACTTTCTCCTATATTCAAGCCACTCTTGCGAAAACACCAGAATCAAACTGGGAATCTGCCATAAAAAAACTACAACCCAGTGATACTCCACTCGCCGAAATTTTATCCATTAAATCTTTACAACTTAATAAAAAAGATAAGTCACAATTACTGAATGGAAATATTGTATTTTCATATGAAAAGAAATTTCATTTTTCCTATTTTTTGTATTACGGGATGTTTGAGAGCTTTGCGCTACAGCGCATCGAAAAAAGCGATTTTGCACTGAAAATTATACTCACTCAGCCGATAAATCAAACGATAAAATCCACCATGCTCTGGATCACACAAATTATTTCCCATGAATTAAATGGCGCCCCAAAAGAAAAGTGGCCACTTGTTTTAAAAAATCTACAAATAACCTTTAAAATGCCGATAAAATTAATACCAAAGAACAGTGATATTATTACCAATAAGATGCGGCATGATCTTAGTGTTTACGCGATGGCTTATTCAAACCCTGAGGCGGATAAACCGATTTCCACACTTTACTTTCAGGCCAAAGACCCGGAAATGCTACTTGTCATTGGTCCTATTCAATATTCACCATTATCTAGTCTGTTTAGTATGGCGCAACGTTATTATTTCATTAGTTTTACCATTTCATCCATTTTTATTGTTATATTTTTAACATGGCTTTTTAGTCGTAATGTCCTTAAAATTTATCAACTCACGCGAAAATATAGCCAAGGCAATTTTAATGTGAATACAAAAATAAGCCACGCCTCAATATTGCATGGTATTTATCAAAATATTATTGCTATGGGCGCAAGTTTGAATCGTCTTATTAAATCACAACACAATATGACACGTTTTGTTGCGCATGAAGTACGCACACCACTGTCAACTATGCAATTGGCACTGGATTCTCTCAAAAAAGAAGATAACTTATCTCAGCAATCTCAAAATAACTTGGTCAGCATCCAAGAAGACATTCGAGAAATTAACAAATTAATCAGCTATTTTTTTCTCTATTATCAAAGTGCTTCGCATGAATTAAAATTAAAAACAGAAATTTTAAATATATCCGATTGGCTAGACTCTGTCGTAAAACGATATGCATTATCAAAAATAAAAGTGACATTCGTACCATTTAACAAAGAAAATATTTTCTTGAACGTTGATCCTAGTTTGCTAAAACACGTATTTGATAATCTCATGACCAACGCATTAAAATTTGCAAAAGAAAATATCATCATCAGCCTAGAGGCTGATAAGCATCATATTAAAATTAACGTTGATGATGATGGTCCAGGTATGCCACAATCTGAAATAAAAAATATATTCGAACCTTTTAACACATTAAATGACGATCAAACATTTGGAAAACATATTGGGCTTGGATTAACTATTGCAAAATCTATTATAGAATTACATAAAGGTTCAATTGCTGTTTCAAACTCGCCAGAACTTGGCGGCGCGAGATTTTCTATTATACTGCCAAGATAACGGAACTAACATATTATACCAATCACATAGGTCGGCAAATGTAGCCTCGGTGAAGCCCGCTAATTTTCCAAAAACTATCGAAATTCATTTTGTTCCCTGAAAAAATTAAGGCAGGAATATTTGAAATCGCAATATTTATTTCATAGTCTTAAAACGACAAGCAATAAAACATTGCCAAATGATTCCCAGTAAAATTAATATTAAGCCTGTTCCCCAAATAATAAGCGGCACCCAGAAAGCGAGAAATAAGCAGGCCATTAATCCGATAATCGGAAATACTGGAGAATAAAGGCGATCAGCTTTAGGCATGCGTAATGCGGCAAGGTTTGTAATGGCATAATAAATTAATACGGTGAACGCACTGAATGACCAGGTGACTACCACACTTCCTGTAAACGTCAGTAGAATGATAACGATTCCAACACCAACAATAGCAGCTACTGGTATGCGTTTTTGTAATGAAACATGACTAAAAAGATTGGGCAAATCTCCTTTCCTTCCCATCGCTAAAGCGACTCGTGAAAGCCCGAGAATGAGATTGAGCAAAACACCTAGCATGGCAGTGCAAGCGCCAATCGCTATCATAATGCTTAATCCTGGAATCTTTAATGCTTGTGCTGCTATTTCCAGTGGTGTTGCTCGGCTTTGTGTCACTTGCGCCAAATGATCGCTGCCGACAGCGCTAATCGCAATAATGCTAACCGCAACATAAAGTACGGCGCTCACAATTAAGGTAATAATGATGGCGCGAGGAATAAAATATTTGGGATTTTTTACTTCTTCAGCAAGTGTCGCAATGCGCGCATAACCGGTGTAAGCCACAAACATGAGTGCCGTTGCATAAAAAAAATTACCAATAGCATGATGATTATTCTTAGGAAAAATGGGTATCAAATGCGGATAACCATGATGTATTAAAGTAGGAATTCCAAACAAAACAAAAAGAACAAGTGAAATCAATGTCAATGAAACAATAATGATATTTGCTATGGAACATGTACGAAATAACTCTTACAACTTAATATTGCATATCAAATAATCCCCATCGGATAAACTGTGTAATTTAATTTTGGCACCGAGTCTC
>Ga0155581_142_pt1 | contig 27687 bp, 25 predicted proteins | sample RifCSPhighO2_12_FD_107238 | JGI IMG/M metagenome (GOLD analysis project Ga0155581, IMG submission 107238) | Coxiella sp. RIFCSPHIGHO2_12_FULL_42_15 | reverse complement strand
CGAACCTTGAGTATGCACTAATTACATCAATGCAAGGCTACACCCATCATGAGTGAAAAGTTGTAAAAGTGATTTCGTGCACGTTCCGTTGAATGTTGATATAGCTTTTCAGATAAATATTTTGGTGAAAATGACCGTGCCATTAGAAGCCAACCCTCTCCTGGCCTCTCCCGCAGGCGGGAGAGGGAAGCTCGACAGTGAGCACCATTGCCGGTAAGACAATTAAAATAGTTTATTTTTACCAAAATATTTATTTGAAACACTATAGTGATAGAGAAAATGATATGACAAGAGTTTACAATTTCAGTGCTGGGCCAGCACAACTTCCCGATGAGGTTTTATTACAGATTCGTGATGAATTATTCGATTGGCAGGGTACGGGTATGTCCGTCATGGAAATGCCGCATCGCGGTGACATTTTTGATGGCATCGCTAAAACAGCAGAACAAGATTTACGTGATTTGTTAGCGATTCCTTCGCATTATAAAGTGCTTTTTCTCCATGGAGGGGGGCGTAGTCAATTTGCGATGGTGCCGCTGAATTTAGGGTTTCAAGCCGCAAATTTAACGTACCTTGAGACAGGGACATGGTCGCAGCTTGCGGTTGAAGAAGCGAAACGGTTTGGTCATGTGCACGTGGCAGCCAGCAGTTCCGAAAATCATTATACGGATATTCCTGCGCGTTCTCAGTGGAGTGTCCCAGAAGATTCGGCTTATTTACATTACACCGATAATGAAACGATTCATGGCATTGAATTTTCTCTGCCGCCCAACGTGAATATGCCATTAGTTTCCGATATGTCTTCTAATTTATTGTCCAAACCCATTGACGTCAATCAGTTTGGCATTATTTATGCGTGCGCTCAAAAAAATTTAGGTATAGCAGGAATTACCATCGTTATTATTCGTGACGATTTGTTGCAGCGCACGGTGTTTCCGCATACGCCGAGCATGTTTCATTATGCTTTGCATGCGGAGCAACATTCTTTTTTAAATACGCCACCGACGTTTTCATGGTATGTTTCTGGTCTCGTTTTTAAATGGATAAAACAACAAGGCGGTGTTGCGGAGATGGAACAACGACGTAAAGCACGCGCTGAAAAATTGTATGCCTTCATTGATCACAGTGAGTTTTATTTTAATCCTGTTAAACGGCACTGTCGCTCGTGCATGAACGTTCCTTTTATTTTGTCGAACCCGGATTTAAACGCGAAGTTTTTAACAGAAGCAGAAAAAGCGGGACTGGTCAATTTGAAAGGCCATCGTTTAGTCGGTGGAATGCGGGCGAGTATGTATAACGCGATGCCGCTGCAAGGCGTGGACGCGTTAATTGAGTTTATGCACGCTTTTGAAAAGCAAAATTGAACTGACTGGCTAAGCCCTCACTTTTTTCTATTCGATTGTTTTTCATGTTTAACCTTAATTTAAGTATGGATGTGCATTCCGTGGCGGCACACCGACCATCGCAGTTCGATGTGAAATATCCGGGTTAGGCAGAACGGTATCCCATTTTGTGATAGCATGGGGATCGATTTTTGAGGAGATAAGCAATGCATCAGTTTTCTGTTTGTGCGTGTGCTGGTTTGAACGGCGAGGTGACGATTCCTGGAGATAAATCCATTTCACATCGCGCGGTGATGCTGGCTTCGATTGCTGATGGAACCACGGAAATTACCGGATTTTTATTCGGGGCCGATAATATTGCAACGCTTGAGGCGATGCAGCATCTGGGTGTTGCTGTTACGATGGATAAAACAAAAGGACAAGTGACTATTAGGGGAAAGGGGCGCTTAGGACTCACGGATGCAAAAAGACCCTTAGAGATGGGGAATTCTGGCACTGCGATGCGATTATTAACGGGTTTACTTGCCGGTCAAGCATTTAAAAGTACGCTCATCGGTGATGCTTCTTTATCGCGAAGACCCATGGCACGTGTGGTTGATCCACTTAAAAAAATGGGCGCGAAAATTAAGTTAACCGCGCAGGGCACCGCTCCGATTGAAATTGATGGCGGACACACGTTAAAAGGCATTGAATACGTATTGCCAATGGCGAGTGCACAGGTAAAATCGGCGTTGTTACTTGCGGGAATTTATGCAAAAGGCGATACGATGCTCACGGAACCCAGTATCACACGGGATCATACAGAGCGTATGTTGCGTGCTTTCGGTTATCCTGTGGAAAGCGTGGGTCAGTGCGTGCGTTTAACCGGAGGGCAATCTTTGCGGGCAACGTCCCTTCAAGTTCCCAGTGATATTTCTTCGGCCGCTTTTTTTATGGTGGCGGCGAGCATTGTGCCAGGTTCTCACGTGATTTTAAAAAATGTGGGCATTAATCCTACGCGAGTTGGCATTATTCATTTATTAAGAGCGATGGGTGGGAAGCTCACCCTTTTTAATGAACGAACATTAGGTGATGAACCGGTAGCCGATATCGAAATTATTAGCACAAAATTACACGGCATCACTATCCCAGAGGATCAAGTGCCGCTAGCGATTGATGAAATGCCCATCTTGATGATTGCAGCGGCGTGCGCGAGTGGAGAAACACGCTTGTCTGGTGCCGAAGAATTACGGGTTAAAGAAACGGATCGCATTGCGGCAATGGCAAGGGGATTAACGACGTTGGGTATCCACTGTCAGCCGACGGCAGATGGGATTATCATCCAGGGTGGCCAATTGCACGGTGGGAACATTCAAAGTGATGAAGATCATCGTATCGCGATGGCATTTGCGGTTGCAGGGTGTGTCGCAAAAGAAACCGTCACCATTCAACATTGTCGCAATGTACAAACTTCTTTTCCCAATTTTGTGGAATTGGCTCGTTCACTAGGGATGAATATTCATGTCACTTAATGTATCACTTATCCCCGTGATTACGATTGATGGACCCTCGGGTACCGGTAAGGGAACGTTAGCCGCTTTAATCGCTAAAAAACTCGGTTGGCATTTGTTGGATAGTGGCGCGCTCTATCGAGCTGTGGCATGGGCCATTTTGCACAGTGGAATTACCTTGGGGGATGCATTGGCGTTACAGCATCTGTTGGCATCGCTCACCATTGAAATGCGAGCCACGAATCCAACGGAAACGCCACGGATTTACTGCGATTCGCAAGATATTACGGCGCTGATTCGCGATGAAGCAGTAGGAATGATGGCGTCCAAAAGCTCGGCGTTACCGATGGTGCGTGCAGCGGTATTGATTCCGCAGCGGAATTTTCGCAAAGCCCCTGGACTTGTCGCTGATGGTCGTGATATGGGAACGGTTGTTTTTCCTGATGCAACGTTGAAGCTCTACCTGGATGCAGATCCACTGGAGCGTGCTTCTCGTCGATTTCAGCAGTTACAAGCACGGGGAGTGGCAATTTCATTTGAAGAAGTCAAAAAAGACCTCTACAAACGGGATCAGCAAGATGCGGGTCGAGATATCGCTCCGTTAAAGCCAGCGCGTGATGCTCAACGTATTGATACGACCGGGTTATCAATCGAGGAAACCTTCGCTAACGCTATGGCGTACGTGCAGCAGTTTGTATTATAATGCCAAGTTACTTGGTGTCTTGACTAACATTTAGCCAGGACGAAATTAAACTAACCCATCGTGCCGTCAGGCACGGTAATCATTTTAAAAGATACTAAACAACTATGAATGAAAATTTTGCAGATCTATTCGAAAAGAGTCTTCTCACTGCGGACTTGCGTCCAGGTTCGGTTGTTGAAGCCACCATCGTTGATATTCGAGCCGATTACGTTTTAGTTGATGCGGGATTGAAATCCGAAGGCGTGATTCCACGCAATGAATTTCGCGATGAAGACGTTCAAATTGGCGATAAAGTTGAAGTCGTCGTTAAAAAGGCGGAAAACGGTTTTGGTGAGACCAAACTTTCTCGTGAAGAAGCGCGTCGTGTGCATGCGTGGACGACGCTTGAAAAGCAGCACGAATCTGGTGCCATTGTTATGGGTACCATTATCGAGCGTGTGAAAGGCGGTTTTACGGTTGAGTTAGAATCGATTCGTGCCTTCCTACCAGGGTCATTGGTGGATGTTAAACCGGTTCGTGATTCTTCTTACCTTGAAGGTAAAGAACTTGAATTCAAAATCATTAAAATGGATAAAAAGCGCAATAACATTGTTGTTTCTCGGCGTGCGGTTATGGAAGCGGAAAGCAGTGCAGAACGACAAGCGCGTCTTTCTGAAATTCAAGAAGGCCAAGAAGTGCGTGGTGTGGTGAAAAACATTACGGATTACGGTGCGTTTGTTGATTTGGGTGGTGTGGATGGGTTGTTGCACATTACCGATATGGCGTGGAAACGCATTAAGCACCCTGGTGAGTTGTTGAATGTGGGTGAGGAAATTCGCGTTAGGGTATTGAAATTTGACCGCGATAAAAACCGCGTTTCACTTGGGATGAAACAATTGGGCGAAGACCCGTGGGAAAATATCGCACGTCGTTATACACCAGGAACTCGTATTTTTGGTCATATTACCAATATCACCGACTATGGTTGCTTCGTGCAATTAGAAGAGGGGGTGGAAGGTCTGGTGCATATGTCTGAAATGGATTGGACGAATAAAAATATTCATCCGAGCAAAGTGGTGCAAGTGGGTGATGAAGTGGAAGTGGTGGTGCTGGACATCAACGAAGATCGTCGCCGCATTTCTTTGGGTATCAAGCAATGCAAACCCAATCCTTGGACTGAATTTTCTTCCAAACGTCAAGAAGGTGAAAGCATTATCGGCAAAATTCGTTCCATTACCGATTTTGGTATGTTCATCGGATTAGAAGGTGATATCGATGGTTTAATTCACTTATCGGATATTTCTTGGTCTGAAAGCGGTGAAGAAGCCGTACGTAAATACAAAAAAGGCGATGAAGTTGAAGCGGTTATTTTAGCCATCGATTCAGAGCGTGAACGTATTTCGTTGGGCATTAAACAACGCCAGTCTGATCCATTAAGCGAATACGCGGAAGCACATAAAAATGAAGTGTTAAAAGCCACTGTGAAATCGATAGAGGCAAAACAAGCGGTATTACAGCTGACCGATGAGATATCGGGGATTATGCGTCTTGCCGATTACAGCTATGATCGTGTAAAGGATTTGCGTCATGAGCTGCACGAAGGTGAAATTGTAGAAGTGAAAGTGCTGAACGTAGAGGTGAAAAATCGCACCTTGTTACTTTCGCACAAAGTCCTTGAAAAAAGATCGGAAAGCGGTGGGCGTGCGGTCGGTGATGCACCGACCAAGACAACCTTGGGTGATCTTTTAAAAGAACAAATGCAAGGCAATAAAGACGAAGACTAAACAGCGTTGAGCCGTGATGGTTGGAGCGGGCGTAGCCTCGGATTCATGTATCTGCTGCAAAGCGGGTGACGCGAGGAAGACGATCTTGCCGCGCAGGCGAAGCTTTGCCGTGAAGTGGCGAGCGGCAGGACAGCAATTCCCCAAGTTCGTTATCTGGCAACTACATCAATGCAAGGCGACACCCCCGTGAGGGGGCGGTTTCTTCTTCACGGCTCGGTTTAGTGTTTAAGGGAATCAAGCATGAAATATGTCTTCTTTATTTTTTGGATGCTCGTTATTATTCTCGGTGTTACGTTTGCGAGTTTGAATTCCCACACGGTTACTATTAATTATTACGTCAATGAAACCACGATCCACATTGCGATTTTGTTATTGATGACGCTGGTCATGGGTGTATTTTTGGGGATTATCGCTATGCTGCCGGCGTTAATTCGCAACAAAAACAACCATCGACGTTTGAGACATCGTATCAAGCAAATTGAACAAGAAGTTAATAATCTACGTGCCATTCCCATTAAGGAAACGCATTAGTTATGTTGCAGTATTTATTTGGATTATTGCCTGTTGCGGCCACCTGTGGCTGGTGGGTAGGGAGACGCAAATTCAACAAAGAGGCGTCAGGACGTATCTCATTTAAAATGCGACGTGATTATTTTAAAGGGTTGAATTATTTAATTAACGAGCAGCCCGATAAAGCCGTCGATGTGTTTATTAAATTATTGGAAGTGGACAGTGATACGGTCGAAACACATCTTGCTTTAGGCAGTTTATTTCGGCGGCGCGGTGAAGTGGAGCGCGCCATTCGCATTCATCAAAATATCATTGCACGTCCTAATTTGGCAACACAGCATCGTTTACAGGCACTTTCAGAATTGGGCCAAGATTATTTGCGCGCGGGTGTATTGGATCGTGCGGAGCGTCTTTTTTTGGAATTGGTGGAATTGGGAGAACGTAATCAATCCTCGTATCGTTTTCTTTTGAGTATTTATCAACAAGAAAAAGATTGGTTAAAAGCGATTGAAATAGCGCAGAAATTACAGGGATTGGGTGAGCCCATGGGGGTGATTATTGCGCATTATCATTGTGAGATCGCCGAACACCTTTTGGAGCAAGCAGACACAGCGGATGTGCATGTTCATTTGAAAAAAGCACAAAGTTATAATCCCTCTTGCGTACGCGCTAGCTTGATTCGAGCGCGAATTGAATTCAACGACAAAAATTATAAAGCGGCGATTCAAAGCTACCAAAAAGTCATTAATCAAGATCCCGAATTTTTGATTGAAGCGGTGAATCCTCTCATTCATTGTTATCGAGAATTGGATGCCGAAGATAAAATGTCGGTGTATTTTCAAGATTGTTTAATACGTTATCCACACCTTTCTTTGGTATTAGCCATTTCCAGTTATTTGAAGCGTAGTCAGAGCGATGAGCATGCTATCGAATTTATTGCGGAGCAAGTGCAGCAAAAACCTTCCTTACCGGGATTAAAATGCTTAGTCACCAGTTATTTGAAAAAAGGCCATACTGCCGATGAACTCAATAAATTTGCGGTAATTGACGATTTGTTGAGTCGACTTTTAGTGGATGCGCCGAATTATCGCTGTGGGCAGTGTGGATTTTCGAGTAAGAGCTTATTTTGGCTGTGTCCCAGTTGCCATAAATGGGAGACCATTAAACCCATTCAGTCAGCAGATATACAGAGTCTAAGGCATTTGCATGCATAAAACAAAATCCACTATTATCGTCGCGTTGGATTATGCGCATATTGATCCACTCAAACAATTGGTCGATCAACTTTCACCGGAGTTATGTCGTGTAAAAATCGGTAATATTTTGTTTACGCGTTACGGACCGAGTCTGGTTGAGAGGTTGATGCGTCAGGGCTTTGATGTTTTTTTAGATTTAAAATTTCATGATATTCCACAAACGGTTGCGGGTGCTTGCCGCAGTGCGGCAGAACTCGGTGTTTGGATGGTGAATTTACACATTGCAGGGGGCGCTGCGATGATGAGTGCTGCACGTGAGATGACCGACTCATTTAAAATAAGACCCCTATTAATGGGAGTTACGGTATTAACGAGTTTGGTGGAAGCGGATTTGCAGCCATTGGGAATGCGAGCGGATGTTTCTGACGTGGTGTTGAATATGGCGAAATTAGCCAAAACACAGGGATTGGATGGCGTGGTGTGTTCTCCACAAGAAGTCCGTTTATTGCGTTTTGAGTTAGGAAACGATTTTTTATTAGTGACACCGGGAATACGCTCGCGTGAAGAACAGGGGTTAGACGATCAAAAACGCACGATGACACCCGAAGCGGCGGTTGCGGCGGGAGCTAATTATCTCGTGGTGGGTAGACCTATCACGCAATCTGCGCATCCCGCGCAGGCGTTGCGGTCATTAAATCAAGCGTTGCAAAAATTGAAATAAGCATTCTCCGCTGTAAGAAGTGCTGGTTGGCGTCTCGAAGAACGATTATTTTCCGCTGGTGCGCTTCTCTTTGAGTTCTGCAAAAGATTTACAGTCAATGCACATCGTTGCCGTGGGTCGTGCTTCCAGACGTTTCAGACCGATTTCAGAACCGCATTCAACACAGAAACCGTATTCACCGTTGTCAAGATTGTCCAGTGAGCGTTCAACGTTTTTTAATAACTTGCGCTCACGGTCTCTTTCGCGTAATTCTAAGCGAAACGCTTCCTCCTGCGCGGCGAGGTCTAACTCATCCGCGTACTGTTCACGCTCGTTTTTCATATGGCTGATTGTGTGATCGGAGGTGCTCATGATCTGACGTTTGAGTTCCGTCAAGATGTTGCGGAAATGCGCTTGCATTTCTTTACTCATATAAGACTCATTTTTTTTAGCCTTGTAAGGCTTAATCTTGTTTGAGTCGTTGCCTATAGTATCTTCCATCATCGCGCTCATTTAAAAATCTCTGTTTAATCAATAAGATCCCGTTAGGAAACCCTATAGACTATATCGTGAATTTTGTTTTTTCGCAACTAAAATTGTATCCATGTTACCACTTGAAAAACAAGCTAACCCGCATATTTCACATCGAACTGCGAGGGTCAGTGTGCCGCCAACGGAAAGGTCTTTTGTTTAAAGGGCGTCGCGACCAGGGAGGGTAAGGAGCGTCGAGCACAGGATGTGCGTCCCTGAAAACAAAAGACCTTTCCGTTGGCGGCAGGGCACTTCGTGTGGCCGTCATCTTCAAAAAGCGACATGAAATATCTAGGCTAAATCACCAGGTTAAAAAGAACGGTATTGCAGGGCAATGTTAGCAATTTTTTCTTGGTAACGGGCTGATTCTGGTGTATATATGCATGAAACAATCGTAGGGTTGTTTCAGACAGCACAAATAGAGTGACTATCGATGGAAAAAAGTGAGTATGATGATTTTTCGGGTGATTCCGATTTGGAATCTTTATCCGATGAGGCAGAGACCTCAACTTCAGGTGAAGAGAGTGAAGAGATCAGTAATACAAAAAATGTCAAAGATCTTGATGAGACACTGGTTCGCCGCCGTCGTCGTTTAGAACATATGCTTGAAACGAAGCGTCTCAGTAAGCAATTATTTGATTATGAAGATGATGATGAAGAAAAAAATCTTCACTCATATTATGATGATGATTTATTTGCTGATAACTGCCAACAGAATGAAATCATTAATTAATACGGTATTGCCAGTCTTTTTATTCAAGTTAGATTATGGTTTTTTAAAATCGATAAGGAGATTTTCATGAGACGATTTAAATTGATGAGTATTGCTCTCGTTGCTGTTTTTGCGGTTCATTTAGCACATGCAGCACCTGAAAAATCCGCGCTGCCGGTACACATCAATCAAGCGGATCAAAAGCAGTTGATCGCGCTAAAAGGTATCGGTAAAAAGCGCGCTCAAGCGATTATCGTTTATCGCCAAGGGCACGGTAAATTTCATGCAATGCAGGATTTGCTTGCAGTTCCTGGTATGACACAAAAATTATTAGATAAAATAGAAAAACAAAATGGCTCACGCGCTATTTTTGATTGAGTCGCCGTCGCGCGGCTTTGCCGCGCAGGCGAAATGATATCAGGAAAATAAAAATACCCCGCTGCTTGCGGCGGGGATTTTTAACGGTAGGTTCCCGCTCGTCGTCGTGCTGTCCGGGAGGGGACTACCGCTAAAGTGATTTCGTACACAAAGTGATTTCGTACACGTTTCATATCCTCAAACCCTGGGCGTTAGCCCAGGAACTTTACGCAATGGGGGTTTCCCAAGGGGGAGAAAGCGAATTCTCCCCCTTGGGTCGCCGTTCGCGAGGGTTTCCCGAGCAGGCGAAATTCATATAGGAAAAATACCCCAGGCGTCAGCCCGGGGATTTTTATACTGAGGCCACACAGCAGGAGCAAGGAGATGCGGGACTACATCGAAAGCAGCGTTATCGCCGTTTTAGCGTGCCTTTTTTGCATTTGGTTATTCAAACCATTAGCTATCCGTATTGGCTTAGTGGACCGTCCCAGTTCTCGTAAATTACACGCTCATGAGCCGCCATTAATTGGTGGAATCGCTATTTTTTTCGGATTTTGTTTTGCATTATTGCATTTGCACGTTTCATTGCAACCGTATCGAAGTTTGCTTGCCGGTAGTTCGGTGCTTATTTTAATGGGCATTGTTGATGACTTTCATGATCTCAGCGCGCGTTTTCGTTTGTTGGGTCAAGTGATGGTGGCACTGATGCTGACTTCTTGGGGAGGGTTAGTACTGCAAAATTTGGGGGATATTTTATTTCTTGGAGATATTAAACTCCTGCTTTGGGGATTGCCTTTCACACTCTTGCTGGTGGTCACAAATTTAAATGCGATGAATATGATAGACGGACAAGATGGTTTGGCGGGTAGTATTGCATTAGGTCAAACGCTATGGTTATTGGTTTTTTCGCATATTTTACATTTGCAATCATTGGAATTGTTATTAATTATTTTAGCGATGCTGCTGGTGGTTTTTTTATGTTTTAATATGTGCTTTCCTTGGCGCAAACAAGCGAGCATTTTTTTAGGGGATTCTGGCAGTACGTTTTTAGCATTTTTATTAATTTGGGCAGCAATCCAACTGGCTAATCAAGGCGTTATAAAACCCATTGAGATTTTATGGGTATTAGCGTTGCCCTTGTTTGATATGGGAAATGTTATTATTTATCGCATACGTTGTGGATTCTCTATTTTTCGCGCAGGTCGCGATCATGGGCATCATGTGTTAGAGAGGCTTGGTTTTTCTAAAATGACGTCGACGAACGTATTATTTTTGATTTCGGGTATGTTGGGTGGCGTAGGATATGGGCTGTATCAATTCCAAATTTCAGAAGGGATCAGTTTTGTTGCTTTCGTTGCAAGTTTCGGTGTTTATTTGCTCGTGCTTGAATTTATGCGTTTTTTCACCAAAGAGTCGCATACCGAGATGACATTTTCTGTCGACGTTGAGCAGCATGTACCGTAATGCTGTGCACGTTGATTGCGTCGACCATCGATTATAGTGTTTCAGATAAATATTTTGGTAAAAATAAACTATTTTAATATCCTCAAACCCTGGGCGTTAGCCCAGGAACTTTACGCAATGGGGGTTTCCCAAGGGGGAGAAAGCGAATTCTCCCCCTTGGGTCGCCGTCCGCGAGGGTTTCCCGAGCAGGCGAAATTCATATGGGAAAAATACCCCGGGCGTAAGCCCGGGGATTTTTATTATCTTACCGGCAATGGTGCTCACTGTCGAGCTTCCCTCTCCCGCCTGCGGGAGAGGCTAGGAGAGGGTTGGCTTCTAATGGCACGATCATTTTCACCAAAATATTTATCTGAAAAGCTATAGTTACGATAGCGGTTCAGATGTTTGAGCATGAAATGCTTTTTTCACTGCTTCTACTTCCGTTTTCATTTTAATAAGATATTTTTCAACTTGTTGAATTTCACGCGAACTTACATAATCTTCCAATCGCGCGACGGCTTGGCGCAAGCGAGGAACGCAAAGATAACAAATCCCCCCATGGAATTTATGGACATGAATTTGTAATTCATGAAAATTTTTAGCTTGATACAGCTCGTCGAGGTATTTTAATTTTTCGTCAACGGTTTTTAAAAATTCTCGCAACATCTCGAGCACCACAGATTTTTTGCCAAAAATTCGAATCACTTCGTCGAAATCAATAACTTTATCGAGATGAGGCAGTGGATTTTCAGATAGTTCAGAGACAGATTGTACGCAATAGACGTATTTATTGAAAATCTCCTCAATGACTTTACCCGTCAGTGGTTTACTCAGCATTTCGTCGATACCCGCGTTCTTTGCTATTTTTTTACTGTCTAATGTTGCATGTGCCGTTAAACCTAAAATAGGCACTGTAAAACCCGTATTATTTTCTAATTCACGGATTTTTTTAACAATCTGATAGCCATCCATATCCGGTAAGCCAATATCGGTAAAGATCAAATCGAATTTTCCAGGAATAAAACTTTTAATTGCTTCGGTACCACTTTTTGCAAGATGCACAATGCAAGATTTCGCGCTTAACAGAACTTCAGCAATATGCTGAGCAATCCGATTATCTTCAATCAGCAGAATTTTTAATTGCGTCGTTTGAGGAATGGGCAGAATTTTCGATTTTTGCGACATCATGTTGGAATGGATGGGGGTGACATTGGATGTTGTTTTTGAAAATTGAATAGGAATTTCAACAGTAAAGGTGCTGCCTTCGCCTTCGAGGCTGGTTAAATGAATTTCGCCATTCAGCATATTAACGAGCTTGTGCACGATGAACAAGCCAATACCGCTCCCTTCAAATTTGCCTTGATACGCTGGGTTTAAACGAGTAAATTGTTCGAAAATCACGGTTTGGTCTTTGGTTGCAATGCCGATGCCAGTATCTTTCACAGAAAGAACGAGTCTATTTTTCGGGTTTTTTCGCAATGCAGCGGAAATAGTGATGGCACCTTCGGCAGTGAATTTTACGGCATTTCCCACTAAATTGAGAAGAATGCGGTACAGTGCATCGTCAGGCCCAAAAAGTTTTTCAGGAACATCCGGGTCAATATGAACATCCAATGCGATAGGGCGTGTTCTTATGGTTGCCGTAAAGAGCAAAACAATGGATTGCAAAATATCTTTAATGGAAAAATCTTTGTGATGAATCACTTGATGGTCATTATCTGCAATAGAAAGCTCAATGCAATTGTTAAAAAAATCCAGCACTTTCACTCCGGAAAGATAAATATGGTTTGCATATTCTTTTGCGCGTACTTCATCACAGCCCATCATTTGTAATTCCGCCAAACCAATAATTCCAGAAATAGCGGTTTTAATATCATGGCTCATGTTAGCAAGAAATTCAGCTTTAGCTCGATTGGCGGATTCTGCTTTGATTTTTGCTTTACGTAATTTTTCTTCCGTTTCTTTGAGATAAGTAATGTCAATCGTATTACCAATAATACCTGCTACTTTTCCTTCAGTATCATAGTAGGGTTTTTTTGAGGAAAGTTGAATGAGGATTTTTCCGTCGGGGGATACAACGGATTCTTCTTTTAAAATTTCTTGCCGATGCTTCAAAATAGCATCATCAATTTCGCGGAAATTTTTGGCGTCTTTTTCAGGGAAAATATCAAAGTCAGTTTTTCCGATGATTTCACTTTCTTGTGAAAGGCCTACCATCTTTAGCGCATGATAGTTGACGAAGCAGTATTTGCCCTCGCAGTCTTTGATGTAAATGCTGCCCGGTAATGCTTTAATGAGAGCAGTAATTTGATGACGGAGTTCTCGATTTTCTTTTTGCAGTTGTTGGATGATGTTGGATGACGATGTGCGATTGCTCATTCACTCATATTCCTCTCTCGTTCGGGTCATAGGTTACTCATGCCCTGGGGGTATTCTATAGCTTTTCAGATAAATATTTTGGTGAAAATGATTGTGCCATTAGAAGCCAACCTTCTCCTAGCCTCTCCCGCAGGCGGGAGAGGGAAGCTCGACAGTGAGCACCATTGCCGGTAAGACAATTAAAATAGTTTATTTTTACCAAGATATTTATCTGAAACACTATAGCATTCATGTGGTGAGCGATCAATTTTTCAACTTGAGGCGGGGATTTTTATTGAGCAATAATAATATAGTAATCGAGCAGCTGCTGTTGGTAAGCCAAAAGATAGTTGTAAGTCCATGAGTTTTCAGCAATGACTTGCTTGGACCATCTTACATAACCTTCAAAAACGTGTTGACCAATGGGATGCACGTAGACATAAGTAAATCCTGCTTGGCGTAAGGCATTTTCGAGCGTAGTCACACTGATAACGCTGCCAAGGCCGTTGTTGATGTAGGGGATAAGGTCACTCAAGTGTTTAAAATTTGCATCATTAGTGGGTAAGTAGGTGGTGCAAACTAATCGGCCATTTTTCTTTAGGATTCGCCTCATCTCAATGGCAAATTTCAGTGCACTGTTCATGTGATGAATGGATTCAACGGCGAAAATCTTAGTGAAAGCGTTGGGCGAAAAAGTGGTATTTTCCGCATTTTGATGTTGAAAATTTAAATTATCGTGTTTGTGTAATATTTTATTTTTGTAATGCTGGCAGCGTTCAATTTGCGCGAAGGTTAAGTCAATCCCGGTGAATGATTTCAACGGATAATTTTGAAAAAGTGTAATAGCCCCAATGCCCCGACCACAGCCAATTTCTAAAACATCATCATGCGGTAAGATATTCAGATGTTTTGCAACTTGTTTATAAAGTTGAATGGAACTCAGAATGCGTTGATTCAGTGAAATTGGCGCTTTGCTAAGGAGGATATTTTTCCAATAACCGAAATTAATAAATCCGCCTTGAAATATTTTTAAATCTCCCCAGTTATCTTCACGGTAGCCGTAAACATCTTGTATTTTTTGAAAATCAACCGCAACAGTCGCAGGGTCTTCGAAGACAGTAAAGAGTGGTTTCATGGTGGTATTCACTTTATTGAATTTGATTAACCAGCAAGTATAATAGGTTAAAATTAAATTTATCTTATTCTGCTTCGCAAAAAATTACCATATTCAGTGGTCGAGAGAAATTAATTGGAATTTAATCACTCTAGAGAATATTTATAGGGTTAAAATTCTTTGTAGTATTATGGATAGGGACCATGCATGAAATCACTTTTACAACGCGGCTGACACGTCTTTGCGTGTACGCGTAGTGATGCTATGATGCGGTGCTCGGTTCGTGCTAGACAGGATATCGATTTTTTGTAACTGATCGTTTAGTAAAGGTGTTGGGGATGATTAAAGGATTGTCGATAGTAATACCGGTATACAACGAAGAGGCAAATATTTTGCCTTTGTTGACAGAAATTAGGGAAACGCTGCAAACGGTCTTTCCCTACGAGATCATTTTTGTCGATGATGCTAGTGAAGATACCACTCGTGCTGTGATTGAACGTGCCAGCACAGAAGTGAGAGAAGTGCGTTTGCTTCGACATACCCATAACCGTGGGCAAAGTGCGGCGCTTGTGAGTGGTGTGCGTCAAGCGCGATTTGATTGGATAGCGACGCTGGATGGGGATCGGCAAAACGATCCGCGCGATTTGCATTTATTGCTGGCGGCCATTCACTGCCAAACGGCTCAATCGGTGTTATGTATGGGGCAACGTGCGAAACGACAAGATAATTGGTTGAGACGCGTATCGACCAAGATTGCTAATGGCGTTCGCCAATGGTTTTTGCAAGATCAGTGTGCCGATAGTGGTTGTGGCATTAAAATTTTTCCGCGCGATGTTTTTTTAGCATTACCTTTATTTCGCAATTGCCATCGTTTTTTGCCTGCCTTATTTGTGCGGGCAAAAATTCCGGTTATTTATGTGAAGGTTTCGCATCGTCCACGCGTTGCGGGACACTCTAAATATGGTGTTAGGAATCGTCTTTGGGTGGGTATTGTCGATTTATGGGGTGTTGCGTGGTTGATGCGTCGATTTATTGAATTTGAGAGAGAAGCAGATGTTTAAAGCATACTCCAACTTGAATTTAGTTTGGTTGATGGTTGGATTCAGCGGGCAATTATTATTTTCAGCTCGTTTTTTAGTGCAATGGTTAGTGAGTGAGTATCGTCGTAAGAGCGTTATTCCCGATGTATTTTGGTATTTTAGTTTAGGCGGAGGTATTGTTTTACTCACCTATGCTATTTACAAACAGGATCCTGTTTTTATTTTAGGGCAAGGGATGGGTTTAATTGTTTATTTGCGCAATATTTATTTTATTCGTAAAGCGAAATCAGAAATCGCCGGTGATTCTCGGTAAAGGATCACCCACCCAATTTTTTTAGGGTGAGCAATGAAAAATTTACGACAGAACCGTCCATCATGATACATGGGCATTGGGCAGATGATCCCAAATGCCCACTGGAGCATCATTGAGAGACCACACCGAAATTCCTCTCAAGTTGTATTTTTTTGCGAGACTTATTTTTGCTAGAAATGATTGCGTATTTTCAACAAAAATAGTGTGTTGAACGCCGCGATACCATATTTTGGCATAAGGAACTTGTGCTTTTTGATCCCACTGTAATTCTTCATCATGTCTTTCTAAAAACTGTGTTGCCAAAGCCCAATTCGTATATTTTGCTCGGGAACTTTTCGAATCCCAGTGATAACCGTAGGTAGGAACGCCAAAAGAAATTTTTTCTGATGGAATATATTTTAAAGCGATTTCAATATTTTTTTGAATATAATCCACACTAGCAACAGGGCCCGGTTTGGAATTCCGCCAATGTTGATCGTACGTCATGATCGTTATAAAGTCGCTTACTTTTTCTAAAGCAGAAATATCATACACGCTTTTTGTTAACGAACAGTCTGTCAGTGCCAAAACAGCCACACTGATTTGTAAATCGTTTTTATGAAAGGCATCAGACATTCGTTGATAAAATTTCGTAAATAAATTCCGATCACTATTGTACATATTTTCAAAATCAACTTGTATTCCTTGAAAATGATTTTCTTTTGCTAACTTCACTAAAGTTGCAATCGCTTTCCGCTGTGCAGTAGCGTTTGCTAAAAATCGATGAGTCATCTCTTGACTTGAAAACCAATGATTAACAACCAATGGCATAATCGCGATATGGTTTTTGTTGGCGAGATTGATCAGGGCTTTCGGAACAACCCCCGTTACTTGACCTTTTTCATCCACCGAATAGGTTTGTGGGGCAATAGTGCTAATTTTGTCCGCGTGAGCGATATATCGAGAAATCACCTTATTATTGGGGCTACCTCGCACGTAAAAAAGCGTGTTAAGCGACCATGCTGAACATAAAAACATCATCAATACAGTACTCATCAAAACCACACGCAGCCTCATTCACTTTCCCCATCGCTATTGCACAGTAACAAATGATCGATAATAACACATATTGTTATTATTTTAAGCGAAAAAAAAGAGAATTCCCTCGAAAAAGACCTTTTCGGAGGTTGATTTGATCATATAAAATACTATTTTTGGGGGCGGGACGTTATGGAGGTTTTCCAAGGAGGGGGAAAGCGAATTCTTCCCCTCGTCGTCCGTGAGGGTTTCCTGAACAGGTGAAATTCATATAGGAAAAATACTCGGGCGTCAGCCCTAATATTTTGATCATATAGTCGAATTTTAATCTTATCTTAATGAATCAAAGAGAAATTAATGCAACGATGGAGTAGCGCGTTTGATAATACCATACACGAGGATATGTTTTTTGGAGATCACTGATACGGGTGGTGAGTAACCACGCGTGTGGATGCAATGTTCTCCATTCAGCCAGCTGATGAGTGGTTAGCTTGCGAATAGGATGCACACGTAAGTAGTTTTGCAAAGAATGATTTTCGATGGTTGCATCGGCGAGTATAGCCAATTGATCGTGTGGAATATGTTGTATTTGCTCCAACATGGGACGTGGGTTCAAATGAGATTGATAACGTGCGAGTACAATATTATTCACAAATAAAGTGGTGAGGACGCTCAAAAAAGTGATCAGAATAATCTGACCTAATGGCGTTTTAGTCCGTAAAAATAACGCAGCGATTGCGATCACAAAGAAAAAGATTCCCCAGGATGTTAAATCAATTTCTTGCAGAAAATAACCGCGAATATACAAGTTGTCGCTAAACCAAAATGAAATCGTGGGGTAAAAAAAACAAAATAAAGCAAAGGATAGAATGAATAATGCGATAGGCCAATGATCTCGAGCGTGAAAAGGGGAAGGGAGGGTAACGATGCGGGCGATGAGAATCGCAAGAATAGGAAATAACGGGTAAAGATAGTGAGGAAGTTTTTGACCGAAAACACTAAAAACAAGCAGACCGCAGGTAATGATAACGAGACAAATCATTTCACCTTGTGGCTTTTCTCGCAAGGTGATGCGAGAGAGATTGCGCCATAGCGCTGGATAAATCGTCCAGGGCAATAACCAAATGGGTAAGCGCAGTAAATAGAACCAGATGGACTCGTGCTTTTGATGCGCGCGATGCGCAATTTGATCGTAAAAAATCTCGTACGTAAAGGTTTTTCCGCCCAACATGGCAGCGGGAATTGCCCATAGCAGTGGTAGGCTGAGGCCGAAGATGGTGGTGAGCCCGAGAAAGGCATACCACTTGGGCGAGAAATTATTTTCTTTTGCGAATAAGACGGGCAAAAAGAGTGTGGGCAGCAAAATGAAAACTAAAATAACAGGCCCTTTGGCGAACCCTCCTAATCCAACACCGAGGACATACAAGAGCCAATAGGCTTTTTTGCCTTGGATGATTCGAATCACACTATAAAGGCAAAGCAAAGTAGCGAAAACTAAAATAGCATCCACACGAATTTCTTTTGCAAACCATACCCAATAAAAACAACCAATGAGAATGAAGGGTGTGACGCGGTGGCAATTCATTTCAGTAGGCCATAAAGATTTTGCAATACGTTGACTGATGAGAATGCTGGCCGTTGCTAAAAAAAGAACAATCAATTGTGGCCACCAATTATAAGTGCCGAATAATTTCCATCCTAAAATAATGAGCCAAAAAAATAGGGGAGGTTTATCGCTATAGGGATGGCCTTCCCAGTGGGCCAGCAAATAACTGTGTTTATTTATCATTTGCTGTGCAATGCTCACATACTTGGAAGCATCAAACTCACTGAATCCCGGTAGAGTCAGTACGAAGGTGACCAACAGGCTTGCCCACAGTAGCACCCAGGTTAACGTCGTGAGCCGTTGGGGTTTTGCCTGATTTTGCATGGGCTTCCTTATGCTTGAGCTGGGCATGGGGGTGATTTATTTTCTGCGTCCTTCGAAGAGCAGGGAGCAGAAATAGACGTCAAATTTAATGCCCTTTGAATTAGTGATGGATGCCATTGTATGACGCAAATTTTTATAACGCAATTGCGCAGATGCTTGGCCGAATATTTTTTAGTCTGAATGTTTATGTTGCAAAGCTGGAAAAAGGACTATATTCATAGTGTTTCAGATTCAAATTATGGGGAGAAGGTTGTGAATAAAAAAAAAGCTATGATAACGAAAGTGAAAGTGGGTGTTACCGCTGTCACCGCCTTTTTTTGCATAAACGCGGTCAATGCAAACACAAATGTCATTGGATTTTTTCAATCCTATGATAATCCGGCACCACAAGTATGGTACTTTAACACCCCGGGCGAAAATATATCTGATTCTGGCTATACCATTTTAATCGATGCATTCTGGGTCAACTATCCCTTTTGTTGGGGTGATGGTTCTGGCCAGCCAGGAAGTGGCAGTCCGGTTCCAGAGTGTAAAGGCATCGTCAATGCACCAGGTCCAGGCTTGAGTAATACAATATATGATAATTTTTGGAAGAATTATCAAGGTGGCCCTGCACCCTCTGTTCCAGGGGATGACTATAATAACTATTGGACATCCTTGCATACATCTGGACCACAAACGATGTCAAATCTTAGAAAACAAATTAATAGCAGTGGCAAAAATATAAAGCTATTGGCTAGTATTGGCGGCTGGAATATGGGAGGGTCTGGAACAGGACAACCTCTGGTTCCAAAACCTCCAGAAAAACCCGCATGGGCAGCTTTGTTACAGTCTCCTGAAGCTTTCGCTAAGGCCATGACGAGTATCGTCAATATAAAAGTGAATGGATTACAACTTTATGATGGGATTGATATTGATATAGAGACATTATATGGTGAAGGCTGTTCAGGTACTCAGTGTACACAAGATGATGCAAACAAAGCGATCAATGATATGGTTCAATCCATTATTCTTTTTAGAAAGAGTAATCCGAATGTCATATTATCCATTTCCCCACGTGCGGCAGATTTAGTTTGTGAACAAAAATACTGTTGTTGGAATAATGCTGATGGTGTTGGATTTGTTGGCCAAATTCTACAGAAACTGGCGCAGAGTGGTGTTTACTTTGATGATATTAATCCACAATTTTATAACGATGATCCGCAGAGAAATATTCCCAATAACATCGATAACGGAAAAATAGAGTACGGAGATCAGATTATCGGCATGTTTCAAAAAATTCATGACCTTGGCATTATAGGACCCAATACTTCGTTCAATATCGGTGTACTTGCGCAAACAAACAATGGTGAAGTTGATACCGGCGGTGCTTCAGCAGTGGGTAATCCAGGTATTCCTAAAGCGCTTGTTGCAACCCTTTGGCAACAATTACAGACGGATCCTGCACTTAAGAAAACTGGTATCAAAATTAATGGATTAATGAATTGGTCAGCCAATTTAGCATTGCATGGTCAAGGTGTTGGTGGGAATGTGCGTTCTGTAGCATCGGCTTCTGAGTATGTCGTGCCTTATAATTGGGGATCGGACTTAAAGAACCTCTCCCAAAATGGGAAATAGCCGGGTTAACCCGAATATTTCACATCGAACTACGAGGGCACTTCATGTGGCCGTCATCTTCAAAAAGCAATATGAAATATCCAGGTTAAGTGCGTGTGACGTGAGTCACATGGGGTAATCCCCGTAATTGCTGCATCACGTTGTGTAGTGAAGACAAATCACTGAGTTCAACGGTTAATTTAATATGGCAACGTCCTTGCCGTGCATCTAAACGACTGTGGATGCCAAGCAGCGATAAGTGCTCATTAGCAATGATCGATGAAATATCGCGGATAAGTGTGGGATGATCGATGCCATCAATTTCAAGATTGATCGGATATTTGCTGGGAGTTTTTCCACCCCAGTTAACTTCTAAAATTCGCTCAGGGCGAATTTTCATGGCTTGTTGCAGATTATGACAATGTTGACGATGAATAGAAACACCACGTCCTTTGGTAATATAACCTGCAATTGCATCACCGGGAATCGGTTGACAGCAACGCGCCAATTGCGTTAATAAATTTTCTGCTCCAGAAATAGTAATTTCAGTACGTTCGGCAGGTTTAGCGGGATAGTCTTTGTCAATGGTTAATTCTGATTTGGAGACGGCAATATCAGGTTTTAATTGACGAGTAATGGCGTGTGTGCCGATGTTTCCCGAACCGATAGCAACTAATAAATCGTCGATGGTTTTAAAATTGAAAATAGGCACTAATTCCGTTAAATCATTTTTGGTGAAATTTTCACGTTTGGCAAGTTTATCCCAAATTTCCTGACCTTTTATTAATTTTTCTTCGCGAAATTGTCGGGAAAACCAATTTCGTACTTTATTATAAGCCGCTTTTGTCATTAAATAGCCGCGATCGGGGTTTAACCAATCACGACTTGGTTTGTTTTCTTTACTGGTTAAAATCTCAATGACATCGCCCGTTTTTAATGGATGCGTGAGGGGTACAATTTTATGATTGATTTTCGCACCGCGACACCGATGTCCTATGTCAGTGTGAATATAATACGCGGCATCCAATGGTGTTGAACCAACGGGTAAATCTAAAATATCGTTGGTGGGAGTAAAAACATAAATACGGTCTTCAAATAATTGACTGTACAAATGGCTGCGTTCTTGATTATCTTCGGTTAATTCTTGTTGCCAACGAATGACATCACGCAATAAAGCGATTTTATTTTCATACTGATCGCCGGTTTTCTGACCTTCTTTATATTTCCAATGTGCTGCGACCCCGAGTTCTGCTTCTTCATGCATGGTAAAGGTGCGAATTTGTATTTCGACAAAACGATCATGAGGCCCTAGGACAATGGTGTGTATGGATTTGTAACCGTTTGATTTTGGTTTTGCAATGTAGTCGTCAAACTCGTGTTTGATGTGTTTCCACTTTTCGTGAATGAGACTCAAGGTGCGATAACAACCTTCAATGTTGGGCACTAAAATTCGGAATGCGTTGGAATCGTAGACTTGCTCAAAAGGCAATTCTTTACGTTTAGCCTTACGGTAAATACTGTAAATGTGTTTGGCGCGACCAGATATCTCATATTTTTCAATATGAGAATGATTCAGCAGTGTTTCTAATTCTTGTTGAACGGTATGAATGTATTTCTCACGATCTTGGCGGCGTTGGTTTAATTCTTTAGAAATAGCGCTGTAATTAATAGGATCTAAATAGCGAAATGCCCCATCTTCTAATTGCCATTTAATTTGCCCGATGCCCAAACGATTGGCGAGCGGTGCGTACAATGCCATAATTTGTTTGGCGGTGCTTTGCTGAGTTTCTTGCGATTTTTGACGTAATTCAATAAGAGTGGTTAATCGTTCTGCCAACTTTACCAGAACAATACGCACATCATCCACAATGGCTAATAGCATGCGGCGTAAGTGATCGAGTTGTTTAGTGGAAAAAACCACTTTATCTTTTTTAATGGGCAAATGATCGATGGTTTCCATGCGTTGCACGCCCTGCAACATTTTGTAAATTTTAACATCCAGTTTCTGCTGAATGAGATCGCGACAGAATTCTTCCTTTGTAAAAAAAGGGTAGAGCAGGGCAACGCAAATGGTTTGTGTGTCGCATTCCAAGGGTAAGAGGTGTTTGCTGATTTCAATACCGCGATCGAGACCCTGATTTAAATCCAATGCAGTATTTTTTTCGGTGAGTTTTACAATGCATTGTAGGGTTTGATCGAGTTTTTCTTTACTTAAATGTGGATAAGCGCGCAGTGTTTGTTGTAACCAAGGTGTCATGTTTTCCATATTATAAATATCCTCAAACCCTGGGCATTAGTCCAGGAGCTTTACGCCATGGGGGTTTCCCGAGCAGGCGAAATTCATATAGGAAAAATACCCTGGGCGTTAGCCCGGGGATTTTTATTTTTTAAAAAGCGCAATCGCTTCTGCGTGTTGGGTATGTGGAAACATATCAATAATCCCCGCTTTCATGAGTTTATAACCTTGCTTCAGTAACAATCCAGTATCTCGTGCTAATGTGGTCGGATTGCAGGAAATGTACACGATCGCCCGAGGTTGCCACACGGATAACCGCTCGATAACTTCTTTTGCTCCAGCGCGAGGTGGATCTAATAAAAGTTTAGCATATTGCCGTCTGGCCCAATGGGGATTGAAAGGAGGTGAAAATAAATTTTCACAGTAAAATTCGCTAGTTACGATTTTGTTATGATGACTATTATGAATAGCTTGTTGAATAGCGCTGGCATCGCCTTCCACACCCACGATAGATAGTACGTGCCTGGCGATGGGCAGCGTAAAATTACCGATGCCACAAAATAAATCCAGTACGGTATCGGTAGGTTCTAGCGCTAAGAGCTCGATGGCAAGTGCGATCATTTGTTGATTCACCACCGGGTTAATTTGTGTGAACTGCACGGGGTGGTAAAAGAGTTCGATATTTTCATGGGTGATCGAATAGCGCATCAGCTCGTTGGCATTCGCGGGGTTAATGAGATGAATGCTATCAATACCTTCGGGTTGTAAATACAATTTAAAGTGAAACTGCTGTGCGAACGTCATTAATTTTTCAATATCGTTGTTGGGTAATGCGGTCAGATGACGAATGATTAGCGCCGTGTCCGTTTCATCCACGGCAATTTCAATTTGGGCAATTTGATCGCGTGTTTCCAGTTGATAGAGCAGGGCGCTTAAATCGGAAAGGTGTTCTCCAACGGAAGGATGTAGAATCTCACAACGCACCAGATCGGTTAAATAACGGGTGTTTTTTTCTCGAAAACCCACCAACACTTTATTTTTTCCTGCCACATAACGTACCCCTAAGCGTGCTTTATTGCGATAACCCCATGCGTTGGCGGTGATTGGGGGGAGTAATTCTTGTGGTTCGGCATGCGCTTGGTATTTGAGAAGTTCTAATAAGACTTTTTGTTTATGTTCCCGTTGTCCTTCCGTGCTTAAGTGTTGCAGGCTACAACCTCCGCAGATTCCAAAATGCGAGCATTTGGGTTTTTGCCGTTCGGGTGAGGGCGTCAGAATGCTGGTAGCGATTGCTTCATCAAAAGAGCCCCGTTTTTTTTGATACTCAAAGAGAACTTCTTCGCCGGGGAGCGCACCAGTGATAAAAACCGTTTTTCCGTCGCAACGGGTAATGCCCCGACCGTCATGGCTCAAGGACTTGATCGACGCCTTGGGAGGTGCAATGGAGGGGGGCTTTCGTGGGCGCATAGTAAGGGAACTCGGCTGTTCTTTAAAAAGGTTACCTTACCGGATATTTCTGACTTTGCAAGCTCCTGTGGCAGGTCCCCTGCAGTCCGCGTCAATGAAAGGGAAGGAATTCCTCATCGGAAGATGGGGAATTCATGGTTCTCCACTAGACAGACCGGCTAACTCACGACAAAATAGGGGGTGGCAGATTTATTATAAGGCGGTCTTCATGCAATTAGCCGTTTCGATCATAGGTGCTATTCTCGCTATTTTCCTTATTATTATCATCCATGAAATGGGCCATTTTTTTGTGGCACGGGCTTTTGGCATTAAAATTTTGCGGTTTTCACTGGGTTTTGGTAAAGCACTTTATAAACGGACGGGTAACGATGGTACTGAATATGTATTAGCACTGATCCCGCTGGGCGGCTATGTGAAAATGTTAGGTGAAGCCGATGTGCAATCCGTCCCACAAGAAGAAATGCATCGCGCATTTCATCGCAAGCCTTTATTGGTGCGTATGGGCGTTGTATTAGCAGGCCCGGTGACAAATTTTATTTTAGCTATTTTAGTGTTTTGGGCCGCTTATCTCATTGGAATGGAACACGTAAAACCGATTATTGGCCGTATTGTACCGCATTCATTTGCCGCAGCAGCGGGCCTTAAACCGGGAGATAGAATTGTGCGCGTAGGAGAAACGCCGACTTACCATTGGCAGCAGGTTGTCATGAGTTTGTTGACATCCATGGGGAATGTAAAAAAGGCGATTTTGTGGGTCGAACCTAAAGGCACTCATCGCGTGATTGAGCGACGCTTAGATCTTTCAGGTTGGAAACTTGATAAACGCAATCCTCAAGTTTTTGAAACATTAGGTCTATCTCCTTATTTTCCGCCAATTAAACCCATTATTTTAAAAGTGCTACCGGAATCACCGGCGGCTAAGGCGCATTTAAAATCGCATGACCTTATTGTGGCGGTGAATGGTCAGCGGGTGAAGGAATGGGCGCAGGTCACTGAAACCGTCAGCCAATGGCCAGAAAAAAAGATTATGGTCACGGTGCTGCGAGGACAGAGGACTTATGAAATACCCGTATATTTGGGCGTGCAACAGCGCGATAAACAAAAGGTGGGGTATTTGGGTGTGATGGTAAAAGCACCAAAATATCCTGAAAATATGATTCATCTTGAGCGTTACAATGTGTTGACGGCATGGGTGCCTGCCACCATTAAGTCATGGGATTTATTGAAATATAACGCGATTGTTTTGGTGAAAATGATGACGGCTAAACTGTCATTTAAAACGATTGGCGGGCCCATCAGTATCTTTCAAGCGGCAGGGCAGGCTACTCAAGCGGGTTGGGGGATTTATTTGAGCTTCATCGGTTTTATTAGTCTTACCGTCGGTTTTATCAACTTGTTACCGATACCGGGTCTTGATGGAGGACATTTACTTTTTCAACTCATTGAGGGCATGATTCGTCGCCCAGTTCCTGAAAAAATTCAGCAATATGGTTTTACCTTAGGGATGTTGTTTGTACTGTTGATCGTGGTGCATGCGACGATCAACGACTTACTCAGAATTTTTGGTTCTGCCTAAGAGGCGTATTGCAATGCTTTGTTTTTGAGAACCGGTTTTTCTGGCGGAATTCGCACTTTTCCGTAGGAAATCGACGTGTCGGGCTACAAGCTTTTTTTAGTGGAAGGGTCAAGAAAAAGCTCAAGTAACTTTGAGCGTTATGGTTTACCTCATTGTTTTTAATCTAAAAAAAGCTTGAATGAGATGATTGTGCACTTTGGTTTGTCGAGGTGTTTACAATATCACGCTTGAGATCTTATGGCTCTGTGATAACTTAGTAGCTCACCCCAAGATGAAAACCTTGCAAAAAGTGGTTTACAGGAAGTTAACCGCTTGGGTGAATAAGCTTGATAGGCTACAAAAACTTATAATTCATGGAGGACCTTAAAATGAGAAAAGCACTTGCGAGTGTTGTTGTTATTGTATTCGCTGGCTTACTGTGTACAAGCTTACTGACTTTATTTAACGGAGGACCTGTGAGTAAGCAAATGAGTGTGCAGCAAGCGCATTATCCTTATTATATGTCTTACTAATCAAAATAAATTTTGTTAAACAGCTTGTTGTTAATGCCCATTTTTTAATGGGCATTTTTTTTAAACTGAATCGTTTTAGCCTGGATATTTCACCAGCAATTCCCCAAGTTCATTATGTGGCAACTTATTGTTTTAGAAAACAAAAGATTGAAACAGTGGGGGATTATCAAGGGGGAGCTTTGCGCGCTCCCCCTTGATCGCGAGGCTGCAGGTCCCCTGCAGCCCGCGTCAATGAAAGGGAAGGAATTCCCCATCGAAAGATGGGGAATTCCTGATATTTCACCTCGAACGGCAGGGCACTTCGTATGGCTGTAAAACTTGCATCTTGCTGCTTTTCTAAAGCAAAATACGTTTTACTGGATGTCATCTAAACTCAATAAGGGAAGCATCATGCGTCAATTTCATCAGACCATTAAGCTGGCGGCAAGTTCAATCGTTTTAGCGTTGATTGCGTCAGGCTGCTCTCATATGCAGAAAGGGCAAGGGTATTCTTTTCAAGGAACACCCGCGTGCGAACATAATTATTTCCTGCAAAAATATCATTGTTCATTGAGTAATATTCAGCAAGCAGCACAAAATGGGGATGCAGATGCCCAATATGCGTTGGGTTACATGTATTTTTATGGAATTGGCACACCGCGTGATGTTGGTGCGGCAAAATTGTGGATACGACGTGCCGCTGCTCAAGGTCAAGCATTAGCATTGCAAGCAACACATATTATTAATCATCAAGAGTACCCAGGCTCGGGCGACATTGGTAATAACCACAGTGCCAAAGGCACCGGCGATGAAGGTGCAGCCAACTACGAAACCCAAACGTACACGCAACATACCGCAGAGGAATTAAATAGCGCAACGCCACAAGCAGATATCAGCGAACAATTGCCAAATTATAAAAAGCGACATTCCGCCACATCGCCACCGACCACTTCATCCGAAAGTTCCGATTCAATCACGACACCACCGATTTCATCGTCGAGCAGCGATACAAATACATCGCTTGACACATCAACGCCGCCTCCTTTCTCATCACTTAATTCCACACAAAATGCTAAAACCCCAACAAAAATTCCATATTCATTATTGAATGTGGCTGAAACGCCGGCTGAAACAAATGTTCTCAAGCAATCTGTTCCTGCTGTGGAAAAACCAACCGATGTAGCAAATCAATCTGCTGATAGTACGGTTGCTCAATCAGAGGCCGCGGGTCACCCTTCTGTTGTTGCGCAAAAACCTACTCAGCAAAAGAGCCAGCCGTCTCTTTATACAATACAATTGATGGCGAGTCGTGATTTAGCGTTCATTAAACAATTTGTTCGTCAACATCACTTAGAAAATAAAACCAGCTATTTTACGGCAAAATATCGCGGTAAGCCGTGGTATATGCTGACTTACGGACAATACCCGACTCGACAAGCGGCGGAACAAGCCATGCATGTACTCGCCGTTGAAATGCCAAGGGTGCATCCATGGATTAAATCGCTGAAATTAATTCACAACGAAATGACTCAGAATCGAATTTTTTAACGCAGAGACGCAGAGGTATACCAATTCCGATCCATTTTTAGGTTCAAAACTGAATTGCAAAAACAGTTAAGGAAAATAAATTAATCCAAGCTCGTCATCCTCGCGTGAGGCCGTCTAAAGAAATTAAAAAAAATATTGAACTGTCACGGCCGAATCGCGGGGATCCAAATTTCGATCGTGAAAGAATTTTAAGTTCATATTTTTTGGTAAATCCACTCACGAAGCTATTTTTATGCTGCCATACACGCTGCAC
>Ga0155581_115_pt1 | contig 27979 bp, 28 predicted proteins | sample RifCSPhighO2_12_FD_107238 | JGI IMG/M metagenome (GOLD analysis project Ga0155581, IMG submission 107238) | Coxiella sp. RIFCSPHIGHO2_12_FULL_42_15 | reverse complement strand
ATATAAGACTGCAATCTTAACCTAATTAACAAAATGATCATTAATCTTTGACAATACGGTCGAGTCCATATAAGGCCCTAGTATGACTTCTTGCTTTTTGAGGATGGCGGCCACACCAAGTGCCCTGCCACCAACCCTCGCCGTTCGATGTGAAATATCTAGGTTAAGGGGGGGCGCAGGTTCCCTGTTCGGGCTTCTCTTGCTGAAAAAGTAGGCCCCTCTGCATGAGCACGAAGGAAAGAAGGGATTATCGGCGATTGCCGAAGAATCGCAATATGCTCAAAAAGAGGTTAATAAAATCCAGATACAAAATAAATGCACCATTGATAGCGGCAACTTCTTGATTTTGCATTTCATAACCCATGTTTTTGATTTTTTGCGTATGATAAGCGGTCAAACCGGAAAAAACCAATACGCCGATGGCAGCCATGGCTAACTCTATTGTATTGCCGCGTAAGCCAGGAATAAAAATGGCAAGCAAGCTTTCAATGACTAACCCAATCAAACCCATCATACAAAATGAACCAATGGGGCTTAAATCTTTTTTCGTTGTGTAACCAATCACGCTCAGCCCTAAAAAGCTGCCTGCGGTAATAGCAAAAGCATATCCGATGTTCTGCGCTGTGTAGGCAAATGAAATCATACCAAAGGTAACACCGGTTAACGCGGCATACACAAAAAATAGAATGAAAGAAGCTTGCGTATTTAAGGTGGTCACCATGCGAGAAAATAGCAGCACAGCGCCAAGTTGAGCAAAAACTACTCCATAAAAGAGAATGGGAGAGGCCATTAAACTGCGTGTGAGTAAGGGGTGAATATGAAAATAATAAGCAATGGCGGCAGAGACGAGTAACCCCAACGTCATGAATAAATATACTTTATTCATAAAGCCGCTGCTGGAAACCGTGCGGCTGGTCGTTGTTTTGCTGATACCGGATGAGCGCATATGCTTTGACTCCTACTTAAATCTTAAGTTCTATTTAGAGAGTGTAATGGCTTATGCAAAATTGTCAATTCGTATTCACAAGGTTTGTGTTAATATGCTGCAATCTCATTTTCGCGTATTGGTAGACGATGAACTTTATTATTTCTGTGATTGTGATTGCTCTGACGCTTATTGTGTTTGGCACAATGATTGCTTTTTATTTTCGTGATCCTAACCATAAAGAAACTTTACCTTTTTTGCTGAAGGCCAAATTATTTATGGCGGGAGTGGTTGGTTTTATTGCTGATACCGTTGGTATCGGTAGTTTCGCAGTAATTATTGCCTTTAGTAAACTATGGAAATTAACGCACGATAAAAATTTGCCGGGTCTCGTCAATGGTGCGCAGGTGTTGCCGGGGGCGATAGAATCGATCGTATTTTTAAAAGTCATTCATGTCGATCCTTTAACACTGATCGTTTTGGTGGTGGGAGCGTGTATTGGGGGTATTATTGGTGGCTTGACGGTGCCCAAACTGAATCAAAAACATATTCAGATGACGATGGCGGTTGCTTTTGTTTCAATGGCGGCAATCATTTTATTAAGTCAACTGCAGTGGTTGCCTATTGGTGGTGTTGAAACGAAGTTACGGGGCGGCCATTTATGGCTGGGCTTTTTTGGCATGATCATTTGTGGTTTTGTTCCTGCTCTGGGTGTTGGTTTGTTTGCAATTGTTGAAATGCTGCTGTTTTTATTGGGTCTATCACCGTTAATTGCTTTTCCTATCATGACAACGGCAGGTGCACTACAACAACCGCTGACCACATTGACGTTTACACTGAATCGCGCGATTCCATTGAAAAAAGTATTTATTGTTTCTATCGCGGGTGTGATGGGTGTATTAATGGCAGTGCCCTTTATTACTCATTTACCCCTAAATTTATTGCGATGGCTGCTGTTTTTCATTGTGGGTTACAACGCGTTTAGTATGTTTCGTTCCTACTGGCGCACTCGCCGTCGGGGTTAAGGCAGTATGGTCTGGTGCTTTCTGAGTTCTTCAATTTTTGCACTATATTTTTGATAAAAATCCTGGGTGTATGAACTCCTATGACGAAAGAGACCGTATTGTTTTTTTTGTCGAGCAGTAACAATGGTATCTACTTTAGAAATGAAATTTTTTGCTTTAACTACACCTTCGTTACCGATAGAAAAATTTTCTTCTTTGGAAGTTGCTGCTGCAATGCACTCCACCCCTTTAGCAACGCTATAAGGAATTTTTACTTTAAAATAGAAAAATAACATCAGGTAGCGTGAGCACAATGGTTTTTGGGTAGTGAGATCTGTTTTGATTTGTTGTAATAAGTCATTCGCGCTCTCAATAAAGCATTCTTCTTGGCTTTTACGGTTTTGCTGTGATCGTTCAGGTTGAACGGGTTCGTTGTTCTTGAGATAAACGACTGCTTCTGCTAAATGTTCATCTTGATAAGTGGAGTTTGTTTTTCGTATTATTCTAGCGACTGAAGTCTTCAACCCCTGATGTTGGATGTTTTTTTCATGACTCAACAAATATGCTTCAGTACTAAAGCTCTGATAGCCTGAAAGCATCGGGGTTTTTTTCGTTTCCAAGCAGGTGAGAATGTCGATGATTGTTTTGATATCAGGAAAGTGTTTGATAAATTTGTAATTGGAATCATTAATGATTCGCTGTTTTATAAGTGCAGGGATAGGCTCTTTTTCATTTAATTCGTCGATGACTTTATTGATTAGTGCATCAATAAAAGTTTGAAATTTTTTAAGAATCGTATCGAGTGGATGCTTTAATGTCTCATTGACGAGTGTTTCGCATTGTTTTTGACTGTAGGTAAGATAATCGCTGGTCATGTAAAATGGAACAGATGCCGTTAACAGAGAACTAAAAATCGCGACAATAGCTTTGTAGTCATTAGTATGAATAATTGAGCATAAAGTGCGATCACACTCAATGGCTTTCTTGCACAACGAAATTTTTTCAAGAACAGAGTCCGCACCAGAAATACATTCTGCGATTGTGAGCGTTGTTGATAAAGCCTTTATTGCCGCTTGTTGCATTAGCTGATCCAAATGAGATTTAATTTTTTGAATCAGTGGATCTTGTTTGCCATTTTTGAAAAATGGCACTTCAATCGATTTTAAAAGATCTACGCATTCCAACATATGGTCTGCGAGTGCTTCGGGTTCGCCTAAATGTTTTAGAATTTCTTGTGCGGCAATGAAATGTTTCTTTTTCTCGATATAGCTGAAATAGGGTGAAAACGGAATTTTCTGTTCGGCGGGCTTATCGATTTTTTTAAGCATCGATAAATACTGTTGAAAGGCGATGTATTCGTAGGTATTAAAAAGCTTGCCAAGATGAATTTTTTCGGCTCCTGTCATTGCGCTGTAAAGCTTACACGCTTCAGAAAATTGCTTATATGGCCCATATGAACTTTTTAAAATACAGAATAATTGTTGTAACTGGCGGTAATTTTCTGTGGTTTTTAACAGGGCTACTCGCTTTTGATCAGGATGATCTTGCAACAAGGCATCAAAATTAAAAGACGCTGGTAAAGGTTGGCTACTATCGATTTTTAAGACGGTTTCTTGCAGCAGTGCTAGTGCAGAAGCATCGTATTGATCGAGAATCTGATGAAGATGTATTTTTAGCTTTTCTAAATGCGGTTTTAAAAGGGCAACATGCGTTGGGAAACGCACTACGTTAAGTTCTGTATTCAGCAGTTTCCGTAGGTTTTTTAAGGAAACGGCAAAGGGAATGTCGGGATTCAACAGTTGATCGACAAATTCTTGCATGACATCAAAAAGCAAAGTACTTTCGTCATCAATGTTTTTTGCATCCAAAAAAAGACGACGTTCTTGGGTGAAGTTGGATGTTTTTTGGATGGGATAGCGGATATATTCACCGATAGAGCGCATCATTTCTTGCAGTAATTGCGCGATTCGTCGGTTAATTTCTGTAAGATAATGTTTTTTTTGATCCGTATTGTTAAGAATTTGTGCCATTTCAAGTGCGGTTTTTAGAGGGTGGATTTTGGGAGGAATGGCGGAAGTGCAGTGACTTTCGACGGGAGGCTGACTACCTTGACCAGAGCAATTTTTTGTGAAGGGAAGTTTTGCTCGCCATGAAGAAGGTTGTGCTTGAAATTGCAGATCATGGTCACGGAGAATTTCTTCAATTTCTGCGATATTCGTTGGCATGTCGATCTCCTTGCGATTTTCACACTCTACTAAAAATCCATAGTGTAATGATCATTCATTAAAAATATATTAATTTTTATACGATCCCCCCCGTTTTTTTTGAAAACTTCACTTTTGAGCTTAATTGTTCTATAAGTTGAAGATCTGTGAACATGGGAAATAAACCGTATGGACGTCAGTGGTCAGCGAAATTTAACCGATTCTCCGTGCGTTGGCATTTGCAGTGCTACGGCCTTAGGTGACGCGATTTGTTTGGGTTGCGGCAGGACTTTCGACGAGGTTGTGCAGTGGAATACCTATTCAGATGAACAGAAGAGAGCGATTAATATTCGATTACAGAAAATAAAATAGAGCGGGCGTGCGATTATTTTACGAGCCGGCACACAATGAAACTCACATCATCCAGTTTATGAAATTTGTCGAGTTTGTTTTCGTCGCGCATGGGCTGACAAGCCTGCGTGAGCTTTGTCATCACTTCCTCCATCGTTTCTTTGCGGATAATCTCGATCAAGGTTTCAATCAAAAAATTATCGAAGAGCCCATCCGATCCCAGCAGTATTGTATCGTGTTCTGCGAGTCGGTAACGGGGGCCAATATCCATATGCATGTCAGGATCGCCCACGACGTTTGCCACGATATGGCGCCCTGGATGTGTAATCGCTTGTTTTTCCGTCAGCAAACCTGCTGCGACAGCAAAACCAACCGGTGAGTGTTCCAGTGTTTTATGTTTCAATAAACCTTTTTGTCCGCAGTTAATTAAGCAGGAATCGCCAATCTGAATGCTTTGTAATATATCATCGATAATGATGCAGGATGTCAGGGTGGTGCGTGCTCCCACGTATTCGTGAATTAATTTTTCGTTGCTGGTTTCTATCGAAGTTAAAACGGGTTGGCGAAAATGACTAAGATCCGTCGATAATTTCTCCCCTTTTTTTAAACTGTGAATGAGATTTGAAATGGCAAGTTGTGAAGCGATTTCGCCGTTGGGGCTTCCACCGACGCCATCGGCTACCGCTAAAAAACATTGTTTACCGTCAATCATCAAACCTAAAGTGTCTTCATTGACTTTTATTTTTTGTGGGTGCTTTTGCGAGTAGTAACCAAGGGTAAAATGTTTGGTGTGGAGTAATTCGAAAGTGGCTAAATCCGCTTGAGTAACAATCCTTGTTTCCATCGTAAAAAATTACTCCCTATAATGTGATTTCCACGTAATATTTTCGAGATAGTGACATAAATGCGTTGCTGTTCGGAATTTTTTAGTAATCAATGATCGTTTGAGCCCACAGCAAATTTCTTTCACTTCCACGGGATGACCCGCATAATATTTTTGTCCGCCAATAGCATCGTAGAAGAGACGAATGGAATTACAAATATCATCATCCATATTCATTTTACGATCATTACCGCCCCAATGATACATATCCAGCAGTTTTAGTTGGAATCCAAGCCCCGTTCGTTCCAAAATGACATTTTCGGAATGCAGATCACCGTGATAGGCTTTCAAACCGTGCATGGATTCTAGCCCTTTGGCGAGCGCATGAAGTAAATGTAAACCGCGAAAGATCCCAATCTTGCGATCCGGTTGTCGCTTTAAAAAGTCGGATAACAATTCCCCATTCACAAATTCAGAAATAAGGCAGGTGATACGGTGGTTTTCAACATGAACGAATTCATGCGTGTAATATTGAATAATAATAGAGCAGCTATTAAGTTTGTGCAGCATTTTAGCATAGCGTGCTGCAACTTTATTTTCTCGGTTGCGTTGAGGAAAGAAGAACTTGGCGGCGCGTTCAATGCCCGTATTGAGTTCAATAATTTTGTAGACTTCACCTTCCCAGCCTGAGCCTAGGTGGGATAATATCTCGTATTTTCCACCAATAATCATGCCCTTATCAAAGCTGAATTCAGTGATAATTTTTCGATTACCCGACCCCATCGCTTGCCCCATCCAATGTATATTTTTTAACTAATTTATTTTGGTTTTTTGAATGACTGCCTATTTTGGCAAAATTATTGGTATTGGCAAGCATTTTTTGATTCGTTAAAGTAGTACCCTGGAAGCGGGGAAGGAGTGGACGATTCATGTTAGAACTTAATGAACTGAAAAATAAGTTGCAAGATCTTACGGTGCGTATCACAGCGCTTCGGGGGTACCTTTGAGTATGATCAAAAAAAGCGCAGATTGCTTGAGGTCAGTCGCGAGCTGGAACATCCGGATATTTGGAACCAGCCGGATAAAGCACAAAGCTTAGGACAAGAACGTGCGCGTTTACAGGAGACGGTAGGCTTATTAGAGGATTTACTGGTTCGTATTGAAGACAGCTGTGAGATGCAGAATATTCTTGTGGAGGAACCCGATGCTGATTTATTGGCTGAACTGTGTGATGACGTGTTGAGTATGGAGAAATTAGTCGCGGATTTAGAGTTTCGCCGTATGTTTTCAGGAAAAATGGACAGCTACAATGCTTTCCTGGATATTCAATCTGGATCTGGTGGAACAGAAGCGCAAGATTGGGCAGAAATGCTGTTACGCCTGTATTTGCGTTGGGGAGATCAACACGGATTTAAAACGACCTTGATGGAAGCATCCGCAGGTGAAGTTGCGGGAATAAAAAGCGCGACCATTTATTTTGAAGGCCCTTATGCCTTTGGTTGGTTGCGCACGGAAACGGGTGTGCATCGGTTAGTGCGTAAATCTCCATTCGATTCGGGCAATCGCCGTCATACTTCTTTTGCTTCGGTGTTTGTTTCGCCCGAAATTGATGAGGAAATTTCGATTGAAATAAATCCTACGGATTTGCGCATTGATACTTATCGTGCGAGTGGTGCCGGTGGTCAGCACGTGAATCGAACTGATTCTGCCGTGCGCATTACGCATGAACCCACGGGTATTGTGGTACAGTGTCAGAATGACCGCTCGCAACATAAAAACAAGGCGCAAGCACTGAAACAGCTGAAAGCCAAATTATATGAGTTAGAAGAACAAAAACAAAATGCAGAAAAAAAAGCACAAGAAGCCAATAAATCAGAAATTACGTGGGGCAGTCAAATTCGTTCTTATGTGTTGGACGCCTCGCGTGTGAAAGACTTGCGAACAGGAGTTGAAACTTCTGATACGCAAGGGGTGTTAGATGGTGATATTGATCAATTCATTGAGGCTTGTTTAAAGCAACATGCGTCAAATGGTTAGGAGAAAAATAGTGTCTGAATCAATTGAATTAACAACGGATGATACGATTGAATTTAATGAAAATGAGCAAATTGCACAGCGAAAATTGAAGTTAATGGAATGGCGACAAAAGGGACAAGCGTATCCCAATCAGTTTCAACGCGATGAATTAGCGCTGGATTTACGGGTAACCTACGATAAATACGATTCGGCCAGTTTAACGATGCAGGCTGTGCACGTGCGCATTGCAGGGCGCATGATGACACGGCGCATCATGGGAAAAGCGAGTTTTGCTCACCTGCAAGATATGTCGGGTCGCATTCAAGTTTATATCGCGCGCGATCAATTACCCGAGGAGCAATATGAAGAATTTAAAGGCTGGGATTTGGGCGATATTTTAGGGGTGGAAGGCGAAGTTTTTAAAACTAAAACGGGTGAACTTTCCATAAAAGCGCATCGCATTCATTTGCTTACCAAAGCGTTGCGTCCCTTGCCAGATAAATTTCATGGTTTATCGGATACCGAACAGTGTTATCGTCAACGCTATGTCGATTTAATGGTGAATGAGAAAACGCGTCACGTCTTTAAAATGCGCGTTGCGTTGGTGACGGCGATTCGACGCTTTTTCGATGAACGCGGTTTTATGGAAGTGGAGACCCCCATGATGCATGCGATGGCGGGTGGTGCAGCGGCGCGTCCTTTTCTAACGCATCACAATACGTTAGATATGGATTTATTTTTACGAATTGCTCCGGAACTGTATTTAAAGCGTTTAGTGGTGGGGGGGTTCGAAAAAGTCTATGAAATTAATCGTAACTTTCGCAATGAAGGTATTTCCACACGCCATAATCCTGAATTTACGATGCTTGAATTTTACTGGGCCTATGCGACTTATATTGATTTAATGAATTTGACGGAAATATTATTCCGCTATTTGGCTAAAAATCTTTTAAAAACCGAGCAATTGACTGCTCAAGGCGAATCAATTGATTTTAGTAAACCCTTCACGCGCATCAGCTTGCGTAATTCCATTTTGCATTTTAATCCGGATATTGCAGCAGCAGAATTGGATGATCTGAAATTGGCGCGTCATTTGGCAGAGCGTTTGGGAATTAACGTGAATGAGAGTCATGGTCTTGGAAAAATTCAAACGGAATTATTTGAAAAATTAGTTGAAAAAAAATTGGTGCAGCCGACGTTTATTACAGAATTTCCGCGTGAAGTTTCACCGTTAGCGCGTGCGAACGATAATAATCCTTTTATTACCGATCGGTTTGAATTTTTTGTCATGGGACAAGAAGTCGCCAATGGATTTTCAGAATTAAATGACCCTGAAGATCAAGCTGAGCGTTTTCGCCAGCAAATGCAGGCGAAAGCCTCAGGCGATGAAGAAGCTATGGATTATGACGACGATTATATTACTGCGTTAGAATATGGTTTACCGCCAACGGCTGGTGAAGGCATTGGTATTGATCGATTAGCGATGTTATTTACCGACAGTGCCTCTATTCGCGATGTCATTTTATTTCCGCTGATGCGACCTAAGGATGATTGACGCTGCCATTTTTATATCCTATGGCACCAACGATTCTGTCGTTAGCGTTAGATAATATCCAGCACCGAGCAAATTCGCATTTTGGTTTAAAATATAATAAATCGGAATCTCTTCCAGGAGGTGTGACATACGCCCTTTATTTTTAAAAATTTGCAAAAAAGTTTCGTTTTGTAAAAAAGGTAAAATATGACGAGCAATACCACCGGTAATGTAAATGCCACCATAGGGCAGGGTGTGTAATGCCAGATTACCGAGGTAAGCCGCATAAATTTCGCTGAAAAGTTGAATGGCTTCAATGGCCAACGGGTGACGTTGTTCTATCGCTAATTGAATGACTTTTTGTCCGGTAATATCTTCAGCGGTGTAATTGCTCACATCAAAGTGATTAATTTCATCTTTGATATTGTGTTCCAGGCAAACAAACTCAAAGATATGTTCGATACCATGACCAGAGAGAATGTGTTCTACAGAGACATGCTCGTATTTATCCATTAAAAATTGCAGCAACGCTATTTGACATTGGTTTATCGGTGCAAAATCAATATGCCCGCCTTCAGAGGGATAGACTTCGAGTGTTGTTGGTTTTTGTTTGATGTGCGCAACGCCAAGACCGGTACCCGCACCTACAATGACTTTTACGTGATGATGTGAACGCTTTCCCGCTTGCAGTGTTAAAAGATCTTCTGCTGTGAGTAGCGGAATGCAATAACCGAGAGCATGAAAATCATTAAGGAGTTTAATTTGTTTAAAGGGCAAATCCTGCAGCAATTTTTCCGTTTTTAATTCCCAATTGATGTTGGTTAATTTAGCGTAACCATTTTTGACAGGACCCGCCACGGCGATACAACAACGTTGGCAATCGTTTAAATCTTTTTTATACGTATTTAAATATTTGTTGATAATATCGGTAAATGAAGCGTGGGTGTAATTGATATAAGTTTGTTTGTGGTCGATTTGGTGATCTTGATTCATGATCGCTAAACGAGAATAAGTACCGCCAATATCTATCACGAGAGAAACTGTCATAGTGAATCCTTATGCAATATTGTCCTTTAAAACACTGCCGGTCATTATAGCGAAGAATATATCTGAATCAAAGCCATTCAAAGCACTTGACGATGTGAATGGGTTGTTGCTGCCAGCAGAGTGTCGTGCTGTGAATGGCGCGCTCCTCAAGGACAGCTAAGTGTGTATGAGCTACTCCAGTATTGACCATGATACCGAGTGTTTCTTGCGTTTTATCGGTGATGATGTCGCCAGGGAAGGGGGAAGCATGGAGTTCAATTAAATAAAGGTGACGTTTTAATTTTCCCAGATGTTGAGTGCGAGCAATAATTTCTTGCCCTATATAACAGCCTTTTTTAAAACTGACGCCAGCCCAATGTTGTAAATTAATCATTTGTGGTAGGAAGAGACCGCTGGTTGTTGGCAAAATATCGGCGAGACCTTGCAGGATATTTTCAAGTTGCCAGGCTGATTCCTCGCTTAATGTAAAGTGACGCGTTACATATTTTTGGTAAGCATCAGTGGATTGAGTTTCATTATTGCTAAGCATCAGTAAGCGTGAAAAATGGCCTGGCCAAGACAGCGTCAGTAATTCATTGTGTGGTGAAACCGCATAAAACTCGTCGAAAGGAGGTTGTGTTTTGTCGTGTATACCACAGGCAAACCACGCTGGTGTTACATCTCGGATATGGACCTTAGAAAAAACGGCATATTTTTTTAAGCGCTTTAATGTGTGGGTGAGTGCGACTTTGGGGACCACTAAAAAATAAGTTTCGTGCTGTTGATATAATAAAAACGTTGCCTGCATGCGACCTTTTGCGTCACACAGTGCGCCAACACTGGCTTTTTGTGGAGAGATCGCTCTTACATCACACGTCATTTGGCCTTGTAAAAACGTGTGAGCATCGGGACCCTCCACCGCAATAAAACTGAAGTGAGATAAAGGGTGCAGTGTGTGCTGTGTCATTTCTGTCTCGCGTCACCTGCTTTGCAGCAGATACATGAATCCGAGGCGACCCTCTACTGAATAGTTACACTTTTTCTTTGATGCGTGCTTTTCGGCCGCGTAAATGACGCAGGTAATAAAGCTTCGCGCGACGTACGTTACCTTTACGTACGACATCCACTCGATCCACTAATGGGCTGTAACTTTGGAAAACGCGTTCTACACCTTCACCGTGAGACATTTTGCGTACAGTAAAGCTTGAGTTTAATCCGCGATTGCGGCGTGCAATGACGACACCTTCATAAGCTTGTAGGCGCTGACGATTCCCTTCTTTCACTTTGACATGTACAGTTACGGTGTCTCCAATACGAAACTCGGGGAGTTGTTTGCCCTGCATTTGTTCCGCTTCTAGGGCTTGAATGATCTTGCTCATTGTTTTTCCTCACCATCAGGTTCTGAATGTTCTTTTTGATACTCGTCCAAAAGTGGCTGTTCTTTAGAGTTCAAGGTACGTCTTTTTAACAGATCTGGGCGCTTTTGCCAAGTCCTTCCAAGTGCTTCTTTTAAGCGCCAACGCTCAATGCTTGCGTGGTCGCCACTGAGTAATATTTTTGGTACAGAATGGCCAGCAATCACTTCGGGTCGGGTGTAATGGGGGTGATCCAGTAAGCCATGGCTAAAAGAGTCTGTGGTGGCAGAATCTTTATGACCAAGCGCACCCGGTATCAGGCGGGTTAGGCCGTCAATAAGAATCATCGCGGGCAATTCCCCGCCGCTGACCACATAATCGCCTACAGAATATTCGATGTCGACAGCCTCCTGAAGTAAGCGTTCATCCACGCCCTCATAACGACTGGCGAGTAGGATGAGCGTATTCTGTTGCGACAAGTTAAATAAAGCTTTTTGGTTCAAGGGGTTGCCTTGCGGGCTTAAGTGTACCACTGGCGTATCGGTGCCAACACGTCGCTTTGCAGCATCAATAGCGGCTTTCATCGGTTGATATTTCATGACCATGCCAGGACCGCCGCCGTAGGGTCGGTCATCAACGGTTTTATGGGGGTCATCAGTAAAGTCGCGGGGATTGAGAAAGGTCAGCTTGATCAATTGCTGTTGCTGTGCCCGGCCAGTGATACTGTAATTTAAGGCGGTAAACATTTCAGGGAACAGACTGATCACGGTAATGTCGAGTGGCATTTATGTCTCGTCAATATCCCAGTCAACGTGCATTTCGGCTTTGGCAAGATCCACCGATTTGATCACATTATTGATGTAGGGAAGTAAGTGTTCTTGATGATCACGATCTTTAACAACAATGATATCGTTAGCACCGGTTGCAAATAAGTAATCAATTTTGCCCAAAACGCGTCCGTCGGTTGTAATGACGGTGAGGCCAATTAACTGTGACCAATAGTATTCGCCTTCCGGCAACGTGGGTAATTGATTTTGTTCGATGCCGATGAGGCAGTTAGTATAGCGTCGCACTTCTTCTGGTGTGTTGATGTCTTTAATTTTAATCAGTAGGGTTTCGCCATGCGTTTTTTGGGCTTCAATATGAAGAGGCTGCCATTGCCCCTTCACTTTAACGAACCAGTGAAGATATTTTTGAATGTTTTCCGCGGGTTGAGTAAAAGACAATACCTTGATCCAGCCGTGAACGCCGTGGGTTCCCCCGAATTTGCCAACAATAACAGGATGTAACATACAGGTCTCAGCGTGAACTAGGTTCCGTTTGAAGGATGGGGGGCGTCGTTAGCGTGCCACCCACCCTCATCTCATGTTGAATTATGCTTCTTCAGGGGTTGCTTCTTCAGATTTAGCGGGTCCTTTCTGTTTTTTTGCCGCAGCTTGGGCCTGAGCTTGGCGTTGCTGTGCTTTAGTAGCCACTTTTTTAGCATCTGTATCGCCTTGTTGGCCCTGTTCTTCCAGCAATTTGCATACGCGGTCTGAAGGCTGAGCGCCCAACGAGATCCAATGAGCTGCACGCTCTTTGGCCAACTCTAAGCGAATGGCTTCTCCGCGCGCCATTGGGTTATAAAAACCAATTCGTTCAATAAAACGACCATCACGGGGCTTACGTTTGTCAGCAACCACGATGTTGTAAAAGGGGTTCTTTTTAGAACCGCCGCGAGCTAATCGTATCACTACCATTACTGTCCATTACCTCATTTGTTAAGTTCTTGCAGGCCTGGTCAGGCTTGAGCCGGTTATTCTACGAAAAATGAAACAAATATGGAAGAGTTAACCTGGATATTTCATGTTGGTTTTTGAAGATGATGGCACACCGAGACCCAGGAATTTCCCATCTTCCGATGGGGAATTCCTGCTGGATGCCATGAATCGAGCAATCAGTTTCTTGGGTAAGACAATTATCTAAGGTTACAGATAGCCAAACTCCGCGAAAGAAAACGTGTTTTGCGCCCCAACAATGATATGGTCCAGCAAGTCGATTTCGACGGTATTTAACGATTGTGTGAGATGCACTGTGAGGTTGCGATCGGCTTGGCTTGGTTCAATATCACCCGAGGGGTGATTGTGAGCGACAATGACCGCTTTGGCGTTGAGAACGAGAGCGCGTTTTGTGACTTCGCGGGGATGAATAACAGCAGCATCGATCGTGCCGGCAAATAGCTTTTCAAAACGGATTAAGCGAAAACGCGTATCTAAAAAGAGGCAAGCAAAAATCTCACGTTCGGCGCCGCGCAACTCAGCAATGAGGTATTGTTTAACGGCATGAGATTCAAGCAGAAGATTCTCACGCGCGAGTGGCTCCTTCAAGCAACGTTTGCCAAGTTCATAGGCGGCTTGTAAGCAGGTGTATTTGGCGAGGCCAATTCCCCTATGCGCTGATAACGAGGGATAACTGGCCTGAAAGAGATTTTGTAAGCCGTCATAAGATTGAATCAACTCACGTGCTAACGTAACAGCATCCTTGCCAAAAGTGCCTTGGCCGAGCAAAAGAGCGAGCAGCTCTGCGTTGGAAAGCGAATCTGCGCCTGCGTTTAGTAGTTTCTCGCGGGGTTTTTCGTAGATTGGCCAGGTATTCAGTGTCATTTTATGCTCGTACTATTTTCAGTGAAAATGATTATAACGTTCTAAAAAACCCACACAACTCGCTAAGTGTATCGATGCAAGGCTGCACCCCTTGTTTCAGTAGGCATTTCGCGCTACATTTCGGTACTCCGATTTTTCAAAAGGACATTGCGATGCAATCCATTCAGTTAAAAATTCTTGATCGTCGTATTGGAGATCAATTCCCGTTACCTTGTTATGCAACGGGCGGTTCAGCTGGCTTAGATTTACGGGCCTGTATCGATGAACCGTTGCCTATCCATCCCGGCGAAACGTTACTCATTAGTACCGGATTAGCCATTCACCTGCAAGATCCCAACACCGCAGCAACTATTCTGCCGCGATCGGGTTTAGGTCATCAGCATGGCATTGTATTGGGAAATTTAGTGGGGTTAATTGATTCAGATTATCAAGGGCCATTGATGGTTTCATGTTGGAATCGCGGCACCCACATTTATACCATTCAACCGGGTGAGCGAATCGCACAGTTGGTGATATTACCCGTGTTAAAAGCGACATTCAACATCGTAGAAGAATTTCACATTTCAGAGCGAGGCGAAAGTGGTTTTGGAAGCTCAGGACGACAATAAAACACAGCAAAATTATCATGTCCCAACATCCATCCCGAAGATATGCTTTCGGGTTTATGATATTCGCGGGCCTGTAGACAAAGATACCATTACGACTGATTTAGCGTATGCGATTGGCCTTGCGGTTGGCACCGTCGCACAATCGCTAGGTGAAAAGCAAATTATTGTCGGTCGCGATGGTCGATTATCGGGGCCAGAATTAACACGTGCATTATGCGCTGGTCTGCAAGCCTCCGGCATGGATGTGATTTTTATTGGTTTGGTGCCGACGCCCGTTTTATATTTTGCGACTCATGGGCGGCAAACGCGTTCGGGTGTCATGGTGACGGCGAGTCATAATCCAGGGCATCATAACGGGTTCAAAATTGTGTTGGCCGGTAAAACGTTGACTGAAGAGGGGGTAACCGCATTATATCAGCGCATTTGTCAAAATGATTTTGTGTTTGGAATGGGGAGTTTTACGACGCAAGAAGTGATTGAGGATTATATTAACGCCATTACCCATCACATTACATTGGAACGTGGTATGAAAGTGGTGATTGATTGTGGTAATGGCGCTGCGGGTAAATTGGCGCCATTTTTATTTCGAAAATTAGGCTGTGAAGTCATTGAATTATTTTGTGATATTGATGGACGTTTTCCTAATCATCATCCTGATCCGACGATTCCAGCGAATTTACAAGACCTCATTAACAAGGTGAAAGAAACGCAAGCCGACATCGGTTTTGCGTTTGATGGTGATGCAGATCGCTTGGGTGTTGTGACAGATCGTGGCGAAATTATCTGGCCAGATCGGCAAATGATGTTGTTTTCGACAGAAATTTTGCGGCGTTATCCGGGGGCGGAAATTATTTTTGACGTAAAATGCTCACGGCATCTTCCCAAAATTATCGAGCAGTACGGCGGAAAACCCATCATGTGGCGCACGGGACATTCAATGATTAAAGCCAAATTGTTTGAACGCGGTGGACCTTTTGCGGGTGAATTAAGCGGGCATATTTTCTTTAAAGATGATTGGTATGGTTTTGATGATGGCATGTATGTTGGCGCACGATTATTGCAATTGCTATCGCGTGATAACCGCACGGTCAGTGAAATTTTTTCTGATTTACCCAATTCAATCAATACCCCTGAATTAAAATTAGCGATGGAGGAAGATCGAAAAGAGCCTTTTATGCAGCGTTTATTACGTGAAGGGGATTTTGGGTCTGCTAAAGTGATTACGATCGATGGAATACGGCTGGAATTTTCGGATGGTTGGGCGCTCGTGCGTCTGTCTAATACGACGCCCTCTCTCACCTTTCGTTTTGAAGCCGATAATGAAAAAGCGCTGCTGTCTATTCAAGAACGGATACGACAACAATTATTAAAATTAGATCCTCAATTGGAGTTACCTTTTTGATGCGAGTGATTACCCTCAATATTAATGGCATTCGTGCAGGTGCGCGCAAAGGTTTTTTTGAGTGGCTGCCAAAACAGCATGCGGATGTGATTTGTTTGCAAGAAACAAAGGCGCAAATGGAACATTTGCACGATGAGCATTTTCGCCCTAAAGGGTATCATTGCTATTATCACGATGCTCTCAAGAAAGGATATTCGGGGGTTGGTATTTACAGCAAGGTCAAACCTAAAAACATCATCACTGGTTTAGGCTGGAAATATGCGGATGAAGAAGGTCGTTATCTGCAGCTCGATTTTGACGATATGAGTATTGCCTCGCTTTATTTGCCGTCCGGCAGTAGTGGGGATGAGCGCCAAGCGATTAAAGTTAAGTTTCTCGATTTTTATGAACCGATTTTGCAAAAAATAGCAAAATCCAAGCACCCTTTTATCATTTGTGGTGATTGGAATATTGTCCATAAAGAAATCGACATTAAAAATTTTAAATCAAATCAAAAAACATCGGGCTGTTTGCCGGAAGAACGTGCGTGGTTGGATGCCGTTTTTACAAAAATGGGTTGGGTGGATGCGTTTCGGGTTGTGAATCATGAAGCAGATCAATACACGTGGTGGTCCAGTCGTGGTAGAGCGTGGGAAAATAATGTGGGTTGGCGGATTGACTACCAAATTATTTCCCCCGATTTGGCCGACAAAGTGCAGCGAGTAAAAATCTACAAAGAGCAGCGTTTTTCCGATCATGCACCGCTGATTATTGATTATGATGTTGAAATGTAACTTTTTTCATCGCGGGAGCCGCTGCTTGCCCCATGACCCAAGTATACTATGCTTAGTACAGTATCACCATGATAACAACAGGAGGACATACTGTGAAAAAAATATTAGTTCTATTTCTTCCAGTGCTGATGACCGCTGGATTTCTGTTCTCACCCGCGGCAATGTCATATACGGATGAGCAGTACATTGCTGACATTACACCCTACTTATTAAAGTCAGCAGGAAAGGTGGATCAGCTTGCCCCAAAGGCCGTTAAACTCTGTAAGGAGAGGGGTTATCAAACTGCCCAAGAATGTATTGCGGGACTGAAAAATGACCCCGGAATCAAGTCAGTGTCATGTAATTGTCATGGTTGGGCAGGTTCCCGGGGGAAGACGAAGCTTGGTATTCTTTGCGTTCCTTGTTCATAAACTCAATTTTTCAGGTGCTGTGTCGAAAGCCTTGTTTGATCTGGCATGGGAGAGTTCGATGCCCAAACCCGACCTGTTTGACAGGTCGGATTTGGTATAGAAACTTATCATGCCGTGCTACCGAGCACCTGCTTTTGCAGACGGATAATGTCTCGAATGCCTTTTTTAGCGAGTTGAAGAAGTGCTGTCAATTCTTGTTCGTGAAAAGGGTCGCCTTCCGCGGTACCTTGAATTTCAACAAAAGAGGGTTGGTCGGTCATGACAATGTTCATATCGGTATGAGCATTCGAGTCTTCTGCGTAATCAAGGTCAAGAACGGGAATGCCTTGATAAATTCCAACAGACACGGCTGCGACAAAATGTCGCAGAGGGTTTTGATCGACGAGGCCTTTTTTCTGCATAAAAGCGAGGGCATCCACTAAAGCGATGCACGCACCGCTAATGGCAGCGGTGCGTGTACCGCCATCCGCTTGAATAACATCACAGTCAATGGTAATGGTGTTTTGCCTTAATGTGTTTAGATCGACGGCAGCGCGTAATGCACGGCCAATTAAGCGCTGAATTTCAACGGTGCGGCCACCTTGTTTACCACGTGCGGCTTCGCGTTCCATGCGCTCTTGCGTAGAGCGGGGCAGCATGCCATATTCTGCTGTAATCCAGCCTTGATTTTCATCACGCAAAAACCGGGGTACACCCTCCGTCACACTTGCGGTGCATAACACTTTTGTATTGCCAAAGGTGGTTAGAACAGAACCTTCCGCATATGCCGTAAAATGACGCGTAAATGAAATCGATCGTAATTGATCGGGTTGACGTTGACTGGGTCTCATTCAAATACTCTCGTGGCTGGAATGAAGCTTGCTATCATACCGAAGCGTGCGTGTGAGTCAATGCTGGTGTTCATTTTTCATTTTAGTTACCATAAGCTTCACGTGATGGCAAAAAGGGACGAGAATATGGTCGCTAGTATGACGGGATTTTCGTGCTCGACACACGAAGCTTCGTGGGGAACCCTCGTGTGGGAAATTCGTTCGGTCAATCATCGATTTTTAGAAATGAGTTTGCGTTTACCAGAAAGTTTGCGTGCGCATGAGATGACCGTTCGTGAACGCATTCAAGCGGCAATCAAGCGTGGTAAAGTAGATGCTTCCTTACGATTTATACCTGGCGCTGAAGTCCCGTTTGAATTTGTTGTTAATGAACCTTTACTCCAACAATTGGCGAAGGCATCTAATCAAATAAATCCGTTATTTGCGAACACCGTGATTAATCCGTTGGAAATTTTAAATTGGCAAGGAATACTTGAGACACGACCCACACACTTGAAAAGTGTGATGGCTGCCATGTTATCTTCATTGGATCAGGCGTTGTCGGATCTTGTGATCGTACGCAATCGAGAAGGTCAAGGCGTTAAATTATTTATTGAAAATCGTTTAAAAGACGTGAATGCGTGTGTGGAAAAAATCACAAAATTACTGCCAAAATTAAAAGAGCAAACGTGTGAAAAAATCAAAGCACGCTTCAATGAATTAGCGCTGGAAGTGAATCCCGAACGCCTCGAGCAGGAAATGGTGTGGTTACTGCAAAAAATGGATATTGCTGAAGAAATTCAGCGTCTCTATTCGCACTTGAAAGAGGTAAAGCGGGCACTCAATCAAGAAATCGTTGGTAGACGTCTGGATTTTTTAATGCAAGAATTAAATCGCGAAACAAACACCTTGGGTAGTAAATCCGTGGATAGTGAAGTGACGCAATGGGTCATTGAAATGAAAGTTCAGATTGAACAAATGCGCGAACAGGTACAAAACATTGAATAGATCAGGGAAAATATTTATTATTGCAGCCCCTTCCGGTGCGGGTAAAACCAGTTTGGTTAATGCGACCGTTTTAGAATTGGATCGTATTCAAATTTCAGTTTCCTATACAACGCGACCGCCGCGACCAGGTGATAAAAATAAAGTGCATTATCATTTTATTACCGAAGCCGAATTTGAAAAAATGGTGGAATCTCACGCGTTTTTGGAATACGCCACCGTGTATGGTTATCGCTATGGTACTGGTCAGCAATGGGTATCGGATCGACTCCAACAAGGCATTGATGTTATTTTGGAAATCGATTGGCAGGGGGCGCATCAGCTTCGGGGCCAATTCCGTCGAGCGGTTTCGATTTTTATTTTGCCGCCTTCGGTTGCTGAGTTAGCAAAGCGCCTTGAGGGGCGTCAACAGGATGATTCTATGGTGATTCAAGCCCGTATGGCTAAGGCTCGTTCAGAGATGGCTCATTACGACGATTTCGATTATCTGATTGTCAATGACCACTTTGACACCGCGAAAGCAGAATTGTGCCACATTATACTGGCTGAGCGCTTGCGGTTGATGGAACAAAAGCAAGAGAAAGCGCAATTGCTGGCAGAATTATTGAAAAATGATTAGAATAGGCCTCTTAACGATTCAACCGAGAGGTATAGAAAATGGCACGAGTGACCGTGGAAGATTGTTTGAAACATGTCGACAACCGCTTTGATTTGGTGCTGAAATCATCAAAACGTGCACATATGCTGGAATTAGGTGCTGCCGATCCTATGGTTGATCGCGGAAATGACAAGCCAACCGTTATTGCCCTACGTGAAATCGCCGCGGGGTATGATGTGACTAAAACAAAAGCTGATAGTTCCACAACCGGTAGGGTGGACTAGCCTGGATATCTCACATCGAACTGCGAGGGTCGGTGTGCCGCCATTGGAGAACCGGTTTGCGTCTTTTTAAAAAACTTCGCCGCAAATTAGATTACCTGGATAGTGAAAATATCGAGCGAATTCACGAGGCGTACCTTTTTGCGATGAGTGCCCATAAGGGGCAGAAGCGACGCACTGGCGAGGCTTATATTACCCATCCGACAGCGGTAGCAGGTATTTTGGCGGATATGAAATTAGACCCCGCCACCATCATGGCGGCATTATTGCATGATGTGATTGAAGATACCGGCGTCACCAAAGCCGCATTAGAGGAAAAATTTGGCTCTTCCATTGCGGAATTGGTCGATGGCGTGAGTAAATTAACCCAAATTGAATTCATTAGTCGCGCTGAAGCACAAGCCGAAAATTTTCGTAAAATGGTGATGGCAATGGCCAAAGATATTCGCGTCATCATCGTAAAATTAGCGGATCGATTGCATAACATGCGAACGTTGGGATCGTTGCACGCGTTGAAACGACGCCGCATTGCAACAGAAACCCTCGACATTTTTGCACCGATTGCCAAACGTTTGGGAATGCGAGAATTATCGGTTGAGTTGGAAGAATTAGGTTTTGAAGCACAGTACCCCATTCGTTATAAAGTATTAAAAGATTCTGTACGTAAAGCGCGTGGTAATCGCAAAAGAATCTTAACCATTATTGAATCCTCATTGCATAATGCCTTGAGTAACAGTAAATTGATCAGCTATCTTATTACGGGCAGAGAAAAGCATCTTTATAGCATTTATCGTAAAATGCGCCATAAACACATTCCTTTTAATGAAATTATGGATGTGTATGCATTTCGAATTATTGTTGATAATGCCGATGATTGTTATCGCGCATTAGGTTTGGTGCACAGCGTTTACAAGCCAGTTCCGGAACGATTTAAAGATTATATTGCGATTCCAAAAGCAAATGGTTATCAATCGTTGCATACTACTTTATTTGGCCCGTATGGATTACCGGTTGAAGTGCAAATTCGTACGGCGGAAATGAATGAAATGGCAACGAGCGGTATTGCCGCGCATTGGCTATATAAAGTAGATGATGCGGATGTGCGTCGTTCCCAATTGCGCGCGCAAGAATGGGTGAGGAATTTATTGGAATTGCAACAAAGTGCGGGTAATCCGCTGGAATTTATTGAAAGTGTCAAAGTGGATTTATTTCCTGATGAAGTTTATGTATTTACACCGCGTGGGGACATCATGGAGTTACCTGCGGGAGCGACGGCCGTTGATTTTGCGTATGCGGTGCATACCGATATTGGAAATTCATGTGTGACGGTCAAAATTGATCGGCAATTAGCGCCTCTTTCCACACGATTGACGAATGGACAAACGGTGGAGGTGATTACTTCGGCAGCGGGTCGTCCAAATCCAGCATGGCTCGATTTTATTAGAACGAGTAAAGCGCGTAACGGCATTCGCCATTTTTTAAAATCACAACGCCGTGCGGAATCCGTGCAGCTGGGTCGACAATTACTAAAAAAAGCTTTGTCCGAGTATTCCATTTTATTAAAAAAAATTCCACCAGAAGTCATCGAACATGTGGTGAAAGAAACGGAATTAAAAACATTCGAAGATCTATTGGAGGAAATTGGATTAGGTAATCGTGCGGCAGTATTGGTGGCAGGTCGTATGTATGCGCTGGTACAAGAAAAATCGGATATTGAACCGATGGAAGTATCACATTCGCCATTGGTGATTAAAGGGACGGAAGGAATGGTCGTGCATTATGCGGCGTGCTGTTGTCCGATTCCAGGTGATCCCATTGTGGGCGTGATGGATATGGGTAGAGGTATTTTGGTGCATGTGGATGATTGTCCGCGTATTGCAAAAGTGCGCCGTCATCGTGATCGCTATTTGCTGTTGCGCTGGTCTTCGCACGCAGAAGGCGAGTTTTTAGTGGGGATTAATGTGCAAGTGGTGAATAAGCGAGGAGTATTAGCGGTATTATCGCTCGCTATTTCAGATGCGGATGCGAACATTGAAGACATTAGTGTGCGCGAAAAAGACGGTCAACATTATTTAGTGAATTTCAAAATATTGGTTACGGGTCGCGTACACCTTGCGCGTGTGATCCGTAATTTGCGTTTGGTGAGATGGGTGACGAAAGTTCGTCGTGCGTAATCTATGCAATATGAGTGACGAGTTTTATTTTTTTTGGACTTGGCACATAATAGGTTTTTTTGTTGAAGGTTGAATTCATGATGAAACAAATCATTAGCACAGATCAAGCGCCTGCGGCCATAGGGCCTTATTCGCAAGCCGTCAAAGCGGGAAATACCGTTTATTTATCGGGGCAAATTGGTATGGATCCCAGCACGATGCAAGTGGTGAGTGGGGGAGTGAGTGCCGAAGCCGAGCAAATGTTTAAAAATCTCGTTGCCACTGCACAAGCGGCGGGGGGTACATTGGCATCCGTGGTTCGTATGACCATTTATCTCACCGACATGACGCATTTCGCCGAGGTGAATCGTATGATGGAGCGCTTCTTTGAAGCGCCTTTTCCAGCGCGTGCGTGCATTGCCGTTAAGGAGCTCCCTAAAAAAGCGCTTGTGGAAGCAGATGCCATTATGGTGTTAGGTGAGTGAATAGGTTGGCAAGGATGCCCATCACTGCATTAAAAGGGGTTGGGCCTAGGCTTGCACGTGCGTTGCAACAATTAAAAGTTTCAACGATACAAGATTTATTATTTCATTTACCATCGCGTTATGAAGATCGTACGCGCATTACGACCATTGCAGAGCTGTCGTTAAACACAAAAGCGCTCATTGAGGGACGCGTTGTGCAGGGTCATGTTCAATGTGGCAAGCGACGCAGCTTATTATGTCGATTCAGTGATGGTACGGGCGAAATTCAATTGCGCTTTTTTCATTTTAATGCGCGTCAATTAGAGCATCTCACCTCCGTTGATTTGCAATTGCGTTGTTTTGGTGAAGTACGTGCCGGTTATCGTGGTGGTATGGAAATGGTGCATCCTGAATATCGTGATGTTGCTCATGTTGCGCAATTACCAGTGGCAGATCGTCTTACGCCGATTTATGCGGCGACACAAGGTTTAGCGCAAAATACGCTGCGAAAATTAATTGAGCAAGCATTGCATTTATTGCGGCAACCCGCAAGCGTTACTGAGTTATTATCAACGACCTTATTAAATTCTTTTGCAGATTTAGGGTTGCGTGAAGCATTACTTTATTTGCATCATCCTCCTGTCGATGCGGATGTGAATGTGTTATTGCAAGGTCGGCACATGGCGCAGCAACGTTTGGCCTATGAAGAACTGATTGCGCATCAGTTGGGGCTTGTGCAATTCCGTCAGCAATGTCGTGCGCGTATGGCGAAAATATTAAAACCAGCATCGCTGCAATTGCAAGGGCGCTTGTTAGCCTCATTATCGTTTACATTGACCCGTGCACAACAAAAAGTGATTGCAGAAATTAATGCTGATATTGCAAAACCGCATCCGATGATGCGCTTGGTGCAGGGGGATGTCGGTTCTGGAAAAACAATTGTTGCTGCATGCGCTTTATTGCAAGCGGTGGAAAATCACAGTCAAGCGGCCTTAATGGCGCCTACAGAATTATTGGCGGAACAACATTATCAAACGCTGCAGCGTTGGTTTTCAGCGTTGGATATTCGTGTAGGATTTTTAAGCGGCAGCCAAACGGAAAAAACACGCCGAGAAATACTCGCTGCACTCTCGAATCACCAAATTGATGTTGTGATTGGTACGCACGCGTTGTTTCAAGAAAAAGTGCAGTTTGCAGATTTATCGTTATTGGTGATCGATGAGCAGCATCGTTTTGGTGTGCATCAGCGTTTAGCGTTAAAAGAAAAAGCCACTCGTGGTGAGCAGGTGCCGCATCAACTGATTATGACCGCGACGCCCATTCCGCGAACATTGGCAATGACGGCGTATGCAGATTTAGACGTTTCGCTGATTGATGAGTTGCCCCCTGGGCGCCAACCCATTCAATCGATTTTAATTCCCAACGAGCGGCGTCAAGAAATTATTGAGCGTGTAAAAATGAATTGTCGAAAAAGGCGACAAGCTTATTGGGTTTGCACTATAATCGAGGATTCGGAAATTTTGCGAGCGAAGGCGGCAAGCGTCCTGTGGGAAAATTTAAGCACCCAATTAACGGGTTTATCGGTTGGATTAGTGCATGGTCGTTTAAGTTCTGAAGAAAAAGAACAAACCATGGCAAAATTTAAGGCGGGTGAGATTGATTTATTGGTAGCAACGACGGTCATTGAAGTGGGGGTTGATGTGCCAAATGCGACGCTGATGATTATTGAAAATGCCGAACGTTTGGGTTTGGCGCAGTTGCATCAGTTACGTGGACGTATAGGACGAGGCCATGCCGCGAGTTTTTGTGTGTTTTTATTTCAAAAACCATTATCGCCAGTTGCCTATCGTCGTTTGCAAGTGATGCGTCAATCACAAGATGGGTTTTATATTGCAGAACAAGATTTACAAATTCGTGGACCGGGAGAAGTGTTGGGGGCGCGTCAGACGGGGTTAATTCGACTAAAAATAGCGGATTTATTGCGGGATCAGCATTTGTTAGCGCAAGTGAAAGAAGCTAGTCATTTTATTGTGATGCGGCAACCTGACGTGATTCAACCTTTGTTAGAGCGTTGGCTGAAAGGGGCCGAACATTATGCCGAGGTTTAATCGCAGGATGAATAAGCGCTTGCGTGTCATCCATCGGCACGCCATTTTTCATTGGGGGATAAATGAATAATCAAATGATCCGAACGTTAGTGTTATTTGCCGCATTGCTATCCTCTCAGCTGTGTTTTTCCAGTTGTAAAGAGAATCCCCTCCTTCCGACGACGTATTGGATCACCTCAGGAACTTACGTCAGTGCTTTTGGTGGTTACGCCAGCGAAGATTGGGTGACTTTTGCGGCCACTCCTTTCATTAGTTACAGCTCCAATTCGCGGGGTGGAATGAATTACGGCTTTACATTGGGATACCGATTTTATCGTTTCTTTGCGATCGAAGGAGGTTGGGTGCGTTTGCCGACCGTGAAGGGGGTGGCGCTAACCAATGCAACATTGTCGCCGCCGCTGTTTTCAAGTAGTGGGATCAGCCAGTGGTTTGGTTATTTGTCGGGGAAATTTTATGTGACGCTGCCCAATCATTTTTATCTTTTTGGCGGTGCCGGTATTATGTACCGCGCTACCAATCCACGCCCTACGCAGTTTTTTACTAACAACCAAGCTTACTATTATGCGCCCATAGCGTTGGCGGGATTGGAATGGTATTTCACCCAAGATTGGGCGGTTTACACCCAGTATTACTTTGTGCCGGAATACAATCTCACGTTATTACCGCAACCCGTTAATTTTTTTAACGTCCCTGCCGCGAATTTAATTGAGCTTGGTTTGCTCTATAAGTTTTCGATTTGAATGCATAGTCTACTAAATTTTTGGCGGAGCTGCTTGGGGATTTGTTATCTCCAAACTCTCCCAACTAATTCTTCTTTCATGAACCATTTAACACGTTCATCAGGAATAGCGCCATGTTTCAGCAATAAGCGAATAGCTAATTGATTTTTACGTTCAACTGCATAATAAAGTGCACTACGTCCCATGTTGTCTTTCAAATTAATATAACTCATTTTGGGCGGAGAAAAGAGTGATGAAGGGGCATCATATTTTTCTTTTGCAAGTATTTTTTTAAATATATTTATAAAAACGTCGGTATGATCACTGTTCATTTGAACTAAACGCATTAACAATGTTTCATCATTATTGTCATCGAAGTTTTTAACATTCAAGTCGTTCTCAAGCAGCGATTCCAATATTTTTAAATTATTGCCGGAAGTTACTTTTTTAACAAATTCATCACTAGTCAATTTAGATTGACAACCACTAATCTGATATTTATTTTCTTTTTCGAACTTCAAATAACCGGAGTCAAATAAAAATCCCGCAATATGGCTACCTAAGTTTTCTAAATTCAAATTTAGTGAAGGTAATAATTGGCTATCTTCAAAAGTCAAGAATAAATATCTGAATGCATCGACATTGTCGGACACAATGAGCCTATGATAAAGTTTTGTTCGCAATGATAGGTCATTGAGACACCCGTCATGATTTTTAATTATTGCCGTAGCTAAAGGTTTATTTGCTATTGATCCTACGATATTGAATTGAAAAACCCTTTTTATTAAATCCTCATTTATATTAAGGTCTAACTTAATCAGATTTTCAATGAACGGAACGAAATCAATTTTATTAGAAATATTCCTGCATTCGTGAAAAATTAATGATTGGAATGCATCGATAAGCAAATCATGTTGACGATCAGTGAACTTTCCCGGATTTTTTTCCAATATAGATGCAACAAATATTTCAGCCAAAACCAAATATTCCTCTGAGATCGCCTTAATTAAATCATTCAATGTAGGCGTCATTCCACGTATAAACTCAAGGTGTTCCTCCTTCTTCAGATCAAAAAAACAATAAATTTTCTTTTTTTCAAAGAATTCATATTTTTTTTTCGATATATTTTGATCTTTAAAAAGTCTAGCGATATCTTCTTTGCTCTTACTTTCTGGAAGACGCGTTAGTACTTTTTCGGCAGATTCAAATTTATAGTAAATATTTTTTATTACTACAACATCGGCGTTAGAATCCAGCAGTAATTTAACAAGCTCGGAATTACCCGCCTTAATTGCCGAAAATAACGGGTGATATATTTTCTCATTAATTACAACCGGATTGATCAATGATTCTTTATCGTCGATATTTTCAAAAATCAATTTTGCGAGTTTTTCTTGCCCGTTTTCTATGAGATCACAAAATAAAGTAGATATTATTTCCAGTTTTTTTTCTTTTAATAAATGGAGGATAATTGTATGATCTGGATCTATTTTTTTGATCAATTCATATTTTTTTTTGTAAATTGCATCCTGAATTGATTCTTCAAGAAATTTATTTGGCAAAATAGCTTTTGCAACTAGGTTTAACTCCAGCGCAAGTATTAATGGTGTTCGCCCAGAATCATCTTTATTCGTGAGACGTGCTCCTGCTTGAACGATGGCTTGAATAAGCTCAATATCTTTAAGCTGAATTGCACGATGAATTGGATATTCTATAGGCTCTTCAACATATTCAATGTCCGTGAACCATGGATTGTAGTATATTTCTTTTACGTGAGTAACCGTTTTGCTTGGTTCGTTAACATTTTCAGGCCGTAGAAAATGAATTGCCAATTTACTTTTTCCTTTTTCGAGTGACAACTTAAAAAGTTTATCCGTATCGTCATTTTTCGGTAGTTTTTCGATGTATTCAAAATTCGGTCCATCTAATTGGCACACAAATTCTAAATCTAAATAACGTAAAGCATACTCTAAAAGCGTCTCCTTATAGCAATTTATACGATCTATGGAATGCATCTGTTCGAGTATTGTTTCAGTTTTTTTGAGGTCTGGGTCAATCCTTTTCAATAACTTAATGTTTTGAGCGTCTAAAAATGCTTGTATTAGCGCCTCTTCTCCAAAGCAACGTCTGAATGTATTCAATAAAATAGGCTGAAAACTTTCGTCGAGCTCTTCAAAACAGACTAGAGCTGTTTCGATAGAAATATTTTTTGATGTTACAATGAATTCTATAAATGAAACTGTGCCAGTTTCCTTGGCATGAAAATAATAAGGAACTTTACCTTCTTTCAGAAAAGCGAGATAAGTTGAAAGCTCCATTTCTTTGAGTAGCCCAGTTTGATTACAGTAATCTTCAAACTCACTCATTAGCGTTTTATCTCGTGTCAATCCTAATGTAATAGCAGAAATTAAATTCTCTTCATTTTCTAAAAAAAATGCATATATCTTTTCATCCAAAAGAATGTGGTAGTAGTTTTTATGTAGATGAGGCAATGCATATTCAAGAAAATTAGGAAAATGAGCCTTAATAAGGTTAGTTAAATCATCTTGTTGTAATAAATTATGGTTAACTTGCTTACAAAGCGCTGGATCATTTTTCATTTTTTCGATTAAATAACGATGCCATAATTCATTGGTTTCATTTTGGATGTCTTTTTTTGTTACGCTGGCGACGGTCACATCAGGGGCAATACCATCGAGTGCTTTAACAAAATGGTTGATAGTTCCACCTTGGCATTTGTTTTGGTCTGGGTCATGGTCTGTTTCGTTA
>Ga0155581_152_pt2 | contig 28299 bp, 31 predicted proteins | sample RifCSPhighO2_12_FD_107238 | JGI IMG/M metagenome (GOLD analysis project Ga0155581, IMG submission 107238) | Coxiella sp. RIFCSPHIGHO2_12_FULL_42_15 | reverse complement strand
TGATAATCCCCCACTGTTTCAATCTTTTGTTTTCTAAAACAATAAGTTGCCAGATAATGAACTTGGGGAATCGCTGGGGGTTTTTACATATTATTTTTCCATATTATTTTTCTGAGCCACTAACAATAAACGCCATCGCCAATAACCGGCTACCGCCATTCCCAAATAAAACACTAACAACCCACTATGCACCGGCAAATCGCGATCAAAGTACAACACAACGTACGTTGCATCCACAAAAAACCATACGATCCAACATTCTAGTAATTTAATACATACCATCCACTGTGCAATCAAACTTAAAATGGTGGTGATCGAATCCATACCCGCCACTGATGAATGCAAATAAAATTTTAGCACACTATACGTAATCGCAATGCCAAGCACAGCAACTCCAGTCAATATACAGACCAATGGCCAGCGTAGGCGTTGCACGGGTAATTTTTTATGGTTTTTACCGCCATAGCGCCACTCATACCACCCATAAAACATCGTTAAAAAATAAATCCCCTCCAGCACCATATCGCCATAAATACCCGATAACCCATACAGGGTGCCATTAACCACCGTGGCAGCAATACCGATGGGCCAGCAAAGCTCCATAGCCAAAACGTAAAAACACGTCGAAAGAAAAGAAAAAATAGCCCCTAAGATGTCTAAATGATGTAACATTGCTGGTGAGCCGACTCGGAAATCCAATCACGCCCCGTTAAATAGCGCTCATATAATTTTGCCTCTGGCGTACCAGGCAATGGCGACCAGTTATAGCGCCAACGCACCTCCGGTGGCAGTGACATTAAAATAGATTCCGTACGCCCCTCCGATTGCAAGCCAAATAAAGTGCCTCGATCATAAATTAAATTGAATTCCACATAACGACCTCGGCGATATAACTGGAAATCACGCTCAGCTTCCGTATAAGGGAAATTTTTGCGTCGCTCAACAATCGGAATATAGGCATCGAGAAGTGAATTTCCCACGGCTTGTAAAAATTGAAAGTTTTTCTCAAAACCGCCCTCGTTGAGATCATCAAAAAATAGACCACCGATGCCACGCGGCTCACGACGATGTTTTAAATAAAAATATTCATCACACCACTTTTTGAAGGTGGGGTAAATATCCGCCCCAAAAGGGCGGCATGCATTTTCAGCCGTTTTATGCCAATGCACACAATCCTCATCAAAACCATAATACGGTGTTAAATCATAACCACCACCAAACCACCATACGGGTTCTTTTTCTGGGCAATCCGCTACAAAGAATCGCACATTCATATGCACGGTGGGAACAAATGGATTTTTCGGGTGCATCACCAGTGAAACGCCCAAGGCTTGGAAAGAAGCGCCCATTAATTCCGGGCGTTTGTCGGTGGCAGACTTTGGAAGCTCATGACCTTGCACATGCGAAAAATTCACTCCACCACGCTCAAAGACGTGCCCACTCGCAATCACACGGCTCCGCCCAGCGCCACCATGCGCATATGGCCATCGTTCTTCTTGAAAGGTCTGACCGTCAAGCTTTGCAAAAGCATTGCAAATCGTGTCTTGCAATTGCATGAGATAGGCTTTAACAGCTGAGATCATTGACGCTTTCCCCTTACCGTGCTTAGGATTTGATGTTGCATACTGGAAACGGTTAAATGCTTCGCAACAGGGTCACTAAAACAGACTTTCCAAATAACAAACAATACGATTATTTTAAGAATTAAGATGATAAGAATTTCCTTCCAAAGTGCTGGCTTGCGTCGCGTTAAGATTTTCATATCACACTCCGCACACAGGGAATTCCTTCCCTTTCATTGACGCGGGCTGCAGGGGACCTGCCGGCTTACCACGGGGATTTTTATCGGGGTCCATTCTAGCAGATTGAAATATTGCCTGGCAATAAATGGCCTCAAGAAACAAAAACACCTGCTCGGGAAACCCTCGCGGACGGCGACCCAAGGGGAGCGAACGCTCGCTCCCCTTGGGCGTAGCCTCAGATTCATGTATCTGCTGCAAAGCGGGTGACGCGAGCCAGAGATCCTGCCGCGCAGGCGAAGCCGAGCAGCGAGATGGCGAGCGGCAGGACCCGCGAACATGGAGTAGACACCCGTTACATCAATGCAAGGCTACACCCCTCCCCTTTGGGAGCCCCACGCGAGAAGTCCCGTGGCAAGCCGCGGGGAATCAAGTTTATATCCTCAAACCCTGGGCGTTAGCCCGGGGATTTTTATAAATATTCATGCGCATTATGACGCGTAATAAAGATCGTTTCATTTGCTTGCGGAAAATTTTCATAAAAATGTTGTAGCGCTTTTTCATGTCGTTGCTCAGGTTCTTCCCATGTCACTTGATAAGGCACGATTTCTTTTCCGTTAACAGTAATAAAATCTACTTCACCTTTATGAATTTCTTGCCAATAAAACACTTGCTCATTGGTTTGTTTTAGACGTAAATAAACCATCAATTCAAGGCTTTTCCCGAAGTCACGACCTGTAGTACTCGTGATCGCATAACGCATTCCTGAGTCAATGGGGTAATATTTTTTTTGTTTACTGAGTCGTTTTTTTTCTGAAAAAGCAAAATAATGACAAGAAAATAGTAGGTATGCATCTTCGCATGCCTCCAAGTAGGTTTTGACCGTATCTACGGTCAAGCCTGTGATAGCAGCAATTTTTCGATAACTTAATTCTGATCCACAGCTCTCAAAAGTCATTTTTGCTACTTGCTTAATCGCATCAGGCGTTCGGGCATGTACTCTTTTTAAAGCATCTCGTAAAATAATGTCATTGAAGTATTCTTGTAGCAGCTGATAGGGTTGTTCAAAGGTGAGAGAGCGTGGAAACCCTCCTGAAAGCAGATAATCTTCCAGCGTTTTTTCAGGAAACAATATTTTGTATTCGGCAAATGAAAAGGGAAATAATTCAAGTGTGATATGTCGTCCTGTTAATGCTGTTGCAAATTCACCACTTAAAAGACGCGAGTTTGATCCAGTCAAGATAAAGTAGTGGTGTTTTGGGCGTTCCAGTTGAGTATGCAGCCATTTTTCCCACTCTTGAACATTTTGAATTTCATCAAAAAAGAAATAACACGGTTTTTCTGGGGAAAGATTTTTTCTGGCCAATGTTACGATGCGACTTAATAAATGATGGTTAAGATCGTTTATTAACCTTGGATCTTCAAAATTGCAAAAATAGCACTGTGCGAGTGGAACATGATAGCGCTTGGGTAATTGAGACAGTAGGGTTGATTTGCCACAGCGGCGTACGCCCTGGATCACTAAGGCTAAATCGGCGTGTAGAGTCTGAGGCAGAGCTAATTGCCGGGTTAATCCTGCTGGAGGAGACGCATCCCAAAAGCTCCATTCACGCAAAACTGTCATAAGTCCTTGTTCGGATATCATAAATTATTTGTCCAGTTAGCTTGACTCTAGTGTCAATCATACTGGACAGAAGACATGTCGTCAAGTTAAGTTGACAGAATGCCAGCCCATACCGAGATTCGTGTTTCATTGGGGATATTTCACATCGAACGGCGAGGGTCGGTGTGCCGTCAACGGGAAGAGACAATCTGACGAAACTCAACCGCATCTTGCTGAATATAAGTGAGGCCTCGCTGATACAGTGTTTTTGCGGATGGGCTGAGTTTTGTCACCTCATCTCTTGTTAAGAATAAAGGCAACAATGGGGATAACGATAAACAACGAATATAAAAAGGGCTTAATTTTGCGATGGATTCCCGATAGCAAGAACCTCCATATCCAACAAAACGATCCACCGCTTTAGCGGCTTCAATGTCATTCATCCCATCACCCACATGCGCAATATGCTTATGTATTTTACGTAATTCCGTCACAATTTGTGATTTGCCACATTGGGTCGTTAACGGTGAGTGTTTATCAAAGCGTTGGTAATGACCCTGCTGATCGAAAGATACATTGACCGCAAAAACATTTTTTCCCGCAATGCCCAATCGTTCTGCGAAAGGAACCACCGCTTGCGTTATTCCGGCTGAAACAACATACACCGCTTTTCCTAACGCGTGCAAGCACGTAATCACTTTATCGACATCTGGTGTTAATGCTTGCCAATAAGCATCAATGACATACATCATTTGCGATTGTTGCGGACGTACTAAATCCAATCGGGCACGATATAATCCCGCATTGAGACCCGTTTCCGCCATTGCCTTTTCAGTCAGTGCATGCACTTGCGGATAAACGTTATTATATTTTGCTAAAACGGTAATCCCTTCCACGGCACTTAACGTGCTATCACAATCAAACAGGATTGCGTCCAGCGGGTATTCTATCTGCCATTGAAATGCTTGCATAATATTCACTGTGGTTTTCAGCAATTCCCCATTTTCCGATGGGGAATTGCTGTGTGGTTTTTAAGGTACATTCTACACTTTTTCATGCTAAACTTGCCAACTTGCTCAATCGTAGGAATTCAAGCATGATATTTAAAATTTTAACGCTCAACACCATTGCACTAAAAGGCCTTGAAACCTTCAATCCGCAAAAATATACGTTAAGTCCCGAAGAAAAAAGTCCCCATGCCATTTTAGTTCGTTCTGCGGATTTGCATAGCGCTCTACTTTCCATGCCGCTTGAAATTATCGCCCGAGCGGGTGTTGGGGTGAATAATATTCCCATTACGCAATGTACGGAGCTCGGTATTCCGGTTTTAAATACGCCCGGTGCTAATGCCAATGCCGTTAAAGAATTGGTGATTACCGGCATGTTACTTGCGTCTCGCCATATTTGCTCTGCATGGGATTTTACTCGAAAATTGCAAGGCAATGATCATGAGCTGGAACATCAAGTCGAAAATAATAAAAAATTATTTTCTGGTATTGAGCTACCCAATAAAACACTGGGGGTGGTTGGACTTGGTAATGTTGGCGTAAAAGTTGCCAACGCCGCATTAACGCTGGGCATGAAAGTGATTGGGTTTGATAATTCCATTACCGTGCAAAATGCCTGGAATTTATCATCCAGCGTACAACAGGCTCACTCCTTGGCTGAAGTGTGTTCGCAAGCGGATTTTATCACCCTTCACGTTCCACTACTGGACAGCACCCAACATCTTATCAATGAAAAATGCTTACGCCTCATGAAATCAAACGTAGTATTACTGAATTTTGCTCGCGAAGGGATTGTTGATCACAGCGCATTAGCCACCGCATTAGCGGAAAACAAAATACGTCATTACGTGTGTGATTTTCCGTGCGCCTCTTTTCAAAATAATCCTAAAGTGATTGCGTTACCCCATTTGGGGGCTTCTACCAAAGAAGCGGAGGAGAATTGCGCGGTCATGGCTGCCGAACAAATTCAAAAATATTTGGAGCACGGAGCTATTAAAAATTCCGTTAATTTTCCCAATGTTTTTCTACCGCGCAATGAAGGTTACCGTTTAACCGTTGCCAATCGCAATGTGCCCAACATTATTGCGCAAATCACCACAGTGCTTTCAAAACAAAACATTAACATTTTAGACATGATCAACAAATCACGCGACGATATTGCTTACAACATTTTGGATGTTGACACCGCAGTGAATGAAACGTTGTTGCAAGCAATTCGAAAAATTAACGGCGTTATTCGTGCACGGAAATTATGACCTCGTCTTCAGCCAACACTTCTTTCACGAAAGGAATGGTGAGCCGACGCTTTGCTTGCAGCGAGGCCTTATCTAATCGATCAAGAAAATGAAATAACGTTGTCATATTACCGCGGTGTTGCCGCAGCAAAAACTGCGCCACCAGCAATGACATCAATAAGCCGCGCTGTTCCGCACGTAATTGCAATGTTGTTATTTTTTCATTCTCTTGTAATTCCACCATCGGCAACACTAACCCCCACGATAAACGCGATTTTAAATCCGGTAAAAAACAGGGCGTGAAAGCAGGTAATGCTTTTGCACCTATGACCAATCGATTACTTTGTTCGCGCACTCGATTATAAAAGTGCAATAATGCCTCCTCCCAGTGGCAATCACCCAACACATGCTCAATATCATCTAAACAAACAAAATCAATCGATTCTAAATTTTGCAATACTTCTGGTGTTAAATGGGGTTCGGATAACGGCAAGTAAATAGCGGGGCTTTTCGCCTCATGACAACACGCTTGCAATAAATGACTGACCCCAACACCGGCTTCACCATACAGATAAATAAAATGTTCTCCACATCCCGCCATCATTTCACGCAAATGATGAATCACTTGTCGGTTATTTCCCGCAAAATAATTATCGAAGGTTGCGTCATCACGCAACGTCATGCCTAGTGTCAATTGCATATCGTTACTATATACCCATCACGATCCACTTTAGTGACCAGAGTAACCACTCTACCGTGCTTGCCATTGGTATTGCAAGGCTTGCGCTTCATCCTCCTTGCTCGAGGCAAACTGTTCGCTGGATTGCAAAGCCCGACGCAACGCATCTTCACTGCCCGTCGTATCCACTTCAAACAATAAACGATCTACCGTCATGTTTTTCAAAATGACGCGACTCACTGGGGTTAAGTGTTCCAACGTGTGGACGACTTGCAAATACTCATCTAAATCATGCACGCCGGTCACTTCCAACAAAACGGTGTTTTGTAAATTTGGCGCTTTTACTAAAGCATAATGGCTCGCCAATTCTTCCAACAGACGATCAAATCCCGCGATTAACGATAGTTGTAAATCTTTATCGTTGGTGGTCCACTCCGTCGCTGATCCTTTAGAATAAAATTTCCAGTGAATTTGTGTTTCATTCAGGACAGCCACCAAAACATGTTGCGCATGATAACGTGCAGAAAATTGTTGAACTTCAGTTGCAGACAATGCATCCAGTGGCTTGTCGGCTAACACCAGTTGATCTTCGATATCCAACAACGGCAGCATAATAGGGAGCCCGTGCTGCTTTGCAACATGATTGAGTGATTGCGCGAGTCCCGATTCCCCACTCGCCAGCATCTGCAAATCACCACTTAATTGCGGTGCTACAAACATGACGAGTGTTTCTGGTCTTTCTGAATTCCATACCGGTTGACCCGTTTTTTGTAATAAGTGCTGTAGGGTGCGTTGATCAAAAACCATTTGCAAATAAAGTGCCGGCGGCTGTTGATCATCGGATTTGACTTTATAACGGTAACTCACCAAATAATGATTCGCGCTGCGTAACGTGTTTTGTATCGCTGGAATCGTCATGATGGCAGGATTACCAGAAAGTTTTACCATGACTTGCGCATAGGCTGTCGCTACGGCTTGCTGAAACGCTTCTTTCGAACGGTCATTCACGATCACAGAAACCGTCGTCACCTGTGTCGCTTCTGTCAAAGCCTCTGACACCACACTGAACAACAAGCTCATGAGCAGCACGATGATAAGCAAAAACCTTGCCATAAACATTTTCCTTCGTTTGAATTGGGCACTGACTCCCTTGCAAGCGGTTCAGCAGGAACCGCTGATAGCAGTATACATTTTCAACGTTGGCATTTCGACTGACTCGTTTGACAGGAATTCCCCATCTCCCGATGGGGAATTCCTTCCCTTTCATTGACGCGGGCTGCAGGGGACCTGCATCCTCGCGATCAAGGGGGAGCGCGCAAAGCTCCCCCTGGATAATCCCCCACTGTTTCAATCTTTTGTTTTCTAAAACAATAAGTTGCCACATAATGAACTTGGGGAATTGCTGCTCGTTTGATGCTAGTTTAGGTTAATCCCCTCATTCCAGATTCCAGTTAGAATCGGACTCTGACGCGTCACTGTCTGACAGTTCGCCGTTCTTGGTGGAAAAGAAAGGGTGTGACTTAAGCAGCCCAGCAACGTCGACAGGCCCTGGCTTTAGCGGAACCTTTCCTTGTTGCGAATGCGGAACCAATGGATCGACCTTTTTTAGCTGAAAAGTTTTATTTTCAATCGCTTGGTTTAATGCATCCGGCAACGGTTCACAATGGAGACACGATCCCAGCTTTTTCTGGCCATTTTTAATTTGTGCCAACATAGACTTCCCAGCAGCTCCAATAATTTCTCCAGAAGGAAGCGGAAGCGGCGGTGGTGGTGGGGGGAAAGTAACTAGAACGGTACGGCTAGGAATAGCATTCACCGCCATAAGGGGCGATTTTTTTTCCGTAAAGGACTCACGGATTTCACTCATTTCTCTTTCAAGTCTGGCAATCCCCTGATCCATCTTGTTTTGCTCTCTCAGATAACGCATTTTTCGTTCCGAAAATTCCAATAGACGTTCATTTTCCTTTGCAATTTGCTCTTTTTGCAACTCCATTTGCATCGTAATAATCTTCACGTCTCTTTGCGCTTCCCGCATGTGAGTACCACATTCCTTCAGATACTGCGCCCATTCGTGGTTAGAATAATTCCTTATTTGTCGGCATAGTGGCGGTGGCGGTAAACTTTCTTGAGCCATCGTCAACGTTAATAACCATTGCTGTATTCGTGTGAACCATCCCACAATGACACTGGAAGTGAATTTGGCTGTTTGTAAATAATTTTTCGGCGTGGTATTCGATTCTGAACTTGGAGTGTGTCCCACGACATGCCAAAACTGCTGTTGATATTCTGGAACAAAATTCGCATAAGCGTCTTTATACTGACTTTTATCGTCTAACACCAAAACAAAAATAATAAACACATTTAAATAGCGTCGTTCAGATGAAGAAAGAGGACTCACATCCATCGCATGCTCCTTGCTGATCGCTTGGAGAAAATCAAAACACTCATGCTGCAATCCCTCGGAAGATTCAATTAATCCCTTTCTCAGTGCATGGTTGGCTTGTTTTAACAACACGTTCCTCACCAGTTTTTTTATTAAACGCGCGGTCTCTTTCTCAACTTTCATTTGAACCTTAAAATCTTCTGGAATTCGATGATTCTGAAAATCTTCTCTCCACGTTTTCCATTTCGCTAATCGCCTCTCTGTGTCAGCCTGCTCCTGTGCAAAAGCACCAAGACCATGCTGCAAAGTGGTCATCTCTTCTTCTAAGTGTTGCACGTAATTTGCATCGTGTAGCATCAGCCTCTTGTGGTTTGCCTGTGTGTTTTTCATCTCTTGTAACTGATCCTCGAGCTTCTTTTCCTTTTCCACAAATTCTGTAATTTCTTTTTTCAATTCGTCCACATTTTCTGACGGCAATGAAATAATCGGTTCCGATGCGCCCTTTTCAAGATTGACGGGAGTTCCTGCAGAAACAACTTCTTTCTCTACGGGTTGAATAAAATCACCCGGGCATCGATCGATTAAAAGTTGCAAATAATCAAACTTATTCGCATCCCCCAAATTTAAAAATGCAGTCATAAAATTTTGGGGGTCAAAGGAATAGCCAAAATCGTTATTTAATTTTTCGCTAATCGCGCACGCTGCAGGGTGTTGTGGATTTTCAGATAATAATGCCTGCAAGAGGGTTGCTAATAAAAAATTTTCAAACGAATGTCGATGCAACCGGTTTTTAATCCAATTGCTAGCACGTTTTTGATATCGATCACGCAGTGCAGGCAGCAACGAGGAAAAATCTGTCGCAGAATAGGTTTGTTCTGCATGGCTGACTCCTTTCGTTTTATCATGTTTCCATAAAAATCCACGCCATTTCGTTTTTAATGTCTCATCAATCCAAGTACGATAATTTTCCGCTGCTGAATTGAAATATTCTTTTACATTCATGAAACCAGCCCTACCCAGTCAGTTGAATCGTCTAAAAGACCTCAGTTATATTCGCTCAGGCTAGCTCCGTCAATGCACATTAGTCTCAAAATAAGCCAAATAGAACAATAATTTTTCTTTCAGGAAGGGGATTACTATTTTCAATGCGGACATGATCTTGTTAAAATACCCGCTCTTCATCTAAAGCACGCGGTTATCGAAATGGCAAATAACAAACCTGAATCGTTATCGTACAAAGAGGCTGGCGTGGATATCACTCAAGCCAACGAATTTGTCGAATCCATTAAATCGACCGTTAAACGCACACACCGACCTGGTGTGATCGGCACTATCGGTGGTTTCGGTGCGCTGTTTGAAATGCCCATTGATCGTTATCGTCACCCCATTCTTGTTTCTGGTACGGATGGCGTTGGCACCAAATTAAAATTGGCTATTGAAATGAATCGGCACGACACCATTGGTATCGATCTTGTGGCGATGTGTGTCAATGATATTTTGACGCTCGGTGCTGAACCGCTTTTTTTTCTGGATTATTATGCCACCGGAAAATTATCGCTGCCGCAATCGCGTGCCATTATTGCTGGCATTGGCAAGGGGTGTGAACTTGCCAAAGCCGCTTTAGTTGGCGGTGAAACCGCAGAAATGCCTGGTATGTATCACGGCAAAGATTACGATTTGGCAGGTTTCTGTGTGGGTGTCGTCGAAAAAGAAGAAATGATCGATGGGAGCGCCATACAACCCGGCGATGTGATGTTGGCATTGGCCTCCTCTGGACCTCACTCGAATGGTTATTCCCTGATTCGCCACGTCGTAGAACGTGGCCATCATAAACTCACTGAAGCTTTTGATGGCAGCACGCTGGGTGAGGTTCTTCTGCAACCCACGCGCATCTATGTCACGACCCTTTTAGCGCTGAAAGCAAAGCTCCCGATTCATGGACTAGTGCATATTACGGGTGGTGGTCTCGTGGAAAATATTCCTCGCATCTTGCCACAGCATTTACAAGCCGTACTAGACCCCGACAGTTGGACATGGCCCCTGATTTTTCAATGGTTACAGGAAAAAGGCAATATTGCCCTCTCTGAAATGTATCGTACGTTTAATCTCGGCGTGGGCATGATCATCATCGTCAACCCAACACACGCTCAGCAAGCCATGCATCATCTGACGATGCTGGGCGAAACCGTCTGGCAAATAGGCACCATTCAAGCGCAAAAAAACGCAACACCCAAAGTGATATTGGACTGATGGCGCAACCGTTATCCCTCGTTGTACTCATTTCTGGTAATGGCTCTAATCTACAAGCGATTATCGACGCTATTGCACAGCACCAATTACAGGCTGAAATTAAAGCAGTGATCAGCAATAAGGTGGATGCCTATGGTCTGACACGTGCAGAAAAAGCCCATATTCCAACACGGGTTTTTTCACGGCGAGATTATCCCGATCAAAATGCCTTTGATAACGCCTTACTTCAAGCGATTGCGGCTTATTCTCCCAATTTAGTGGTGCTCGCGGGTTTTATGCACAAATTAGGGCCTGCCCTTGTACGCTATTTTATGGGGCGAATGATTAATATTCACCCTTCCTTATTGCCAAAATATCCAGGTTTACACACCCATCAACGTGTACTAGAAGCCAAAGATCAGCGGCACGGCGTCAGTATTCACTTCGTGACAGAAGAATTAGATGCCGGCCCCATCATCAGCCAAATGTCATTGTCCGTCAGGACAGAGGATACCGCAGAAAGCCTGCAACAACGGGTTCTGCAATTAGAACATCGACTTTATCCTGAAACATTACGTTGGTTTGAACAAAAAAGAATCAATTTTATGGGTGGAAAAATCTGGATGGATGGAAAACCCTTAAGCGACACTGGCTGCCGGGTAGATTAATAATATGCGCTTTTTATAAACAAAACAATCAATAGGATGTGCTATTATTACCTTATTGACGATCTTCCAGACTGTTTTTAAAGGAATTTGGACAACGTAGTACTTTTTATTCGTTCAAAAATATGTGACCATACAGCAAAAAGTACTGCATAACGTTCGTCCAAATGTGTGTGAAAATAATAAAGGTTAAGGGTCCAGCCATGGTAAAGTCAGAATTAATTAATCGCATCATCGAAAAGCAAGAAAGCTTATCACGACGCGATGTTGAAGCCAGTGTCAACACGATACTGGAATGCTTGAGCAATAGCCTTGGCCAAGGCGATCGCATTGAAATCCGCGGCTTTGGCAGTTTCAGTTTGCATTACCGACCCCCACGCAAAGCGCATAACCCCAAAACAGGGGCGCGGGTGTACACCGAAGCAAAATATACTCCGCACTTTAAACCGGGTAAAGAATTGCGGGAACGCGTCAATGAAAGCCGCAGCACGTGCCCGATCAAAGTGTTGGCGAAAGAGGATGACGACGATCAAGATGGGGATGATTAATCCAACCGTCTAACGGTCGCCGCTCGGTTTTATTTTTGCCTTTTGAGTGATTTTCAGTGCCCCATCATATAACTTTTGCCGACTTTCCCCTGTGATTTTTTGGGCTAATTTTACCGCTTGTTTTAATGACACTTCGGATAACAAAATTTCTAATAAGTGATGACATTCTGTTTCTGAAGTAGGGGATTTCTCTGAAGCACCAGCAACAATAATGACATATTCCCCTTTTTGCTGCTCTGGCTGTTGTATTATATGCAATAGCTCACCCAAAGGGGCTTGCCGCACTGTTTCATATTTTTTGGTGAGTTCACGTGCCACACACGCCATACGATCTGAACCGAACTTTTCAACCAATAATTGCAGCAAATTTTCGATACGATGTACCGCTTCATAAAAAATCAGTGTCCGGGTTTCTAACGCGAGCGTTTGCAAACGCTTTAAACGTTTTTCTCCTTTCGGGGGTAAAAATCCCTCAAACACAAAATGATGTGTCGGTAATCCTGATGCGCTAAGCGCCGCGATTGCCGCACAAGGTCCTGGAATCGGAATCACAGGAATACGTGCCGCATGCGCCGCAGCCACAACAGGAAATCCGGGATCACTAATCAATGGAGTCCCCGCATCCGAAATTAAAGCCACGTTTTCACCCGCCGTTAGTCGGCGCATCATTTCTTCCACCCGTTTGTTTTCATTAAATTCATGCAGTGATACCAAACGCTGCTGAATACCAAAATGCATCAACAATCGTTGGCTATGTCGAGTATCTTCTGCCGCAATACAATCGACGTGTTTTAGTACCTCAACGGCGCGCAGTGACATGTCCTGTAAATTGCCGATAGGTGTCGCTACCACGTATAATGTGCCCAAATCAGTTCTCCTCATGCGTGCTTCTCAATACACCATAACTGCTTTATACTTTGGAACGCGTACGAAATCACTTTTACAACTTTTTCATGAAAAAAGGATAACGCGTGACTGAATTCAACGGGGAGTCTAGCATGAAATTCATTGTTGCTGTCATCACGAGTGCGCTCTTGCTTACCGGCTGTCATCCGAATCCTTTACCTCTCCCCCGGCAAGCCGCACGGACACCCACCGCGCAAGAATCCTTACAACTGGCCGCAGCCAGCCAAGGACAACAGCAGCAATATTATTTGTTGCAAAGTGCAGAAACGGCACTTGACAGCCATCAATCACAAGAAGCCATAGAAGCATTAAAACACGTTAATCGCCAACAATTATCCCCCGAACAACAAATTAATTACCTCATCATTCAGGCTCAACTGGCATTAGATGAAAAACAACCGCAAAGTGCTTTGCCATATTTACAACAAGCGCAATCCAATAATGTGGCTCTCTCTGCTGACCTACAAAGTAAACTGCAAAAATTATTGGCCAAAACGTATTTTGCCATGAACGACATTTTACCGGGGTTGAATAATGGTTCAGCTGCCTACCAGCTGGCAACAGCAACTGATGAAAAACGACAAATCTCATTATTTTTATGGCAAAAACTGGAAACGTTGAACCCTTCTCAACTACGAGCACTACAAAAAAATGCGGCAACAGAAGCGCAACGAGGCTGGCTAGACCTCATGATGACGACGAAAAACCTGACCTTACGCAATGATAATTTGCTGGATGCGATTAAACAGTGGCAAAAGCAATATCCCCATCATGCAGCACAAGCACTGTTACAAAACATGGGAACCCGTAACAGTATGCTGGCTCGACCCGCCCAACACATTGCACTACTTTTGCCTTTAAATGGCGATTTAGGGAATCAAGGGCGCGCCATCCGCAATGGCTTTCTCGCCGCTTATTATCAAAGGCAATCCGTTGGCTATTCGCCACAAATTAGTATCTTAGATACCACTCAAGATTCCATACCGAATCTTTACAGCAAGGCCGTCAAAGAAGGTGCTGATCTTGTCGTTGGACCTCTACTGAAATCAGACATTCAATCGCTCATTGCATCAAAACCATTAGCAGTACCAACGATCGCACTAAATACGGTTCCCAACGTAGGGAATATTTCCAATCTCTTTTTTTTCGGTCTAGATCCGGATGATGAGGTTCAACAGGTTGCCGACAAAATGCGAATCGATCATCGTCGTCGTGTTTTATTGATGACACCTCAAGATGCCTGGGGGCAACGAATTCGCGCCGTTTTTCAACCTTACTGGGAAAAACAAGGGGGTGTCATCCGTGCGGAAATTCAATATCATACTCGGGCCCAACTCGCCAACCAATTGTTAGACGCTTTTCATTTAACGGCGTCTCAACGACGTTACATGAGTTTACGCTCCATACTCAGAAAAAATCCGCGTTTTGTTCCGCGACGACGAGATGATTTCGACGCTATTTTTGTCGTAGCAACACCCGCGATGGGGCGGCAAATTATTCCTCTGTTGCGTTTCTATTACGCGAGCGATATTCCTACTTATTCTACGTCGCAAATTTATACCGCTTCACGGCAAAAAGATCATGACCTCGATGGAGTTATTTTTGATGACATCCCTTGGTTATTTACCAACAATATCACATTGCCAGCCTCATTAATGACCGTACAACAGAAAATTATCGCTTCCTGGCCTGAGTCCTATGCTGCTTATCCAAGACTTTACGCGTTAGGTGCCGATGCTTTTGGATTAATCTCCAAAATCAGCCAAATGTCACTCTTGCCTAATGTGGGCATCAGTAGCGCCACAGGGGAACTATTTTTAGAACCCAATGGCAAAGTTTATCGTCGACTGGTGTGGGCTCGGATTAATAATGGGAAGGCAAGATTGCTGTCATCCTAGCTGGATATTTCACCTCGAACGGCGAGGGCGTAGCCTCGGATTCATGTATCTGCTGCAAAGCGGGTGACGCGAGGAAGACGATCTTGCCGCGCAGGCGAGGCTTTGCCGCGAGATGGCGAGCGGCAGGACCCGCGAACATGGAGTAGGCACCCGTTTACATCAATACAAGGCTACACCTAACGGCGATTGGAACGTGCACGTTCCATACGGTATTGCTTATCCTCCAACATCCAGTAAATTTTAAGACATGGCAATACATTTAAAACACGGCAAACGTGCGGAACACAACGCATTACGCTTTTTGAAACAACAAGGCCTGCATCTCATTTTAGAAAACTATCGTTGCCGCTCGGGTGAAATTGATTTAATCATGCAAGACCATCAGGTGATTGTTTTTGTAGAAGTGCGTCTGCGCACCAACCCCACTTATGGCAGTGCGGTTGAAAGTATCAGTACTGGGAAACAATGCCGCATCATCCATGCCGCACAACATTACTTGATCACACAGGGGAAAGTCTATCAACACCATGATGCACGTTTTGATGTACTGGGTATTAATGCTCAACAACAAATAGACTGGATTAAAAACGCCTTTGAGGTACAATAGTGGTCAATTTCCACTAAAATAATATCCCTATGGAAACCATCGAAAAAATTAAGCAACACTTTAATGACAGCATCCACACCAAGATTATGGCTGCCGATACGCTCGTCGAAGCGATTCGTCAAGCCAGTGAAATTTTGGTGCAAAGCTTATTATCCAATAATAAAATTCTTACTTGTGGCAATGGGGGTTCTGCTGCAAATGCGCAACATTTTGCGGAAATTATGCTGAATCGTTTTGATACCGAACGTCCAAGCTTACCTGCTATCGCATTATCGACAGGTTCAATTACGTTAACTTCTATCGCTGACGATTTTCATTACGCGGATATTTTCGCGAAACAAATCGAAGCCTTTGGACAACAAAACGATGTCTTGATCCTTTTCTCCCCACACGGTAATTCTAAAAATATTCTTGATGCCATTGAAACCGCGCATCAGCGTCAATTGCATGTCGTCGCACTAACGGGCGGGGACGGAGGAGAAGTCACGACACTCTTAAACCCGAATACCGATGTTGAGATTCGCGTCCCCTCTGCATCTTCCGCACGCATTCAAGAGACGCATTTATTAATTACGCATTGCTTATGTGATGCGATCGATCAATCATTATTTGCGACTGAGGAACCTTCATCATGAAAAAATGGGTTATGCTTTTTGCCTTAATGCCTGCTTTATACGGTTGTGTTGCTGTACCCGCTGCACTCGTGGTCGGTGCAACAGCCGGTGGCGCTGTTGTTTACGATAAACGTAGTCTCAAACGATTACGCGAAGATCAAAAAGCCGTGAATATGGCAGAATACTGGATGAGTCGAGACCCCCTTCTGGCGAAAAATAACCATATTAGTTTGACTGTTTACGATGGTATTGGCTTACTGGTAGGACAAGCCTCCAGTGAAGAAGCTCGCAACAAAGCGTACGAGCTTTTAACCAGTGCCCCTCATGTCAAACGCGTCTATAATGCGATTGTTGTTGAAGCCCCCAGCTCAACCATGCAACGCGCTAGCGACTCTATGCTGACGGGGAAAGTCCGCACGGCATTATTAGCAGAACGTGGTTTACAATCTAATAACATTAAAGTCGTTACGGAAGATGGCATCGTTTATTTGCTTGGGGCTATTTCTCGCAAACAAGCCGATTTAGCGACAAACGTAGCACGACATGTTTCCGGGGTATTGAAGGTCGTCAAGGTGTTTGAATACACCTAATGGGGCGGAAAACGCTGCCCTGCTGAAAAAGGACAGGAATTCCCCATCTTTCGATGGGGAATTCCTTCCCTTTCATTGACGCGGGCTGTAGGGGACCTGCATCCTCGCGATCAAGGGGGAGCGCGCAAAGCTCCCCCTTGATAATCCCCCACTGTTTCAATCTTTTGTTTTCTAAAACAATAAGTTGCCACATAATGAACTTGGGGAATTGCTGAAAAAGGATAACACAACATGACTGCATCTGATATTTTCGCCAAATTAGCCATTATGGCATTGCCACTGATTTTTGGTATTACATTACATGAAGCTGCACATGGTTGGGTTGCGAGCAAGTTAGGTGACAAAACAGCATTAATGCTCGGAAGAGTCACGCTAAACCCACTAAAGCACATCGATCTCGTTGGCACCATTATTTTACCTGTGGCAATGCTGATTCTGTCACGTTTTACTTTCATGTTTGGCTGGGCAAAACCCGTGCCAGTCACGTGGAGTAATCTTAAAAATCCGCGCCGCGATATGGCGCTAGTCGCGCTAGCAGGCCCTGGCGCTAACTTTGTGATGGCCCTTCTCTGGGCGAGTATTGCTAAAGTGGCGTTATTGTTACATACCAACGGTGCGCCCATCACGCAAAACGTCGACGCGTTTTTTATTTTATCAGGAAGTTACGGCATTATGTTGAATTGCGTTTTGCTGGTATTAAATTTAATTCCTATTCCACCACTGGATGGTAGTCGCATTGTTTCCGCTCTGTTACCGCCGCGCTTGTCTTATCGGTATGGATTAATGGAACCCTATGGAATATGGATTATTTTGGCTTTGATTTTTTTGTTTGGACGACAGATTTTATTTCCACCGGTAATCGCGTTGATCCAGTTGATTAGCAGTTGGTTTGGTATCCCGATGGGGGGAATGTGATTGCCGCATGACTGTGGCGACACCCTGTTACTTCACGATTTTCAGACTCGGACGACCTCCACTTTTTTTATCCGTATCGTCAGGCCGATCGGTTTGTGGCGGCTCAGGAGGTAGGTGATCATCGTCATCTTCACTAAATACCATGCCACGACCATTTTCAAACGCGTAAATGGCTTTTACAGCCCGAACGGGAATCAACAAATGATGGGAAATACCTGAAAAACGCGCATCAAATTCGACAACTTCATTACTTAAGCGCAAGTTTGCCACCGCTTCAGGTTCGATGTTTAATACGATTTTTCCATCTTCAACATATTGTGCAGGCACGCGCGTCATTGAGTCCGTAGCATCAACCATAATGTACGGCGTGAGGCGATTATCCACCAACCATTCGTAAATCGCACGAATGAGATAAGGCCGACTAGAAGTCATGTTTTTCTCTTAATTCACGTTCCGAATCGGTCAAACTCGCTTGAAACGCATTACGTTTGAAAACGCGCTCTTCGTATTTTGCAACCGGTTTTGCTTTCGTGGAATAAGGAAGCTCAATACCGAGCGCCGGCAAACGCCATAACAGCGGTGCAATGACACAATCGACTAACGTAAAATCTTCACTTAAAAAATAGGGTGAATTGGAAAACACGGGAATTACTGTCATCAATGCATTTTTTAATTCCAGGCGTGCGGCATCCGCTTCAGTATCACGACGTTCAATCATATTGACTAAGTTATACCAATCACGCTCAATGCGATAAATCATCAAACGGCTTTTTGCTCGAGAAACGGGATATACGGGTAATAACGGAGGGTGCGGAAAACGCTCATCCAAATATTCCATAATGATTTGTGCGTTGTATAAGACTAATTCGCGATCGACTAAGGTGGGCAGGGTATTGTAGGGATTCAAATCAACGAGGTCTTCACACGGATGACGATCATCGACATTGACGATATCAACGCTAACGCCTTTTTCGGCTAACACAATACGAACTTGGTGACTATAAATGTCTACTGCGCCAGAATACAAAGTCATAATGGAGCGCTTCATCGTTGTCATGCGTTTCTCCCTAATCAAAGTTCCTGGGCTGATGCCCAGGGTTCGGCTTCGCTATAAAAATCCCCGGGTTGACGCCTGGGGTATTTTTCCTATATGAATTTCGCCTGCTCGGGAAACCCCCACTGTTTCAATCTGTCGTTTTCTAAAACAATAAGTTGCTAGATAGTGAACTCGGGGAATTGCTGACGACGGCTCAGGGTTTGATGATATTAACGTTTGGAGAATTGCTTTCCTCTGCGCGCTCCGACCAAGCCCACTTTTTTACGTTCCACTTTACGAGGATCCCGTGTTACAAAACCGGCCTCACGTAATGCTCGGTGCCATGGGCCATTTTCATCGTCTGGAGTTAAACCCATTTGTTCCCTTTCGTAAGAGATTAATGCACGGGTAATACCGTGACGAATGGCGCCTGCCTGACCGGAGATACCACCCCCGATCACTGTTGTATACACATCAAATTTGTCAGCGCATTCAACCTTATTTAAAGGTTGACACACCACCATACGAGCGGTGTTGTGCGTTGTGTCACGAGCAAAATATTGATCTAACGGTAAGCCATTAACGAGGACGTTGCCGGTACCTGGACGTAAAAATACACGTGCTGATGACGTCTTACGTCGGCCGGTAGCATAATTTTGTTGTTTTCTAGCGACTGCCATGCGTGATTACCCTTTTATTCTTCAATCGATTGTGGTTGTTGCGCCTGATGTTGGTGCTCACCGCCACTGTAAATTTTGAGTTTACGAAACATTTGTCGTCCTAAAGGTCCTTTGGGCAACATCCCCTTAACCGCAATTTCCAGTACACGGCCCGGATGCTTTTTTTGCATCTGTGCAAATGTCGTGACTTTAAGACTGCCATTATAACCGGAATGACGATAATAGAGTTTATCACCCTGTTTTCGGCCAGTGACCGCCAGTTTATCGGCATTGATCACGATAACGTAATCCCCCGTATCCACATGTGGGGTAAAATCAGGCTTATGCTTGCCACGCAAACGGCGGGCAATATCGCTGGCCAAACGACCTAACGTCTTATCGGCAGCGTCGATGAGAGTCCACTTTCTCTCAACTGTGTTGGAATTGGCCATGTAAGTTGTCATGGGACACTTGCTCCTAAATGCATGAAAGGCACGGAATAGTACAGTAAAGGCGCCCAATAAACAAGGCCCTCCGCACATTTTCCAGATTTTGCCTGTGGCCTAACAAAAAGGCAAGCGTTCGTTTAGGCTCCCAGCACATCTTGCCGAACTCTTCGCGATGGGCTTTAACTTTATTTAATGAAGTTAATGACAATGGAAACCCGATGAAAATACCCTTGAAAAACAGAGTGTTTAAAGCAGTACTCACGAAAAACCCGCTAAAATCCGGGTTTTTTAGCGTGTTATCGCAAAAATTCTCATAAAAACATATGCTTTTTATATAGAATATGCTATTTTTGAACGAACAGGTGATAAATTCGCCTATTAACATCATGTCAATCAACTTAGACGTTAGAGGAAATTGAAATGGCAGTCAAAAAAAAACGTAAAACACAAGGAAGTTCTTCAAAAAGAAAGACCTCCGCCCGCAAAAAAACCTCCACTAAAAAAGTCAGTGCGGCGAAAAAAGCGGCAAATTCCGCCGCCATTCGCACGGCGCTCAACAAATCACAGTTGCTAACAGAAGTAGCCGAAACAACCGAACTGAGCAAAAAGCAAGTCAGCTCTGTGATTGAAGAACTCTCTGTGGTTATGCACCGTCACTTGAAAAAAGGCGGCGCGGGGGAGTTTACCTTACCTGGCCTCATTAAATGCGTTGTCAAACGCAAACCTGCGACCAAAGCGCGTAAAGGCATTAACCCATTCACGGGTGAAATGATTACCTTCAAAGCGAAACCCGCTCGTAACGTCGTAAAAGTACGTGCCCTCAAAAAACTCAAAGAAATGGTTGGTTAAACCACGAGTTACCTTGCTCTGGGCATTCCTCAGAGCAAGTTCTTCTTTAATTTTTTGTTAAGAATTAGATGATAGACTGATAGCACCCTAAATTTATTTGAGGTCCACTTATTATGTTTGAGTCATCAATCCGAACTCCGCTAACAGAAGCCGAAGAAAATAAATTAAAAGAACAAGTCGCTGCGGCAAAAGACAGGTTACAAGCGGAAAAAGTGCAAAAAGCATATGGTTTGTATTTAAGATCATGCCCTGCTTTTTCGGGAGAATCGGAAAAAGACAAGGAGCGTTTGGCAGGATATGTCGTAGAGTCGTTTGTTGTTAATCGAGACGAAAAAAATAATGCTTCAGAACGATATAAAGACATCCGCAAAACGTTAAACGGCCTACCAAAAGGCGATCGAAACAAAGTGCAAGCGGCTCTTCGGGATCCTGAAACGAAGAAATGGTATGATTACCATAAACTCGCCGATGAAACCAATGGCGAGGGTGGCCGTGTCCGTTTTCATCAATACACCCCCATTGCACGAGCCAATCAAGCGTTACGACGGTTTGAAAAAGACGGTATTAATAACGTTTCGAAAGAAAGCAAAGCTCACAACGAGGTAGCAGCAAAAGCACTCCTCGAAAAAGATTTTGAGGATGATAACAAACACAAATTTTTAACGCTTCCCTTTGTTGGGAACGAAAATACCGAAGAGCTCAATCAAAAAATTGCGCGGCTGAATGCTGGAATAGAGGGCCTTCAGAAAATTGCTGCTGCACTTCGGGAAGTCCCTGCCTCTGAATCGTTGCGAAGAGAATACGAGGACCAGCGGGAATTTATTAAAAAACAATCCGCAGAATTGCGTGCATATGCTTTACAACAGGGTTCTTTTTTTAAGTACTTTCATTCCAATGATTTCGAGCAATTTTCTGCCATATTTAAGAAGACGGATCAGCACTTCAATGATGGTATTAAAAATACGAATCAGTTCTTAAGTGACCATAAAAAAATTGGCGCACCTGTCGTTTCTCTCGAAATTTCTGGAGAGGGTTATGTCTCTATATATAGCAATGGGAAGAAATCCCATGTGTTGGGTGCCGACCGGACTCCCCGGAAATATTCCAACGAGGCGCTGCGAGAAGCACTGAAATCCTACCAGGACGAAATGGCAAAAAAAGACCCACCAGGATTTAAGTGGGTAACGGGTGGTCCCAAAAAGTATTATTTCCATGAACCATCATTGTTTGGCCTTTCAAGTTCATACAGTGAAGCTGAAAGAGACCACTTTTTAGCCATTCTCAACCAGAAGCAAGACAAATTTGATGCGAAAAAGGAAAATCCCCATCTGGCTGGTCAAGCTAAAAAAGGAGACGACAGCGGCGTAGCTGCTGCTTCGGACATAACGCCGCCAGCGTGGAAAAATCGCGATAGTATTTCGGTACCGCAAAACAGCGGCAATAATTCGGGGGCAAAGGACGGCAGCAATTCTTCGCCTCTTTCCCCCGCCGCTTAGCGGGTAACCTCGGCCTCGGATTCATGTAGTTGCTGCAAAGCGGGTGACGTAAGAAAGACGATCTTGCCGAGCAGCGAGACGGTGAGCGGTAAGTATCTTAAATCAATGGATTGCTACTTGTTTAATGCAGCACATCTTCACCTCTCCCAAGGGGAGAGGTCGCCGGTACTCCGGCGGGTGAGGGGGAACTTGTCATCCAGCTAATGCCTGATAAATAACAGCCAAAACATCTTGGCTATTATTCAATACTTCATGATTCCAAAAACGAATAATGCGATATCCGTTCTGCTCGAGAACATAAGAGCGTTTATCATCATATTTTTGTTGTTCGATATGTTGACCACCATCTAACTCGACAATTAATTTTTTTTCTAAACAAACAAAATCGACAATAAAATTTTTTATCACATGTTGCCGTCTAAATTTATAATCACCCAGGCAGCGATTTCTTAAATGGTGCCATAAAAATCTTTCCGCATCCGTTTGTGATGTTCTCAAATTTTTTTTAAATTGAGTCAGCTTATTCAAGATCCCCCTCACCCGCCGTGCTTCGCACGTCGACCTCTCCCCTTGGGAGAGGTGAAGATGTGCTACATCAATCCAATTTTGGATAGCAAGCTTAACCTATTAAATAAAGATTTTGAACAGGTTCTAAATTACAATCGAAGTTGAAAACGCTTGATATCTTCGACCTCCGAGCGTTTCACTCGCTCTCGGCGTTCAACATCTCGCTCAGAAGGTTCATACCCAGAAATCGTCAATTGCGCGTCCGCCACATGCATCCAGATAGCCCATTTCATGATGGCGTGACCATCCACAATGTGGATCCCTTCCCACCCCATTCGACGCGCCAATTCAACCATTTCAGCAGCTGTTTCGAAGGCTTGGCGCCAAATCGTGCCTTTATCCGGATTCACGAGATCGCCACCATCACCATCACCGTCATCATCGCCTTTTTTCTTTTTACGCTTAACCCCAATACGATAATCGCCACCACCAAATAGAAATGCCCCAGGTGAGGTTGCCATGGCGTCACCATAATTGAGAATGGTCCAATCGGTTTTTGCTTTAACCCGCTTGACGGCAGAGAAAGGATCCAACACATTGGTGCTTAATATCTGAACGAATGGCCAACGGTCTAAAAAATATTGGATTTCTTCGTGTGTGATTTCACGATCCCAAACAGGAACCGTCAAACCCACTTTTTTTAATCCTTCCGCCAAATCGGGGGGTAAGTGATAGGATTCCGGTGGCCGACTCTCTATGTTCATATAATAATCACTCTTAATCAAAAATTAATTCCTGTTATTGTACTTGGTTTAAAGCAGTTTGAGCAAATCTTTTGCTTTGAATGGAGTGTAGCCTCAGAGCCATTGATAAACCTCGGCCACCTCCGGCTTGCAACGCTGACATTTCATTCCACAGTGAGCGGGTTTCTCACAACGACAAATTTTGCCTTTGCGAATCCAATGCTCCAGCAACGCTCGCATCATTTCGGGAGGCTGCTTAAAATGCCACGCGATTTCCTGCAAATTGGCCGTTTGTTTTTGAATGAAATAATCGCGCAACGCTAATAACATGACTTCACCTATTTGGGCGCCACAATCAGTACACCCGACCCACTCGATTTCGTATGATTTCCGCGATAGGCATACCAACGCATGATGACCACCGTTACCAATAACACCCCTAACAGAGTGCTTATCCATAACCATGAACTCATCGGATGCTGCCAGAGCGTTAAGGCTTGATACGCGATGACTGCTAACGCATACGCTAAGCCCGTGCTCCAACCGACGGAAAAATACGCCCATTCTGCCCCGACTTCGCGCCGCATTGCCGCCATGGTGGAAATGCAAGGGAAATACAATAACACAAATAACAAATAGGCAAAGGCGGCGGCTTTGCCACCAAAGCGTTCCGACATCATCCCATAAGCGGAAACCGTCATGTCGTGCGAAGGTTCGCTCGCTAAAATAGGATTTTTCACCGCGCCACCCAATTGCGCTAAATTTTGTGGGATAGACAGTAAGGCTGTTTTTAAGTCACCCCAAAAATGGAAAATTTTATTTTCTTCCGTCGGAATGGAATGGCTATACAAGGCATTTAACGTTCCGACCACCACTTCTTTCGCCAAAACACCCGTCGCTAAACCCACCGTGGCTGGCCAATTCTCCTGTGATATCCCCATGGGCGCAAAAAGCGGCGTGATGGTTCGACCCACTTGCGATAAAAGGGATTGTCCCTGCACCGAAATCGAGTTTAGTATTCCCATTAACACACAGATGGGAACAATATATTTTCCTGCGCGCCACACAAATCCTTTTAACCGATGCCACGCATGACGGCTCAATACACTGAATCGTGGAATATGATACGGTGGCAACTCCATCACCAATGGCGCTGGTTTACCTTGCAATAACGTTTTACGTAACGCCAATCCAGATAATACGGCAACGACAATACCGAGCACATACAAAATAAAAATAATTCCCGCCCCATGTTGCGGAAAGAAGGCACTCGCAAACACAGAAAAAATCGCTAACCGCGCACCACACGACATAAACGGCATCATCATCACTGTTAAAATGCGATCACGCGGATTTGACAGCGTCCGCGCCCCCATCACTGCGGGCACATTGCATCCGAACCCAACAATCATCGGCACAAACGAACGCCCCGGCAATCCCAGCATTTGCATGAAACGATCCATCACAAAGGCCGCACGCGCCATGTAGCCGCAATCTTCTAACAAGGCTAAAAACAAAAACATCGCCCCCAAGACTGGCGCAAACGTCACCACGGTATTGATCCCTTTCCCAATTCCATTCGCTAAGATGGCGATTAACCACAGAGGACAATGCCATTGTTGCAAAAGCACCGATAGACCATCCACAAAAAGGGTCGTGCTCGTCAAATCAAAAAAATCTTGAAACGCACCTCCTACGTTAATTGAAAATAAAAACATGAAATACATCACCGCAAAAAAAAGAGGAATACCCAATACCCGATTTAATACGACGCGATCGATCATCTCCGTCGCATTGTGACGTGGTGTTTTATTCAATGCAGTGACTTTATCGGCGATATGATTTGCCATACGGTAACGTGCATCCGCAATAATAATATCTGCTTCTTCTTGCAACTGTTCTTCGATATAACGCAATTGCGTATGCACTTGATGCAATATCCCTTCTGATACTTGTTGACTCGCGTAATGATCTTGCTCTAAAAGACGCAGCGCTAGCCAAGCGGCGCGCGCTGTTTTTTCATGCGGCGTATGAATATGCTCCATGAGTAAAGACAAGCTGTGTTGCACGGATTCTGGTAAAGATAATGTAAAATACGTTGCTTTTTGGAGCTGACGGGCGGCGATCATTGCGGATTTTAACGCTTCAATTCCCTCACCTTGGCTCGCCACTAAAGGTAATACAGGACAACCTAATAATTTTGCTAACTGCACTAAATTTAAAACAATGCCACGTCTTTTCACGACATCCATCATGTTAACCGCAATCACAACCGGCAAACCCATTTCCAACAATTGCAGCGTTAAATAAAGGTTGCGAACAAGATTACTGCCATCAATGACGTTGATAATGACATCGGCCTCATCCGAAAGTAAATAATGGCAGGTGATCGTTTCATCAATGGCCGCTTCGTTTGTTACCGTGGTAGAGTAAACACCGGGCAGATCAATCACCTGAATTTCTTGTTTTTCATGCCGAAAATAACCGGATTTTCGATCGACGGTCACTCCTGGCCAGTTACCCACGTGTTGGCGCGATCCTGTCAATGCATTAAATAAAGCGGTTTTACCGCAGTTTGGGTTACCCGCTAAAGCCACTGTTATCATTTTGTTGTCCATTCATCAGTTCTATTTTTAGAAGTGCCGCCTCTGCTTGGCGTAAACTGAGAAAATAAGCGTGCACACGAATTTGAATGGGATCCCCCAAGGGGGCTCGCCGTACAACCTCGATGTAAGTATTTGGGGTCAAACCCATCGCCAATAATTTTTGGCGATATGCCTTATCCCCAGAATGGAATCCACAAATGCGGCCCACATCACCGGGTCGCATTTCTGCTAAGGTCCTAATCATTGGGACTTCCTTATAGTGTTTCAGATAAATATTTTGGTAAAAATGATTTTGTGCACGTTCCCAGGTTCTCGAAACTCAAGGGGTTATTATCCGCCGAGGGGTAAATTGAAGTCAAGCTAATTGAGAATCATTTTCAATTGCGCGCTGTAGTTCCATTAGCCGGCCATGGAAGAAATGCCCCGTCTTGGGCAGTGCAATAAAGGTCAACGCAGAAGGTGGATTAGCCGCAAATTGCTGAGCTTCGGCAAAGGGAACCACTTCATCTTCTTCCCCGTGAATCACCAGCCAGGGGCAGGAAATCGTGGTAAGCGACTGAAAACAAGCATAATTGACTGCCGGAGCCACCGAAATCAATTGCAGCACATCAGCAACCTGATTTGCCACACTGGCTGAGATAAATGCACCAAAAGAAAATCCCGCTAGCCACACCGGCACTGCGGGAAGGCCCTGCTGCACCCACGCTTTAACCGCGAACAGATCTTGGATTTCACCTTGCATTTCACCGTAACTGCCCTCACTCTGACCCACACCACGGTAATTGAAACGAACCGTTGCGAAATCGTGCCGTACAAACGTTCGCGCTAACGTTGTCACCACCTTATTGTGCATAGTGCCTTGATGGAGCGGGTGAGGATGGCAAATGATCACAACTCCTTGCACGGATGGGGTCTGTGGCCAGGTGGTGATGGTTTCAAGCTTTCCCGCAGGGCCCTGCAAAAAAAGTTCCGCTGTTGCTTGGTGTGGGAAGGGTAACAGGATGATTGACATTATCGCAATTACTCCGGATTTTCGAGGCTCAACAATCCTGAATTATAATCATACGCAAAAATCTCCGCATAACGACCCCACTCGATGACCACCTCTAAGACTTCTTGTGCAGCTTGTTCACTCAAATATTGTTCTAATCCATCTAGGAAGAAAGACTCGTGCGCTTCGTGCGTCGATTTTTCATCGATCACTTCACGAATGTAACGCGCCATGGGCACAAAGGCTAATAAATGTTTTGCAAAAATCTTTTTGCTTGCCAAAATATCGGCTTGCGCTAAATCGCGTCCCGCTTTTGTTAATTCAATATCCCCTTCAGAAACTTTAGCAAAACGCAGAATTTCCAATGCTTCTGTTATCGGGAAAAGTTCGTCAATTTCAAAATGTAATTCTTCCGCCACTTCGGGCAGGTCAATTTTCACTTGTCCTTCGTACGACGCCAATTCCTCCATTAAACCCATCATTTCGGAAATCTCTACGCGCGGCAAGCGATAGCCAATATCAATTTCTTTAAATTTATGTTCGGGTACTGCAATACGCTCAACGACGGGGGTCGTCATTAAACCATAAATATCGTCAATTAATTTTCGAAAACGCGGATCTTCTGAATCACGCGGATGTGGCACGTCAAAAGCAAGCTCCGAGCGGACTCGCCCCGGATCATTGCCAAACACTAAAATCCGATCGGCTAATGCCGCTGCTTCTTCAATATTATGCGTCACAAGCAATACGCTCTTGATGTTGGTTTTCCCTGAAGTCCAGATATTAATTAAATCGCCCCGCAAATTTTCAGCGGTTAATACATCTAATGCAGAAAAAGGTTCATCCATCAAAAGCACTTCGGGATCGACCACTAATGCCCGGGCTAATCCTACTCGTTGCGACATTCCACCGGATAATTCTTTAGGGTAAGCCGATTCGAAACCGTCTAATCCGACAATATCAATCGCCTCTAACGCACGTGCTCGACGCTCGTCACGAGAAACCCCTTGCGCCTCCAGTCCTAATTCCACATTACCCAACACCGTCAACCAAGGCAATAACGCAAAATGCTGAAAAACCATGGTTAAACCTGGTATCGGCGCGTAGATGGGTTGATTTCGATAAATGACTTGTCCACTGCTTGGATGAACCAGCCCAGCGATAATACGCAACAACGTTGATTTGCCAGAACCCGAACGCCCCAACAAGGCGATGATCTCACCTTCACGAATATTAAAATTGACATTATCCAATACCAAGAGTTCTTGCGAACCCTGTTTTTTAAATGATTTTCGAATATCTCTGACTTGTATGATGTCTCGCATGATGGACGCCCTTAACGCAA